>Ga0315284_10012266_pt1 | contig 12204 bp, 8 predicted proteins | sample YL17G09_16_MG_FD_203696 | JGI IMG/M metagenome (GOLD analysis project Ga0315284, IMG submission 203696) | Sediment microbial communities from Yellowstone Lake, YNP, Wyoming, USA - YL17G09_16 | ecosystem: Environmental > Aquatic > Freshwater > Lake > Sediment | place: USA: Wyoming | collected...
CTGGATAAAATATAAAAATAATAATTCTAAATTAAAGACATTAGATGAAATTAGTACTTTTTTTCATTATTATTTTGTTAGACAAGAAAATAAAGATAATATATTTAAAAAAGAAGAAATAATATTTTTTGAAAAAGAAGAGAATTATAAAAAATATATTGATTTATATGAAAATTATGATTGGAGTAAATATTTAAGTGATTATCAAGATTTAAAAAATGCTAACATTAAATCTAATTTTGAATGTTTCATACATTATATAAACTATGGAATAAACGAAGGTAGACAAATATATAATAAAAAAGATCTTATTAATAATAATAGTTTTGATATAAATCGTTTTGATTATGATTTTTTTATTAAAATAAATAATAAATTAAAAAATATAAATAACCAAGAAGATGCTATCAATTATTTAAAAAATATTGATAATGATAAATTAGATAAAACTATTTATAATACTACACAAAAAGATATATTTGAAAAATATGATTGGAATGAATATATTAAAATACATGAAGATTTAAAAAATGCTGGTATAAAAACTAATATTGAATGTTTTAGACATTATATAATACATGGAATAAATGAAGGTCGACAAATATTTAAAAAAGAAATTATAGATAATAATTTTGATATAAATATATTTGATTTTGTTTTTTTTATTAAAATGAATAATAATTTAAAAAATATAAATACAATAGAAGATGCTATTAGTTATTTAAAATATATTGATAATAATAATTTAGATAAAATTATTTATACTACTAAACAAAAAAATTTATATGAAAAATATGATTGGATTAAATATATTAATATTTATGATGATTTAAAAAAAAATTTTAAGAATGAAATTGATGGATATAAACATTATATATTTTATGGAATAAATGAAAATAGAAAAGTATTTAAAAAAAAAAATATACCATTAGATTTTGATTATAAAAAATATTATATAAATTATTATGATGAATTAAAAAATTTTAATAAATGTGAAATAGAAGAATATTATATTAAACAAAATATTAATAAAACATATAATACATTTTTGGATAAAAGTTTAAATAAAATTAATAAGGATACATTTGGAATAGCAATTAGTTTATATATTGATGAAAATACTCCTATTGAAAGAATTATTCGTAGTGAAAAATGTATTATGCAAATATGCAGTATTTTTAATAATCAAATTATTATAATAGTAATTGATAATAAAATAACAAATAATTATTTATTATTTTTAAAAAAAATAGTAAATAAGTATAAAAATATACAAATTTATAGAAATAAAATTAATTTTGGTATTTCCAAAACAAAAAATATATGTATGAAATTATTAGAAGAATATAATGTTAATTATATATGTTTATTAGATGATGATATTTTTATAAAAAAAAATTACATTTCATATATATTAAATTTATTAGAAAATAATTATATAAGTTTTATATCAAATGGAAATATTACTAATTGTGAAAAAAAAATAATTAATAATAATATATTTTATCAATTAAAATATTTTTCTGATACTGATACATATGAATATTATGGAAATTTTTTAATAATAAATTCATATTTTTTAAAAAAACATGGATATTTTTATTTATTTAATAGTAAAATAGGTGTAGAACATATTGAAATTACAAGAAGATATTTAAAAAATAATCAATACAATGGATTATCTATTAATTTACAAGATTATTTAGAAGATTTTGAAATTATTAATAATATAAATACATTATTTTTACATAGTAAAAATGTTGTTGATAATGATTATAAGTCAAATGTTGATAATTTTATATCTATTAAAAATATTGATTTTTATAATTTTGAAATTGATTATAATGAAATAATAAAAATTAATAATAATATAGATAGTATAATGTTTGATAATACACATGATTTGCATAAAATTGCAACTAATAATAAAAAATTATATATAAAATATAATAATAATGAAAATAATTTATTAAATTATATAAATTATAATTATGATTTAATAAATAAAAATTTAAATTATGTTAATTATATTTGTTGGATTAATTTAGATAGATCTATTGATAGAAATAAATATATGAAAAATATATTAAAAGATATAAATATATCTAATTATAGAATATCAGCAGTTGATGGAAAAGAGAATAATTTAATTGAATTATATAAAAAAAATATATCTAGAACAAATATTACTAATTATGAAATTGCTTGTACTTTAAGTCATATTAAAGCAATTAATTTTTTAAATAATATTGAAGGAGAATATTTTATGATATGTGAAGATGATATAAGTTTTGAAAATATATTAATTTTTAAAAATAGTTTAAAAGAAATAATAGAAGACGCACCTAAATTTGATATATTATTAATATATAAAACTTATTTACAAGAATTAAAAAATAAATATGAAAAATGGATTGATCATTTAGTATATGAACCTCAAATTAATCATATTTGTGGAACTGTTTGTTATATAATATCAAAAAAAGGAATAGAGAAATTTATTAAAAATAATAAATATATTGATAATTTAAATTTTATAATAAATAATTCAATTGAAGTTGCAGATATTCATTTATTTAAAGATTTAGAGACATATGTGTACAAATATAACTTTATAACTACAAAATTAGAAACTTCAACAATTCATGGAGAACATTTAGATTTTCATAAACAATCAATAGATCATCAAAATAAAGTTTTATTAGATGATATTAATGATTTTTAAAATTTTATTAAAAATTTATTAAAAATTTATTAAAATATTGTATATATAATAAAATAAAAATAATTTATTTTATTATATGGTAATAAATTTATATATATCAGATGAAGTTAAAAAATACTATATAGAAAATAATACATATTATAGAATGGTAAATTTAGAACAATTTATTAAATATATATTACCAACAAAATATATATATAATATTTCTGATTTTGAAAATGCTAATATCTGTTTATGGAATATGGAATTAAATGATAATGAAAAATTGATTGATACAAAAATAAACATATTGATATCTATTGAAAATATTAATTATTGGGCAATTAAAAAACAACATCTTGATTGGCCTGGATATATACATTATAGTAAATATGGTAATTATGATGATAATAAAATTGATATTTATTTATATAATCATATAAATAAGATAGATTATATTAATAATTCTTTAGCTATACCATTCATATATATATACATTAATTATTTTTTAAATAATAAACATAAAATAAAACCTGAAAAAAATTTATGTTCAAGTCAAAAAAAATTCTGTTTAAATATAAATAAAAGTAAATTAAATACTGATATCAATAATATTGAGACATTATTGAATAATATAGATAATGTTGATAATATATCTATATACGATGATTATATTAAAGATAAATCTTGTTATCATAGTATAGAATTAATAAATATTTTAAACAAATATAAATTTATAATTTGTTTTGAAAATTCATATGATGATTCATATATTACAGAAAAAATTTTTAATTGTTTTTATGCTAATACTATACCATTATATAAAGGTTCAAATAATATTACAAAATATATAAATAATAATACATTTATCGATTTTAATAATGTTAACGATAATAATAATAATTTAGAATTGATACAAAAAATAAATAATGACGACGAATTATATAATAATTATATTAATAATGAAAAAATAAATGACTATTATAATAATGAAAATTATATAAGTCAATATATAAATTATATTGAAAAAAAAATATGTTGTTAAGTATTGTTAACAATAAGTATAAAATATATTTTAAATATATATAATATTATATAATGGTTATATATTTTTCTATTTTATATTTTTGGAATGGATTTAATTATGATAATAATTTTATAATAAACTTATTTAAAAATACAAATTATAAATATTCAAATAATATTAATATTTGTGATTTATTAATATGTGGACCTTTTATTTTAGAAAATGATTATAATTTTATAAAAGAAAAAAAATGTAAAAAATATTTATATATAACAGAACCAATTGAAATTAATCCTACTTATAAATATTGTTATCTATTATACCAAAATAATATATTTAATAAAATAATTGGATGTATTAATAATAATTTATCTATGAATTTATATAAATATCCATTATATATTTTGTATTTTAATATAAATAATAATTATTTATTTAATAATATAAATGAAGATATTAAAACAAAAGATATTAATAAAAAATTTTGTTGTTTAATATCAACACATGATACTTGGAATACACGAAAACCAATTTATGAAAAATTAAAAAATATTGGTCATATTACATGTCCATCAAATTTATTAAATAATTGCTCAAATGAAGAATTAAATAATATTGGTAATATTGCTTATATAAAACAATTTATATTTCATATTTGTTCTGAAAATTCTCAAACAAATGTAAAAGGATATATTACTGAAAAAATAATGAATTGTTGTATGGGAGGAGCAATACCAATATATTGTGGTTGGTTTGATGAAATTGATGAAAAAGTATTTAATAAAAATAGAATATTATTTTATGATTCTAAAGATGAAAAATCTTTATCACAAGTTTATAAAAAAGTAAATGAATTAATGGAAGATAAAGAAAAATTAAAAGATTTTTATCAACAAAATATTTTTATGGATAGTGCTTATGATACAATTCAAGAAATGAATAATAATTTAATAAATTTATTTAAAATATAATTAAATAAAATTAGTTTAATTATATTATATTATAGTGTATTATATAATTAAAAATGAATAGTATATTTGATAAAATTATTGCATCTAATGATAATAATTATTTAAATTTTTTTATGACTCCTATTACACCTTATTTTCTATGTGATCACTATATATCAACCGAGGTAAATAAAGGTACGCATAAATATATAAATGTTGATATAAATATTAAAGCTAATAATTTATTACAAAATAATAACTATGATATTATTAAAAATAATGATATAATTCAAGTACAAAATGATCATCTTGATTTTTTTATAGATATAGTATTGCCTATTTTTAAAAAAAATAATATAAAAGTTATAATAATTACATCTCAAGAATGGTTACCCCAAATTCATAAAAATCAAAAAACAGACAATTTATTAAATGATGAAAATATTATTTTATGGATATCTTATAATCCTATCTATAATAATCATGTTAAATATTTAGCAATTCCATATGGAATTGCACAATGGCATATAAATTCATATATTGATTTTTTAAAGAAAAATAAAAATATACAAAAAGAAAACAAAATTTATAATTCACCATCTACACCTCATGTACATTTACCAAAAAATCATATAAGGGTAGAATATGATATATTTGGAAAAAATAGTGGAGATAAAGTTAATTTTTTTGATTATTTAAATAATATAAAAAAATCATATTTTATAATATCAACAGCAGGAGATAGAGATGATTGTTTTAGACATATGGAATCTATTGGTTTAGATGCTATTCCAATATCTAATATTTCTTTGAATTATAAAGAAGTATATGAAGATAATATGATATTTTCTAATGCTGAAGAAATGATTAATATGTTAAATAATGAAAAAGAAATTACTTATAAACTTCCAAATAAAGATATTTTAACAATAGAATATTGGAAAAATAAAATATTTAAAAGATTAGAAGAAATAAATAATAAATAATATTAATATTGATTCTAAATTATTCTAAATAAAAAATAAAAAATAAAATGATATTTTATACGTATTAGTTAAAATAATAATTATATATATATATATATTTTATATATATATGTTAGAAATATTTTTTGATAAATCAATTATTTTACAAAAATCAAATAATATTTTATTTGATATTAATATTCCTATTTTCAAACAAAATGTATTACAACCTGATCAATCATATGAAGGTGATGGTAATGCATATTATAAAATTATAAATAAAAATAATACATATCAATTATATTATAGAGGTATAAATCAAGTAGTATGGATAGATATACATAATAAAATATGTAATTCTACTGAATCTTCTACTCAATTTGAAGAAATATGTTATACTGAAAGTCAAGATGGATTATATTTTACAAATAAATGTTGTTTATCAAAAAAATTAAATAATATTGATGTATTAAAAAATAGTAATTTCTGTCATAATTTTTTTCCTTATTATGACGAAAAAAATAAAAAATATATTGCTATTTCAGGCACTGGTATGTTTAATAATGGATTATTTTTATTTGAATCACAAAATGGTATAGATTGGATTAAAATAAAAAAAATAATTGATGCAAATGATATAATACCTGGATGGACTCATCCAAATCATTTTGATTCTCATAATTCTATAGTATATAATTCATTTGATGATTATTATTATATATATTTACGTCATAATCAAACTGAAAATCATAGAAGATTTGTTCAATTTACTAAAACAAAAGATTTTAATAATTTTACAAAAATAAAAAAAATTAATATCGATAATGATGATAAAGAAGGTATATATAATTTTAATGTTTTTATGTATCCAAATAGTTATTATTTTATAGCTTTACCATGTGTATCTAATCAACAAGATTTAACTCAAAAAATATCCAATCAAATATTATATTCAATAAATGGAGAAGATTGGTATTATTTATCCAATAAATTTATAAATTTAAAAACATCATATTTTATTACAAATAATATTGTTTATTCAAATGATAACAAAGAACTTTATTTTTATATTCATGATAAATGGTCATATAAAGAAAATTGTTTAGATTGTTATTCTATAGAAAAAGATAGAATCTCAAAAATTATTTGTAATAATGAAGGATTTATTCAAACAAAATTGATAAATTTAATTAATAATAATATAACCCTCAATTATGAATGTATAAATGAAGACGGTTGGATTGTATTACAATTAATTGATATAAATAATAATTTATTTATTGAAAGTTTAAAATATAAAGGAAATGAACTTGATAAAGAAATTGAATGGAATAATAATATAGAATTTCAAAATAATCAATATTATATAAAATTTATCATGTGTGATTGTAATTTATATAGTTTTTCATATAATATTTAATTCTATATTTACATAAATATTTATTTTCTTTAAAATATGATTAAATAATTAATTAAATAATTATTTAATTTAAGTTTAATTTATTTAAAAACATATAATATATATATATATATAAACATGAACTTACTTATTATTCAAGCACGTTGTGGTTCGGCAAGACTAAAAAATAAAATTTTTTTAAATTTAAATAATGAACCAATATTATTAAAAATAATTAATAGGGTTAAAAAATCAAAAAAAGTAGATAAAATAATAATTGCAACTTCAGTAAATATAGAAGATAATAAAATTAATGATTTTTGTAATTTACATAATATTGATTGTTATAGGGGTGATGAAAGAGATTTACTAAATAGATATTATTATTTAGCAAAATTACTTCAACCTAAAAATATAATAAGAATTACATCTGATTGTCCATTTATTGATGTACTAGAGTTAGATAATATGATTGATGATTTTAATAATTCGAATATTGATTATATGTATAACACAGATGAAAATGATTTTAAAAATATTTATCCAGAAGGCTCTGATATAGAAATATGTAATTTTAAAACATTAGAATATTTATGGAATAATGAGAAAGAAATAAGAGAACATTCTATTGGTATAACTAGAGTAAAAAGAGATTATTACAAACAATTTTTAAATATTAAATATTATGATTTTTGTTTAAATAATTTAAATTTTAATAATAATTTAAAAGGATTTCATTTAAGTATTGATAATCAAAATGATTATGAAATAGCTAAATTTATCTTTAACTATTTTGAAAATAATGAATCTTTTTCATTTAAAGATATTTTATTTTTTATAGATAATAATTATGAAGAATATTTAAAAATAAAAAATAATAAAATTGTAAAAAAAACAGGTCAAGATTTATATAATATAGCAAAACAAATTATTCCTGGTGGTACCCAACTATTATCAAAAAGACCAGAGATGTTTTTACCTGATAATTGGCCTTCTTACTATTCTAAAGTAGAAGGTATTGAAGTGACAGATTTAGATGGAAATAAATATATTGATATGGGTATAAATGGTATCGGTTCTTGTATATTAGGTGCATCTGACAAAGATGTTAATAATGCAGTTATTGAATGTATTAATAGAGGTTCAATGAGTACTTTAAATCATCCAAATGAAGTTTATTTAACTCAAAAATTAATTGAACTTCATCCTTGGGCAGGAATGGCACGATATACAAGAGCATCTGGTGAAGCTTGTTCTGTCGCAATAAGAATTGCACGTGCTTATTCTCATAAATATAAAGTCGCATTTTGTGGATATCAAGGATGGCATGATTGGTATTTAGCAACAAATATAAATAGTAATGGTTTAGATAAACATTTAATAGGAGGGCTATCTAGTGAAGGTGTTCCCCCAACATTAGAAAGTTCAATTTATCCATTTACATATAATAAAATAGAAGAATTAGAAGAATTACTAAAAATAAATGATATTGGTGTCATTATTATGGAACCAATGAGATCTGTTTATCCAAGTAATAACTTTTTAGAAAAGGTCAGAGAATTAGCTACTAACTATAAATGTGTATTAATTTTTGATGAAGTTACTTCTGGATTTAGAATTACAAATGGTGGATTACATAAATATTTTAATGTAAATCCTGATATAGCAGTTTTTGGTAAAGCAATCTCAAATGGTTATCCTTTAGGTGTTGTTTTAGGGAGTAAAGATGTAATGCAAAAAGCACAAGAAACTTTTATATCATCCACATATTGGACAGAAGGAATTGGATTTACAGCTGGATTAACTACAATTAATAAATTTATAGAATTAAATGTAGCAGAAGATATTAAAGAAAAGGGTGAATATTTTCAAACTAAATTTAAAGAAATTATTGAAAAACATAATATGAAAATAATTGTTGGAGGATTACCATGTATTAGTACATTTACATTTAATTATGCTAATCCATTAGCAATTAAAACATTATTTATTCAAGAAATGTTAAAAAAAGGATATTTAACTACCGTTGCTCTATATATGACTTATTCTCATACTAAAAATCATATTAATAATTATTTGAAAGAAATAGAAAATTTCATTATTCAATATAAATCTGATATAGAATCTAATAATATTGAACAATATTTGGAAGGTCCTGTTTGTCACGGAGGATTTCAACGCGTTAATTAAATAATAATATTCGTTTATAAATTTAATAAAAAATATTTTCTAAAAATATATGAATAAAACATTTTTTTTAGAAAATGAAGGAAATAATTTTTTTCAAAGAAATAAAGATGCTTTTCTAAATAAAGAATATTTAGAAAATGATTTAATACTTAAAAATTTAAATTTTAAAAAATTTAAAAATTTAAATATATTAGAAATTGGTTGTTCTACAGGTTGGCGATTACATAAATTGCAAGAAATGTATTCTGAAAATAATTATTATGGAATAGATCCTTCTATAGAAGCAATTGATTTAGGAAATAATGTAATTAATAATAATATAAAATTTAATGTTGGAACGTGTGATGAAATGAATATATATGAAAATAACAAATTTGATATAATATTAGTTCCTTTTGTATTTATGTATATTGACCGCGAATTATTATTTAAATCAATATATGAAATAGATAGAATTTTAAAAAATAATGGCAAATTAATTATAACAGATTTTTATAGTAATAGACAACGAAAAAATTCGTATAAATATATTAATAATTCATTTATATATAAACAAAATTTTTTCGAAATTTTTTTAAGTACTAAAAATTATTTTTTAGAAAAATTAGAAAATTTTAGTCATAATACAAGCAATCAAAATGATAATTATGATGATACTTGTTTTTATGTAGAATTAAAGAAAGATTTATGCAATATGTTTAATTAAATATCCATTTACTAGGATTTATTATATCCTGATTTATATTTTGTGTTATACTTTGAATAAAAATAATATCTTCTTTTGTTAATTTTAAATTTTTATTAATAATATTAAAATTTAATTCTAAATGTTCCAAATTATCTATTCCAATTAAAAATTTATTTATCCAATCAAAACTATTAATATATGCAAAACATAATTCTAATTTAGTTAATTGTAATTTTTTTGAAATTATTAATATAGTGTTTTCTAATTTATCAAATTCATTTTGTTGAATATTATTAGGGTATTTTACAGGTTTATTTAATAAAATTCCTTGTAAAAAAATACTTCTTACATGTATTTCAATATTTGTTTTTTTTATTAAATTTTGAAAATCTTCACTAAACCATTGGTTATCGAAATAATTAAATGGTAATTGGATAATATCTACTATATTATCGTTTAATATTTCGATTCCTTCCTTAACATTATAAATAGAAACACCTATTTTGTTTATTTTATTCGTATTTTTATAACTTATTAGTTTATTTAATAATTCCATATTTTTATAATCATCATATGAATGTAACATATAACATTCTATTTTATCAAATTTATTTAATGATATTTTAATAGTGTCATCAATATTTTTATTTTTAAATTTAGATTTTGTAATTATATTAAATTTTGGATATAAATTGCTATATTTTGATAAAATATTTTCACTAATACCATAATCTTGAGCAGTATCAAAATATAATATATTATGAATATCACAAAAATTAAAAATTTTATCTATTTCATCTTCATTTAATTTACCATTTTTATTAGTTATACCATAATCTAGTCCAAATTGAACAGTACCTAAAATTAGTTTTTCTTCCATTATATATTTAATATATATTTTATTTGATTTTCTTTTATATCAATTAATTTTTGACAATTTAGACTCATTATTTTTAATTCATTATTATTTTTTTGAAAATAATTTAAATAGTATATCAATCTATCTAGATAATTATCTTCAATTGTTCCTAAATATTTTATTGTATTTGATTCAATAAATTTATCCAAAACAGTTTTTTGATTTTCAGCAATACATATACATAAAGAAGGAACTTTCATTAAACATCTTTCATATGATGTACTTCCAGGAGCACCAATACATAGATCTGCTTTTTCAAATAAATCTCCAATAAACTCTAAATTATAATATATATTAAAATATACTACATTTTTATTCATATTCTCATATGAAATATAATTTAATTTATTTAATTTTTCTTGTATTTGTTTATAATATTTATTTGATTTTCCTATAATTACATCAAAAATAATTTTATTTTCATTTTGTTGTTCTTGATTAAATTTATAACAAACATCAATTATTTTTTCAGTAATATTATAAGTATCAGCACCACCCATAAAAATATTTATTCTTTCTAAAAAATGTTTTTCATATTTTTCTTCAATATTATGGGAATTCTTCTGCATTCCAGGTATATAACTCTCATTATACTCTTTGATCTGCTCGATTTCAAAATATTTTGGATGTAATAATAAGTAATTATTTCCACAATAAATTTTACAATTTGGATTAATTATATTTTTATATTTAATTATTCCTTCTTCAGGTGTTATTTGTTGATTTATTAACATATTACAATTATGTTTTCTATTTGTAAAATCATCAATTACACATATATTTTTAACATAAGGGCTAACCTTATTTTCCCATGTTTTATTAATTGCATAATGATCAATTATTAACCAATCAATTTGTAATTGATTTTCTTGAATAATATAAATTATTTTTTCAGCATCTTGAATTTCATTTTCTCCTAACCAAGTATTCATATCTAAAGTTATACTGTTATTTTTTTCTAAATTTATTTGAAATACTTGATAAGTTTCTTCTATTTTAGAAATTAAATGATAAGGATGATTTTTACAAATAAAATAAATTGTATGATTATCTTTATATTGATATGCTAAATTTAAACAACGATATACATGACCAGTTCCTATAATATCAGAGGCATCTACCCGAAAAGCAATAATCATTATACTTAAATAATAATATTTATTATTTAAATATTAAATATATATCAATTAATCAAACTTTCAATTAATAAAATATTTAATTAATCAATTAAATCCCAAGATAATGGAGTACCAAACTCTATATATTTTCTTGCTTTTTTTCCAAGTATATTTTCATAATATTTTGTATGAAGTCCATTTGCTGGTCGAATTGATTTTACATTTTCAGAACTAAATAATTCAC
>Ga0315284_10012268_pt1 | contig 12201 bp, 14 predicted proteins | sample YL17G09_16_MG_FD_203696 | JGI IMG/M metagenome (GOLD analysis project Ga0315284, IMG submission 203696) | Sediment microbial communities from Yellowstone Lake, YNP, Wyoming, USA - YL17G09_16 | ecosystem: Environmental > Aquatic > Freshwater > Lake > Sediment | place: USA: Wyoming | collected...
GTTCCTGCGCTGCGGACGCTCCTCGCCAAAGACGTTCCCATCGAGGAGCAATGGCTTTTCCGGCGATTCGCGCCTCTCCACGTCGAGGATGCTCATGAGCATGGCAGTCTTGATCGGCCCATAGCGATCGGTGCCGTGCTCGACCAACGTGTCGAGGCAGGTCGCCACGTAAGTGCGCCATGGGAGGTACTCTGCCCCACCGGCTACGACCCCAGTCAAGAGGACAGTCACAAGTGCGAGGCAAACCGCATTCCAGTGGTAAGAGGCCTCCTGCATCATGGGGTCTCTCTTCGGAAACTCCGAGTAGGCATGGCGCGTCGGCAGACCGTCCGGATTTGCTTCTTCGCCAGACGGATGATCTCGGACTTCAAGACTTGCTCAAGCTTGGCCCTGGCGGCCTCCTTTCGATAGCGTTCATTCCGCCCGTCCTCAAAGCCGACTGCGACAGGGCGAGCGCCGACGGGTCAGGCATGTCTCCGGTACACTGCCGCGGTGTCGAACAGCGCCACGATGTTCTGGGGCGGCGTACCCGCTTGGATGGCGTGAGCGGGTCCGAGGATGTAGCCGCCCCCGCGGCCAAGCATGTCAATGAGGCGGCAGACCTCCTCGCGGACATCCTCGGACGTCCCGAACGGCAGCGTCTTCTGCACGCTCACACCGCCCTCAAAGCACAGGACGTCCCCGTAGCTCTCCTTGAGCGCGCCGGGGTCCATGCCCTTCGCATCGAACTGGAGGGCTTGGAGCACGTCAATCCCCATGTCGATGAGGCCGGGTACCGCCTCCATGACGGCTCCGTCCGAATGGTAGATCACCTTCGCGCCAAACTCGTCGATCACCCGGTTCAGGCGCCGGTGGTATGGCTGGAGGTGCTCCTTCCACATGGGCAGCGACATCAGCAGGCCGTTCTGCCCCCCAATGTCGTCCGCCGTGAAGACGAGGTCAACCTGCCCACCGGCCGCGGCCAGGGCCTTCGCGAAGTGAGCCACGAAGAAGTCGGTGACGCGCTCGAAGATGGCATGCGCCAGCTCAGGGCTGACCACCAGGTCCATCAGCATCTGCTGAAAGCCCCGCATGTACCACGACGATTCGAAGATATTCCCGTTCGCTAGCATAAGGCAGTATTCGCCGTTCGACTGTGCTTGGGCAATGCGCTGGGGGAGGACCGAGTAGTCGAACCAACCCACCGACGGCCAACGGTGGGCGAGCAGATCGTCAATGCTCTGGGCATGGGCAAGGGGATAGTGGTCAATCTCCATGTACACATCAGGGCCATAGCTGACCGGGCTGCGGTGGACGCCCCACATGTCGGTCCCGCTGGAGAGGGCCGGCCCAATGTAATCGGGGCCGACGCCCTTGATGTCAATGAGCGGCTCAAGGTAACCGTCCACGCTCGTGCCCCGCTCGCGCGCGAGCCAGGCATCGAGCGCCTTGCGGGCCGGCGGGTTAATCCCGGAACACACCATCGCGATCGGTACTCTGTCCGTTTCCCTGTGCTCCAGGGCAAGCCTGACCCGCTCGCGGTGACTGAGTCTGGAGCGCAGCATCGTCGTGCTTCCTTTGCGCGGTCATTATGGCAGCCAACAGAGCCATGGTCAACTGGCCAAGAGGATTTGACTCTCCCTCACCCAGCCGTTACAGTCTCCCAGGGAGAACGACATCCCCCAGACGCTCGCTCGAACCAGGGCAGGCCCGCGACCCAATGCAGGTGCCCCCTCCCCACCCAACGGGTCCGGCCTGCCCTCTATGCTTTGAGGCGGTGGAGCACGCCAAGACCCCAGGTGCTCCTCCCCAACTCGGGTTACGTGCCTCTGACCCTCCGCTCATGCGACTGAGTCCTTCGGCGCGGTCCAGCAGGGGCCCGGGTCCCGCCGCTTGGCTGGCGACATGGTTGCACTCGGGACGGGGATGACTACAATACGCACAGGAAGGGCTGGCCATCGGGGCCGGCCCGGAGCCCCGTAGGGAGTCTCGGCCTACACCTTCAGCCGCACGGGAGTGGCATCATGAAGCACGGTTGCGCGGCACTGCTCGGACTGGCTGTCGCTCTGGCCTCTGTCGCATGGGTTCAGGCGGAGGAAGCACCCGCCAAGGGGAAGATCCGCGTGCTGGTGACCGTCGGCGGGCACGGCTTCGACGAGAATGTGTTCGCCGCCAAGTTCGGCAAGATGCCCGACCTCGAGTACACCAAGATCCAAATGCCCCAGCAGGCCAAGATGCTCAAGCCGGGGCTTGAGAAGGAGTACGACGTCATTGTGATGTTCGACTGGGCCAAGACATCGGCGGAGGACAACAAGAGCTTCGGCGAGTTGCTCCAGCGAGGCATCGGGTTGGTGTCAATGCACGCCAACCTTCTCTCGCACGAGGGGTGGGATGAGTGGCGCAAGGTCGTCGGCTGCAAGTGGTGCTTCAAGGAGACAGAGATCGACGGCAAGAAGCACGGCCCCACGCAGATTGCCGGGTACACCGTACCGATCAAGGTGACCGCGGCCGACAAGGAGCACCCGATCGCCCGGGACTTGGCCGACTTCACCATCGCCGACGAGGCATTCAGGAATGGCTACGTCGCCCCTGACGTCCACGTGGTGCTGAAGACCGACACGACCACATGCCAACCGCAGGTCGCGTTCACGGCGCAGTACGGGAAGTGTCGGGTATTCCATTGCATGCTCGGCCACGGCGCCGAGGCCTGGAACAACCCGGCTTTCACCGACGTGCTCGACCGCGCGATCCGCTGGGCCGCGGGTCGCGCCGTTGACCGCGCCGTCCGCAATTCTCCGTAGCCAGGGTTCGCTCAGACCTGCGGTTCACAAGTGCTCAATGACAGTCCCCTCGACCCGCTCTGCCACATGCTCCGCAATCAGCCGCCGATGGCAGTGCTCGGCTGTCTCCTCCGTGCATAGAAGGCAGACGATCTCAAAGCCCTTGGTGGCCTCCAGGAAGCGCTCCACGATTGGCTTGTCGCGAATCTCGCGTGTGAACTGCTCCACGTACCACGCCCAGGTTGCATCGTCGCACTTCCTCTTGCCGCAGCGTCTATGGTATTCGTCCAACACCTCCTCGGACGGTGCGAACAGAGGGATGTGCTCATACCTGACCCCGAAGCACTCCTCCAAGAAGAGGGCAAGGTCGCTGCCCTTCGTGAAGCCGGCAAGCTGAGACTGGTTGCGTCGCCTGATGTCGAGGAGCTTCTGCACACCTGCCCTCTTGAGGAGCCCGAAGAACTCCCTCGCTGACTTGCCTCTGAAGCCGATGGTGCAGATACGCATCTTCTCACCCTCGTAGAGGCCCGACCATGGTTGGATTCGTCACGGGCTACTCTTGTCCGGAGGTTCGACGGTGTTCGTGCATGCCTCCCTCTCAGCTTGGATCAGACGGCGCGTCTTCTGGTCAGTGTACATCTCGATGACGATGCGTGCCAGCGCATAGAGCTGGTCGCGCGCCTCCTCGATCTGCGCGTCCGTCATGCTCGCTGCCTTGTCCCCAAGGATCTCACGACAACGCTCCACGCTGAGCATGGCATTACCTCCAGAGAGCGCGTACATCCGGTCGCTGAAATGGCCACCCTTACCAATCGTCCCATCCACACAGTGAGGCAATCACGTTCGCTGCCCGGGGTGCGGAGCCGTGGACTTGCGGCTCGACCGCGGCACTTGGTGCTCTTGTGCCTGCCTCGCTTCGTTCTCTTGTGCCGAGAGGAGCAGATCAACAAGTGCGTCCACTGCTTCCTGGGCAGCTTTCCTGTCGTAGGGCAATACGACCACCTTGACCTTCTTCTCCAGTTCATCCTCATCGATCACGTATCTCCTCCTGCGAGGGGTCTTCGCGCCACTCCTGTCCTTCTTCCCGTTCATGGCTGCTCCTTACTTGCCTCTCGGCACCCCCACCGCCAGTGCACGCCCCGCCGATCGCTGAGGGAGCTCACATGGCTCCACACCCTGACATCATCTACCATGCTCAGTCTCGGCTCGGACGCAAGTCTCAACACCGGTCCAGCATCACCAATCCCTCCCCTTCGCCTCCCGGTCCACCCTCATCCACTCGATCCTCACCGCCATTCCAGCCTTCTCGTTGGTCCAGACCTCTGTCCGGTCCTCGCTGTGCCCGTATTCGTACTCAAGCTTGTAGCCAAGCTCCCGAAGTTCCTCGCCAATGCTCATCCTGTTCACCTCCGGCGGCTCACGCGGCATGGGCGGTCTCATGCTCACCCGCGTCGGGTGCCTGCCACTCGGCCTCGCCGCCCCTGGCCTCTGCTGGTTCTCTTTTCGTGATCGCCCCAATGATCTCCACTGCCGCCTGGCGTATCCGTTGCAGCGACTCGAGCAGTGTCTCCTTGCTGCCCTGGTATAGCCGGATGTAGTCGGCAGCCGCGTTCACTGCCTCAAGCCCGACCCCCTGGCATACGACGAACGCCACAGCTTCTGCCTCTGTCTCGCGCACTGTCCTGCTCAACGGCTCGTCCTCATCCCGGTGCAGCAGCTCGTGGGCAAGCTCGTGTGCCAAGACCGAGAACTCCTCTGCTGGTGGCAGACCTTTCCTCACGATGACCTTGCCCCCTGCCGATATCCCGTGGGCTGACACGAGAGCATCCGAGAACTCCACCTTGATCCCCTGTTCAGCAGCAAACGCCATCAGCCGGCCAGCGTACTCCCCGGGCTCGCCCCGAGCCTGAGCGAACTCCGGTAACGGCCTGCCCTCTGTCTGCGCCACGTCGAACACGCAGACGCTCCTGAACCGCACGAGTTCCTCAATGTGCTTGCCCTCGCCGCCTTCCTGCTTCTTCACGCGCCAAACGATGGGCGCGTAGATTCGAATGCCCTTCTCGCCCTGCTTCACATGCCGGCCCAGCTTGTTCCAGGCGCGAACACCAGCTACCCTCGTCGCACCAGGCCGCTGCATCCCGATCAGCAGCACGTTCCCCACACTGTATCGGTGGAACCTCGCGAGAGTCGCGAGATACGCCTTGAGTTGCTCGCTCTCGCCTCTCTCAATCGCCGACGCCAGCGTGTCGAGCGCCTGCGTCACCAGTTGCTTCTCTTCGTTCGTTTCCATCCAGACCACCTCCTCCTCACGCTCGCCTCACCAGAATGCCGGTGACTGTATCTTCAAGCTCGTAGTACTCGCTTCCGTAGATGCAGGCTTCCTCTTTCCTGCCCTCGCGATCCGCTGAAGGTATCTTGACGCTGTGCCTTCCCAACAGCTCCTCGAACTCATCGAGGATCTGGATTGCGAGTCGTCTTGCCTTGTCCTCTCTCATGTTCTCACCTCACACCACGTTGTCCCTGACGTCGAATTCCGCCATCAGGTCCGCCTGGACATCGCCGATCATCTTGTCGCACCGGCAGCAGTAGAGCCCAAGCTCGTCTTCTGCTTTCAATCCCCCGCACATTGGACACCTTTCCATTCTCTTCACCACCCTGGCCCGCCTCTTCGGGCAAGCTCAGCTCACCGGAAGGCTGAGCTTGCCTGAGGACCCATAGGTGACCCTGGGGTGGCAGAGCCGATCGCTGTGATCACTCCGCTGCTGCAGACCCGTTACTGATTCGGACGCAAGAGCGGCAGCAGCCCCTTGGTGGCGCGCTGCATGCAGTTCGGGCCGTCGTGGCACCGGAAGAGCTTGACAGCTCCGCCCGGGCGCGGTATCTGTGGGCTGAACGCAGTAGTCCCAGGGTAGCACGGGCTGCTCGAGTGGAACCGAAGAGAATGGTCAGAGGGAGAACCGCCATGCGTCGGAGAATGAGCCACCGAAGTCTCATTGTGGCGCTCATCGCCGTGGGATGCTGCTGGGGCCATTCGGTCGCGCTCAGCGCTGGGGAGCGCGCACAGCCCAACTGGGCCAAGCCGGCGACGCCACAGATCCACGTCTGGGCCGTCCCTGGCGAGTTGCGGATCGATCCCCTTACCGGATCGGCTATCAACCCGTTCGTCAAGGAGCGCGACTGGCGACGGGGCAGCACCGTCTGGGACGCTCGGGGCCACACGGTTCGCATCGCCGGCGCTCGCAACGAGTGGGTGGGCTTCCAGCTCATCATCGAGGCAAGCGGCGAGGATCTGCGGAACGTCGCAGTCCGCCCGGGCCTGCTGACCCTGGCCAACGCGGACCGAGCCCGGGCTATCCCGGCGCAGAGCTTCAGCCTGTTTCGCGTGTGGTACACCGAGGTGACGGAGCCGTCGCGGAACTTCGACGAGCCGGGCGGCGAGTCGTTCAACGCTCTGGGTATGCCCTCCTGCGGGGTAGGTTGGTATGGCGACGCCTTGATCCCTTTCCAGGTCCGGGGCTACGGAGAGCCCTTCGCCGTGCCTCTCGGGCGGAACCAAGCGGCGTGGGTGGACTTGAGAATCCCCAAGGGCATGCCGGCCGGCGAGTATCTCGGTAGTTTCACCATCACCGCTGACCGCGCTACGAAGGTCGAGGTTCCCGTGCGCCTGACCGTATGGGACTTCGACATCCCCGACAGGCTGAGCGTCCGGGCCGAGGCCCCGTTGTACCGAGCCACCATCCCCGGGGCCTGGCGGGTCGGTGAGCGCGACGAGCAGGCGCTGAAGATCGAGCGTCAGTTCTTCCTACAGGCACGCGCCCATCGCTTCACCCCCTACGTCTACGACACCTGGCCCGACATCAAGGGCGAGGGCAAGGACATCCAGGTGGACTGGGCCTTCCACGACCAGCGCTTCGGGCCTTACCTCGACGGCTCGGCCTTCGAGGACCGCGTGCCGCTGGAGAGCTACCACATCCCCATTGACACATACTGGCCCAGTCCCCGGGAATGGGCGGACACGAAGCCCGACGTCTACTACGCCCGCATCCGGGCCGTCCTGGAGCAGTTCGACAAGCATTTCGCGGAGAAGGGGTGGAGCCCGCGCATGCACGTCTTCTTCCAGGGCCTCGACGAGCCGAGCCGCGAGGAGCAGTTCGCCAAGATCAAGAAGCTCGCGGAAGTGGTGCACGCCGCCAGCAAGCGGATCAAGATGCGGCACGACTTCTACACGGCCATGCGCCGCGACCCCGCGGCGTTCATCCGCAACTTCGAGGGCTTCATAGACATCTGGAACATCTCAGGGTGCTTCTATGCGGTCGCGCCCCTCCAGGCGCAGCAGGCCAAGGGCAAAGAATGCTGGTTCTACCAGGGCTCCGAGCCGTGGATCGGCGGGGAGAACCTCGACAACGTCGCCCTCGGCCTCCGTACCTGGGCGTGGATCGCCTGGAAGTACCGCGTGGATGGCTGGCACAACTGGTGCAGCGGCCGCTGGAGCAGCGAGAACATCTTCCTCTACCCCAACAACGGCGGCACCCGCCAGGCCTGGCGGCCCAACTCCAACGGCGTGATGTTCTATCCCGGCGCCGTCTTCGGCGTGGACGAGCTCTGGCCCTCCATCCGGCTGAAGGCCTACCGCCGCGGCAACACCGATTACGAGTACATGGCCATCCTCAAGAACGCCAACGCTCCCGACAAGGCCGATGCCATCGTGAACGGCCTCATCCGCTCCGCACTGGGCGAGGCAAAGGGAAGAACCATCGGGGACTGGGGCGATTGGAGCCACGATCCCGATGAGTGGGACGCTGCCCGCGCCAGGCTCGCGGACGCCATCCTCGACCTAAGGCGCAAAGGCCAATAGCTCGTGACCCCGCCCAAGCACACCTTCAGCACAGGAGAAGACTGATGAGCCGCACTGCGGCGGTTCCGTTCCTGCTCCTCGTGGCCGGCTGGGCCTTGGGCGGCCAGCAGGACGCGCCGTCGCACGGACGGCCCTTGTTCATGCCCCAGGCCGAGCGCAACCGAATCCACGCTCTCATCGAGCGCGAAGCATGGGCCAGGGAGGAGCTTGCCGGCCTGAGCACCGCTGCCGCGAAGGGTGACGGCTACGCCGCAGCCCTGCTCTATGCCCTCGCCGGCGACGCCCGCCAGGTCCCCGTCGCCACCAAGTGGCTACTGGGGCAGTTCGGCCCCCAGGCATGGTTCGTCAAGCGCGCCCGCGAGGCCTTCGCGAATCCCGATTTCTTCAAGGGCGGCCAGCCGAACCTCGCCGACGTGTACTACCAGATTGACGTCCGCCCCTTCGTGGCCTTCGACTGGGTCCACAGCGGCCTCGACCCCGCCGACCGCAAGGCGATTCAGGAGGGCATCGTGGACCACGCCCGCTTCCGTATCAGGGCAATGGACCGCTGGAGCCAGACCCCCAACCTCGTCTTCAAGCCGACCTTCGTCGTGGCGATGGCCGGCCTCGCCACGCAGGATGCCGAGTGCCTCCAGTGGGGCTTCCACCGCGAGCCGCGCCACGGCAGCGGCGGCTACTTTGTGGCCCTCAACCAGATGCTCCTCGACGGCGGCCCCTGGCGCGAGGCCCCCATCTACCCCATCGCCCACCAGGACATCCTGTGCATGGCCACGCTCTCCTTCTACCGGTCGCTCTACGACGGGCGGGACTGGTTCGCCCACAGGACGGCGGACGGCTCGTGCCCAGAGGGTCTGATGGACTACTACATCGAGACGGCCTATCCCATCGAGCGGACCGGCCACGGCCCCGGCCAGATCCGCGTGGCGACGTATGGCGATGGCGCGACCGGCGCCAACGGGAAGGATCTCTTCCTCGTCAACCCCGCGGACAAGGGCCTCAACGCCCACGAGGCCCTCGGAGCTTCCTGGCGCACGGCGGGGGCGCCGCTCTACGCGCCCTTCGTCGCCATGATCCCCGGCTGGAAGCCGAGTCTCCTCGACCGCAAGCCGCTCCCCGCGGACCCGCAGTTCCCGCCCGCACCCTCGAAGGTCTGGCCAAACTACGGTCTCGCCATCCTCCGCTCCGACGAATCGCCCGCCTACTGGACCAGTGGCAAGGCCATCGCCGTCTTCCAGCTCATGTCCCAGGGCTACGGGCACGACCACCGCGACAAGTTCACGATCATGCTCCACGGCGCCGGCCGCCTCTTCTACCCCGACTACAACCCCATCCAATATGAGAATCCGTCCATCGGCTGGACCCGCAATAGCCCCTGCCACAACACACTGATCGTGGACGAGCAGGAGACGGCGAACGCCACGCCGACCGGCATCCGGCACGAGTTCGCTCCCGAGGCGAAGTTCCTGGCTACTTCAGCCTCTGGCGTCTTCGAGGGAGTGGACCAGACGCGGGCGCTCCTGCTGACCCCGGAGTACCTCCTCGACCTCTTCCACGCGTCGAGCCAACTCCGCCACACCTACGACTACGTCCTCCACAGCTTCGGCAGACCCGTCCCGGCCACGCCCGAGCGCTTCAGGCCCTCCGACGCCCTCACCCGCCGCTACTGGCTGATGAAGGACCAGCAGGCGATGGCCACAGGCGAGCCCTGGTCGCTCGACTTCGCCATCAACGAACAGCCCGGCAGCCGCGAAGGGAACTATGGGAAGGAGTGGTACGACCACCAGGCCATGCTCCGCCTCACCGTGGCCGCGGAGTCCGAGACGCTGGTCTCTCACGGGGTGGGTGTGCACGGCGTGCCGATGCTCGTGGCGCGGCGGAACTGCCGCGACACGGTCTTCGTGGCCACTCATGAGCCCGTGGTTGCGCCCGCCGCGCCCCAGATCCGCGCGGTGACCAGGCTTGCTGAGACCACCGACGCGCTCCTTGCCCGGGTGGACGCGAAAGACTTCACCGACTATGCAGCCGTCGCCTTCGGCCCGCAGAAGGACCAGCCCGAGCATATTCTCGGCGATGGCGCGGTCACCGTGGCCTTCCGCGGCTACGGCTACCTGCGCGTCGCCCACGACGGCAACGTGACGGCTCGCGGCAGATGGACCGGGCTGCGAGTCCCAGGAGCCAGGGGGCCGCTGACCCTTGACGGCAAGGCAACCCAAGCGAAGCGGGATGGGGACGCCCTCGTCTACGGTGAGATTGCTTCCGTGAAGACCCCGCCGCGGGAGCGGGGCCAGGAATGCCCCCTCCCCGTGACGACCTCGCCGCGCGTCGTCCGCGTCTTCGACCGCGACCGCCGCACGGTGACGCTCGGCATCCGCAACACGCTCAAGGCCCCCGTCTCAGGCCGCATCGAGTTCGACCCGGCGGAGGGCTGGGCGTTTGAGCCCGCGCAGCCGACCTTCGGCTCCACCCCGCCGGGCGGCGAGGCGAAGGTGCAGGTCATCGCCACGGCGAGCAAGCCGGCCCCCGGCCTGCGGACGATTCCGTTCCGCGTCATCTACCAGGAGGCGGGAGCGGGGAAGGAGACCCCGACGCTGCCCCAGCCCCTCACCGTCGCCGTCGGGCCGACGCTCGAGTACTCCTACGAACACCCCAAGCCGAATTGCTACGTCGTCCATTGCCCGCAGCTTACGGCCAAGCTCCACATGTTCGACGGCCTGGTGCTCTACCTGGCCGACGATGACGACACGGTGCGGCTCGACGGCTCGCCCCTCTTCACCTTCACGAATGGCAAGGAGCCGATGCTCGACGAGGGCACGAAGCACGCCACCACCTGGCCCCATTCCGTCCCCGCCAATCTCACGGCGGCCGCCTACGACCGCTGCCGCTGGCAGACCCTCTTCTGCGGCGACCGCCTGATGTTCCGCATGGACCGCGACTGGACCCAGTTCGACACCGCCTACTTCACCGTGCCCGGCAGATGGGTCTCCCCGGGCGGCCCGCCCCGCTGGCGTCGCATCATCGCCCTCGACGCCGACGGCAAGGAACACGATGCCCAGGCCGGCCCCGCCGTGACAGTAGCCGCCGCGGAGCTGGAGTTCCCCGGAGGCGCGCACAGTCTCGCCTTCCAGTTCATCCCACCCCGCCAGGTAGCTTTCGATGGCACGAAGCTCACGTTCACGCTTCCGTGCCTGACGGGCGACCATTGGACCGTCGGCTTCTGCAAGCTAGGCGAGCTGGGCGCGTGGCGCTGGAAACAGTGACCGGCCGCGCCATTGGCTACCCCCACGCTATCCGGACGCCGGCAGCAGATGCAGTAGCCTCCCCGCCGCTCGTCCAGCCACATCCCGCACCGTGTGCATCGTCTCGTCGTTCCCTCCCTCCGAGCCCGCGGTGAGAGGCAGGCTCAGCTCTGAAAAGGGCTGAGCTTACCATCGTCTCCCCGCCATCCGCCTGTCATCCTGCGCGTATGGCCTGGCACGCGAGACGTTGCCAGGAGAGAAGAACCATGACACTGAGCCCATTGAGCAATGTCGTAAAATTCCGGACAGAGGAGCCAAGCGCGAATGTTCTCAGGCAAATGGAGGCTACGCGATGGACAAAGAGCCAGAAGGCATTGTCTGGGTGAAGAATGGTTGCCCCCGCTGCGCGGCTGTGAAGGAGCGCCTCTACGGTTGCCGGATTGAGTGTCGCCCGATCGAAGCTGTGCTGGATGGCGAACCGGCACTCGGCTTGTGATTCTGGCAGGGGCATGGCGTGAGTGGGTGTGCGGACACAACTCGGGGACCGCAAGCCGCGGATGGCCACCAGCAGTGGCCGACGGTCGACAGCGTCCATGTCGGCTACCTGTCGCTGGTGCAGGCGGCGCGGTATCTCGGAGCGGTGTCCACAGCAACGGTGCGCCGCTGGATCAAGGGGCATGGCCTGCCCCACTACCACATCACCGGCTGTGGCGGCGAGCGCGGGAAGCTGCTCTTCCGACAGGGAGAACTCGACCGCTGGATGCGGCGATTCAGGAATGGACTGGCTGCCTCCAAGAACGAGGACGGGGCTCGGCGAGAGGCTGTCGGCGACGAATTCCGCGCCGAGAACATTGACAGAACAGAGTAACGGCGTATAATATGTCTGTTATTTCTGACTGACATACACCACAGGAGGTCCCGAAATGCAGGAACCGAGTCCGAAGCCGAGAGCGAAGCGTCGGGTGAAATTGCCATCTTTTGGTGTTGCGCTCTACCCCGAAAGGGTGATGCGGCAGAAGCGCACCGAGAAGCTGACGCTCCGTTTCACGTCGAGGGAACGCCTCATCCTGAAGAAGATGGCCGACGCCTTCAACACGACGATCACCAACATCCTTTCCCATCTTGTCGCTCAAGCGTGGGAGAACATGAGCGCCGCGGTTCGGAAGGCGAGGCCGGATCTCTTTGCCGAGAACGAAGAGCTCACCGTGGGATCACGCGGCGAACTCCGCTCGGCAGCAGTCGGCAAGCTCAAACCACGGCGAGAACGCACTGATTAGAAGGAGGTGAATAGCATGGGAAGGAAGCGGGTTTGCAGACGCAACGGCAACTGGTACGTCGACATCACCAACCA
>Ga0315284_10012269_pt1 | contig 12200 bp, 9 predicted proteins | sample YL17G09_16_MG_FD_203696 | JGI IMG/M metagenome (GOLD analysis project Ga0315284, IMG submission 203696) | Sediment microbial communities from Yellowstone Lake, YNP, Wyoming, USA - YL17G09_16 | ecosystem: Environmental > Aquatic > Freshwater > Lake > Sediment | place: USA: Wyoming | collected...
ACTATAGGCCGGTGGGTAGCTGGCTGCGACGCGCCGCGAGTGCACGCGCGCGCCGCGGGTTGGGCTACTCCCCCCGGCTGTGCTAGAATGAACACTTATCAACCAGTTATCAACGGGATAGCTTATGCGATGCCTGTTTAGATGGCTGACCGGGGCAATCGTAGCGGTCACTACGGGGTCGCTGGCGTTCAGCCAGGAACCCGGCGTGAACATCTCGATCCTCTACACAGGGGACACCCACGGTCATCTGCGAAGCTTCTACTATGAGTCGGCGAGGCCGGTAGGCGGCGTCGCCAAGCGCGCGATCTTCTTCCAGGAGAAGCGCCGGCACCAGAAGATGGTGTGGGTTACGCTCGACTCGGGCGACGCCATTTCCGGGACGCCCCTCTCCGACGTGTTCCAGGGCTACCTCGACATCGAGGCGATGAACCGCCTGGGCTATGACGCGATGGCGCTCGGCGTACACGAGTTCGACTACGGCCTGGCGGTGCTCAAGCAGCGCATCTCGGAGGCGAAGTTTCCGATCCTCGCGGCCAACGTCACCTACGCCGACAGCGGCCAGCCCTTCGTGAAGCCGTACGTCATCCTGGACCGCGGCGGCGTGCGCATCGCCGTGCTCGGGCTCACCACTGGGGAGTTGCTCAAGCGCGTGGCCCCCGAGAACTGCGTGGGCCTCGCCGTGGCCGACCCGATCGAGACGGCGAGCCGCTTGGTGCCCCAGCTCGAGCAGCAGGCCGACGTCATCTTGGCCGTTACTCACGAGGGCATCAACGAGGACATCCGTCTCGCCAGCCAGGTGCCGCAGCTCGACGTGATTGTGGGCGGGATGAGCCAATCCGAGCTGCAGGTGCCGATGAAGGTCGGCAAGACGCTCATCGTGCACGATGCGGCGTACGCGGCAAAAGTCGGGCTGCTCAAGCTGAGCTTCTCCCACGGCGAGAACAAGCGCTTGCACAACCACTTCTTCGACTGCAAGCTCTGGCCGATGGACGGGCGCTGGGTGGAGAACACGAACTACCTGGCCTGGCTCGACACCTACAAGCCGCAGTTCACGGAGCGTATGGGCACGATCGTCGGCTCCTCGGCGATGAACCTGAGTAACCTGCGCGTGCAGAGCGCCGAGACCGAGCTGGGCAACTACGTCACCGACATCCTGCGCGAGTCCACCGGCGCCGACGCAGCCGTGCTGCCCGCCGCGTTCTTCAACGGCTCCATTCCGGAGGGCCCGATCACGCTGGGCGACGCCTTCAGCGCCATGCCCTACGACCACTACGCGGTCGTATTGGACGTCACCGGCGGAGAGCTGAAGAGCATCCTCGACGAGGCGTCGGACCAGATCGGCCGGCCGGGATTCCCGCAGGTGTCGGGCCTCAGCTTCGGCATCTACAACGGCCGCGCCTACAGCGTGCGCGTGGGTGGCAACGACATCGACCCGTTCGCGCATTACCACCTGGCCACCTCGGACTTCCTGGCGAACGGCGGCCTGGGCTACGCCTCGCTGGGCACGATTGCGGAGCGACAGGCCACAGGGAGACTGATCCGCGACCTCGTGCGCCAGCGGCTGGCATCGGGGCAGGTCGCCTCGGCAAGCATGTCCAGGCGGATGCTGTTCCTCGGCTCAGAGCCCACTACCCTCGCTTCGGCCCAGCCTGCGACGCCGGCGCCGCCTGAGCAGCCGGCCGAACAACCGCCTGCAGCCGCACCGGAAGAGACTCCGCCAAGCGGAGCGGCGCCGGCTGAGGAAACCCCTCCGGCTCCCGAGGAGCAGCCTGCCGAGGAACCGGGCGCGGCTCAGCCTCCCTCCGAGACGCCTGAGACTCCGCCTGAGCAGCCGCCTGCCCAGCCGGAGACGGGGAACGGACAAGGGCTGGACACTTTGAAGTACGACCGCACCGGGCAGCCCCTCGAACAGCCGCCAGCCATCCAAGACGAAGTGATCACCGATGAAGGGAGCGACCTCGCCGCCGCCAACCCTGAGGGGGCTCAGCCGGCACCGCCCGAGGAAACCACGGCGCCCCCGGCGGCCGGCGAAGGCACATCGCCGCCCGCGGCGGGTGAGTTGGGCGAGCCGCTCGGCCAGGCCAGCGCTTCCCAGGGTGGCTTGCACTACGAGCTGGCGATGTACGCGAAGGACGGCGCCTATGAGCTGCACCTGAGGGTGACAAACGATGGAGCCGCGCCGGTGCAGCTTGAGTTCCCGACTGCCGAGCGCTTCGATTTCCGCGTGTACCGCGGCAGCGACATCGTATGGAACTACAACCACAACCGGTTCTTCCTGCAAGCGATACAAACGCAAACGGTCGATCCCGGCGAGTCCCTTGATTTCAAGGGGCTGTGGCCAGGCACCGCCAACGACCGTACAGGATTGAGCCCGGGCGTTTACCACGTTGAAGGCATATGTAACCTGACGAGCGCGCCCGTGCGGCTCGGCTTCGACCTTACACTTACCGGCTAGTGCTCAACCTTCCTCCTGAGATACTGCGGCCGCTATTCATCGCCGGGATACTGCTCGGCTTCATGAGCGTGATCGACACGCTCGCCTATGGGGTCCGCACCGCAGGCGTACTGAGCAAGCGCCTGGCGCTGAGCCTAGCGCTGTTCAACGTAGTCGTCACCTTCTCCCGTCTGGGCAACTTGGTGCAGGCGCCGATCATCGGCAACTACCCTGACAAGGTCAACCGCGGGGTCTACACCACCGCGGAGGTGCTACTCGCCCTGCGCGTCAACCTGTTGTTCGTCGTCGGTGGCGTGATCATCGGGGCGCTGCTGATGCCGAGCTTCATCAACCTGACGCGCCGCGGCATCGAGATCGTAGAGCGCAGTGGGAGCTTGCCGCCGGCGGTGCTGCACGGCCTGCTGCGCATCTGGCGCCTGCCGCTCTACCTCCGCGTCCCCCGTCTCGCGGACATCATGCCCTACATGGACCTCCGGAGCATCCCCCGCGGATTCCTGATATTCAACGTGTTCGTCACCTGCTTCTACAGCATCGGCGTGATGAGCACGGTGATGGCGGCGAGTCTGGACCACAACGTGGCCGCCACTTCAATCCTGCTCTCGGGGATCGTCAACGGCATCGGCACGCTGCTGTTGTTCATCATCGTCGACCCGCCGGCGGCGATCATCGTGGACCAGTGCATCGCCGGCATCCGCCCCGAAAGCCACGCCATCACCCTGAACTTCTTTCTCGTCTGCACGCGCTTGGCGGGCACGCTGCTGGCCATTACCGCGCTGCCGCTGATGGCGCGCTATGTCCTCGCGGTCGCCCACTGGGTGGACGCCTTCCTCGCCTAGCGCCGCACGCTACGCCCCGGTGCCATTGGCATAGCTGACCATACCGATCACCACTGGGTTGATCCGCGTCTTCTCGAAGATCACCCGCTGGATGACGTTCTGGATGTTGTTGCGCAGTTGCAGCTGGTACTGCGGGCCGCGCTGGCGGTTGCGAAGTACGGCTTCAGTCACGGACTGCTCGATCAGGCTGAGCAGCTCCGGGGCTTCTTTCTCCGGCAGCAGGCCTTTGCCGGCGATCTGCGGGGGGCTGACGATCTCTCCACCATCCGCGCTGAGAACGATGCTGAACACCAGCAGCCCATCCTCGGCAAGGGCGAGGCGCTCGTTTAGGATGCGGCGGCTCAGGTCCGCTCCTCCGCTGGCGGCGATGAACACCTCGCCGGCTTTGACTTCCTCCTCCAACTTGACTCCGCCCTCGGTGACGTGGAACACCTGGCCGGCCTGGGCGGTGGTAACGCAGGCGGTGGGGGTGCCCCACTGGTCAGCGAGCTTGCGGAAACGCATCTGGTGGCGGAACTCACCGTGGTTGGGGATGACGAACGCCGGCCGGACGAGCTGGAGATACTCGCGGATCTCGTCCTGGTAGCCGTGGCCGGAAACGTGCACGCCGCTGTCCATGCCGTAGATCACTTCCGCGCCCAGACGGAACAGGTCGTCGATGACGCCGTAGATCGCCAGCTCGTTGCCCGGGATCGGCCGCGCGCTGAGGATGAACAAGTCTTCCTCGCGCACGCTTACGAATCGGTGATCGCCACTCGCCAGCCGGGCCATGGCGGACATTGGCTCGCCCTGGGACCCGGTGAGAATGACGAGCAGGCGCTCGGGCTTGAGGCGCTCTGCTTCGGCGGGGTCGACGATCGTGTTCGCCGGGACCTTTAGGTAGCCGAGGCTCTGGGCGATGTCAACGTTCTCCAGCATCGTGCGGCCCAGGACCAGCACCTTACGCTTGAGCTCGGCGGCCACGTCGATCGCCTGCTGGATGCGGTGGATGTTGCTGGCAAAGGTAGTGATGAACGCGCGCCCGTGGTGGTTGGCCACGTAGTCGCGCAACGCAGGGCGCACCGACGATTCCGCCCCGGAGCGGCCCGTGCGCTCAATGTTGGTGATGTCCATGCTCAGCAACGTGATGCCAGCCTCGGCGATGCGCCCGAGCTTCGCCAGGTCGGTGAGCTTGCCATCGACGGGCATACTGTCGAGCTTGATGTCGCCGCTATGGAGGTAGAGCCCGGCGGGCGTGTGCACCGCCAGGCCGCACGCATCGGGGATGCTGTGGGTCACGCGCATCGTCTCGATCTTGATCCCCGCGACCTCGAAATCGTCGCCGGGCTTGAACTCGGTGAGGGCCGTGTCGCCCAGGCCGAACTCCGCCAGCTTGGGGCGGACCAGCGCCAAAGTGAAACGCGCGCCGTAGATCGGTGGCGGCTGCTTGAGGTCCTGCAGCAGGTACGACAGGGAGCCGATGTGATCCTCGTGGCCGTGGGTGAGGATGATCCCGCGCAGCCTGTTCTGGTGCTTGATCAGGTAGCTGAAATCGGGGATGACGATATCCACGCCGAACATGCGCAAGTCGGGAAACGCCATTCCCACGTCGATGACCAGCAGCTTGCCCTCGATGTCGAGAACGTAGCAGTTCTTGCCGATCTCCCCCACCCCGCCAAGACTGAGCCAACGGAATCCGCTACTGCCACCCATCTGCCGCTACAGCACCTCGACTTGCTTCAAAGGATCGCCCACCAGCTTCACGCCCTGGGGCGCGAAGATGAAGATGTTCTTCGTCACTTGCCACACGTCGCCGGACACCGACTCCGCCACGCCGGCCAGGTAGTCCACCAGCCGCGTGGCATCCGTGACATCAACGGCCGCCAGCGAGTTGACGTCCAGCACCAGCGCCTGCCGGGTGAGAAGAAACTTGGCGTAAGTGCGCGGGCTGAAGGCTCGCCTGCCCTCATCATCCTTCTCGGGCCGGACAACGAAGATGGTCGTCGTCTGCCCCTGGGGCAACTCGATGATGCCGTCGTGAGCGGCCTCTTGGGACACGATCGTGCCCGGGGGAGCCGGATAGTGCAGCGTGTTCACCTGTTCCACGTCGTCGTCGGCGCCAAAGAGGCGCAATACCCCGCTGAGCAAACTCATTCAACCCTCCAGACCAACAAACAGCGCACTCCCTACACGCACCATCGTCGCGCCCTCCTCTATCGCCCAGACAAAGTCCAGGCTCATCCCCAAGGAGAGCGTATCAATTTCCGGTGAGCCGGGATGGCTGGCGCGTATTGTATCAAACAGGCGCCGCATCTGTCGAAAGCAATCCCGCGAACCGCGCTCGAATTCCTCGTCGCTGGGATACGCCTGGGGCCACGGCGGGACAGCCATCAGCCCCCGCAAGCGCAGCGCCGGCCAGCGCCCACGAAACACGCCGCAGAAATCGACCGCCTCCTCCGGCGCCACCCCGTGCTTCTGCTCCTCCTGGCCGATATTCACCTGCACCAGCACGTCAAGCTTCAGGCCCTGGGCCAGCAGGTCGGCGTTGAGCAGCTCGGCGGTCTTCTCGCGATCCACCGCCTGGTACATGTCGAAGCGCCCGGGGACGAGCTTCAGCTTGCGCGACTGCTGCGCGCCGATCAGGTGGCGGGTGAAGCGGTAGCCCTGCTCCCACAGCGCTTCGAAGCGCTCAGCGCCTGTGGGCAGGAGGTTCTCCGCCAAATGGCTTGCACCCGCCTCCAGGAGAAGGGGCACCCACTCGTCGCGCGCATACTTCGTCACGCAACAAAGGGGTATGAGCTTTCCGCCGCTGGCCTGCAGGATTCGCTCATTGACGCTGCTGAGGTTGCGGGCGATCAGCCGCCTCAGCTCGTCGCCGGTCATCGGCTACTTCTTGAGCCGGCGGAGAAAGGCCGGGATGTCGAGATCCTCCTCCCTCTCCTCCCGCCTGGCGGTCTGGGTCGCCGGTTCAGGCAGCCGAGAGGGTATCTTCGGCTTCGCCGAGTCGTCGTAGATCAGCTTCACCTGCGGGGCGTCCTTTTGGTTCACGCCTTTCGTGACCAGCTTCTGCGCGCCCGGCTCCACCGAGAATCCGGTCGCCAGAATCATCACCCGCACGCGGTCGCGCTTCTCATCGTCCACCGTCGCGCCAAAGATGATGTTGGCCTCCTCGTCCACGCGGTTGCTGACCATCTCGGCGGCGGCGTTCACTTCCTGCAGGCTCATATCCCGCCCGCCGATGAAGTTGATCAGTACGCCGCGGGCACCGTCGATGCTGCTCTCCAGCAGTGGCGAGGAGATGGCGTACTCCACCGCATGAATCGCCCGCTGCTCGCCGGAGGCTTCGCCCAGGCCGATCAGGGCCGTGCCGCTGTTCTCCATGACCATCTTGACATCCGCGAAGTCGAGGTTGATCAGCCCCGGCTTGAGGATCAGCTCGCTGATCCCCGTGACTCCCTGGCGCAGGATGTCATCCGCCAGCAGGAAGCTCTCCTGCAGACTGGTGCTCTCGCTGACAAGGTCGAGCAGGCGGTCATTGGGGATGACGATCAGGGTGTCCACCTGCTCGCGCAGGTTGGCAATGCCGTCGCCGGCGACCTTGGAGCGCCTGCGGCCCTCGAACTTGAACGGCCGCGTGACGATCCCCACGGTGAGCGCCGCCAGCTCGCGGGCGATATTCGCCACGATCGGCGCGCCGCCGGTGCCCGTCCCGCCGCCCATGCCGCAGGTGACGAACACCATGTCCGCGCCGACGAGCAACTCCTGGATGTCGCTGCGCGACTCCTCGGATGCCCGCCGGCCGACCTCCGGGTTGGACCCCGCCCCAAGACCCTTCGTCAGCTTCTGCCCGAGCTGGATCTTGTGCGTCGCCTTGTTGCGGTTCAACGCCTGGAAATCGGTGTTCAGCCCGATGAAGTCAACGCCCTGCAAGCCTGACTCGATCATCCGGTCGAGCGCATTGCATCCGCCGCCGCCGATCCCTACGACCTTGATCTTCGCCTGCAAATCGTGCGCCACGTACTCAATGGTCCGCATATCCATTTGGCACCCTCCGGAGGCCCCGGCCGCCTGGTTATCAACAAGTTATCAAACATTATAGCGCAAGGGGGGGCTGCCTTACTATTCGCCGGTCACGGGCTTGTGCTTGCGCGGCAGAATACCCCGGAATATGTCGGCAAGGGCGGACAGGACCTCGGAAAGCAGTGAGGACTCCTGGCTCCTAGACTCCTCGCCATACTTAGCTCCTTAAAGCAGCAGCCCGAGGGTCGGCGCGAACGCAGGAGTGCGGTATTCGTCCAGCAAATGCCCGATGCCGGTGGGCAGCCCCATGCGCACTTGGCGCTGCAGGTGCCGCTGCAAATAACGGCGGAGTTGCCTGAGCAGGCTCCCGCCGCCGACGAGGATCACTCCCCCGGCCACCCGCGCAATCTGGCCGCTCTCGTTGAGAGCCTCGATGATCTGTTCGAGCAGCTCCTCAGTGCGCGGCTGCATGATCTCGTAGATTCTGCGCCGCTTGATCTTGTCGTATTCTTTGTGGCCGTAGAACTTGACGTCGACGAAGTCCTCCAGCTCTTCATTCTCAGGTTCGATCCACGCCTTTCCGTAGCTGCGCTTGATGCGCTGGGCCTCTTCGAACGACACGCCCAGCCCCTGCTTCAGATCGTGGTCGTAGTTCTGGCCGCCGACGGGGATGCAGCGGGAATAGCTCAGGGTACCACCGAGGAAGACCCCCACGTTTGTCGTACCGCCCCCCACGTCTATGAGTATGCAGCCGGCATTACGGTCCTCGGCGGAGAGCACGGCCTCGCCTGCGGCGATGAGCAGATGGACATAGCTCTTGACCTTCAAGTCAACGCGGCTGATTGCTCTTTCGAGATTGGCGATCTGGTTCGACGAGCCGATGACCACATGCGCCTCTACGTCCAGCCTCCGGCCGATCATCCCCACGGGAGAGCGGCTGGTCCTAATGCCGTCCAGCGCGAATTCGCGGACCATGGTGTGGACGATCTGCTGGCCTTCGGGCAGCAGCTTGGGTAATGCGAGCTCGATTACGCGGTCCACGTCGGATGCGGTAATCTCCCCCTCGGGGTGTGTGATGTCCAGGGTGGCGCGGCAGTTGCGGCTGTAGATGTCGCGGCCGGTGATGCCCACGAACACCTCGTTTGCGGTCAGGCCGGAGCTGTACATCGCTCCGGAGAAGCTCTCGTCGATGTCCTTGGCCGCCTGGTTCAGGTCGCGAACGACGCCGCGGGCGATAGCATCGCTCGGCACCGAGCAGAGGCCGCGCAGAATGAGTCCCCGGGTGCTATGCACTTCGCCGGCGACAGTGGCGACCTTGGTGGACCCGATGTCCACGCCCAGCACAATGCGGCTGTTAGCCATACAGTCTGATTATACTTTCGCATGTAGACCCATGCCGGGCAAACACCGCGACTCCAATATGGCTCGACTTGACTCATGCGGTGCGATCAATGGGGCGGCTCCCTCCATTTCTGAATCAGCATCCGCGGGTTGGAGGCATCCAGATAGCGCAGACGGTCGCGATCCGCGGCGCAGATGCGGAGGGCCTTGGGCAATGCGCCCACCTTGGCCGCCAAGTCGGTGGGCTCGCCGAGGTAAACGCGGAAAGCCTCGCGGTCGACGAGCCAGATCGTGCGGTCGGCACCGACTGAGATGAGCTTAATCACGCCGGGCATGACTGCCTGGCAGGCGGCGGCAAGGGCGAGAACCAAGCCCGCCAGCTGTGAGTCGGCAGCCACCTCACCTGAGGCGAAATCGGCGCGGGGAAGAGCCCGGATCGTGCTGAACACCTGGCCCTGGTCCGCCGCGGCGTCCACGGGCAGGAGGCGTCCATCGGTGCAGAGCCAATACTCAGCGCCGTCCATCTTGGCCAGCAGAATAGGCCGCGACTCGGCGACATCTAGCGTGACCTGCCTGGCGGACACGCTGTCCACCTTCACTCCCCTCAGCCAGCGGGAGTTGGTAGGAGCGAACTTGCGGGAGCGCAGCCAGATGGTAGGAAGCGACTCCTGCCCGGTGCACTTTATGGCGAGCAGGACTTCCTCGGGCTTGGTGAGATCGCAACCCCGCAGGACGAGCTTGTCCGGCACGAACACGCTTGGCAGCCATCCGCTCGCCCAGAGCATGCCGATAACGGTAGCCGCGACAAGTAGCCCGCCCCAGACGAGCACGGGCCTGAGAGCCGACCCCCGCCGCTGGCGCGGCCCGCGACCCTCCCGGCCCGGCGCCCCGCTGCCGCCCACGACAAGCCGCCCCAGCGCTGTACGTTCCCTCATTGCGGCGGCCTCCGCCGGTGCTCGGCACGCTCCACGGCGCACAGCATGAGAAGCTCAAGTAGCTCGCCGAACTCGATCCCAGCCGCCCGTGCAGCCCGCGGCAGCAGGGAAAGCGGCGTGAACCCCGGCAGCGTGTTGGCTTCCAGGAACCACGGCGCGCCCTGCTCATCCAGCAGCAGGTCAATGCGCGCGTAGGGCTCCAGGTCGAACTCGCGGTAGACGGTCTTCGCGTGCCCCTGCACACGCACAACAAGGCTCTCCGGCACGTCAGCCGGGCAAACGTACTCGCTCTGCCCGGCGGTGTACTTGGCCTGATAGTCGTAAAACCCACGCTTCGGTTTGATCTCCACCAGCGGAAGGGCCATGGGCTCAGTGGAGTGGCCGATGACGGCGGCCGTCAGCTCACGCCCGTGGATGCGCTCCTCGATGAGCAGCGGGTCGTACTGGAGCAGCAGCTCCTCCACGCGGCGCCAGCCCGCTTCGTCGTTGCTCACCATCTCGATTCCCACGCTCGAACCCTGATCGGTGGGCTTGGCGACCAGCTCGGCAATCTCGGGGGGCACATCCTGCCTGACGCGGGTGCCTCCGCGGGCCACCCAGAAGCGCGGCGTGGGCACTCCCAGCCGCTCGAAGACGTACTTTGAGATCAGCTTGTCCATCCCCAGCGCCGAGCCCTTCACGCCCGCTGAGACGTAGGGCACGCCGATGAGCTCAAGCAGGCCTTGCCACGCGCCGTTCTCCCCCCGCGAGCCGTGCATCGTGGTGAACACCACGCCTGAATCACGCAGCCGCGAGACGAGTGCGCCGGGGTCCCAGAGCGCCATCTCGCCGCCAGCGGGCTGCGGTTCGGCAGCGGCCTTCTCTGCGCCAGGGGGGAGCGCGCGCTCGGCCCCGCCGCCGGCCAGCGCACAGTCGATGCTCACGTCATCCAGGGAGACCGGCAGTAAGTGCGCGCTGTAGCCGGCATGAGCCAACGCGTCCGCCACGGCTGACCCGCTAACCAGCGATACCTCGCGTTCGGAACTGCCGCCGCCGGCGACTACCGCGACAGGCATGGCGCGCAAGCCCGCCCGCCGCTTCTCAAGCCTGGCCCGCAGAGCCTGGAGCGACAAATCAACCCTCCGATCGCAAGCCGGATTATATCACTGTGGGCGCAGCAATCCAGGTGATGAAGGCATCGGGGTTTAGGATCGCGGAGGGTGGGACGAGCCGCGGCTAGCTAGTCCCGCGCCGCGTCGTTCTCCTCGGCCTGGAACGCCACTTCGTCGCCGATGCTCTCCTGCAGCCGCTCAAAGTCCACGCCGGCGGCCACCTCGCTGTCCCGCCGCGCGAGCCGGTTGGCCAGTTCGTAGCCCACCTGATAGATGTCGCCAGCACCGACGGTCAGGATGACGTCCCCGGGCATCACTGACTCGTAGAGGTAGTCGGCGATGTCGCCAAAGAGCTGCATGCACTTGAGCTTGCGCTCGTTGTAGCGGCGCTGGAAGAAGCGGTTCAGATAGTCGAGGCCGATCCCGGCGATGGGCCGCTCGTTGGCGGTGTAAATCGGCGCCAGGATCACCTCGTCGGCGTCGATGAAGGCAGGCGGGAACTGCTGCGCCAGGTTCTTGCTGCGCGTGAAGCGGTGCGGCTGGAACACGGCGCGGATACGCCCCGGGAAGACCTCGCGCACCGAAGACAGGAGCGCGTGAATCTCGCTGGGGTGATGGGCATAGTCGTCGATGACGTACACGCCGTTGGCGTAGAGCATGTCGTAGCGGCGGTAGACGCCGGGGAAGTTCTCCAGGGCAAAGGAGATGGTGTCGAAGCTGACGCCCATCCCGCGGCATGAGGCGACCGTGGCGAGGGCATTCTGGATGTTGTGGTCACCGGGCAGCCGGAGGTTGATCATCCCCAAGGGCCCATCATCCCGGTGGTGCACCTCGAAGGTCAGCCCGCCCTCGGAGTTCAGCCGGCGGCCCTGGACCTGGTACTCAGCGTCGGGGTGGAAGCCGTAGGTTACAACGCGCCGCTGAAGCTGGGACATGAGCGAGCGGATGTTGTCGTCGTCCAGGCAGACCACCGCGAATCCGTTGCGCGGCGGGCTGTTGAGGAACTGGATGAAGCTGCTCTTGAGGTTCGACATCGAACCGTGGAAGTCGAGGTGGTCGCAGTCGATGTTGGTAACGACAGCCACGTTCGGCTTGAACTGCAGGATCGAGTTATTGCTCTCGTCGCCTTCGCAGATGAACACGGTGCCCTTGCCCAGCCGCGCGCTGCCGACGCTGTGCTTAAGCACGCTGCCAATGACCACGGTCGGGTCGCGCTGAGCGGCCATGAATACCGTCGCGACCATGCTCGTCGTCGTCGACTTGCCGTGACTACCGGAGATGACGATGCTGTCGTGGCGCTGGGCGAGATAGGCCAGCAGCTCGATGCGCGTGAGCACGGCGATGCCGCGCTCCTTGGCGAAGACCAGCTCGGGATTCTCTGGCGGGACAGCGGTGCTATAGACGACCAGGTCGGCCAGCCTGACGTAGCGCTCGTCATGGCCGTGCCAGATCGTGGCACCCGCCCGCTTCAGGCCCTCCGTCACTGTAGTGGACTGACAGTCGGAGCCGGTTACCTCGTAACCCATCTGCAGCATCAGGTGGG
>Ga0315284_10012271_pt1 | contig 12200 bp, 7 predicted proteins | sample YL17G09_16_MG_FD_203696 | JGI IMG/M metagenome (GOLD analysis project Ga0315284, IMG submission 203696) | Sediment microbial communities from Yellowstone Lake, YNP, Wyoming, USA - YL17G09_16 | ecosystem: Environmental > Aquatic > Freshwater > Lake > Sediment | place: USA: Wyoming | collected...
CCCGCCTTAACAAACACAAACTGAGGGTGAGCGGGGGACCTGGTAAACAGGGGTGAACCGCATTCCGGACAAAACTCTCGAGTTATCGAGTTTCCGCTGCTTCCTGTCTTTGTGTAACCTTTGACGCTGCCGGAAACGATTTTTAGCCCGGCGGTTCGCATTCGAACGCCAACGTTGAAAGCACCTCCTGTGGTCTTCCTGCAATCAGGACAGTGGCAATAAGTAGCGCCCTCTGGCTCCCCCGTATATTCGTACCGGACGCGGCCACACAGGCATCCACCAGTCAGAACTTCCGACATCGGCTATCTCCTGTTCATCTCGTACCCAACACAATAATATCCACCACGATTTGTCAGCAATTTAGTATGTTGGAGGGAAAGAGTCAAGATTGTTTCCTGCCACAAAGACACCAAGCCACTAAGTTTTATTTTACTTTGAAAAAACAGTGTTAATCAGTGTGAATCAGTGTCTAAATTCTCTGTGACCTCTGTGTTCTCTGTGGCTGACTAAATCCGTGAAAATCCGCCTGCCCTGCGTAGCCGCTTCGGCGAAGAAGGGTGTTAATCCGTGTCTAAAAAAACTTCGTGTCCCTTCGTTTCTTCGTGGTGAAAAAACGGTATCAAAAAAAAGGCGCGGCCCAAATTAGCGTAAAACTGATAATGCAAAGTGCAAAACCAAAACGTATCCCGATAAGTCGGGACAGTTTTGAGCTTTGGCTTTGAGCTTTAAGTTTTAAACTTTACACTACTGTCTGCTGTCCGCTAATCATTTACCACTGCCTGCGCTGCCGCCAATCTGGCAATCGGGACTCTGAAGGGCGAGCAGGAGACGTAATTCATTTTGACCTTGTGGCAGAATTCCACGCTGGCCGGGTCGCCGCCGTGTTCGCCGCAGATGCCGATTTCGAGGTCTTTGCGTGTCTTTCTGCCTCGCTCGATAGCAATCTTAATCAGCTCGCCGACGCCTTGCTGGTCGATGCTCTGGAAGGGGTCGCCGGGGAGGATGCCCTTCTTGAGATAATCGGGCAGGAATCCGCCGATGTCGTCGCGCGAGAAGCCAAACGTCATCTGCGTCAGGTCGTTTGTGCCGAACGAGAAGAATTCCGCCTCTTCTGCTATCTGGCCGGCGACGAGGGCCGCTCGCGGTATCTCAATCATTGTGCCGAGTTTGTGCCGAATCTTCTTCATCCCGAACTTGGCCAGGACTTGTTTATAAACTTCTCTTGCCATATCAAGCTGGTTTTTCAATTCTTTCACGTCGCAGACGACGGGAATCATAATTTCCGGATAGGGTTTTTTCTTTTCCTTAATCAGTTCAGCAGCGGCCTCGAATATCGCCCTGATTTGCATCTCGCTGACTTCCGGGTAGGTAATGCCTAAACGGACGCCTCGGTGCCCCATCATCGGGTTCGATTCGTGAATGGCATCCGCCCGTTTGGCCAACTCATCGAGTGTTATATTTAATTCTTTTGCCAACTGCTCTCGCTTTTCCTGGCCCTCAGGCACGAACTCGTGCAGCGGCGGGTCTAACAGACGAATCACGACCGGCAGATTGTCCATCGCCTCGAGGGTCCCCTTAATCGATTTTTTAACATACGGGAACAGCTCATCGACCGCTTTTTTCCTTTCGGCCCCATCCTTGGAGACAATCATCTTTCGCAGGATGAACAACGGCTCATCGCTGCCTTTGCCGTAGAACATATGCTCGGTTCTGAACAGGCCGATACCCTCTGCGCCGAGCTGTCTTGCCTTGCGTGCGTCTTCGGGCGTATCCGCGTTGGTGCGGACGCCGAGTTTTCTTACGCCGTCGCAAATCTTCAGGAAACTACTGAGCATCACATTCTCTTCGCTGGCATCGAGCATCGGCAGTTTGCCTTCGTAAACCGCGCCCTTTGTTCCGTTAAGCGTGAGCCAGTCGCCTTCCCTGAGGACTTTGCCTGCGATGTGCAGTTCTTTCTTGCCGTAATCGACTTCGATAGCGCTGCAGCCGACGACGCAGCATTTGCCCCAGCCGCGTGCGACGAGCGCGGCGTGCGAGGTCATACCGCCGCGAGCGGTCAAAATACCCTGTGCTGCCCGCATACCTTCGACGTCCTCGGGATTGGTTTCTTCGCGGACTAAGATGACGTCCTTGCCGGACTTTTTCCAGTCAACGGCTGTTTGGGCGGTGAAAACGATTTGGCCGACCGCGCCGCCGGGACCTGCGGGCAGGCCCTTCGCCATTGGTTTAGTGGCTTTCTCGGCCTTGGGGTCGATTATCGGGTGCAGCAATTCATCCAATTGATCAGGCGTAACGCGTGTTACGGCTTCTTCCTTCTTTATGAGTTTTTCTTTGAGCATATCGACGGCCATTCGCACCGCCGCAGGCCCGTTGCGTTTGCCGACTCGGCACTGGAGCATCCAGAACCGCCCATTCTCAATCGTAAACTCGATATCCAACATATCGCGGTAATGTTTTTCGAGCCGTTTTTGAGTGGCGAACAACTCCTTGTAAATTTTCGGCATCGCCTTTTCCAGCGACACCAGCTCCTTGTTGTGCTCGCTCTTTGAGTCCTCGTTGACCGGGGCAGGCGTCCTGATACCGGCGACGACGTCCTCGCCCTGTGCGTTGATGAGGTATTCGCCGTAGAATTTGTTTTCGCCGTTGCCGGGGTTGCGCGTGAAGGCGACGCCCGTGGCTGAATTGTTGCCCAGATTGCCGAACACCATTGCCTGGACGTTGACGGCCGTGCCCCATTCGTCGGGGATGCCCTCGATGCGCCTGTAGCTGACCGCCCGTTTGCCGTTCCACGACGAGAACACCGCGTCGATACCACCCCACAATTGGGTATTTGGGTCGTCTGGGAACTCCTTGCCTAAAATTTCCCTGACCCTGCTTTTGAACAGTTCGCAGAGATTTTTGAGGTCAATCGCGGTCATATCAGTATCGCTCTTGTAGCCCTTTTGTTGTTTGAGGTGGTCCATTATCTTTTCAAGCTGCCTGCGGATACCCGCATCTTCTTTCGGCTCTATTCCTGCCGCCTTTTCCATCACGACGTCCGAATACATCATAATGAGGCGCCTATACGCGTCATACACAAACCGCTCGCTGCCGCTTTTCGCAATCAATCCAGGAATTGTTTGTGAAGTAAGTCCGACATTCAACACGGTTTCCATCATGCCAGGCATCGATTTGCGTGCGCCGGAGCGGACGGACATCAGGAGCGGGTCCTGCGGGTCGCCGAACGATTTGCCCATAATTTTCTCGATTTTGCGCATTGACTCTGCGACCTTTTCCTTGAGGCCCTTCGGATAGGTCTTTTTATTCTGATAGAAATGAGTGCAGACCTCTGTTGTGATTGTGAAGCCGGGCGGGACCGGGACGCCGAGCTTGGCCATTTCGGCAAGGTTTGCTCCTTTGCCGCCGAGGAGGTTTTTCATTTTCGCATTTCCTTCGCCCTTGCCACCGCCGAAGAAATACACCATTTTGTTCGCCATTCTATTTTTCTCCTACACTGACTGGCACTGACGTTAACCCGCCTACGGCGGATAAACACTGACGGGCACTGACATTTCAAGTTACATCGACTCGCACCCGTCTTCGCCTTCGGCTACGCCGAGGCAAGACAAAACAAAGCCCAGGATGATACATTTTTCGCCCGGCGGAGTCAAGGGCGGGAAAGGATTTTCGATTTGGGTCCCCTGTTCAAACCCAAGTGAGCAGCACTCGGGGATGACGCAAAGCGTCAATTGCGGATTTAATGACGGAAGGCGGAAGACAGTTTATATTGCGGAAGACGGATTTTGGCGGTGTTACTTGCCAATGAGGGATGTTTGTGCTATATTGGTTTTTGACAAGCGGGGTGTAGCTCAGTTTGGCTAGAGCGCTTGGTTCGGGACCAAGAGGTCGCTGGTTCAAGTCCAGTCACCCCGATTATTGCCTGAGGAGACGGGACGAAGCGGATAAATGTATTAAATAATAGATTTCTCGACTCGCCTTCGGCTCGCTCGAAATGACAATCCTCAACTTTGTTCGCCGGCGGAGAACTACAACAGGTCAACTGGGTCGATGTCGATGGCGATGGTAACGGCTGGGCGAATAGGGGGGGCTTTGCGAAGAGTGGTAAATAACTGGTGCAAAATGGTGGGCTGGGGGGCCTGAAGGATTATCTGCAGGCGGTGGAAGGTCTGAATACGGCTGATGATGGCGGGCATCGGGCCTCGAACCCTGATTTGCAAATTCTCATCCGCGATAATCCGGTCAATCCTTTCCCGCAGCAAATTAGCCGCCTGTTCGAGCTTTTCGTAGGTCCGGTCGCGCAGGGTAATCAGCGCTAATCGCCAGAAGGGGGGCAGGTTACAATTCCGTCGGTGCTTTAATTCCTCTTTGACAAAGCCATCGAAATCGCCTTTGAGGGCGAATTGGATAGCGGGCTGGTTGCCTAAAAATGTCTGGACGAAGACGATGCCTTTTTTGGCGGAGCGTCCTGCGCGGCCAGCGACCTGTGAAATCAACTGAAACGTTCTTTCGTTGGAGCGGAAGTCGGGCAGGTAAAGGGATGTATCGGCGCTGATGATGCCGACAAGCGTGACGTTGGGAAAATGCAGACCCTTGGCCAACATTTGAGTGCCGGCGAGGATGTTGATTCGTCCCTCGCTGAAACCCTGGAGCACGCGATAATAGTCGGCCCCTTTCATTGAGTCGCTATCCACCCGCGTGACTTTTGCTTTTGGGAATTTTTTGGCCAGTTCCTCTTCGAGGCGTTGTGCGCCGAGGCCAATCATCGCCATACCTTTGCCGCAGAGGGGACATTTTTCGGGGACGAGTGTTTGTGAGCCGCAGTAGTGGCAGACCGCGCAACCAGAGTGCATATGTCTGCCGGTGATTGTTTGTATTTGGGGGATAGGTGGCACGGCCATCCTGGCCGTGTTCCCACGGGCTGGAAGCCCGTGCCACTCTGTTTTATGGAACGTCAGCGTTACGTCGCAGTTTCGGCAGTGCAGGATGTGTTTGCAGGAAGGGCAGAATATGAAGTTGCTGTAGCCCCGGCGGTTCAAAAGCAAAATCGCCTGCTCGTCTTTAGCCAGCGTTTCGGCCAACTGATTCGCAAGCGGTTCGCTTATGAGTTCCGAGGCGAAATTTTTCATATCCACGAGCATCATCTGGGGGAAGGGCAGGTTCATTACCCTTTTTGGCAGGCGGACTATGCTGAAGAATTGCTTTTTGGTTTGGCAATTCTGTAAAGTTTCCAGCGAAGGGGTGGCGCTGCCTAAAATGCAATGGGCGTTGCATAATTGGGCGCGTTTGATTGCGACATCTCTGCCGTGGTAACGCGGGGCGGTGTCCTGCTTGTAGCTCGGCTCGTGCTCTTCATCGACGACGATGAGGCCGATGTTCGCTAATGGTGCAAAGACAGCCGAGCGTGCGCCGATTACGACGTTGGCCTCATCCGCCCGTATCTTTTGCCATTGTGTGTTTCGCTGAGGGGCCGTGAGTCCTGAGTGCATTACCGCTATCCGCTCGAATCGGGCGCTGAAACGCTGAATGGTTTGTGTGGTCAGCGCAATTTCGGGCAACAGCACTATTGCGTTTTTGCCTTTCTTGATAACCTCATCGATTGCCCTTATGTAGAGTTCGGTCTTGCCGCTGTCGGTAACGCCATATAGTAATGTTACGCCGAATTTGCCCGTCGCTATTCGACTGGTTATGTTTGCGAGGGCTTTTTGCTGGTCTTCGTTAGGGATGACCTTCTCAGTCCTGATTAACATACCTTCGGGCACGGCGGGCAGCGATCTTAAGACCGTCCTTTGCGCGATTTTGATAATCGCTTTGTCGGCGAGATTTTTGACGGGTATATCGGTGCAGCCAACCGCTGTGAGCAGTTCATTCAATTCGACGGCGGTCTCCGGCTCGTATGCCCCCACATCTCTTAACCGCTGCAAAACCTGTTTTTGCTTTTTGCCCTTTATTGTGGCACGGGCTTCCAGCCCGTGAGAACACGGCCAGGATGGCCGTGCCACGATATTGTCAATTTCATCCGGCCCAACGGCGAGGTAAACATATTTTTCTTTTTTTTCGCCTGCGCCTTTTTTGACCGCCGCCGGCACCATCGCGCCAAGCACCACGCCGAGTGGACAGACATAATAATCGCTAATCCACCGGGCCAGCTCCATCAGGCCATTATCAATCAACGGCTCTTTGTCAACGACATCGGATATTGCTTTGAGCTTGAATTGTCCTGTCCGGCTTACATCAGTTTCGACGCAGAATCCGATTTCGAGTTTGTTTGTCTTTCCGAACGGTGTTTCGACTCTTTGGCCGACGTGCACGGGCCAGAGTTTATCAGGCACAAGATAATCAAACTCAGAATCAACACCTGATTCAAACGCTACGCGAATGACGTGCCCGTGGTCGTCCCCCTCGTGGCTGGAATCTATTTTCTCGAACAATTCGCCGGTTTGATATTTGCGCATAGCACGCCGATTGTCCCAGTTGGGCAAAAGGGTGTCAAGATTGCCGCGATGAACAATACAGGCAATTAGAGCTTGAACTGCTCGCTTGCTAACCTGGTGATGTGGTCGGCGATGGCGAGGCAGGCGGTAGCGGCGGGGGAGGGGGCGTTCAGAACGTGAATAGTGTTGCGATGCGGCTCAATCACAAAGTCGTCGATGGGGGCACCGTTTGAGCCGACGGCCTGCGCGCGAACGCCGGAATTACCGGGTGTTAGGTCGGCTCCCTGAATCGAAGGGACAAGTCGCTGCAATTGTCTTAAAAACAACTTTTTTGAGAATGCCCTGACGTATTCGCCGAGGCCGTATCGCCAGTGCTTGAAAAACAGTTTCAACGTGCCGGGATAAACAAGCGATTCCCAACTGTCTCTTAAATTGAAATCCAGCTTGCCATAACCTTCTCTTTTGAATGAGAACACCGCGTTCGGGCCGCACTCGACGCCGCCAGCGACCATTCGCGTAAAGTGCACGCCCAGAAACGGGAACTGCGGGTCGGGGACAGGGTAAATGAGGTTTTTCACCTTGCCCTGTGCCTCTGTTTTCAAATCATAATAATCGCCGCGGAAGGGGACGATTTTCATTTTTATATTGGCGCCGTCTAATCGGGCGATTCTATCGCTGAAGAGGCCCGCGCAATTGATAACGAAGCGGGTTGAAACTGTTCCCTGATTTGTCAGAACGTCTGTGCAGTCAATTCGCTTGTCGAAGCCGATGACCTTGTGCGACGTGAGGATTTTATTTTCGGGGTTTTGTCGTTTTATCAGCTCAGCCAGTTTATTTGCGACGGCGACGAAGTCGATTATGCCGGTGCAGGGGACTTTGATGCCTGCGATGCCTGCGCAAAATGGCTCGATTTGTTTGATTTCAGCGGGGCTGATTTTCACAATGCCTTCGATACCATTTTGGATGCCGTTATTGAAAATGCGTTCGAGGCCGGGCAGTTCTTTCTCGTGCGTTGCGACAATGATTTTGCCGCAGATTTCGTATGGGATGCCGTATTGCTTTGCGAATGCGACGAGCTGTTTGCGACCGTCGGTGCAGGTTTTGGCCTTGGCTGAGCCGGGTTTGTAATATAATCCGGAGTGAATCACACCTGAATTGTGCCCGGTCTGATGGCCGGCAAGTGTCGGCTCCTTTTCCAGCACAGCGATTGAAATGTCACGGCGGGCGCCAGCGATTTTATACCCCGTCGCCAACCCTACTATTCCGCCGCCGATAATGACGATGTCGAAATCAGCTTTTTGCATTTTTAAGGTTACATATCGGGGACGATTTCGCGATACACCTGGCCGGCGGGGTTTATTTTGAAGATATAAATGAGGCCTGGTTTGAGCTGCGAATACACGACGTTGCCGTAAATGGCCGAGATGCCGTATTCATTGAGTTTTTCCGGGTTGTTGGCCAGGTCCCAGATATTCGACCAGAACATTTCCCGTTGCCTGATTGACAGGCGTTTCATTAAATCCGCGTAACGCTGGGGCTCTGCGTTGGGGCTTTCAATGGGGAAGCCGTCCTGCGGGGCCATAGTTTCGCCGTAGACCCTTCGCCACAGGTACATCGCCCGCTCTTTGCCATCCATCACCATTTTGTCGCTGAATTTGACAATCAGGGCATCGAAGTGAACTATGTCGCCTTCTATTGTGTAATCCTTTTCGACGATTTTTTTCAATTTATCGTTTCTGGCCGTCTCGACAAAGCGAAGCTTGGTAACGACCAAGCCCTCTTTGGTTTCCTGCGAGATTACCTTGGCATATCCAATTTGCTCCTCGGCTGTCAGGTTGGTAATGGCACTTTTCAACTGCTTATTCTCGTTGAGCAGTTGATGAATCGTCATTTCCCGCAGGAGATACCCCCGCCCAAAATATCCGGCTGCCACCAGCACCGCTGCAAGTATCACTATTGTCGAGATTTTGACTTTTCCGTTTTTCATAGTTCAGTTCGGCAGCCCCTTCGACTTGGTTCGACCTTGCTCACCACTGGTTGCTCAGGGCAGGGCACAATCCTGCCAACCAGCTGGTGATTCCCAAGACACTATCCTATATCATCGACCCTCCCGCTGCAAATCAATCAGCGCTTCGCGTGAGAATAGGGATTGGTATTGATATTTGAGCAGTATAATCATAACATAAATCCTTTTAACAACGAAACTAACCCTTGGAAACGGCATAAATGCCTATATACGAATATAAATGCGATGACTGCGGCAAGATAACTGAGTTGCTGGAAAGCAGCGGTAACAAAGCCCAAAGAAAGTGCGCCCACTGCGGCGGCAAGAAACTGACAAAGCAAATGTCGGTTTTTTCAGCACAGGTCAAACCCTTCGACCAGATGGCTCAGGGCAGGGCGGGCCAGTCGAAGAAATGTTTCGGCTGCAGTGACAACAGTTGTCCCCACTCTAAAAGGTAACTGAGAGCTAATGAACGATAAAAAAGGCGGATACGACTTTAACGCGATTGAGCAAAAGTGGCAGCAGTATTGGGAAGCCAACAAGACGTTTGCGGCCAATGACTGCGACACAGGCAAGCCCAAATACTACGTCCTTGATATGTTCCCATACCCAAGCGGTGCGGGAATTCACGCCGGCCATGTAGAAAATTATACTGCCAGCGACATATCGTCCCGCTATAAGCGAATGAAAGGTTTCAACGTTCTGCATCCGATGGGGTGGGACGCTTTCGGACTGCCCGCCGAACAATACGCCATTCAGACAGGCACTCATCCAGCCGAGACGACGCAGAAAAACATTGACGGTATACGCCGGCAAATCAAGTTGCTGGGTTTCAGCTACGACTGGGACCGTGAAGTCAATACCACCGACCCGAACTACTATAAATGGACGCAGTGGATTTTCCTGAACTTGTTCAATTGTTACTTTGACGAAAAAGAGCAAAAGGCAAAACCCATCAGTCAACTACCCATCCCGCCGGATTTGTCCGGGGATGAAAAACGAAAGTATATCAACGACCATCGCTTGGCATACGAGTCGGAGATGCCCGTCAACTGGTGTCCGGCCCTGGGGACGGTGCTTGCCAATGAGGAAGTGGTAGGGGGGGTAAGCGAGCGGGGTGGGCACCCGGTCATCAGAAAGCCGATGCGACAGTGGCTTTTGCGCATCACGGAATACGCTGAGCGATTGCTGGAAGACCTCGCAGAGGTCGATTGGCCCGAGCCAATTAAGGAAATGCAGCGCAACTGGATTGGCAAGAGCATCGGCGCTGAAGTCGATTTCAAGGTCGATGGTCACGACGATGTAATTCGCGTCTTCACCACCCGGCCTGACACGCTCTTCGGCGCAACTTATATGGTGCTTGCGCCTGAGCATCCGCTTGTCGATGTTATCACGACGAAAGGAAAGAAGGCCGAGGTGAAAAAATACCGTGAAGAGGCCGCACGCAAAAGCGACCTGGACAGAACCGACCTTGCCAAAGAAAAGACGGGCGTATTCACTGGCGCTTACGCAGTCAATCCCGTCAACGATACTAAAATCCCGATTTGGATTAGCGACTACGTGCTGATTAGCTACGGCACAGGGGCGATTATGGCGGTGCCCGCGCACGATGACCGCGATTTCGAATTTGCGAAGAAATTTAATCTTCCGATTATTCAAGTGGTTGAGCCGCCGGATGCGCAACAGGTAGAGTTAATCAAACAAGGTAAATTGTGCTTTACCGGCGATGGCACAGCTATAAACAGCGGTCAATTTACCGGTTTTCAGACACCCGATTTCAAAGAGAGAATCACAAACTGGCTCCAGGAAAAGAATTTAGGTCGAAAGGCCATAAACTATAAGCTCCGCGACTGGCTTTTCAGCAGGCAGCGATACTGGGGCGAGCCGATTCCAGTCGTGCATTGCGACAAATGCGGCATAGTGGCGATGCCGGAGTCAGCGTTGCCGTTGAAGTTGCCGGAAATGCGGGATTACAGGCCGCCAGCGACCGGCGAGCCGCCATTGTCGAAGGCGACGGAATGGTTGAAGACGATTTGTCCGCAGTGCGGCGGGAAGGCCTTGCGCGAAACTAACACGATGCCGCAATGGGCGGGCAGTTGCTGGTATTACCTGCGATATATTGACCCGGACAACAGCGCACGCTCTTGCGACTCGACCAAAGAAAAATACTGGATGCCCGTTGACCTTTACATCGGCGGCGCCGAGCACGCGGTGCTGCATTTGCTTTACTCGCATTTCTGGCATAAGTTCCTGTTCGACATTGGCTATGTCAGCACCAAAGAGCCGTTCAAAAAATTAGTCAACCAGGGGATGATTCTCGGCGAGGACGGCCAGAAGATGAGCAAGTCGCGAGGCAACGTCGTCAACCCCGACAAGGTCGTAGCGGATTATGGCGCCGACTCGATGCGGCTGTACGAAATGTTTATGGGGCCGCTTGAGGCCGTCAAACCCTGGAGTATGCAGGGGCTTGAGGGCGTCTATCGATTCCTGCAGAGGGCCTGGCGATTGGTTGTTGATGAGGAAACCGGCGAGCTTGCTAAAAGTGTTCAGGATGCTGCCGTCGATGAAGCGACCGCGCGATTATTGCACCAGACAATCAAGAAGGTTGGCGGCGACGTTGAGACCTTTGGTTTCAATACCGCTATCAGCGCGATGATGATTTTAACCAATCACCTTGCCAAGCAACCCATTGTGCCGAAATCCGTTGTTGAAACGTTAGTACTGATTCTGTCGCCATTTGCCCCGCATATCGCGGAGGAGCTTTGGCAGAAACTTGGACACGGAAAGAGCATCGCTTACGAAGATTGGCCGAAGTTCGACCCGGAACTCGTAAAGGAAGCCGAAATCGAGCTGGCCATTCAGGTCAACGGCAAAATCAAAGACCGAATTATCGTCTTCGCCCAGGCCGATGACGAACAGATAAAACAAAAGGCGATGGCCAGCGAAAAGGTTATCGCCGCACTTGCCGGCAAACAGCCGAAGAAGGTAATCGTTATCAAATCGCGACTTGTAAATATTGTCGTTTAGAAGGAGTCAACCCAATTTGCAGAGAATGTAACAGAAGATGCTTTCTTATGCACGGGGCAGGCGTGGCAGCAGGACTGGCACTGGGAGGTCTTGGGCTTGCCGGCTGTAATAATCAGTCCAGGAAAGAAGCAAGCGAAAAGGTGACTTCGGAAATGATTGCTTATTGTGGACTAAATTGTGTCGAGTGCCAAATTTATCTTGCGACAAGAGAGACAGACCTTAAAAAACAAAGGCAAATGAGAGAACAGATTGTCATCGCTATCAAGAAATACCTCGGCGAGGAAAAACGTGTAGAGGACATTACCGACTGCGACGGGTGCAAGGCGGAAGGCGGAAGATTGTATTCGAATTGCCAGAAGTGCCAGATAAGGAAATGCGCGAGGGAAAAGGGCCTTGAGAATTGCGCATATTGCGGTGAATATGCCTGCGAGAAACTGAGCGAGTTTTTTGATTCTGAAGGTGAAAAGGCCGGCGCCAAAAAACGGCTGGATGAAATAAAAGCCCGGCTCTAAACAAAGCCGGTTTGTATTCTGTGATTGCCTGATGTATATCGAAATCGAAGCGAAACTGAAGGTTGAATCGTTCAAGGGAATTGAGAAAAAGTTGAAGGCCCTCGGCGCGGAATTTCTGCGAAAGCGACTTCATACCGACGCCTATTTCGACGACGGCAAATCGTCCCTGCGAAAATCTGATAGTGCGCTGCGAATTCGCCGTCAGTTAATCGGGCGCAGGGAGCA
>Ga0315284_10012273_pt1 | contig 12200 bp, 21 predicted proteins | sample YL17G09_16_MG_FD_203696 | JGI IMG/M metagenome (GOLD analysis project Ga0315284, IMG submission 203696) | Sediment microbial communities from Yellowstone Lake, YNP, Wyoming, USA - YL17G09_16 | ecosystem: Environmental > Aquatic > Freshwater > Lake > Sediment | place: USA: Wyoming | collected...
TCATCTTTCTTTAAACTTAGTTTAATATAAAAAGTTTTAGATATGTAATATCTTTTTAAATTTCTTTTAATATAAAAATTTTTATATATGCAATATTTTGAAAGTCTTGAAATCCTGAAATTTCTCAGGTCTTATGTCTATTCCCTTTATCTGAGAATTTTTTGGGCCTTTTTTGCACAATTCCACGACTTTATCAACATCTTCATTATTTCCTTCAATGAATATCTCTACTCTGCCATCCTCAAGATTTCTTACAAATCCTTTAACATTATGTCTTTCTGCATTTTCTTTTACAAATCCTCTAAAAAAGACATCTTGAACTGTCCCATCAATATACATTCTTACAGACTTTTTCATATTTTTATATACAAGAACATCTTATTAAAGATTTTGTTATACCTTTTTTTATACAACGTTAATTGTATCTTTAGCAACGTAATTAATAACTATAAGTAATAATCTTGTTCAACTAATTACAAGGTTAATTTGGAGATAACTGATAATATTTTAATTATTAATATTTCTATATGCCTCTGTAATCTAGTTCATTGTTTACAACAGCAATAGTTTGGGAAGCAAAATACATTAAATTTCCTACAGAAACAGATTTGCAATAATTACCAAGTCTCTTTATTTCCTTTTGAGGAAATCCTTCATGGTCCCCAATTATAAAAACGCAATTTTTTGATATTTTAGCTTTTCTTATGTCCTCTCCTTTTTTGTCAAGGATAAAAACATCATTGCCTTCTTTTATCAATTCTTCAACAACCTTAAGGAAACTCTTTTTCTCTATAAAACATCCAGAAAAAACTTCTGTCTTTTGTCCTTCTCTGTATTTGTAAAGAATTTTTTTAATCATATTTCCAACATCTTTCTTGGATATTTCTGTTTCATCTCTAACACTTATTTCTATATGTTTTGGGGGATCTGGCTGCCCATAGAAAATAAAATGAAAAATAACATCTTTTCTGAAACCATGGGATAAAAATACTCCTTGGATTAGGCTGTGAATTGCAATATCCATTCTTCCAGCTTTCATTAAGTCTCCATCAGAATATTTTGAAAGAGCATTTCCGGATGTGACTGCTGAACTTGAGAAGTATACAAAATGCCTCATTTTGATTCCATTTTCTTAAAGAAAACAAATAATTCAGAGATTCCGATTAATATTAGTGCAATTGATAAAATATTCGGGAGAGGAGTATTCCCTCCAAGCACATCGAAGCCAGTTATAGAAGGTTTGGATAATATCATTCCTCCTGCTATTAAGAAGACGCCTGTGAATAAATTGAATTTTTCTTTAGTTTTCATGTTAATTTTAATAAAATAAAAGTTATAAGTTTATTGTTTTTATCCCCTCATCTCTTGCATAACAAATTCGGGCCTGGCAAATATTTCCTTTCCTCTAAATATTTTATACATTCCAATGAATTTGTTATTGCAGAAGCAACTTACAACTGAATTAACCATCCATCCTTCATCTTTAATTAAATCTTTCTTATGAAGAGGCTTTCCTGTGAGTATTTGATTTAGATTTTCATCCCTTATATATAATGGAGGATAAACTTTTCCAACGACTTCTCCAGGGATTATAATCTTCCTTAATGGTTTATCTTCTCCATTTTCATATTCATAAACTGCCCTTTCAAAATCATACATTTTAACAGAAGGATATTCCTTATCCTCTTCATTAAAAATTCCTGCATTTGTTCTTCTTAATTCAAGCATGTGTGCCCCAATTCCAATTTCTGAACCCAGGTCATCAATTAATTTTCTTACATATGTTCCCCCTTCACATTTTACCTTAAACAGAATATCTTTTTTATCTGAGCTTTGTTCAATTAAATCAAACGAGTAAATTTCTCTTTCCCTGTTCTGTCTTTTAACTCTAGATTTTACAGGAGGCATTTGGGTTATTTTACCTAAGAATTTCTCGTGTATAATTTTTTTTATTATTTTAATATCAATTTCTTTGTGCAATCTCATAATTCCTACATATTCTTTATCTTCTCCTAGAAAATATCCTGTTAATTTACAAGCTCTGTTTAAGGCTATAGGCAAGACTCCTGTTACTTTTGGGTCCAGGGTGCCGAAGTGAGAAGTTTTTCTTAATTTTAATCTTTTACAAACAAATTCAGAAACACTAAAACTTGTAGGTCCTGAAGGCTTGTCTATATTGATTATCCCAAATTCTAACAATTCACGAATTGATTTTTTTTGTTTTATTTCTTCAATATCCATAAAACACCTAAAAATCACTAATTTAAAAGATTAATCTATAACTTTGAAGTGTATAATTACAATATGTATCTTAGAATATATATAATTTTACTTAAATTTCTCCCTTGAGATACTTTTTTCTCTTTTCTTCAGGGAATTTTTCAATAGAGTATCTTAACATAGTTCTCGGCATCTCTTTGTATCTTTCTTTTAAGAATATCTCTAAAACTTCTTGATTTCTTTTGCCAACTTCTCTTAACATCCATCCGACCGCTTTATGAATTAAATCATGTTTATCTTTTAGAAGCATGTCTGCTATAGCCAGAGTTTCTCCAAATATTCTTTTTTCAATAAAAGCGCCTGTAGCTAAGATTGCAATTCTTCTTTCCCATAGATTCTCTGATTTAGCTAGAAGTTTTAGAATTTCTGTTCCCTCTATGCTACAAAAGTCTCCAACAATATTCGGAGCACTTAAATCCACCAAATCCCAATTATTTATTCTTGAAGTATTTTTTAGATAGAACTCAAATATTTGTCTTTGCTTTGATTTATCTTTTTTTGATTTTTTGTAAGCTTGAACAAGAATTAAGATTCCTATCATTCTTTCCTCGTGAAATTTGCTGTTAAGCAGTTCTTGAATGTCTTTTAGAGGTGTATATTTCCAGTATTTTTTGACAATCCCCCTTATTATAGGCATTTTTATCCCAAGAAATAAATCTCCTTCACCATACTGCCCTTTACCTGTTTTGAAGAATCTTTGAAGGTTTTTTGCATTCACATCATTTTTTTGAGATTTAATTTCACTGAGTAATTCAGTTAACATTTTTCTATAAATAATTTATTTCTGAAGAGATTGTCTAAATGGCTGTGTAGCCTTTGTTGGTTTTTCAGTCTGATGCTTTGCTTGCTTAGCTTTAGTTTTTTCAAATTGCTGTGTAGATTCTGCACTTGCTTTTTCTTTTTCAACTGCTTCTTTTTTATCATCTAACCCATCTTTATCTTTATCTTCAAATTTCTCTTCTTCTGTCTTTTTAGTATCTGTTTTCTGTAAACTCTCTTTAGCTCTTTGCATCATTGTTTTTTTATTATCCAATGTCTCAATAGCATTTTTTCCTCTTTTTTCTTCTCTTAATTTCTTGAATTTCAAGTTATTAGGATAATCAACTAGTTCAACTATCACATTTTCTCCGCTTTTTGTAGCTTTAACTTTTATTTTATGTGGATGTTTTCTTATTCCCTTAGCCCAGAGAAATTGATTTAAGTCTTTGCTTATTTTGACTTTATCCAAATCTCTATTTTCAACTTTCATGTGCCTAGCAATAAACTCTTTTATTGTTTTTATTGCCTTGGGAGTTTTTTTGTATCTCGGAACAACTCTGCTTTTTTCTCTAAGAGGAATTATATATTCTCTTGCAGTTTCAGCATTGCTTGTTTTTGTTTTTTTGTCTGCCATTTTAATTTGAGTTTAAGTTGAATTTATCTATTAAATCTGAAGATTTATTTTTAGAGGTTTTTTTTATCAAAGGAAATCCTAATTCTAGCTCGAACATGGTCTTTAATAATTTCACAGTTGCAGGCTTGTTTTCTGGATCCTCTATATAGGTTAGTTTTATCCTGTGTTTATCTGTCTTGTAATTTAAATGAAGAACCGCATTACCCTGAGGACCTTCATATTTCATGATCTCTTTAAAGTCTACATAATTAGGATCATTCTCAAGAGCTTTTTTCTGCTGAGGTGTAAGAGCAAAGGTTCTTACCCATCCATATTCTTTTAAATTTAATCCATCAAAATCAGGTTTTCCTTGTATCGTAAATGATGCGTGGGTAATGTGTGAGAAACCTAAACTATGTTTAAGATCAGCTAACTCTGAATTGTTTCCTTCACTATTATATATTTTATATTTACTATTTGCTACCATTTTATCCAAAGTGTGACTTTCTCCTTTTGTATGGTTTAACATGAAGTTTAGTTCTTCTCCATGAACGTTTTTGTTTGGTCATGATTGATGGATGTACTCTCTTTCCCATTCCATATTTCTTAATGACTGCCCAGACAGGAGCCCATTTTGTTCTTCTTCCATAAACCGCAAGTTTTTCTTTTTTTTGTTTGTTTTTTATTGGCATTTTTAATTTTTTCCAAGTTTTAATTGAGCTAAATTCTTAAAGGTCTTTTTAATCTCTTTTTGATACTCTTCTGGGAGACTTATACTTGTAGACTTAAACCCATAGTAAGTGTGGAATGTATGATCATTTAACTCATGTGTTACTCTAATTTTGAAGTAATTACTTTCTTCTTTTCCAACATTTTTTCTGTCTGTTATAGGGAACAAACATCCAATAGCTTCACTGATACCGCCAAGGTCCTTTAGGGTTACAGGAGAATTATCTATATGGAGCAACTTACAGTCTATCATTTTATTTCCTCCAGGAATTTTTTGCCTTTGTCTGTGAGTATTCTTCCAGGTCTCTTGCTTTTTACACCTCTAACTGGTTTTTGAATTTCTGTGAAACCTGCTTTGTCTGATTGCTGTAATATTGTTCTTATTATTTTTCCAGAGCCTTTTGCAAATGCTTCTGGTTTAAATCCTCTATTCTTTTTTGAACCATACTTTGTTCTTAATCTTTGAACTCCTATAGAACCTGTTTTGTAGATATTTCTTAATACAGAAGCAGCTCTTTTATGCCAGAAGTCTTCATCATCAATTGGTCTTTCTTTTGCAGCCCCAGATTTTACAAATTTTGCCCATTCTGGTTCTTGAAATTCAGGAATCTTTTTTAGTGTTTCAGCTAATTTTAGGTTATATTCCTGCGCCTTTATTTCATACACTGAGTTTTCCATTTTATCTTCTTTATACAGGCTTGTCTTTCGACAATAGATTAACTCTTTATGAGTTATTTACCTAAAATTATGATTAAAATATGGTTTATAAACCATTTGGTTGAGAAAATAATTAATTATTTTTCTGAGAATAGCATCTTTACTATATTTTGATAGTGTAATAATAATTTACTCATATTTTCATTAACTACTCTTTGATTTAAGTCCTCATCGTCCCTTAATTGAATTATTACATTCTTATAGTCTGCAAGTAGTTTATCTCCTTTAATCTCTAATATCTTGCCAGAAGAACGACTGTTTCCATCTTCCCAATATCCAGCAGGAAAATCTTTTTGAAATTCTTCAGAATTTATATACCTTTTAATATTATCAAAAATTCTTTCATCCAGATAATTAATTTTTAATGCCAGATTTTTCATTTAAATTGAGAATTATTATTGTTTTTAAGCATTTATATTCTCAGAATTAGGTTTAATATCCCCTCTCATATCCCTTCTCCACTTCTTGACGACAATTGTATATCCTATAATCCTTGAAGTATAGTTATTTCCGAGTTTTTGTATTATTTCTTCATTTATCTTTTTCAATTCTTCCCTATCTCTGCAACAGGATTTTAAAACAGAAATTTTAACATTCTTGCATTTGCCAAAATGATGCTTAAGATTGCATAGAAAATCCTCTGTAAGTCCCTTTTTTCCTAATTGCATCTGTCTTATTGTTGGCATTGTTCTTTTTCTCCTTTTTTTTCAATCAAGTCTTCTATCTCTCTTTTCTTTACTTTAATTAATTTTGGTTTTTTCTTTAAACCCCATGTTCCATTTTTCATAATCTTTTCTTTGTGAACATATTTACCAGTAAAAACATGGATAATAACATCCTTCTTGTTATCTCTCCAATCTTGGCTTTTTGATGCACAGAGTATTGCAGAAGACTTTATCTCCTCTCTTGTAGGATTTAATTTGTCAATCACACAAAAGGGGCTTCCTGGTTTTGCAGTATGAAGAATGATATTCTCTTTTCCTTGGTAGGATTTAACAAGTTCATCATTATTTTCAGAGGTTTTCCCAAGAAAAACCTTTGTTCCAGAATTTAATATGAATTCTCTAGGTTTCATATTTTTTTTAATGCAATAATCTTTAAAAAACCTGTTAATTAATCTTTTTTCAACCAATCATTAACTATCTTTAAGCATTTTCTCTGGTTTGGCCAGGTTAATTTCTTTTCTGCTTCCTTAAAAGAAACCCATTTGTAACCGTTGTGTTCAATATGATCAAGTTTTATTTTTCCTTTTTTTACTTCAACACCAAAAAGCTGATATGTTTGCCCAATTTTATTAGGTCTATCCCATAATTTTTTATCATAAAGATAAAACCCTTTTTCCTTGAATCGTTTTATCCCCAGAATTTTTAACCCTGTTTCTTCACTAACCTCTCTTCTGGCAGTCATCCTCTTTGTCTCAAATTTTTCAATTTTCCCTTTTGGAAATTCCCACCCTTTCCAGTGTTTCTTTCTTTTGAGAATTATATATTCAATTTTTCCATCAGGATTTTTAGAATATGTAACTCCGAAAACTGCTTTTCTGTATTTATTTTTTTTCTTCCCAGACTCTTTCATTTATGTAAAAAGCTCAATTTGTTTTTAAATCTTGTCACAATAATACTTATAAATTAAGAAATCTATTCTTATTTATGTTCAGCTATGATTCTCTATTACATAGAAGAAGACTTGAGGATTTTTTAAATTCAGAAACAAAGATAGCAAATTCTCCAGCTGAAGAAGAAAAATCTACTAAAAATAATTTTATAACACAAGCAGTCAATTATTTCACTAAAAATTCTCACATTGCATATACTTATCATTTCAATGAGAGTACAGATGATGTAGAATACAATATTCCAAGATCTTTTTCAGGAGATATTAGAAATATAAAGAATTATTTAACAAATTTGTTTAGCAAAGGTTAATAAATATTATTCTTCAGGCATACTAATGAGTTTATAATTTTCTACAATTCTGAAATATCTTATCTCTCTTATCTGTGGAAATTTCTTTTTTAAAGAATTAATTATCTCATAATATCTTTTAGAATTCTCAAGTTCTAAATCAAATTCAATATCATTTCCTCCAATTGACATAACCCAAGAAGTTAGCTCTTTTAACGAGAATATTTCTAATTTTAACTTTTCTATATCCGAAAAATCTTTCAAGTCAATCTCAAGAGTATAAAAATCCCTACCTAATTTATTAAAATCTATATCCGACCTATATCCAAGAATTATCTTCTTTTCTTCTAATTTCTTTATTCTATGATATATAGTCATATTATCTAATCTTAACTTTTCTGCAATATGAGTAAGAGGAATTCTAGCATTCTTAGATAGTTCTTTTAAAATTTTAATATCAATATCATCAATATCTTCTATTTCATTATCTGGTTCTATATTAATTTGTAGATTTGAATTTGTAAGATATCTTCTTGGAAGTTCAGTATAGTTAATTAATGGGCAAATTAATTTGTCCTTTATGTGTTTCCTAAACTTTTCTGAAAATTCCTTATAAAATTCATAGAATTCCTTATTACTTTTTGACCAATAGGCAAAGACAAAATCCCATGCCCCATCTAATTTTGCAATCCACCAGGCGTTTTTTTCTTTTTTTAGAAAATCTATTAATCTCTCTATATCATCTTGTGAAGTATCAATGAGCCTAAAATATATTCTGTATAGAGAATACCCTAACTTATGAGAATTAATCATTCCTCTGTATCCTCTTATAATCCCTTCCTTTTCAAGTTGTTTAATTCTGTATCCAACAGCATCCTTGCTCAACCCAACAGATTTTGCAATAGAAGAATTGCTCTGTCTAGCATTTTTCTCTAATTCAAATAAAATCTTATTATCCTTAACATCTAACTGCATATATCTATATATTAGAATTAATTATATAAATATTTCTATTTTAAGGCAAAATTTATGAGAAAGTTAATTATAGTCAAATTATTGTGTAATCATAAATAAATGATAACAAAGAAGTCATAAAGGAAATAATAAAATGAAAATAAACAAAGAAAGTTTCAGAAAATTGTATAAAACAGGATTAATTGTACCGCTAGCTGGACTTATTTATATGGGCTCTTTATTTACCTACATTACAATAAAAAATAACGAGTCGGGTGTCAGCGCATTAAATAAGCAAAAGAGAAAGGCAGACAACCTTATTTGGAAAGATTATTTTAATGAATGTAAAAGCAAAAGGAAAGAACTCGACAACAAATATATTTCTTTTCAAGATTCAGTAGACCTTGTTCGTAAATACAAATTAGATTCTATCAAACAGAGTTACAAGATTAAAGTAAATGAATTAGAAAAAGAGTTGAAGTAATTATTTCAAATAGCCCCATCTCTTAATAGCTAATCTTAACTCTTCGTGAGTTTTAGCGTATTCTTTTAAATCAATTTTTTTCATAATAGCATCTACCGCTTGCCTCATTGATTTCGCTCCGGCTTCAACTCCTAAAGGATGTGCCCCCACGCCTCCACCAGCTTGAGCAATAATATCTTTGCCCATAACTCTTACTAATTTTTGTAATACTCCCGCATGTATTCCTCCAGAGCACACCGCAAAAGTGGGTTTTACACCATACCATTTTTGAGATAGGTTCTTTTTTGTTTGTTTTGTAGATTGAGATTCAATTTCTTGTTTAATATGTACTGTCTCTTCCTCTTCTCCTTTCATTTTTCCAAAAATAGCTCCAATATGTAGATTATCTGTTCCAATCATTCTTGCAATTTGAGCAACAACTTCCATACTCATTCCTTGATTAGGATCTTCAGTAAACATACCATGTCCTGCTCTGTGTGCATGGAGAATTAGGTTTAGATTTTCATTTCTTAATGTTTGAAAAGCTCCCCATCCAGCCGTAAGAATATCTATCATTGCGCAATTACCTCCATTATCCTGAATAAATCTCGCTCTCCTTATCATTTCTTTAGTTTCAGCAGTAACGTTTTCAACATAAATCTTCTTCTCACCAGTCTCAATTTCTGCTTTTTTCATAGCCTTTATTGTTAACAAAAATCTCTTTTTGAACTGATTAAAAGATTGATTTGTAAGATTTTCATCTGATTTTACCAAATCTAATCCCCCTTTCCAAGCATGGTAAGCATATTCAGAATGTTGTTTGGGGGTGAGCCCAAGTTTTGGTTTTACGATTGTCCCTACTAGCGGTCTATTCTTAATCTTTAACATTTTTCTTATCCCTTCTATTCCATACTTTGGTCCATGGAAGCTTTTTATTATTTCTTTTGGAAATTCTACATCTTCTAATCTTAAACTTTTAATATCTTTCATACCAAAGATATTTCCAGCAATTCCAGATAATATGGAAGGCATATTTCCTAATTCAAATATTTTAAGAGGATATGCAATTTTAACAAAATCCTTTTTTATTGAAAAGACTTTCGCCCCCAATTTTTTAATCAATTTATCATTAATTCCTTCGACTTTGTCCCATGTTCCAATAGAACTCTCAAGTGCAATTTTATTTGCTGCTTCTTTTATACTAATTTTATTAGGTTTGATTTTAAATAGACAGATTAAATCTGTTTTCTTTGGTTTATAATTTAAATCAATAAATTTGTTTTGCATTTTCATTTTTTCTACCATTGTAGGTTCTTTTTGTGAGCGAAGCAAACAAATGCTTTAGCTCTTTTAAAGAACCCCATTTGCATTTTCACCTCTCAGAGTTATTAGACTGCTTTAGTTTTTAAATTATTCTTCTAAATGTTTTGTGCAATTAAATAATTTTAATTCATATTTTCCATTTTCATCCAATTCAAAAATTGTTACTGAAGTATTTTTTAATTTTTCTTTTGAATTTCCTCGCATCAAGTGATTTAATAAATAACCCCCTATTGTTCCGTGCGTAACAATTAAAATTATTTTACCCCTAAAACTTTTTAGAAGTTCATCTTTAAATTTAATAATTCTTTCTTTAGTTTCCTGCGGTGTTTCTCCACCATATTTTTCTATTAAATCATCGCTCCAAGTTTCTTTAGATTCAATCTCTTTCCAATATTCAATATCGTCTTTTCTTTTTCCTTCAAATTTCCCCCAGTTTCTTTCTCTTAATTCTTTTCTTAATTCAAATGGAATTTTTGGATGAAATTTTGCAATCTCTTCTGCCGTATCTTTTGCACGAGATAAATCACTTGAAAAAATAATATCAATTTTTTCGTCTTTAAATCTTTCAGCAAGTTTTCTTGCTTGTTCTTTTCCTAAACCCGAAAGAGTTCCATGAATATGTCCCTGAATAATTCCCAGTTTGTTTTCTTCTGTTTCTCCATGTCGTATAATTATAAGTTTCATTTTCCGCAATAAGTTAATTCTAATCTCTTATTATGAAAAGCCTGACATTCCTTGCAATTAGAATGTCTAAGGCAACTCAGTTCAGGACATCTGCATTTTGGATTAAATGTTTCATCAATTTTCTCTTCTTCCTCAGGAAAAGGATAATCTTCGTCTTCCATTATTTTCTTTTATTGTTTCTTTATTTCCCAACCATCTGAAGTATCATTGATTGTAAATCCTAATTTATTAATCTTGTTCCTTAATTCATCTGATTTTTTCCAATCTTTTTCCTTTCTTGCCTTTTCTCTTTCTTCAGCTAATTTTTTAATTTCAGCTGGGATTTTAATCTTCTCTTTTTCAAGCAATTTTAATCCAAATATTTTATCTATCTTTTTGATTGTCTGAAATTTGCCTTCTGCTTTTTCATCTCTTACTAATTTCCACAGAATTTGAAGAGAGTTTGGAGTATTCAAATCATCATCCATCTCATTCTCAAATTCTTTAATATATTTTTCGCTAATTTTTCCATCATCAGAGAGAGTTTCACAAATATTCTTTAATCTTTCATAGGAATTTTTTGCAGATTCAAGTGTTTTGTCAGAAAAATCAAGAGGTTTTCTATAATGATTTGAGATTACAAAATATCTTATTACTTCTGGTTTGTATATTTTTAATAAATCCCTTATTGTTTTAAAATTGCCAAGAGATTTGCTCATTTTATTCTTGTTTATCTTTAAAAAACCAGTATGCATCCAATACCTAACCAAAGGCTTTTTTCCAGAAATAGATTCCATCTGTGCTATCTCTGCTTCGTGATGAGGGAAAATTAAATCAATTCCTCCGCCGTGCAAATCATATTGTTCACCAAACTCTTTTTCTGTTATTGCTGTATCCTCTATATGCCATCCAGGTCTTCCATTTCCTATCTCAGATTCCCACACCGGCTCTCCTGGTTTTGAGAATTTCCAGAGGCAAAAATCCCCAAAATTTCTCTTTTCTTTATTCTCGTCAATTCTGGACACAGAGTCATCTTCCTTCAAATCTTTTCTTTTGGCCAATTTGCCGTAATCTTCATCTTTGCTTAAGTCAAAGTACCACCCATCTGAGATTTTATAGGCAAATCCCTTCTTGATGAGTCTCTTTACCTGAGAAAGAATATTTTCCATATAATCTGTTGCTCTTGCATATTTATCAACAGAATTAATGTTCAATTCCTTCATGTCTTCTAAAAAATATTTTTCATAAAGAGTTCTTACTTTTTCCCAGCTAATCTTTTCCAAATCAGCTTTCTTTATTATTTTATCATCTATATCTGTAATATTTTCAACATAAAATAATTTATAACCCTTCCATCTGAAATATTTTGCAATTAAATCAAATTGAATGTATGTTTTTGCATGGCCTAAGTGAGAATAATCATATACTGTAGGCCCACAGACAAACATTTTTATCTCTTTACTTTTTATAGGCTTGAATATTTCTTTCTTCCTTGTTAAAGTATTATACAACTTCAAAGTCATTTATGAAATAAGAATAAGGGATTTAAAAAATTACTTGATTTAGAATAAACCTTTCTTTAAGACTTAGAATAAGGCTTAAGGTTTAGAATAAACCTTTCTTTAAGACTTAGAATAAGGCTTAAGGTTTAGAATAAACCTTTCTTTATTACGTTTATATCAAAATAACCTGTTTCTTGCTCTTCAGGATATCCAGCACAATTTACTGTTATTGTAAATCTCTGTAAACATGCAGGGATGCTTTCAGGAACACTTATCTTTAAGAGAGCAAATCC
>Ga0315284_10012275_pt1 | contig 12199 bp, 14 predicted proteins | sample YL17G09_16_MG_FD_203696 | JGI IMG/M metagenome (GOLD analysis project Ga0315284, IMG submission 203696) | Sediment microbial communities from Yellowstone Lake, YNP, Wyoming, USA - YL17G09_16 | ecosystem: Environmental > Aquatic > Freshwater > Lake > Sediment | place: USA: Wyoming | collected...
ACGCCGAACAGGGCGTAAGCCACCAGGCCCAGCGCAAGCCCATAGACGGCTTCCGCCGATGTCCACGTCAGAATTTCAATAATGTCGGGCGACTGAGCCGTCGCGGGAAAAGGGATAATTCCCGCCAAAAAAATGGACAGAACGATGGCCGCAGCGATTTTGATTTGGGTCGGGATGGCCTGCCAACTGAATATCGGACAGACCGCCCAGAAAGCTCCTACGCGGGTGAGAATCAAAACCGCCCCTAATATCCTGCCGTCGAGGAAGTCCATTTTATGTCAACATTCAAATTTAACGTTTGACATTTAAATTTCTTATTGGCCGTAGGTCTGGATTTGATTGAAAATTTCCGTGGTGAACCGCATCAGCACCTGCAGCATCCAGTTGCCGAATAGCAGGGTGGCTATGCCGGCGGCGATCAGTTTTGGCGCCATTGTCAGCGTCATATCGCGGATGGATGTCACCGTCTGAAACAATGAGATCACGACGCCCGCAATCATACAGGCCAGCAGAACCGGCGCCGAAATCAGTAAAGCGGTTTCCATCGTATGCCGAGCCAGATATAAAATCCCGTCGATATTCATTGTGTTTTCCTTTCGCGGCGTTTTTATCGAAAACTTAAACTCAACCCTTGCGCCAGAATCCCCCAGCCGTCAACCAGAATAAACAGAATCAGTTTCAGCGGCAGAGAAATCATCACCGGCGGCAGCATCATCATTCCCGCGCTGAGCAGCACGCTGGCGATCACAAGGTCCAGAAGCAAAAATGGGATAAACAGCAGACAACCAATCTCGAACGACGTTCGAAATTCGCTGATGACAAACGCCGGCGTTACGATGTGCAGTCCCAGTTCCATCGGGTTCTGTGGCGGCGGGATTTTAGCCATATTCACAAACAACGCCACGTCGCTCTTGCGGGTCTGACGGAGCATAAATTCCTTGATGATGCCCGAGCAGACTTTCGATGTGGTTTCCATATCGATTTTTCCGGCCAGATACGGCTGAATTGCCTCGCTGTTCATTCGTGACAGCGTTGGCGCCATTGTGAACAGCGTCAAAAACAAAGCCAGTCCCAGCAAAACCGTATTGGGCGGGATATTCTGCGTCCCCAGAGCTCGGCGAACAAACCCCAGCACTACCGCGATACGGGTGAACGAAGTCATCATCGCCAAAAGACTCGGCAGGATCGCCAGCAGCGTAAAAATCATCACCAGCTTGACCGGCGTACTCCACTCAGTGCTCTTTTGCTGATTATCTGTGGTCGCTTTGTTAATCAGATTTACCACATCAGGGATTTGGGGCATCGTATTGACCGCCGGTGCCGGCGTGGAAATCGTCGCATTGTCGGCGGCTATGGCTATACCAGACAAAACCAGAAAAATCAGCGGCAGGGTGGATAAAAATAGTTTTTTCATGGTTTGGCCTCGGCAGGGGGAGTTTCAATGTTGCCGGTCAGGTCGCTCAGAAAACGAATTCCTTCGTTGCTGCTGCCGACCAGCAGGTATTTTTTCCCGGCCCGGATGAGGTGAATGGCCTTTCGCGGCCCCAGGTGCACCATCTCGATAAGTTCCAGTTGTCCACCTTTGGAACTCAGCCAGGGCGCATTCATTTTTTTCAAAGACCACCACACTGCAACCCCGGCTGCCGCGACAAATCCGATCATCAGGAAAAACCGTCCCGCCAATTTGCCCCCAAGGCTGTCGATGGATTTGCCGGTCTGGACATTCCACGAACCGACGATATCTGTTTTAGGATTGGAGTTTGGGGTTGCGTTCGATTCACCCAGGCACGGACGAAGCAGAATCTGTCCGACGATGCTGGCAGCCAGCAATAGCCCCAGAAAAACAAGACGTTTTTTCAGCATAATTCAGTCCTGAATTCAAAATGGATTTTGGCTTCCCAGACAGATGAGCAAAAACCGTGCCGAGTGAGAAAAACGGGCGTTTTTCGGTTCCTGAAGGGATTTTGGCAGACTACCCGCGCAGGAAAATCACACAGATGTAAAATATTATAACCTTTACATCCCCGAACGACCTTCAGATTTTTTGCCTGTCGCGGAGTTGATCGCCACAGTGCAGAAAATTCTCATTACGATTTTATGCAGTTCTTGGTTTCTTCCTCGTCAGTTGACAATCGTAAATGAAATTATTTCTGTTCTTCGACCTGTTTTAGTTGAAGGCTCAGCATGCCGGCGGTTTCGGGGTTGGCGGCTCCGATTTCCCCCAGCAGTTTGCCGGCGTTGCGTTCGGACATATAGTACAGAATCTTGACTGCGTCTTTGGTCTGGCTGTTGGACACCATCGTAGCCAGAATTTTCCCCGCCTGAGCCGGGTCCATCTTGTCATAGGTGGCGGCGATTCGTTGCAGATTGGTTTTTTCGACCGTTTCGACTTTAATCAGGCTGTCGCGGACGGTCCGTTCTTTTTCCTGCAGCGCCGAAAGGGTCAGGTTCAGTTTTTCCCGCAGTTGATTCAGTTGTTCGACCTCTTCCTGCAGACCCTGGCGGGCGATTTCAATCCGCTGGGCCTCCTGCTCAAGTTCCTTTTGTTTATCCTTGTAATCCTGCATTTTCTGCCGGAGGTCATAGATCAGCGTTTTCAACTGACTTTCCGACATTGCCGATTCGCCGGTGGTTGTCGTTTCGCTCCGCGGAGTTTCCGCCTTTGCAGCCGGCGTTTTAGAATCCTGTGCGGCTGTGAGTGGCGCCGGCGTTGCGGCGTTTGCCGCAGCCGGAACGGCTTTATTTTTCTTCAGTATAAAACCAACGCCGAATGTCGCGGCGAAACTAATGACCCCTGTCACGGCCAATAAAATAATCTGCGTTTTTTTCATATATTCTTACTCCATCTCAATTCCATTACGGCGACGGCAAAAGGATTTTCCTGGCGTATGCCATGCCGGTTGTCTCGTCCGTTTCTTTCTGCTGGGCCTGATGTTCCTGCTGACGGTATAATTCGTTGGCGCGCTGGCGGAGTTTTTCGAGGCTTTTCTGGTTTTTTCGAATCTCCAGCAGCTCTTTGATTTTCTGTTTTCTTTGTTCTTCCAGGCCGGCAACGGTTTGTTCCATCGTCCGAATGCAGTTGTCGAGGACGTGAACAAACTGCAGAAACATCTGCTGTCGCGCCGGTCGCTGCTCGGCAGGCAGTTGACGCAATTGGGCCAATCGCCCACGAATCTCCGCCTTATACATCAGGATTCGTGCGCGGGTCTGTGCGATTCGTTCTCCAATCGCCATCAATTCGGCGCGAAGCATATCGTGCTGTTTGATCTTCAAATCCAGAAGTCTTTGTAATCGCCAGACAAATCGTTTCATTTTTCTTTTTTTCTTCCGTCAAGAGGATTTTTGTACGGGTTTCCCCGTACCGGCGGTCTGAGTATTGCGAGGGACAGGTTCGGCCAGCAGTTTATCCCAGGCCGCGGCGATGTCTTTTAATTGCCTTACGGTTTGTTCAAATGGGGTTCTCTGGCGGACCGGCTGAGCCAGAAAATTCCGAATCCGGTCAATCAGCGCAACCGACCCGTCGATGCGTTTATTACTGCCTGAAGCGAACGCCCCAATGGTAATGAGGTCTTCCGCATCAGTATAGGTCGCGTAGATTTCACGCATTTTCTGCGCCGCTGTCCGATGTTCCGCGCTGACAATCGTGTTCATCAGTCGGCTGATGCTCTGTAAAATGTCGATGGCCGGGTAATGACTGCGGTCGGCCAGTTTTCGCGCCAATACAATATGTCCGTCCAGCAGCGACCGGGCGCTGTCGGCCACAGGGTCGTTCATATCGTCGCCTTCCACCAGCACCGTCAGGATGCCGGTGATACTGCCCCTTTCATCGCAACCGAGGCGTTCGGCCAGTTTTGGAAGAAGACCAAAGACACTGGGGCAATAACCTTTGGTGGCGGGCGGTTCACCTGCGGCCAATCCAATTTCCCGTTGGGCCTGGGCAAAGCGCGTCAGCGAGTCCATCATAAACAGCACATCTTTGCCCTGATCACGGAAAAACTCGGCGATGGTCACGGCTACAAAGGCAGCCTTGACCCGTTGAATCGGTGTCGCGTCCGATGTGGCCACCACGACCACACTGCGGGCAAGCCCTTCCGGGCCAAGGTCTTTTTCGAGGTATTCGCGGACTTCTCTGCCGCGTTCCCCCACCAGCGCCACGACATTGACATCCGCGGCGCTGCCGTTGGCGATTTCGCCCAGGAGCACGCTTTTTCCCACGCCGCTGCCGGCAAATACGCCCATACGCTGTCCTTTGCCGCAGGTTAAGATGCCGTCAATGGCGCGGATACCCAGCGACAGCGGTTCGGTAATCATTTCACGGCGAAGTGGCCCAGGACCGGTATTGTGAATGGGCCGATATTCGCCGCTAAGCGCCCCTTTGCCGTCAATGGGATTGCCCAGACCGTCCAGCACCCGACCTCTCAAACTGTCGCTCACGCAAACCATTCGGGGTTTGTCCGTTGCGGAAATTTTATCGCCGGGTCGTATTCCATTAATCGACCCCAGGGGAAGCAAAATCAGATTGCCCTTGCGAAATCCGATGACCTCGGCTTCCACGCTCGTTCCGTTTTGCAGGTCGATTCGACAGAGCTGACCGAGACCCACGGTCGTCGGTCCGCTGCTTTCGACGGTCAGTCCCGATACGTGGGTGACGGATCCTTTGCGGGCGATGAAAGGAACCGCTTGAATCGCCTGAAAGAACGGATCAAAATCCACAAAAGCGGTTGCGTTTTTTTCACTCATACTTTTTATACTTTGTCGCTCATGCCGATTTACCGAAGTCGCATCCGTATGCGATTTCAAAATGGTTTTACGTCGGATTATTTTTAAATTTTTAATTGCGGTTTTAGTTTTTGGTTTTTGACTTTCAAATTTTAGCCATTGCCGCTTCAATTTGTCGGAGATGTTCTTCAATACGGTATTCCACAATTCCCTCGGGCGTATGCACCGCGCATTCCGCCCGTCCGATAGACTCGTCAGCCACCAGTTTGATCTCGTGGTCCAGCGGGGCCTGTTCGTTTTTCAGCCATGCTTCACACGTTTTCAGGTCTTCGGGGTTGAGCCGGATTTCTACAACCTGACTAAGGGGTGCGTGTTCGATGACCTGGGCCAGGATGTTTTCCATTTCGTAATGTCCTTGTTCGATTTCTCTGGCCAGAATCCGGGCGGCGATTTGCACCGCCAGATGAACGATCTTTTCCCGGTGTGCCGCGAACAGGTTTTGGCCATATAGATTTATTTGCTCGACGGCTTTGGCCAGGGCCTCGCACAGCCGATTCAGTTTCTTTTTTGGCTCCGCGGTCTGTGCCGTATCCCCAGCGTCCGGTTCTCTGGCAGCTGGTTTGTAGCGGAGGTCGAGGACCTGAATGGTACCGACGGCCAGAGGCAATTGCAATTTGACCGCTGCCGCCTTCATCATTCCTCCTCGATGAAGAGCAACTCTTCCGCCTCATTGGCCTCTCGCAGGGGTTTAGTCACTTCTTCCCTGGCCATGAAGACATCTTTTTTTCTCGGTTCTCCCAGTAAAGCCAATTCATCGTCAATCATTTGAGCCATGCGTTCGGAGATATTCGACCGGATTTTTTGAGCGACCGCCGGTTCGGCACCGTACAGCGCCTTGGCCAACACGCTCTCTTCTATTTTCCGAAGCAGGCCCTGCAGGCATTTGTTGTCGATTTTGGGAATGTCGTCCCACGTGACCATCAGCGCCTTGATGGTATCGGCGGTTTCTGCGCTGCGACTCTGAATCTGCTGGAGCAGCACATCGCGTCGTTCTTTCTGCAGACCGCTCAGCACAATCGCCACTTTTCGCAGAGTTTCTCTGGACATATTTTCTCGAACCACCGGGGTCTTCTGGTCGGAGTTCATTTCCATCAGTTTCTTACAGACCGTTTCGCCGATTCGCCGCAGGGTTTTAGGGGAGACTTCCTGAGGCAAAGTCATCCGCCACACGACTTGTGTGCCGGTCTGCTCTTCCAGGCGGGACAGAACCTCCGTGGCTAATTTGGCGGGCACAGAAGAAAGCACCATTGCAATGACCTGCGGAGATTCACCGCTGATTACCGCGGCTATTTGTACAGGTGGGGTGTCGGCGATGACGATAAAGGGGTCTTTTTCGCGCATCGTCTTCTCCAGCCGGGCCTGCAATTCAAAGGCTTTTTCTTTTCCTGCCGAACCCTGGAGCAGATTGCCGACAAAACTTTTGACGTGCAAAGCGCCGGAGCCGCGTTTTTGCAATTCATTGCAGAAATCCCGGCCGACCACCATCGCCTGATCGGGTGCGGTCAGCCCCTTGGCATCCAGTTGGGACAGCTCCATCGCAATTCTCTGAATGATGTCCGGCGGCTGTCCCTTAAGCAATTCCGTCGCCGTGACCGAGTCGAGCGTCGTTAGAAGCATCGCCGCTTTTTGAATTCCTTTGAGTGTCATCGGCTATCGCTCCTCTGAAAGCCAACTGGTGAAAATCTGCCGAACCTGTTCGGGGTTCTGGCGAAGCTGAAGAGTGATATGCTGTCGGATGGCGGTGGTCGCGTCGGCACCGCCTGCACCAAGCAGAGGAGCATTGCCGGTTCCGAGCGAATTAGCCGCAGTCTGTTGTATCGCCGCGGCGGCTTTGCGGCCGGCCCCGGTGAAAATTTTCAAGGCCAAGAGTGCGCTGACGGCCAGAATCCCCATTGACGACTGACGGGCGATTTCAATATAACGATTCCATTTTTCAAATGCGCCAGCCTCCGGCGTTTGCTGAACCGCAGAGCGGCTGAACGGCACATGGCGAATCGTCAGATTTTCTTCTTTTAAGAGTTCCGGACCAATAGCCGTGCGAATCATCGCCTTGATATCATCAACCGACATAATCAGATCTGCGCCAGCGGAAGCGGTTTGTTGTTCACCTGCTTTCTTTTCGGTTGCAGCGGTTTCTTTGGGCTTGGACAAATCCGCGACAACGGAAATGGACCAGCCGGTGATTTTCCCCGGTGAACTCTGTTTGGTGGTTACGACTTCCGGCACCTTGTATTTGCTGGTGGTGGAGCCGGTTTTTTCCGTGCTGCCCGGCGAGGTTTCTTTGCCGTCGGAGGTTGTTGCCGGCGGCTTGATGTTGGATTTTTCATCGACGGTTTCCTCGAGGGGAATGCCTTTTTCATAGGTGGTGCTGACTACCGATTCGCTGGTCATATCGATTGTGGCGCTGGCCAATACGGTAGCCCTGGCCGGTCCAAGCACCAGTTCCAGCGAACGCAGCAGCCGGTCGGTCATTTGCTGTTCGATAGCAGCCTTGTAATCTTTGTAGGTATTGGCGCCAGCGACGAGAGGGTCGGCGGTTGTGTTGCCGGTTAAGAGATTGCCCTGGCTGTCGGCAATGACAACCTGTTCGGGTTTGAGTCCTTCCACCGCGCCGGCCACGAGGTTGGTAATGGCTGCCGCGGCGGTCTGGCTCAGACGCCGGCCGGGTTTGAGCTTGAGCATTACCGATGCGCTGGCGATTTTGCCGTCGCCGGTGAACATTGTCTGTTCGGGGCGGACGATGTGGACGCGGGCGTATTCCACGCCGTCAAAAAACTGAATCGTCTTGGCCAGTTCGCCCTGCAGAGCCCGCGTATAGTTCATTTTTTGCACCAGCGGGCTTACGCCGAGTTTTTCGTTGTCGAAAATTTCATAGCCCGCCTCGCCGTCTTTGGGTGTCAGGCCTTCTTTGGCCAGTGACGCACGCAATTCATAGACTTTTTCCGCCGAGACGTACACGCTCGTCCCGCCCGGCCCGAGTTTGCAGGGGATGTTTTTTTGATTGATCTTGTCGGCGATTTGACCGGCCTGGTCGGAACTCAGATTGCCGTACAATAGACGCATCTCCGGCCGTGCCGCCCAGTGGGTCAGCAGGCCTGCAGTGATAATGCAGGCTATTGCCGCTGCGGCCAATACCGCCCGCTGTACCAGCCCGATTCGCTGCCAGACTGCGTTAATCTTTTGAAGCATAAACTATAAACTGCGAACTATAAACTACTGCCGTTTCAAATAAAAAAGCTTCACTTTTGTCATTCTGGCCCCGGCTTTCGCCGGGATAAACTCCCGCCAGAATCCAGTCGAAATTGCTGGATTCCGGGTCAAGCCCGGAATGACAAAAAACGACACTTACTTTTTAGAAAGGGCGCTACGAACTTTATTACACCTGCATACGCATCGTTTCTTTATACGCCTCAACCAGCTTATTACGGACGCCCACGAGCAGCTTAAAGCTCATATCCGCTTTAGCCATTGAGGCGACTACTGAGTTGATATCTTGTTGTTTGCCCGCCAGCAGGTCCACGATGGAAACGTTAGCGTCCGTCTGATTTGTGTTGACCTGTCGGATGGAATTCAAGAGCGTTTTTCCGAAATCCGATTCTTTACCTGTGTCCTGCTGTTCAATGGGTCTTGACACAGGGCTTTGAATCGTCGGCGACGGCATACCGGGGTTAAATTGTATGGTCATAATGAGGATTCCTTATCGCAGAAGCTCCAGACTGGTTTCCACCATTTTTTGATATCGTTTGAGAATCGCCGCGTTGGCCTGATAGGCCTTGCTGGCGATGTTTAAGTCCATGATTTCTCTGGGCCAGTTGACGTTGGGCATCGCCACGTAGCCGTTTTCATCCGCCTGCGGATGACCGGGGTTGAGGACGTACTGGAAATCGCTTTTGTCCTGTACGATGTCGCCGATTTCCACGCCCGCTGCGCCTTCTTTGCCTTCTTCAGCCTTGAATTCCGCAATCAACCTGCGGTACGGTTGCCCGTTTCCGGCATTGGTGGTCTGAATATTGGCGATGTTGGAGCCGATGATCTCCATCCTGCGGTTATAGGCCCGCAGACCCGATACCGCAATGTTGATCGTGTCGAACATACTGCCGCCTTCTATTTTCATAACTCGCAATCCTTTCCACTGCCAAAAAACTTAGGCCTGCACTTTCATCGCCTCGTCCATCTGCTGGTATTTCTTTTTCAGCAACATCATATAGGCTCGATGTTTAAGGCCGTTTTTCACCATTTCGCCGACTTCATTATCCAGATTCACGTCATTGCCGAATTCATTGACAGGAGCGTTTTGAGGCTGAAGAAACTCAGCCTCCAGTTTTTCCGGATCGAGCATTTCGTTTCTTTTCAGGGCTTCATTGAGTACCTGTTCGAAATTGACATCGACTCTGCGATAGCCGTGGGTGTGCATATTGGCGACATTGCTCGCAATGGCCTGCTGCCGGAGACCCTCCGCGCGCATCGCCGACTCCAAAAGCCCGATTACCGTCTTGTCGTTCACCACTTTTTTTCTCCAAAATTACATAATCCAAGACATTCCATTTTGAGCAAGCCCTGTGCCAGTCTCTAAAAGGGCCAATTTTTGCAAAAATAATGCGGTTTTTACACTTACGAACGGCTGGAATGCGTCAACCCCCTCAATGAAACGTATGGTCTTTGTACATACCCTAAAAATTTTGGCCGAGAAAAAGACATTGCAAGCCTTGATTATAGAAGTGTCTGCCTTTCATACAGAAATTTCTTCTGTTACCACGGTGTGGCAGGGGAATTTTCATCGCAGGAAGAAAACATTATTTATTCTATAAGTGTCCATAAAAGAAAAAGTTATGTCTGTTTTTGATGGACGTTTTTATTTCATTGGCACTTTTATTGCACTTCTTCTGAAAAACTGATTTGGGAGAGAGTGTTTCTATGTCCAATGTGATGGCTTTGGCTAATACGTCCCTTGTGACGGCCGCGAAACCGCAGGAATCCCCCTTCGGCAAACCTCTTACTACCAAAAAAGAGTCTGCCAGGGGATCGCTCCGTCGAACTGAAGGTCTCGAGGAGGTTCCTTCCACTATCAAGGAAAATGCTGACAGCGTTTTGCAGGCCAAAAATCAGCGAAAAGGGGATTTCACGAATATTCTGCAAAAGCGTCTGACTGACAATACTTCAGGGGGAAAATCCGGCACGCCGCAATCGCAGAAGGATGGAAAAATTACCGCTGTGTTTTCAGATGAAAAGCCAAAATCGGACGACAAGGCAAAAAGGGATACGACCGTTCCAGTTTTATCCGGGGTCTGGTTTAGTCCGCAGTCTTTGGTGGGTATCCCGAAAAAGCAAGTTTCTTCTATCGCGGCTGATTCTAAATCTGCCGGGAATCGGCCTGCCAAAGCAGCCCAGACGACTCAGCAGACAGCGACTCAGGCCGTAGTTGCATCACGTCAGAACTCCGTTGCGGCGACGAATATCGCCACTAAAACGACAACCCCGACCGACTCACAAGATACCGCCGCTTCGTCCAAGAAAGTCGTCAAAGACACGATGGGAATAAAGGATACGCTGATAGCCGGCCAAATCACAAATCGCCCGACAAATCCTGTTTCCGTGGCGACTGTCAATAATATGGGGCAACAGCTTGCGAATCCTCAAAAAACGCCGAATGTTTCCGTGGCGACTGTCAATAATACGGGGCAACAGCTTGCGAATCCTCAAAAAACGCCGAATGTTTCTGTGGCGACTGTCAATAATACGGGGCAACAGCCTGCGAATCCTCAAAAAACGCCGAATGTTTCCGTAAATCTTCCGACGGGGCCTAATACCGCCGTCGCAGCCGCCATCACAAAAGAATCCTCGGCAGCCGCCGTTATAAAAGAATCCTCGGCGACTTTACAGGCCCAAGTGCCGCCGTCGCCAGGCAAAGATCAGGGTAAAGCAAAACAAGGCATTATAGCGGAGTTAAACCCACAGGCAAAGTCTCCCATTTCGCAGGCGAAGGAGTCATCTGTCGTTTTACAGACCATCGGGACCGACCCAACGCAGCCAATCGTTCGGCAGACGGATTCAATTCGTTCCGATGCGGAATCGCCTGTCCAGGCGGCCGTTTCGCCGTCGGTCGGGGCTGAAAAAATTTCTTTCCAGCAGGCATTTTTGAAGCCTTCCGAGCAGATTATTGACCAGATTCAAACCACGCTCACCGGCCGCGTTCAGCAGATTCAGGTAACGCTGAGTCCGGCGGAACTGGGAACCGTTCGCATTACATTTCGCCAGCAGGACGGGCAGATGGAAGGACTTTTGGAGGTCCAGAATTCACAGGTCCGCAAGGATGTGGAAAAAGCTCTGCCGCAGATTGCCGCGGCTTTGGCCCAGAATGGTATTGAAGTTCGGCGGATGGATATCGCCTCGATGCCAAACCAGCAGCAGTCCGGCCAGGACTCGTTTCAGTCTCCGGCCCACAATTTCAGTGCTGCCGATCAGCATTATCTGGCGGGTCAAAGTGGTTCCAGTTCATCCAAAGGCTCAGACTCCATGGGCGTTTCGCCGCAGGCCGTCGAACAGACTGATTCCCCACAGGGCGCGACTCGGCAGGTTTTTGACCCCGCCAACCTGAATATGTACGCCTGAGAATGAAAATTTTTTCAAAAATTATTTAAGTTTTCCTGAAAGTCTGCGACAATAAAGGCGGATAAAGCAGAAATTGCATCTTGTAAGAGTTGGAAGATGGAAATTAACCCTGCTAATCAAGGAGTTTTCGGACCCAACGGGCCGGAGCAAAACCGACCTGCGGCTCAGTCCGCCAAAGACGTGCCGGCAAAGTCCGATGCGCTTAATTCCAGCCTTGAGGGGTATATTGCCAAGGCATTGGCCGAGCCTGCATCGGATTCCGATGTGAACATAGAGCAAATCCGCCAGGAACTGAATGCAGGTCAATTAGATTCTCCCGAAGCAATTCGCCAAGCCGCGGAGAGCATTCTGAACCGCGGTATTTAACAGCACATAGAGCATAAGTTTCCAATCCGCCTGCGGCGGACAAGTTCCAAGCGCCAAATTCCTCTCCGCTAAAGCTACAAAGAACAAGCCGGCGGCCGTTTTTTTTAGATCCTTTGTGACGTGATTCTTCCGGCCAAGCCCAAACGATAACTTCACATCTTCAATCCACTTAAGACGATAAATCAGTATTTTTACCGATACGCGAAAAATTGAGATTTTGGAAAATTATACGTCTGGAGGAGGTGTTTCAAACGGTTGTTTGAAGTGGTAAGTTCTTTCTGTAAAAGAGGTTGCGGTGAAAAGAGGCGGGATTTTTCTGGTAGGCGATATTGGGGGTAGAAAGAGGGGGTTTTGTTGTGGGTCTGTTTTGTTTGGATTTGTAAGTCTTTTGGCTGTAAGGCATTACGGCAATTTTGCGGGAGCGGCTTAATGGGGAATTGTTTGA
>Ga0315284_10012277_pt1 | contig 12196 bp, 22 predicted proteins | sample YL17G09_16_MG_FD_203696 | JGI IMG/M metagenome (GOLD analysis project Ga0315284, IMG submission 203696) | Sediment microbial communities from Yellowstone Lake, YNP, Wyoming, USA - YL17G09_16 | ecosystem: Environmental > Aquatic > Freshwater > Lake > Sediment | place: USA: Wyoming | collected...
AACACATCAACTGGGCCGACTTAGGCCCCCCCACGTACAGGTGCGTCAAGATCTGAGAGGGTTTGAGTCCGGTGGGGAGGTTTCCCCAGCCACAGATCGCCTGGGGGCTCTCTTCGAGCAGCCTCCGGATCGTCCCGTCGTTCTCAGGCCCGATCACAGCAATCCCCTTCTTCGCCGCCTCCACCAGCACCTTGGGGCTCTTCGTCCGGTAGGAGAACAGATTCAAGATATTGATCCCACCCGCGCCCCACTTGTGCGCGTAGGACATGCACTTGCGGCTCGTGGGATCCTCTTTTTTGGCATCCGCTGTGGAAGGGTTCAAAAGTATGAAGATCACGGGGGGCTTGTACTCGTCCCAGACGCGCCACAGAAAGTAGCGGTGCTGGTCACAGGGCGAGAGTACAGCTCCCGAGCTGATCAGAGGGGGTAACTTCATGGCAGCACCACCCAGCCATTCATTCCTGGCTTCACTACTGGGACAGGATTCAAGACGTGTAACCTCGTGACTTCCATCAGCACCCCAAAGTTCTTCTTGTCTGCCTCTAACTTGAGTAGGAAGGCATCGGCTACACAGAGCGCTGCCTGATGCTGTACCGCATACGCAAGCGCAAGAGGCAACGCTCCCTCCAGTCGCCACCCCACACGAAAGGAAGCCATAACCGGGCCACCACTCTTCTTGACGTAGACCAGATCCCCGCTGTGTACCTTACCGTATGGCGCAATCTTGTTCCGCATCCAGCGACTTTCTACCGTCTTCTTGCCCTGCAAGAGCAGCGATAGGTAGGGTTCCGTGAACACAGCAAGATGGCAAGACTCCGTTGATAGCAATCGCAACTCTTGCAGAGTCATCGCTTGTCCTTGCCCATCCACTCTTCGTAGAGCGCGTAGAGGTCGTCGGCCAGCTGGGGGTTTGTGGCGTGTATATTGTCCGCGTAGCAGCAGAGCGCGGCCCTCGCTGCGGAGTCCTCCGGACGGTCTACGCGAAGAATAAAGAACTTGGCCTCTTCCGGGATGTGCTCCCCATCGGTGCGCTCAAGCTTGTACTTGTTATACAAGCCTCGCTTCTGATCCGTCTCCTCGGTCATTGTTCCCCCCGCGTAGGCGTGAACCTCGTCGTAAACTTGGTACCATCGTTCGAGCGGTAGCCCACAGCGTAGACAAGTGGTGCTGGCGTTGTAGTGGCCCCGATCTCGGCACATCTCCTCCGGAGTCTTACGCTTAAGCAAATCAAGCCCGTCTCGAGCCGCGATGATCGCCATAAGCTGTAGTTGTGTCTCCGCATTCTGAGCCGGGGCCTCGCTGTTAAAGGTTGGCGCTACCTCGTCTCCGACGGCGTCATACGAGGCGCGGAAGATGTCATCGCGACAAGGGTAAAGCTCTCCCTTGATCCCTCGGATCAGCCAGTCCCCTGGCCGAATTCGCATGTCCCCCTCCAGGGTAGAAACAAAGTAGTAGTCTTCTCCCTGGTGGTCTTTGCCCTGGTACACGACGCCATCGTTTGCATTGGGTAGTGGGAACCAGTGTGTGGCCTCGATTACGACAGGCTTCTTCTTGAACTTCGTCATATTCACTCTTCCTCGAATTGACAGTCCCCACCGTCGTTAGGGATGTGGATGGTGGCAACCCGCGTCCCCCCGGGATCTGCGCCCCTAGTCTTGCCGTCGTAGTCTCGAATCACCAGTAGCGCTCCCATGTTCGAGAACAGGGTCAAGCTCTTAGGCCACCGCTTGGCAAGCTGGTGCAAAGCGGAGATCGCCTGGTCCTCTCGCATCGGCTTCACTGTGGCCTCCTTGCCCTGTCCGCAAGATCCAGCAAGACATAGGCCCAGAACAGGATCTTCCAGAAGCGAGCATTCCTAGAATCCTGCGTAGTTTTTGCGCTCATCTTACCCCACTCCTTCCTGGGACGTGTGAATCCCAGGTCCAGGCTTCCATCCTTCTCGGTAAGCACTGCTTTCCACTCCCGCATGTCTAACAGCGGCAGAGACGTGGCTAAGTAGTGCCGTGCCGTCGCCTCTACCGCAGATCGCATAGCATGGGTGAGCGGCGCGTATTGAAACCGGGACATCAAGAGAGTCTTCAAGGCCGTCGCCGTCGTCTGTGCATCCCCGACGGAATACAGCTTGGCGATCACCTCGAAGAGACTCTCTTGCGGGGGTAGTGGGGCCGATACCACCTCAGGGAGAAAGAAGGTGTTCTTGCAGTGCGGACAGGTAGTCCAGTGGGTGTTCACTCTTCTACCTCTGCGCCTTCCCGGACACCGAAGCCCTCCGGAAAGACTCTCGGCTTCCCGTGCGGGATCAAATAAGAAGGCCAGCCATCGTCCGGCACGAAGGCGTAGCCACCCCCATGACGGAAGCGATCTCGCATCACGGACTCGGAGACCTTCTTAGACACCACGCTGCGGTGCATGGTCGTCTTGGTCGCCCCCAGGCTGGTCTCGTCCATACGATTGTCGTCGAGATCCCAGCTGTTCTCTCCCTTGCCCGGAGAAGAGATCCCCTGGGGGAGCTTCACATTCACCCGGTAGAGCATCTCACTCTGGAAGATGTCCGGGAACAACCGCTCCAGCTTAGCGCGTAGCTGACGCTTCCAGGCGACCCGGGTGGTCGTCATCAGCGCTGGGTAGCTACCCTCGGGCATCTGGATCCAAATGCGCTCTACCTTGGTGTCCTCCGGGTTCCCTGACTCTTGGTACAAGGTCTTCCCTAAGACCAGCTCTTTGAGGTCTTTCATGTAGTGCCAGCCGTTGCCGTTCCAGGGGGCTTTCACGTTATCGTCGTGGTTCCAGCAAGAGTCGTCCCGCCAGAGATCCGCGACGAAGTAGAGTTCGTCCCCGTCCTCGTTAGACCGGACCTCCAGACGGATCGTTCGCGAGTCTCCCGGATGTCGGATGTTCTTCCCCATCCAGGTGATCATCTTCTGCCGGAACGCCCGAGGTAAAACCCTGTTTACGTGAAAATAGATCCGATACCCCAGCGAGAGGTACCCGCCAAAGTCGGCGTCTTCACCCCCCAGCGAGAACTCAAACCCAGCTTGTAGCTTGGGCTTGAAGGGGATCTCTACTGAGAAGTGTGGCCTGTCATAGGTGGTGGCCGCGTCTCGCTCTTGGGTAAAGAAGATGGCCCGGTAGGAGTCTTCTTCTTGCAGCTTGTAGGCGTGCCACCCGGTCAGCTTGTGCCATAGGTTGTGAAGCAAAGTGATCTCCTGTTAGAGGTCGGAATTCTTCTCGGTGCCGACAACTCGGATCGAGAGGTTCATCCAGTCTTTGAAAGCGCGGTAGATCGCTGGGTTATCATCGCAGAGTTCACCGCGCACAAAGACACGACCGTCCCCTTTGAACACCAAGCACTCGGCACCACTCGCCAACTTAAAGATAATGTCCCCGTCATCCGGAACTATGTTAGGTGTCTCCGGATCTGGCTCCCCATGCCTACCCGGGATGATAGTCAGGGACTGCCCGTCTGCGTCTTTGTTTTCGCTCATGGCTTCCCCTTCTTTTTCTTCGCTTTTTCTTGATCCCCAGTAAAAGCTACGCCGCTCTGCATCACACCGCCCACGATCACCGCGCTAGGTGCCCAGCCCCCTTTGCAGATCGACAGCCACTGCTCGTAGGTGGCCGTCATGGCGCCGAAGCTGGAGGCGTTGTTATCCACGAGCCATTGCGCCAGCTCTTCGGGCGTCTCCATCACAGGGCTGATCGGCGTCCCTTCAGAGGTATCTTCGTACATCTGGTAGTGTGTGCGCTCCTCATCGGCCCATTTAGGCATGTGGTTGGCGCTAGAAGGACGGGGGCCGTGGTACTTCTCGAAGGTCGTATAGCGCAGCTCCGGCCCCCGGGGCTCCCATTCCACACCGTCCTTGTAGGACTTTAAGAAGCCCTTCTCGTACTGTTTGACTTCGATGTCCCACTGCTTCTGATCGACAGTGCGATCGGCGTACTCAAACAAGGCTCGGTAGCTACCCGCTTGCCCTCGTCGAGTCTCCGTCTCTTCTGTGTACTTCGGGTGCTCCCAGTCTTTGGGCACGCGACGAACTTCTCTTCCCAAGAATCCCTCCTTCTTTGTCGTTATGGCTTAGGGGTGAGCTGCTCCAGCAGGGCATCTACCTCGGCGCTTAGCGCCGCCTGGAAGGTCTGTAGCTGTCCCAGACGATCCCCCAGTGAATCAGAGTCAACCGTCACGGAGAGGAGCTGCTGACCGAGCTTCACCTCCAGCTTTCCCAACCCCTTGGCCTTCTTCATTAGGGCCAGGATCTGGACCTTCGCTTCCGCTCTATTCATCGGGGACTCCTCGTTGTCTCGTTAATATATACCATGTAGACGCGATTGTCAACTAGACGCCGACGCGAATGGGAACGAGGGGGCCGTTACAGGAGGGGCAGTTGTCGCTCATCTGTTGGCCCACTAGCTCCAGCTCAGAATTCCACTGGCAGTGTTGGCTCCGAACAGCCTTGATGTGCTTGCAGGGGACGCCCCGGAAGGTGAACGAGGGGCAGTTGCAGGTGTAGTCGTTCTGGACAGGACCGTTAGGGACCGGGCCAAACTGTACCTTGTACGTACCGGTCTTGCCCTTCACGGTACGAGACCAGTGCTCGTTCGAGGCACAGGTGAGCGTGGTGTGGATGGTTAGATCTGGCATCGGTACCTCCCCGCGCAACAGGACAACGTTGACCTGTTGATTTTATGGCTTCTTGTTGAAGCTGTTTAAGGTCTTCTTGAGCCCCGGAAACGCCGTGTTCCCGAGATCTCCCAGCATCCACTTGATCGCATTGATCACCTGGGGATCGATGCTGGTCGCCGGGGCCTCGTCAGCGTCGTAGGCCTTCAGGATGGCACGAAGTAGCCGCTTCCCTGGAGGGACGATGAACGCCTCCGGGGGCTCTACCGCTTCTCCGGTAGGTGGCTTCGCGTCCTTGGCGTTGGCGACCCGGTACTCCTCTTTGAGGCCCCGCTTCGCCGCATCGACCGCGACGACGGTCGGGTTGATCCCTTCCTTTTGGGCCTTCAACAGATCCCCGAGCAGCAGGGTCTGCTTCTCCTGGGATTCTCGCCCCAGGCGGATGCCTACCGAAGGGGTCAGCTTGCCCAGCCGGATCGCCTCTTTGACCTCTGGGATCGTCCCGTAGATCAGCATCCAGTTACGAACAGTTTGGGGCTGGACACAGAAGGCGACTGCGATCTCCTTCTCTACCTTCCCCATGTTCAGCATTCGAGCGGCCTTCTCGATCTTGACCATGAGATCGTCGTTCTGGCGGTTCTCATTACATGAAACGAGCACCCCTAACAGATCCCCAGCCTCGCCTCGCTGGAAGCGCACAGGCACTCGCAGCAGCTCCGCGCCTCGCTTACGCAGCGCATCGTTTGCAGCCCTGGCCCAGCGCACCCGCTGACGCCCATCAACCACAACAGACTTGTCCCCGTCCTGGGTCGCAATGATCGCCTGCTTGATGCCGTAGAACACGACGTTCTGCACGCTCTCCGGGTTGACCGGAAGCGCGATGCGCTCGTCGTAGAGCGGGTGATCCCCCGCCTTGTGAGGCGTGTCTAGCCCGATGATCGTCAGCTGATCCGGATCCATCAAGAACAACTTCGTCGTCGGGGCATCTACCGTCTGCTTACCACTTGCCATTGAATACCTCTCCTTCTTTTGGAGACAACGTAAACCATGTGTTTGGATGTGTCAACACCCGTTTCACGTTATTCGTGAAGTGCCTGTAGCTTGTCAAGATCGGGAAGATCTGGGGTGAGAATGATCTCCTCGGGGTCGGACGAAGAGAAGAGCGCGTTGCCTAGCTTCTTGTCTCGGGACAGCATCTCGAGCATAGACTCGGAGTTGTAGCTGGTCTTTGGGTTCCTGGCAGAGTAGACGGTCAGGACCGTCTTATAGACGATCCCTGGCTCTGTGTGGACCGCAAAGCTCTCATCGAGGTCAAGGAGCCCGTCGGAGAGCACTCCCGCCGTGACCACCTCCTGCGCCGTAAAGATAGATGCCGCCAGCTCCTGGCTCATGTAGTCCTGGATCAAGAGCTGAAGAAACTTACCAGAAACCGTGAGGCTGGTGTGCAACACACGCTGCACCGGAGACGCACTCGTGAACACGACCGGCTTCTCGTCGATGGTGCTCCCCACAGCCTGCAACACGATCTTCCCATCTACCCCACGAGCCCCGAAGACCTTAGCTACCTTGTCGATGAGCAGGGAAGCCTCCAACGGTAGCTGCACCGTCCGGGAGCGAGCAGCGGTACGGATGTCGTCATAGGTTCCCCCAGCCTTCTTGATCTGCCGCCCGTAGCGAACGGATAAAAGAGGCGACTTGTCGCAGTAGATCACGATCTTCTTACAGGTCAAGCGCTCGGCCTTGGCCTTCAGCGCGTTCAACTGCTGGCTCTTCTCTGGGGACAAGGTATCTGTAGTTTGTAATTCCGACATGGTGTCTCTCCTATCTAGTGTTTTATTTTGACGCATTGCAACTCTGGAAGCTGAAGCTGATCGCCTCGGCCAAATGGATCTCTCGAATGAACTGTGCCTTTGCGAGATCTGCGATGGTCCTCGCTACTCGGACGACGTTGCCTACCTCGTAGCCCCGGAGCTGTAAATTCCCAGTCGCGTAGTCGAGCAGCTTGCTCATCTCTGGCGTAAAGCCCTCCTCGATCTTGACTACCTCTTGCTCCGTCAGGAAAGCGTTCTGCTTGCTCTGTTGCGCCAGCTGCAGCTCGATCGCAGCCTGGACCCTCGCCTGCACCTCTCGGGAGGTGTCCCGGGGTCGCGCCACCTCCTCGTGATCATGCGGGGTCGCTGGGTAGGTTCGCACCGCCAGCGAGAACAAGGCGCGGGCTTTCGTCGCCAAGAACTTCGTCTTGACGACCGGGAGACAGGCACAGTTATGGGGGCTGAAGCCTGTATTACCACAGGGGCACATCCCCATCCCGAAGAGGGGCAGGAAGTCTGGCCCTGTGGTCTTGCGAACAGACATCCGGTGTTCCAGTCCCAGATGGACGGAGTCCTTCTGCAGCTCGATGCTATCCAGGTAGATCACCCCCTGATGGGCTAACCCCAGCTCAGAACCGCGCCCACCCTCTCCAAAGAGATTGTCTGGGGAGATCGTGTGGTGTGGTGCCCGAAACGGCCGGAACCTCTGCGTGTAGTTTCCATCAGGCATAAAGTAGAACGAGTGCTGCCGCAGCACCTCCCGGTATGCCTCGTCGCCGATGGGGGGTAGGATCGAGGGTAGCGCCCTGGCGAGCACGTCCTTACCCGTGGCGGGGGGTCCAAAGAGCACCAACCCGTGATGCCCGGCAGCGGCGATCTCAAGCGCACGCTTGGCAAGCCCGTTTCCAAGTACAGACTCGAAGGTGACCTCGGGGGTCGCCTGCTCCGTCGGCACTCGACTTGGTTTCCTGGTCCAGGATTCAGGGGCACCCTGTAAGTACAAGAGGGCCAACTTCAAGCTCGAGACTGGGATCACTTCTAGCCCAGGAACCAGGCTCGCCTCTACTGCATTGCCCTGCGGGACAAAGGCCCGGGTAATTCCAGCCTGTACTGCCTTTTCTAAGGTGGGGTAGAGGCCACAGACTGGCTCCAGATTACCGCTGAGCCCCAGCTCCCCGAAGAAGCCCGTGTTCTCCAGGGTGGTGGTGTTCAGCTGCCGATGCTCCGCACAGAGCCCAATCGCTATGGCAAACGAGCAGGAGCCGTCTACCGGGCTCTCCACGTAACCCTGCGTGGCGACGTCGGCCCCGATGTAATAGAGAGCGCTCTTGATCTTGGTGATGGCCTTATCGGTCCCCCTAGAGAAGGGGTTGATCCGTAAGCCTCGGAGCCCCTGGGCTGGATCCTTAGCCGAGACTTCAATCTTGTGCAGCTGGCCCATCGAGCCGGAGTAAATGTACGTCGTCATGTCCCTCTCCTCGTTTCCGTGAAAAGCCGTTTCCGTGAAAAAGCACAGGAAGGGAGTCGAACCCCTCTACAACCCACGCTGTGCTGCCCTACACTCTAGAGATGCCTCTCGGCCCAGACCCGAACCCTAGCACTACCCTCCCACTTGAGGCAGAGCGCCCGATCCTCCGCTGCCGAAGGCTTGGGTAGATAGGTGCCCTCGCTGCGGAGGCTCTTAAACCCCCTCTTCTCCCAGCGAAGCCAAGTTACGAAGGCGAGGTAGTTCCAGAGCAGGCCCTTTAGGGCGTCCCGTACCGCACCCTCCGCGTCGGGCTTCTCCTTCCCGGTACAGGCCTGGGCTTCCCGCAGATACCTCGCCACCTCATAGGCCGAGCCCACAACCTGTGAATCCCAGCCCCCATCCTGATAGCGCCTCGAAAGTGAATAGCGCTGCCGGAACAAGCCAAGGTCGTATTCTGGGTCGGAGATAGAAGTGATCGCCTCCTCTATCCTTCGCTGGCACCAATCCTGGCCCAGGGGCTCAGGACTAACGAACCGCTCCGGCTGCTCTGCTTCTAACGCCAACAGGCGCCGGAGCAGCGAACACACGAGCCGGACTACCTTTTGATGATCCATGACGTACCTCCTCCCTGTATTATGTAAACTTGTGTCTAGAGATGGTCGCGGTGTTCCTTGCAGAACTTCTCGACCGCCCGGATGCTCTTCAGGTGGCAGTACCGGCGCCCGGTGATGCTGTCCACCAGCTCGAATCGGTAGACTGGGATAGAGGCGAACTCCCCTAGCGCGGTCGCCTTCTCTTTGGAGCCGGTGATCACCCGCTGGACTACCAGCCCCAGCGGGAGGATCTTGACCGTCTCCCGATCTCCAATGCGCTCGTTATCCATCACTCCTCCCGTTCATGTGGTACGCCAGCCGCCAGTCGGAGGGGAGTACCCGCCCCGCTGAAAGGTGATCGTCCAGCTCTTGAAATGCCGCCGCCAACTCTCCGTCGAGTCCTAGACCCTCCCGCTTGGAGTCCAGTTGGATGCTGGAAACGAGCTGGCGGATGGTCTGCAACAGAACTTCTGGGTCCACGATTGCCTCTCTTTCAGAACGGAATATAGTTGGGATCGTTTGGATCCTCGACCTGGGTTTTGACGGGAGTCCGTGTGGCCTCCGTCTCGCTCTCTTCCTGCTCTGGGTACTCCGGATGCCCTTTGGGGCCTTTCCCGCAGGGGCAGCGGTGCCACGTATCTACGTCGGAGAGGATCCACCCCCGGCAGCTCTCCCCTCCGCACATCGCTCCGTGGAACACCTGCATCCTAAAATCATTGTAGTAGTCCGAATGACTCATCGTAGCCTCCCTATTGTATTCCCAGTCTCAAATGGCCTGCCGGGGGCTCGCACCCCGGTGCCTCTAGCCAGGCCTACCTTCGGTCGTTTCAGTCGTCGTCCGGCAGCGGAAGCTCCCACCGGGGCTCGGGCCTCTCCTCTTCCGGAAAGTCCCACTTCTTCCCCAGGTACTTCCCCGGATTCACTCCCAGGACGATACACTGGGCGGCAAGCCCCGCCTCGATCCGCTCCCGCCGATGCTTCTCCGCTGCCGTCTCGACCAGCTCCTTCTTTTTCTTTGCCATTCCTGCTCCTCTCCCCCTCTCACCTAACATAAGGCCTGGGGGCTCGTTGTCAACATGCTGTGAAAAGAATTATTACTTTGTTTTCAGTCGAAGCGAATCACGCCGAGATCCCCGGCCGCGTCGATGAGCTTGAGCAGCTCTTTGATGCGGTAGCGGAGGTAGCCGGGACGCCTGGGGGCTTGGATGTGCCAGGCACCCTGGTCTCCCTGCGCTTGGAGAGCTTCCCTCCCAGCATCGAGGGCGTCCCCTTCTGGTCGATGGAGGGCCAGCCCACAGCGGATCCTTAAATCCCTGGCTGGGATTTCACCCTGGAGATCGTAGGCGTACTCGAAGTAGCCCAGGTACTCCAGCAGGCTGGCCGCGTTGCCATTGTCCAGGTTGAGGCTGCCCTCGTGATCGACGGGGTGGCCTTTGATGTAGAAGGAGACGCTCACGTAAACGCCTCCGCATCATCGATCTCCTCGGTGCTGTCCTTGTGCCGAGAGATGCTGTAGGCCCCCGGGTTGGCGTAGCGCTTGTCGAGGTGCTTCTCGGCAGCCCGGAAGCTGTAGAAGGGACCGTGCTTGTCGTACTCCTCGGTCTCCCCGTAGGGGTAGCGCTGCATCTTGTAGTACCAGACGGAGGGTTCTCGCTCCTCGAATTGACAGTCGGCTCCGGTGCTCATGACGTACCTCCTTTGCCACTAAGGGCGTTCTTACGTTTCCTTGAAAACCCAGCCCAGGACACCTCCTGGGGCAGGTATCCCGGCTCCAGCTTGTCGTAATCCATGTCGGCGGCGATCAGGTTGCTCTGGTCCATCCCAGGATACCAATCCAAGCAAGAGCCTTTCTCCCTCCAATCGGCCAGCGCCGCCCGAAGGCTATCTCGCTCCGCTGGAGAGATCGCGGTGCGGAAGGTGATCGCCCGCCCGTTCGTAGCCCAGCGCCCGACACCGAGACAAGGCAAGTCCTGCCAGCTACAGCTCTTCTTTTTCACGTTATCCTCCCTCTCAAAAACTACGCGCAGGGCAAGGGCTTGAACCTCGCTGCAGGCCGGTTCCTACTGCGCTGCCACTACTTGATGTAATCCAAGATCTCGACGATCACAGCCACCCTGGCCTGTTCGAGCAGGTTGCGGCTCTGCTGCTGGCTCGTCGGGACCGGGAACGAGCGAAACAAGCGATCCTGCAGGAAGGCCCGCAGGGTGTCGGACTCGAGCGGCCCCTTTAAGATCTCCCGGCACAGCTCCAGCATCGCCACCGCAGTGAAGACGCCGTCACCCCAGTTCAGGGTGTTCACGGGGTTGTCCGCGAAGTCTAGCTTGTACTTGGCGATCGTCCGCGCCGCCCCGTCGCACCGGGCCTGTAAGAACCCGCCCAGATTGCGCCCAACCTCTGATGATCCGATGGTCATGGTCATGGTAACCTCCCTCTCTTGGCCTACTTCTAACATAAGCCCTCTTCGGGCTTTGTCAACAGCGTTATACAATCTTTTTTTACAATGCCTCGCGACTCCTACTCTGAGGTGGTCGCGAGGTGGTCGATCAGTCCTGGGCCTTGGCTTCGCTGATGACGCGGGCGCACTCTGCGAAAGCTGCCTTAACTCCAGCCAGGGCTATGTCACAGATCTGGACCTGGGCTTCGTCTTCAGCCTTCCAAGCCTCCGTGCGAAGGGCTCGGATGTTGCGGAGGGTGTCGGCCTCACTGGGGGGCTCCCCGGGGGCCAAGAATATAGAGTCTACCATTGCGTCTGGGTGCTCCTGGCAGTACGCCGAAACCTCCTCGCCACACGCTGAGCAGTGATGCGAGATTGCGTGCCCAAACACCTCGTGGCGGGCTGGGGCTGGCCCGCAGGGGCTCTCGTCGAACAGCTCCTGCAGGTAGGCTTGCAAGAAGGCCTCTCGCTCCTCGCCGTTTTCCCCCTCGACGAGCCCCATAACCTCATCTAGGAATTCGCAGTCCCCGTTGAAGGCGTCGATCTGGCCGTTCTGGGTCCAGGCTTCAAAGGTCGCCCCCTCTGGGATCGCGGGGGCTCCGTTGGCGACTGCCTCCAGCGCGCAGACCCGGCCCACAACTGTGGGCAACTCCTCGCGGGTGAAGCTCTCGCGGAGGCTCTCCGCAGTGACTGCTTCCACCGTGCAGTAAACCTCGGTGTTGCTATCAGGCTTCCCGCTGTGATTGCCGTTAAACTCCTCTTTCGCCTGTGCCACAGCCGACGCCTCGGGGGTGGGCAGGTAAACGCGAGAGAAGATCTCGATCTTTCCCTGCTCGGTGTAGTGGAGTCTCGTCATGACTAATTCTGTCCTCATCGTAGCCTCCCTGTGTTCTGGACCTCGGATACCATGCCGGGTGCGCCGACTCTGAGGTACGCCCCCGATGTCTTACAGCACGTCGTCCAGACCATCTCCAGTTACCAGCCCAGAAGTCGTGAGGCTCATCGTCCCGCCCAGGAGAGCGCGGTTCATAGCCTGGACCTCCGACACCCGTACCGGAGTTACTGGCTGAGCGGGGGGCTGCATCATGGGGCGTAGCTTGACCGCCCCCGTGATCATGCCCTGCATGTGCTTGCAGGTAGTCCCCCGGGCCTTGCTAAAGGCCCAGCCCGGACAGGTGCAGTAGATCACCCCGTCATCCCCGCGCCGGATCTCGTAAGACTTCCCCGGCTTGCTGCTGGGCACCGTGCCCAAGATCGTCGTCACCGGCACCA
>Ga0315284_10012278_pt1 | contig 12196 bp, 6 predicted proteins | sample YL17G09_16_MG_FD_203696 | JGI IMG/M metagenome (GOLD analysis project Ga0315284, IMG submission 203696) | Sediment microbial communities from Yellowstone Lake, YNP, Wyoming, USA - YL17G09_16 | ecosystem: Environmental > Aquatic > Freshwater > Lake > Sediment | place: USA: Wyoming | collected...
CACGCAGTGCGGCGCCGTCGGCCCTTGGCGACCGCAAGCAGCCAGCCGGCCGCCACGCCCCCCGAGAAAACCTCCCAAGGACAACCCAGGACCTCCCGAAACGCCCTATCACACCCCCCTTTCCGCCACCCGGGTTGCCGCAGGCTTGCTTTTGCCGCCGGACGCGCCCCCCGGACCTGGCAGACCTGGCCCGCCGTCTGGCCGCCCTGCCGGAAGCCGTGCGGGCCGAGATCGTGACGATGATCAAGGCGGCCCAGGCCATCATGCGGCACTCAGACATCAACCTGACCATGGGCCGGTACAGCCACGTCCTGGTTGAGCAAGCGGGCGATGCTGTGGCCGCCCTGCCCGACCTGTCGCTCCCCGCCACCGAGACGGCCTCGGCCACCGGCACGGACGGCAATTCGCGATTGGCGCTTTGCTTGGCGCTTTCGGGCGGGCCGAAGCAGACTTCGGCGGACGGAAGGCGGACGGAAGGCGGAACGCGACGCCATCAAGAACGCATCGGGAAATGTTGGACAAACCTGCAATTCTCCAAGAGAATTGGAGGCGGCGGTGGGATTCGAACCCACGAAATATGGCGGTTTTGCAAACCGCTGCCTTGAACCACTTGGCTACGCCGCCCTTAAGAAAATGGATTGTAGCCCCCGCCGACGGGACTTTCAAGCACTAAGCACGGGCGGTCGTAACAACTCCGTCAGAGGTGACACGGCCGCGGCCTGCCCGCCCAAGCGGGCTGTTGCGCGGCCATGTCACCCTCCTATTCATCCGATGAGCGAAGCACTACCCGCGCCTGCGGCGGCGAAGCAGCGACGCCGCGAGGCCAAGACCCACCAGCGCCAGCGTGGCGGGCTCTGGCATGACCTGGATGCTGCCGGTGTTGTAAAGGCCGGAGGCATCCCACGCCAGGCCGCCATCCAGCGCCGGCAGGTTTACGGCGTCGAACGAGCCGTCGAGGTTGGCGAAGTTGAAGATGTCGAACGACTCGCCGTAGACCGGGGTAAAACCGCCCAGCAGCACCACGTCGAGGGTTCCGTCGAGGCTTGCGAGGCCGCCGACGCTCACCTGGTCGTACTGTGCGGCGGGCGTCGTGCCGGCCAGTTCGGCCACCAGGTGCGCCCCCGAGCCAAGGACGAGGTCGCCCTCGAACGAAACGGCGGCGGGGCTGTGACCCGGCCGCAGGTCGCCCTCGATGTAAACGGTGCCGCCGATGCCGGTGGTGCCGCCGTTGTACGATCCGAAGAAGACAACCGCGCAGCCCGGGCCGACGGATATCTCGCCGCCGGCGGCGTCGACGTCGTCATAGAAGGTGGTGGTCGATCCGCCGGAGATGACGATCTTGGCGCCGGCGTTGTTGGCCACGTCGCCATAGACGTCGGCGAATCCGCCGGAGAAGCCGATGTTGCCGTTGTTCACGAGGCCCGTCCCGCCTACGCTCAGCGTGCCGCGCCCGCTGATGAGCCCGCCGACGGCGTTCGTCAGCGGCTGGGTAAACTCGACCGAGCCGCCCTCGAGGCTGATGATGCCGGTGTTGGGCGACGGGGCGGAGGTGACGCGAACCTTGGCCCCGGCGGCAACGTTCACGCGGCCGGCGGAGTTGTTGACGAACGCGCCGGTCAAGAGGAGCACGCCGCCGACGGGCTCGATGATGCCGGAGTTGGAGACGTCGTTGGAGATGTAGCCGCGGCCCTGAAGTGCGCCCGTATTGTTGATGGCCCCGCCCTGGAGTTTGGCGAAGTCGCCGGTCAGATCGATCGTGCCGCTGTTGGTGAAGGCCTGCTGGATGCGCAGGAACCCGTCGGGGACGACCACCTGGCCGGCGTTGCTGAAGGGGGCGCTGATGATGCTGGCGCCGGTAATGCCAATAGCACCGTCTAAGGCGTTCGTCAGTGTGCCGGCGCCGGCGACGGCGGCATCTTCGAGGCCCAGGCCGCCGTGGTTCGTCAGGGCCGCGCCGCCGTCAAGGTGTAACGTGCCGCCGTCGAGGCCCATGACGCCGTAATTAACGTTGCTGCCCGTGTTGGTCAGAAAGACATCGACGCTGGGCCCGTCGCTGCTGTTGGAGAAGAACGCGTTGTTCACAAACCCGCCGGTCCCGGCGATACGGATGGGCAGGCTGCTGCCGTAGTAGTAGTAGTAGGAGCCGGACCCCATGCGGCCGTTATTGGTCAGAGTGCCGTTGCCCGTCAGCACGCCGCCCCAAAAATTGAACGTACCCTGGTTATCGAGGCCTGCGCCGTTGAGCGTAACGGTCTGATTCGGGAAGAGGTCGAACTGTGCGTCGTTCTCCATGCCGTTGCCGGCGGTAAAGTTGGCGTTGAGCATCACCGCTCCCTGGTTGACGAGGCGGCCGGCAAAGGTGCCGCTGTTGTACTGGAACTGGCCGGTGTTCAGGAGGGTGCCGTTAACCGTGCCGCCGGACTGGACGATGTACCCGGCGGCGAGCGTGCCGCCGGCGCCGTCGTACGTGCCGCCCGGACCGATACCAAGCGAACCAGTCTGAAGCGAGCCGTTGGTCAGGCGCAGCGTGCCACCGGCGTCCACCGTAATGCCGTTGTTGACAGTCAGGCTTCCGCCGGCCGCAAGGTCCAGCACGGCCGCGCCCCCGCCGTGCGCCGCCACGCGGAGCGAATCGATGGTCACGGGGCCGGCCGGCCCGGTGACGGTCAGGCTCGTCGCGGGGTCGATGGTGACGGGGTGGACATAGGCCGGCGTCAGGCCCAGGGTCCAGTTTGCATTAGTGTCCCACGAGCCGCTTGAGGCGGAGCGCCACGAGAGTTCCGGGGTGAAGAGATAAACACCCGCCCCCATCGCTCCGGACCACGAGGCTTGGAACACCACCTGGCCGTAGGCGTTGATCGTGTCAGATTGCACGTCGGTAAACATGTTGCTGCTGAGGCGCACCTCGGACGCCGCGCTGGTGGTCCCGGGCAGGATATCGCCCTTACGCGCAACCTTGACGATATCTATGCCGTCGGAAATGAAGATGCCGTGGTCGTCGGTGCCGCCCCCCGCGGTCATGGTTAGATCGGCCTCGAAGGCAATCTGTCCAGTGCTAGCGAGGACCGGACTGCCAAGGTTGGAGAACTTGCCGTTGCCGTCGGGGGAAACGTTTGCTTTGCGAGCCATCATCGTCAGCGTGCCGCCGGTGGCACGGTACAGACCCTCGTCGTCCTGCCCTGGGTTGACCGTACCCGCCAGGCGTGAGTGAAAAGCCACCTGCCCGGCGTCGTTGATAACGGGCTGATAAAGCATATCAAGTGTTCCGTTGCCCTCGGGCACGGCTTGCTGCTGAAGAGCGACCGGGCTGGCCGAGCCGCCGCTCCAGAGGAATATGCCCTGGTTTGGCCCCCCGGGGCCGCCGCCCATCAGGTCGACGCGAGCGGCCACCTTGTCGTGACCGCCGATGGCAATCGTACTCATGGGTCCGCCGAACATCATGAAGGTGGCGCCGCCCGTCCCGGGGGCGGCGCTGCCCGCCTGCGCCAGGAGCGACAGCGTACCGTCGTCATAGATAAACAGGCCGCTGTCGCTGCCCGGCAGCGCCCCCATGAGCATCGACGCGAACGCCACGTTGCCGCCGTTAGCCAAGGCCGGCGCGGTAGTAGAAAGCATGGAGAACGTGGCCCCCCCCGTCCCAGGGGCCGTCTGTCCCTCAACGGCCACGGGGGTCAGCGACAGCCCGTCGGCGCGGTAAATAGCGGACATCGCCGTGCCGCCCATGACCTGCACGGCCAAGACCGACTGGCCCGAGGCGTTCAACGGGGGCTGCGTCATGGGGCCAATCATGCCGACCGTTCCCCCGCCGGTGCCGGGCGCAGGGTCGCCCGTGCGGATCAAGCCGGTGATGCCGTTGCCGTCCGCGCGAAACAGGCCGCCCGCGCCGCCCATGACGTCGGCCCTGAATGCCATCTGCCCGGCATCGTTCAGCGCGTAGATGTTGCCCGGCACGCCAAGCATGAACGTTCCCCCGCCGGGGGCGGGGTCGTTGTTGCGGACGAGGACGCGGCCGTCGCTGATTGCGAGCGAATCGTAATCGTAGAGGAAAATGCCGCCGCTCATCGTTCCTCCGTATATCCAGACGTCACAGTAGAAGCCGACCTGCCCCGACTCGTTCAGCCACGGGCTGCCGAACATCTGCTGGAACCAGGCGCTCACAAAACCGGGCGCGGGGTCGTTTGTCACCGCCACCTTCTGGACCCCCGCCCAGGCGCCGCCGGGCAAAGCCAACCCCACGATCAGTGCCAGCACGCACATCCCTGCAATCGCAATCGCTCTCATGACATTCTCCTTATGCACGGTCCCTTTCGGTCCCTGACAACTCACGGCGCCGCACACGCTTTTCCACATGTTCCGGCAAGACGCTCCGGCCGATCGCGGCAGACCCCGGCCGGCGCTTCGCCGGAAGGTGGGCCGCAGAGTACGCTCTCATGGTCTTCGCCCTCGGAAGTGGCAACGGAATGAAGTGCCCGGCGGCAGGCAGGGCGCGCAGCAGAAACTTCGGCGCGGGACCCCGGAAACACAAAACGCCGGAGCAAGGTTGCAGCCTCCTTGGGCTCAACCTCCCCCGGACGTTTGAATCTAATCGCAAGAACTTCGCGCGGCCGATCCCCCCGGCAGCCCTCTCGGGCAACACCGATTCCCATGGCGACCGGCGGTAACGCGTGGCCCCCACGTCGAGGCGCTCTCACTGATGGCCTGCCGCGGGCATAACCTGCCCGCAGCCTCTCTCACGAATTAAGTATACACCATAATCGGGCAAAAGCAAGCGCCGGGGCCGATTTGATTATAACCCCGACCTCCGCTTCTTGTCTTGCGGGCCGAAGATTTATTGACACGCCCCTTGAGCGGAGTGTACGTTACCGGCAGGGGTTTTTTGAGCCTTGTCGGGGATGCCGCGACCGCCTCGGCCACGCGCCCGATTCACGGTCCTGAATTTGTGAGGAAGACACGGTATGATCCTACTTCCGATCGCGATGGAAACCGCGGGAGCAGGCGGGTTTGGCTCCGCCAGAATAGAGACCATCGACGTGGTGGTGATGATCGCCTACATCATCGGCATCGTCGGGTTGGGATGCTGGGTGGGGTTGCGTCACCGGCGGCGGAGCGGCGAGGCCAAAGAGTACTTCCTGGCCGGTAAGACGCTGCGGTGGCCGATCATCGGCATGGCGCTGTTTGCGACAAACATCTCGTGCGTGCACCTGGTGGCGCTGGCCCAGTCGGGGTTCGATACGGGGCTGCTCAACGGGAACTTCGAGTGGATGGCGGCGTTTACGCTGGTGCTGTTGGGCCTCTTGTTCGCCCCGTTCTACATTCGGTCCGGTGTTGCCACGTTGCCCGACTTCCTGGAGCGCCGCTACAGCCGCGCCTGCCGCGACTGGCTGGCCGGGCTGTCGCTGGTCTCTGCCGTGGTGATCCATATCGGCTTCTCGTTTCTGACCGGCGGCAAGGTGCTCGAAGCGCTGTTTGGAATGAATATCTATCACAGCATTATCATTATTGCCGTTTTGACCGCCCTGTACACGATTATCGGCGGGCTGATGGCGGTGGTGTTTACCGAGGGGATCCAGACGGTCATCATGATTCTCGGCGCCTCGGTCATCGCGTTCTTCGCCTGGCAGGCGATGGGGGGCTGGGAACCGATGAAGACCGTGCTGAGCCTGGAGAACATCTTCGGCGAGAGCGACGCCATCAAAGTCTCCATGCTTCGGCCGCACGGCGACTCCAGCGGCATGCCCTGGTACGCCATCTTCCTGGGCTACCCGGTGCTGGGCATCTGGTACTGGTGCGCGGACCAGACGATCGTGCAGCGCGTGCTGGGCGCCCGCGATGAGAATCACGCCCGGGTCGGTCCGCTGTTCTGCGGCCTGATCAAGATCCTCCCCGTCTTTATCTTCGTGATGCCGGGCCTGTTCGCCTTCACGCTGTATCAGACCGGCAAACTGAAGGTTTCCGATACCGCCGTGGTTCGCAAGGGCGAGATAAACCTGACCAACGCCATCCTGCTGACCACCGACCCGTTGACCAAAGAACAGATCGGCACGTTGACCGAAGCCGGCCTCTACCAGGACGGCGGCGTGAAAGACGTTAAGGCCGCTCTGGACAAGAAACTTATCGATGCCGATGCCGCCAAGGTTCTTCAGGCCCGCCAGAGGGTCGCTGCATACACCCTGGCCCCGGAAAAGGCCGCGGCCCTGACCGCCAAGGGGTTCTACAAGGACGGCAACGCGGAGGGGCTGGCACGCGCGGTCGAGGCCGAACTGATCGACCGCCCCACCGCCGAATTTCTCAAAGCCAAGGCGGCTCTGGCGTCGTTCAAACTGGACGGCGGGGTCCTGAAGCAACTCAAGGCGGAGGGACTGTATGATGAGAAGAGCCACGTGGTAAAGATCGACTCCGCGGTCAAGAAGAACGTCATTTCACCGGAAGCCGCCGCACTGATCCGGACGTGCGGCGACCCTGTGGTGGACTCCAAGGGCATATACGCCGTGATGATCACGCAGTTGCTCCCGCCCGGCCTGACGGGGGTAATGATCGCGGCCCTGCTGGCGGCGCTCATGTCGACCGTCTCCGGTGCGTTGAACTCCATGTCCACGCTCTTCAGTTTCGACCTCTACAAACGGTTCAAGCCGGAGGCCACCGATCACCAACTCGTGTGGGTCGGCCGGGTGACCGCCGGCGTGGCCGTGGTCGTGGCGATCGGGCTGGTGCCGCTGCTGGACAACTACGGGAGCATCTTCAACGGTCTGAACGAGATCATTGGCCACCTCGCCCCGCCGGTGACCTGCGTGTTCATGCTGGGCGTGTTCTGGAAGCGGGCGTCGGCCAAGTCGGCCAAACTCACGCTTTGGCTGGGTTCGGGGCTGGGGGCACTGATGTATGCAACCAAGAATATCGGCGGGTTTTACCCCGCGTTCGGCGACCTGGCGCCGGTCGAGTTCATCATGGGCATTCCTTTCATGCTGATGGCCTTCTACCTGTTGTGCGCCTGCGTGGCGATGCAGGTGATCTTCTCGCTGATCTGGCCGGCCGGAGAAAGCGAGCGGGCCAGCAAACTGTTCTGGGAGCACCCATTCGATGCGCTGAAAGGCAAGGGATGGCCCGGCCTCGCCGACTACAGGGTGCTGGCGTCCCTGCTGATTGTCGTCATGGTGGTCCTGTATTACTTCTTCCGGTAGAACTCAGAATAAGGAGAATAACCATGGAATGCCGTCCGGCTTGGTTGGTCGTGCTGCTGGTTCTTTCCCTGGCCCTTGTGACAGGATGCCAAACCATGACCCGCGTGGACCCGGTGTATGGCCCGACGAATCCGACCGCCGACGAGGCCGCGAAAGCCAAGGTCAAACGCTACGGCTCGGTGGTCGAACTTCTCCCCGAAAAGGAGAAACAGTACCGCGAACTGCACGCCGCCGTTTGGCCGGACGTCGTCAAGGCGATCAAAAAAGCAAACATCCAGAACTTCAACATCTACGTGGCCGAGATCAACGGGAAGAAGTACCTGTTCAGTTACATGGAGTACACCGGCAACGACCCCGACAAGGACTTTGCCTCCATCGGCCTGGACAAGACCACGAAGGAGAAGTGGTGGCCGATCACCGATGCCTGCCAGAATCGCATGCCCGGCACGCCCGAGGGCAAGCAATGGCTCGGCCTGGAAATGCTCATGCACCTCGAGTAAGCGGCGGGCCGTGAACGTGCACTCGGGTCCCGACCTTCGACGGGTCGGTGTGCCGCCGGCTTGCCAGTGACGGCCGCCGGCATGGTCTGGTTCTTCAAGCGCCGCAGGTGGATTCAGGCGGCAGTTCCAACCTCAAAGTCCGCGGCGACCGCGTCGAAGACTCGCCGGGGCGAAGTCGCCCGAACGCCGCCCGCGAATTGCGCGGCGGGTCGGAGTTTACCCGCCTAGGCGGGTACCCGCCGCGCGAAGCCGAAGTCGCCAAGTGTGCCGCCGGGAATTATAGCCTTTAGTAGCGAAACGTATCGCGTTCACTTAAAGTGAACGCGATACATTTTGGTTCTAAAGTGAATATGGGGGCTGGGAAGCGGCCATAGGGGGCAGACGCCTTAACAGCGTAGGGTTTCGGACCCCTTATGCCCCTGGCCCCGCATAAACCGGGGGCCGCCGCCCTCGCGCGCGGCTTGGGCGTTGTCCCTTACCCACCGGAGTGGTAGAATTCCGGACTTCAGCAGCAGGGCACACAATGGCCATCGACCGTTTTGAACTGGTGTCGGAATTCGAGCCCAAGGGCGATCAGCCGCAGGCCATCGATGCCCTTGCGCGCGGCCTGGAGGCGGGCAAGCGGTTCCAGACCCTCCTGGGCGTCACCGGCAGCGGCAAGACGTTCGCCATGGCCAACGTCATCCAGCGGCTCCAGGCGCCGACGCTGGTCATCAGCCACAACAAGACCCTTGCGGCCCAACTGTACAGCGAGTTCAAGGAGTTCTTCCCGCACAACGCGGTGGCGTACTTCGTGTCGTACTACGATTACTACCAGCCCGAGGCGTACATCCCCGCCCGCGACATTTACATCGAGAAGGACGCCTCGATCAACGACGACATAGACCGGCTGCGCCTTCAGGCCACCAGCGCCCTGATGCACCGCCGCGACGTCATCATCGTGGCCAGCGTCTCGTGCATCTACGGCCTGGGCAACCCCGAGGACTACGAGGGGATGGTCATCAACCTGGAGGTGGGCAAGCCCGTCGAGCGCGACGATCTTCTGCGGCGGCTGGTGGACCTCCAGTACGAGCGCAACGACATCGAGTTCGGGCGGGGCAAGTTCCGCGTCCGGGGCGACTGCGTCGACGTGCAGCCGGCGTACGAGGAATTCGCGATGCGAATCGAGTTCTTCGGCGACGACGTCGACCGCATCGCACTCCTGAACCCCACGACGGGCGAAATCCTCGGCAGCGAGCGCCAGGCGTTCATCTATCCGGCCAAGCATTTCGTCATGCCCGGGGACCGCATCGAGCAGGCGGGCCTCGCGATCGAGGAGGAACTCGTCGCGCGGCTGCGCGAACTGCGTAACGCCGGCAAACTGCTGGAGGCCCAGCGCCTTGAGGCCCGCACGAAGTATGACTTGGAGATGCTCCGCGAGGTCGGCTACTGCTCGGGCATCGAGAACTACAGCCGCCACCTGTCGGGCCGCGGGGCCGGCGAGCGGCCGTTCTGCCTGCTCGACTACTTTCCCGAGGACCACCTGCTCTTCGTGGACGAGAGCCACGTGACCGTGCCGCAAATCAGGGCGATGTACGCCGGCGACCTCAGCCGCAAGACGACGCTCGTCGAGCACGGCTTCCGGCTGCCGTCGGCGCTGGATAACCGGCCGCTGAAGTTCGACGAGTGGCACGCGCTGGCCCGGCGGTGCGTTTTCGTCAGCGCCACGCCCGCCGACTGGGAACTCGAGCAGTCGGGCGGCGAAGTCGCTGAGATGGTCATCCGGCCGACGGGCCTCGTGGACCCGGCCATCCGCGTCGAGCCCGCCCGCGACCAGGTCCGCCACCTCCTGGCCGAGGCGAAAACGCGGGCCGCGCGCGGCGAGCGGACGCTGGTCACTACCCTGACGAAGCGCCTGGCCGAGGACCTGACGGAATTCTTCCGCCGCGAGGGCGTCAAGTGCGAGTACCTCCACAGCGAGGTCGAGGTGTTCGACCGCAGCGAAATCCTGCGGGACCTGAGGCTGGGCAAATTCGACGTGGTCGTCGGCGTAAACCTCCTCCGCGAGGGCCTCGACCTGCCGGAAGTGAGCCTCGTGGCCATCCTCGACGCCGACCGCGAGGGGTTCCTGCGGTCCGAGACGAGCCTCCTTCAGACCATCGGCCGCTGCGCACGCCACGCCTCCGCCGAGGTCATCCTCTACGCCGACATGGTGACCGAGAGCATGGCCCGTGCGATGGATGAAACCCGCCGCCGCCGCGAAAAACAGAAGGCCTACAACGAGGCCCACGGTATTAAACCGGAGACGATCAGGAAGGCCATCCGGGCGGGCATCGAGTCGGAAGTGCGGGGCCGGCGGGCCGCACGCATCGCCGTGCGACTCTCCGAAAAGGATTACGCGAAGACCGAACTGGTCCGCGAATTGGAAACCGAAATGTACCGGGCGGCCGAGCAACTCGAATTCGAGCGGGCCGCCGAAATCAGGGACCGTATCATGGAACTCCAGAATGCCACCTAAACGCCCCGCCGCGACCATCCCGATGGAACGCCTCCGCATCCGCGCCCTCGACAGCCTCCAGCCCCTGCTGACGCTGGCACTCGACGAGGACATCGGGCCGGGCGACCTGACGAGCAACGTCCTCATCGACACCGAGGCGGCCGCGTGCGGCGAACTCCTGGCCAAGGCCGGCGGCGTGGTCGCGGGCCTGCTCTTCGTGCCGAGCATCCTCCAGCGCGTCGACGGGCGGCTCCAGTTCAAGCACGAGGTCGAGGACGGCGCACCCGTCGCGCGCGGCAAGGTGATGGGCCGCATCACCGGGCCGGTGCGCCCCCTACTGACGGTCGAGCGGACGGTCCTGAACTTCCTCCAGGTCCTCTCGGGCGTTGCCACGCTGACGAGCCAGTTCGTGGCGGCGGTGGCGGGCACGGACGCCGTCATCCTTGACACGCGAAAGACCACCCCCGGCTGGAGATATCTGGAAAAGTACGCCGTCCGCATGGGCGGCGGCATAAATCACCGCACGGGCCTGCACGACGGCGTCCTCATCAAGGACAATCACCTGGCCGTCCGCGCCCCGAACCACATGGGCGAAACGATCGCCGGCCTGGTGCGCGAGGCCCGCGGCCGCATCTCCGGGGAAATTCCCATCCAGGTCGAGGTCGAGCGGGTCGATTATCTCCAGGAAGTCCTGCGCTCCAAGCCCGACGTGGTCCTGCTGGACAACATGGAGGCGGCGATGATCCGCGAGGCGGTCCAGATGCGCGACCGGCTCTTCGGCGACGGCGGGCCGGCGCTTGAGGCCTCGGGCGGCATAACCCTCGAAAACGTCCGCCAGGTCGCCGAGACCGGCGTTGACCGCATCAGCGTCGGGGCGCTTACGCATAGCGCCCCAGTGCTGGACATCTCGCTGGAAGTGACACGCGCGTAAGCCAATGACCGCCCCCACGGGGCGGTGGAATGTAGCCGCGGGTGGAGCGACGCCGCTTTCGGCGTCGCGCAACCCGTGGGAGCGTTCGTCTTTCAATACATCCGCCCCGACGGGGCGGAGGAATCTCCGGGATGCCTGCGTATCGACAGCGTAGGGTGGTCGCCTGGGCGACCACGCGGAGTCGGGGAGTAAGCGCCCGGCATAGGCGTCCTTTTTGTCGCTCCAAAAATCTCCTTCGCCCCGCCGGGGCGAAAGAGGGAAAAAGGCCCTGAACCCTTCTTCCTCATCCGCTTTCCACGGGTTACGCGTCGGGCCGCTTTGCGGCCGCGCCGCTCCACCCGCGGCTACAATCCGCCGCCCCGTCGGGGCGGTAGATGGCGGAAAGGCAAATGTTGAATGTTCAATGTTGAATGTTCAATGTTAAAGCGGGGGCGGGATTTGACAGCGTTAAGAGTGAGTACGGCGTGCTGTTGGGTTACAAAGAGAAAAGATAGGGTGCGATTTACAGATTGAACAACGCGGATAGGGAGCGCCCAATGTTATTAGGAAGCTGGCCAGAACAAACGGATCAATGGAACGAGAGCACGGCCATCGGGATCGACTTTGTCATAGTTCTCGACCAACAGCTTTGCCAACCGATCCAGATCGACGAGAGTTACGGGAACGTTGGAGCGTTCTGCTTCATACCGCGCCTCTTTGGAGAATCCCCCCGTACTCACATAGAGGCCTTTGTCCCCCGCCCGCAGCCCGCCAATGAATGATCGTACATCGGAGGCCCCTATCTGCTGCCCCAGATGGTGCTTGACCTCAGCCTTGATGCGTGGTTCCTGGAATCCGAGACCGTCGGGAGATGCCAATACGTCCTTACCCCGGTCCGGTCCACCAGATGAAACCTCGGTCTTGTAGCCCATGGCTCTCAAGAGTGCAGCCACCGTCTGCTGCATCTCATCCCAATCGAGTTTGGCTATGCGATCCTTTATGAATTCGTGAGCTTTGTTCTTCAGGTCGCGATAGATGACCTCCGTATCATCCTCATCTTGTTCGGCTTCAGGTGGCGCAACCTTGCCCGCAAGAACAGCCGTAAGTTCTTTGAGCACTTCCTCACCTGGTT
>Ga0315284_10012279_pt1 | contig 12195 bp, 8 predicted proteins | sample YL17G09_16_MG_FD_203696 | JGI IMG/M metagenome (GOLD analysis project Ga0315284, IMG submission 203696) | Sediment microbial communities from Yellowstone Lake, YNP, Wyoming, USA - YL17G09_16 | ecosystem: Environmental > Aquatic > Freshwater > Lake > Sediment | place: USA: Wyoming | collected...
TTTCATTTTCTAAAGAAATGATACCATCATAGCTTCTTGTAATTCTTCCATTTTTTTGAATTTTACTTATTATTTTTAAATTAATTAATAGTTTATCGGGAATCATATAATATACTATACACTAATGTTTTTTTTAAAAATAATTGAACATAAAATAAAAAAAGTAAATAATAACTAAGTAACTAAAGGTTAACTAAAAAACATTATTAATGTCGTCCGAGATGCCGTGTGAAGGTTCTACTAAGCCTCCTTGTACAGAACCAACCGTAAAAACGTTAGCTACAAAACGTGTAAATTGGGATGTCTATTTCATGAATATAGCAGAGGTAGTTAAGACTAGATCACCGGATATTAAAACTCAGGTTGGTGCTGTATTAGTTTCATTAAGAGATAATAGAATTATAAGTACAGGATACAATTCAGTGTGTGCTGGTATGGATGATAGAACGATAGATTGGACAGATAGAGAAAGTATCAGTGATATTGTAGTACACGCTGAAACAAATGCTATATTATATGCTCAAAGTAAATTTGAAGATTCAATTTTGTATTGTACTCTTAGTCCATGTAAAGATTGTATTAAATTGTTATCTGCAACAAAAATACGGCGTATTGTATATAAAAATAAATACAGAGATTTTGAACGTGCACAAAAATTATGCAAATATTTTAAAATAAATTTACAACAAATAAATTTACAATTAAACTAATTAAGTCTTTACTTTGTTTAAAAAATTGAAAAAAAATGTTTTTTTAATTTTAAATATAAGATATATGAATGGTTTAACTATACCTAAGGTTAAAATCGATACCTTAATTAACACTGATGTTGAACCCATTGGTTCGGTAAGGTCTGTTCGTCAAGATATAGTAAAATCTCATATTATTCAGCAAATTGAGAATTTAAAAACTGATATTCAAAATTTGTTGGATAAAAAGAAATTTATATCAAATGATGAAATGGGTGATTGGAGTATAAATAAGAATGAAAAGATGTCACAGTTGAAAATATTAACTGAAAAGTTAAAGGAAATAAATAAAAAGGAACGTTCTGAGCTAAGAATGAATAACGAAAGAAATAAATTATCCAAGGTGATTGATAATTTAGAATATGGGGCTGCTAAAAAAAAGAATAATTATATTGCTATGGACAAGGCTAAACGGGAAAAAGAATTAAGAAATGAAGCTAGAGAACAATATATAAAGTTTCAAAACATGGAAAAGATTTATTTAGAATATGATTGTGATGAATTACCTGGTAATTTATTTTTACATAGAGATATTTTAAAGTCTTATGGATTATGTCCATTTATAGATATTCAGTTTGATGAAGAAAATGAACGAATAGACAAAAATCTTACTGTAGATACTTATAATAAAAGATTAAGATGGTTACAAAGTCAATCTGATTCTGGTAAATTATATTTTAATTTGTATGACGATTTGGTAAAAAAAACTAAATGTAAGGAAATGACTGATAATAAAATTATATTGGAAAAGCTTATTTATGATTTTATAAAAGAAAATATAACAGAGTCTCAAATGAATATATATGATGATTGTATTAAATTTATTGAAGAATATGTTAATTGTAGTATTAAAACTAAACGTATAAAAGAACGTTATAAGTTGTTTATAAATGATTTATCGGTATTGTATTCTGAGACTTTAATAGAATTTCACAGTTATTTTTCTATTAAATATAATATGCATATAGTAGTGAATATATTAAAATCTAATGTAAAGCAGAAAGATAATTTTTTTAACGGTCAGATAAAGGAACAATCTGATGATTTGATAAACCAATATAAAATAAAATTGAAAGAAATGGAAAAGGATGAACTATTTATTAAAAATACGTTAAGAAATGTGAATACGGATTTGTATTCATTTTTAACAGATAAACAGACATTTGTAAATAAATTAAGTAATCTGAATGTTATAAAAACAAATAGTGCTGTACAAGTTGGTAAATATTTTAAAAGATGGTCTGTTCTTACAAAACAGGAACAGATTGAAAGATTTGAATCTTTTTCTCATATTTATGTTGATAAATATTTAGTAAATACGTTAATTATAGAAGAAGATGATAGAGATAAAATGGTTGAAATATTATTTGACTTATTAAAAACTAATCTGGAGAATAAAAGAATGGTATATAGAGATTATGTTTGGAATACTACGCGCGGTTTTATTGAATCTGTCAAAATTCTTAAATATAATAAGGATACATGTTTTATATTAGAATTTACTAAACAAACACCGTCAAAAGATGGTCAGTTAAGAAAACAACAACAACAACAACAACAACAAGAACAAGAACAAGAAGGTGAAGTTTCTAAAAAAAATGTTCCTACTAAAAAAGTATCATCTAGAACTATTATAACAAAAGATTCTGAAAAAATTATTAATGAAGAGTTATTGTATTTTATTTTGACAAGACTTCAGTCAGGAGTAGATAAGATTGATCAGGAAGATAAAGATTCATTTTGTGAAAAAATTAAAATAAAATTAAAAGTGAAAAAATTAATGTTGAATGACAAGGCAAAAATACATAAGAAATACGATGAGATTTTTGAAGTTGTAAAAAATAATAAAAGTTGAATTGCGGAGGATTAGTAAAAATAAATCCGATTATATATATTAATTATATAATGGGAGCTATATCTTTTATATTTTATAATATGTCTAAACCTCCGATTAACATAGAATTTAGTAAAAGTTTTATGCAAATGAAAAATAGAGGACAGGATGATACACAAGTTGTAATTGAAAATGGACCAGTTATTAATAATATGAATATATCTCAAATTTCAAATTATTTGAGTAAAAGAGAAATGTCAGAATACAAACCATTGACTTTTCATTATGGTTATCATAGAATGAGTGTTAATGATATGACGATTGATGGTTCTCAACCATTTGACGATCCTATCGTATGTAAAATGATGAAATATCCAGATTTAAGAACTAGACCGAAAAGAAAATTATTATGTAATGGTGAAATCTATAATTATAAACAATTAATAGAATCTGAAAAATTTACAGATCACGATATTCAATCGACTAGTGATGTAGAAGTTATTTTACCACTTTATATCAAATCTGTTGAAACTCGGCAAGGTGATCCAGAATTAGGATTAAGGGACTGTTTAGATAAAATGTGTGGCGATTATAGTTTTGTTTTAACTGAAAATACGACGTCGTTTAACATAAAACAGATAAACATATTTGCAGTAAGAGATCCAGTTGGTAGTAAACCATTGTATATGGTAAAATACATTCCTATAAAACAAGAAAGTAACAAGGCGGATATATTTTACATGTTTACAAGTGAACTAAAGGGTATACCTAGAGAGTTACTAAATAATCCAGAATATCATATTACTGAAGTACCACCTGGCACATATTGGTCGTTTAATAATTCTATAGTAAATGGACAAGGTGGTATTGGTGAATTTATTAGATATTATGATTTTAGTAATTTTTCTAGTTTGAAAACTTGTAGTCTTGCCACAGCTGATCAAGAAACTATATCTAGTATTCATGGTAATATTAAAGGCTTAATCACTACTAGTGTAATTAGTAGATATAAATTATCAGAAAGGGCTGTAGGTGTATTATTATCTGGTGGATTTGATAGTTGTATTATTTTGAGTATTTTGATAAAGTATAAATATGAAAATGGCGATACGAGTCCTATTCACGCATTTACAATAGGAGATGATAATAATCAAGATGTTATTTTAGCACAAGATCACGTGGCATCATTGGAAAATTGTTATGGAATAGATATTCATCATCATATAATAAATGTACAAGATTTTAATTTAGTACGTGAAGAATTGCCTAAAATAGTCGGTTATGTAGAAACATATGATGCTACAACGATTGAAAAAAGTATACCTTTTGTATTTTTATTAAAATATATATCATTGATGACTGATGTGAAAATTTTATTAACAGGTGATGGTTTAGATGAGTTATGTGGTTACCGTGAATTTTATGATTTAGATGATATTCAGTTTCAAGAGAAAAGTGTTAACCTATTAAAAAATATAAGCAAGTATGATTTATTGCGTTGTGATAAAATAGCAGGTTCTTTTGGTTTAGAATTACGCCAACCTTTTTTGGATATCTCTTTTTTAGAGTATGTATTATCCATACATCCAAAATTAAAACGTGCACAAATGTCTGGTTATTCCAAAGATCCTATTGAAAAATATATTATTAGAAAAGCATTTGACAATAATGGTATATCAGATGATTTTTATATAAAATCTGAAATACTGTGGAATAATAGACAAGATATTACGCATAGTTTTAACAATATGAAAAAACAATTAGAAAACTATTTTGATACAGTGTATGATGATATGGAATTTTTAAATCTTTTACAATTAGAGTCACAAAAATCAAAAATGTTACCGAAAACTAAAGGTGAAATTTATTATAAAAAAATTTTTAATATGCTTTATCCAAATACTACTACTATTTTAAATCACAAATGGGAATTTTTATGGAATTAAAAAATTATTTTCAAATATTATATTAATATGATAGATATTTATATTATTATAACGATAACTAGTTTATTTGTTTTAGTAGTGACTTTATTTTTCACAGACTATCAAATTAGAGCATTGTATAATGAAAATAAAGGTAGAGGAGATGAAAAAGGAGGTGAATGCGAAAATAGTATTTCGGAAGATAATTTTAATCAAAGTATAAAAACAAATGAATTACAAAAAAAGATTGAAGATGCAAATAATAAAAATACTTTATTAGAAAAAAATATAAATGGTATTTTTGAAAATTCTGATTTAACAAATGAAGATAAAAAATGTATAGATATTTCATCAAAAAAAAGGGGTGCTTTTCAGTATTTAGAATTAACTGATTTTGAAAAATGCAATGATATTTTTACATACGATCCTGTTGATAAACATCTTTTTGTAAAAACAAACGAATCAACTAAATGTATAACTTCTTTAAACGAAAATGATATTATATTAAACGATTGTGTAAAAACTTTTGATAAACAGCAATTTGATTATTATCCAATGCACGATGGAAAATTTCATTCTAGCTTACATTCAAAATGCCTAAGTTATAATAAAGATTCTAATATTATAGAATTGGATAATTGTAAAGGAAGTAATACTATTTCAAAACGTGGTAATTTATTTTTGCCAAATTCATAATTAACGTTTAAAAAAATATATATTTTTGTCACATTAATGTAAAAGACATTCTTTGCTATTGATTTACTATGGACCAATTGTCTGATATTTTAAGTTCGTTTTTTGTAAATCCTAATAATATAAAAAAGCATTCACGTGAAAAAAAAAAATCTAGAACAGAAATTGCAACTCAAACAGAAATTGATACAGTTACAGTAAAAGATGAAACTTAAAGGGAAGCGACTGTAAAGGAAGCAACTGAAAGGGAAGCGACTGTAAAGGAAGCAACTGTAAAGGAAGCAACTGTAAAGGAAGCAACTGTAAAGGAAGCGACTGTAAAGGAAGCAACTGTAAAGGAAGCGACTGTAAAGGAAGCGACTGTAAAGGAAGCGACTGAAAGGGAAGCGACTGAAGAGGAAGCGACTGTAAAGGAAGCAACTGAAGAGGAAGCGACGGTAAAGGAAGCAACTGAAGAGGAAGCGACGGTAAAAGAAGGGAAAGGGTCGATTTATAGTAATTTAAGTTCGAATACGAGTGATGAAATCCTGGAATTAAGAAAGTATATTTTAAAGCCAAGTGATTTTTATAAAAGAAATATGATGATTATTAATAAGGATTTTGAAAATAGTATTTTAATTTTAAGTGAAATTTTGCATAAATTAAGTATAATGAAACACGTGGATGAAATATTTGATAGTAATGTATATATTACTAGTACTGATGAACACAAGTCGAGTTATAAACAAATTTTATTAAATAATCCTCATTTGTATTTTACTGATATCCATGTTAAAAATAAATTGGATAAAGTAAAAGTTAAGGATTTGAATGAATTAAGATCGATTCATATTATAGATAATGAATTATTATCTACTATTGATGCTAAAGAGTTTGAGTACTTGATAAATAATGATGTATTATTAATAATAATTGCCAAGGATGATGATAAGAATGCTGTTACTACATATGACTTGTTGACTTCAAATAAAATATTAATTCACAAGTTATACGGATTAAAAACTATTCAAAAAAATTTTTACAAGATTTTCATTAAATATATATGTAAAGAACAAGTTTCAACTTTTGAAAATTATTACAAGATGATTAATGATGAAAATTTGGATATTAAATATTTAATATTAAAAAATGACGAATTGAGATACAATTAATTTCAGGTTTGCATTGTTATATATATATAATATTACTATATATATGTAATTTTACTTAGCAAAATTTCCATCTATTACCACATTTCCAACAGTATACTTTTTTAGTTGTAGGTTCGTCAGCACTTCTAGTTTGAACTTCTGTATATTCTGTTTTAAAGGATCCGCATTTACATTTGAACGCTCCATCTGGTCTATCTTCTAATTTTGGTAGCGGTATATAAATAGGATCATAATCTTTAGAATTCAGTACATACTCAAATATTTCATTCCATTTTTCAGGAAATAATTCTTTAGGAGATAAAGAACATAATTCGAATTCGTCAAATTCTTTTTGTAAAAATCTAGATAATAATTGTGTATTACCTATTTTACCGTTTGGATTCAAGTTATCGTATATAATCATACATTTGTTAATATAGATAGATTTAAAAAGATTATTCCAAGTGTCGTTTTGTGTTACTTTATTATATAATTTTAGCGCGTGATTAAAGACTCCTCTTTCAATATTGATTGACATTTTTTTTATGTGTTCTACATCTTTGGTAGTAACGTGATTGTATAGTAAATTATAAAATTTTTCATAAATATGTTTTCTATTTGGATGTATAGGAATATATTTATCGATGCCCGTTAATGTTTGCATTTACATTATTATTATTATTCAAATTTATTCAAATTTATTTAAATTTTTTTATTTTAATATACTATAATAAATAATGGAAGTTATTAAAAAATTAGATAATGGTGTTAATAGTATATTGTCTGCTCTTATTAAAGAACCTACTTTAATACGTGGTGCTATTCATTTGCTTCTTATGCTTTACGCCGCTAGAATTGCGCCTAAATTGCCAGATGCTGTACTTGCATTGTTTGAAAATCAATATTTTAAATTGTTTGTATTTTCTTTAATTCTTTGGACTGCTCAGTTTAGCCCATCTACATCTATCTTGATTACAATTGCTTTTATGGTTTCTATTAATTATGTTAATCAAAAACCACTTTGGGAGTTTATGGAGGGAGACATTCAACTTTTAGAAGAAGAAACAACTACGATGGGACCAGAAACAACTACGATGGGACCAGAAACAACTACGATGCCTCCTAAAACAACTGCGGCAATCGAAGCAGTTGTAGCATTAGCTAATGCAGCAGTAAGTACTACTGCTGTTCCTGCTGAACAAGTGATTCCTGTAGCAGAAGTTGCTGCAGCTGCTGTAACTACCACTATTGGTTTGCAGGCTATTCAAGTTTTGGCTGAACAAGCTGTTACACCTACTCCTGCTCCTACACCTGAAGTTCAACGAGCAGTTGATCTAGCAGTTCAATCTATTACAGCTGCTCCTCAAGAACCATCTATAGCTTTTGCACCAGCTTCTGCACCAGCTTCTGCACCAGCTTCTGCACCAGCACCTACCCCCGCACCTGTTGCTCAGAAAATGGCTGTTCCTGAACCAGCACCTACTACAACTGCTTCTCCTCAGGTACCAGAAGCAGGATGTTACCCAATGAGAAGATATGATATGACAAAAGTATCTCCTCAGTCAGGTATTCAATATGGTTTCGAGTCTTATCAAGAATTTAGTGCTTAAATACACATAGTAAATTAATTTGAAAAATTTATATTTTATACAATATAAATTTTACAAAATTTTTAATCTTTTATTATACAATGATTTAAATTGAGATCTTGTTGTTCGTCTTTTCTTATTTCTGTTTTTTTTGTACGTTGTATACATGATGAATTAATATCTATTATATCATAATCGTCTAAATCGACCTTATTGTTTTCTAATATAGATGTTGTAAAGTGGCCTTTATAAAAAATACGTCTTTGAGTAGATTGTATTTTATATATAGAAAAATTATCATGTAAATCTATAATCATTGGATGTTTTTCTGTATGATCCTTTCTAAAAATACGTCCAACGATTTGTTCTAATTTACCATTTTCATTTTTAACAGAATTTTTTAAATGTCCTATAAATTTTTTAGGTGTTGTTAATATTAATGTATCTAAATCTTTTTCCGATACTCCTTCTCCAAATGCACTAAATGTAGCTAAAATAACTTGACTAGCCCTAGAACGTTCTAAATCAGATTGTTTCATTTGACCTAAAAATAGACCATATGTAAAATTAGATTGTAAATCTTTATCTAATAAACACTTTAATGATTTTAAATGTTCTCTACGATCACTTAATACCAATATTTTCCGACCTTCTCTAATTACTAAATCCTTTACAATTTCTAAAATTAAACGATTTCGTTTAGGCATTTGTATTAAATCTGTAAGCATACTTGTAAATTGAATTTGAGATTGTCCAGTGCTTTTATTTTGTGACATTATTTCTTTATATTCTGAACTATTGATTGTTATCATATTTAATATAGGTTTTAGTCCATTTCTTTTGACTTGTGATTGATAAATTATCTCACCGATATGATATTTGAATACATATTCGCAACCATCGCTTCTTTTAGGTGTTGCTGATAAACCTATTGTATACTGACTTGATAATTTTCCTAATACTTTAGAAAATCCACGACTTGGTGTATTGTGACAATTATGGACAACAAAACCATTTTCAACTTTGTCTTTATATTTTTTTACAATATAATTATGATTATCTTCAATTTCTAAATCAAATACATAGTTTTTTTTAAGTTTAGATTTATTAAAATTCTTTATATTTTTAGTGATTTTTGTTATTTTTGAATAACCATAATCTAAAAATTTATTATTCCAATTATAGTCTCCAAAAATAATAGGTAGATTGTGTAATATATCTTTAAATGTATGCTTACATCTCCAATATATTTCATTTTTACAATGAAATGTCACGTTATTACATTTTTCACAATATAAATACTTTGTATAATATATTTCATTTTTATCATTGTTTTTATATATTTTATAAATTTGATTTTCATTTAAAAATTCCGTTTTGATATTTTGCTTTGAATAAAAAATAGTATTTTTATCTAATGTTTTTATAGACATATCTTGAATATAATTCTTATATTTTTGTGGTAATAATTTGTATAACATACTATTATGCATATATTTACTTATTATTCTAATTAATTGTTTTGTTCCGCTTTCATTTATAATAATATGATAATATGATTTTTTATATTTTACATATTTACAATCTATATTCATCGATTTCAATTTTAATACTATTCTTTTCTGTGAGTCTTCGTTAAAACTATCTGTACTTATAGTTGAATACAAACTTTTTGTATTCATACTACCATCATCCATAAACCATATAGCTAAACCCCTTTCATCTAAATCGTTTAAAATCCATTGTGGTACATCTGTTTTTGTAGTGGGTAAACTATTAAATAGATAAAATGTTTTAGTAGAAAATTGACATGCTTCTTTTTGAGAATAACCATTTTTTTCTATATATCTAATATCATTTACATTAAACATATTAGCTTTCCATTTGCAATAATCATATTGTTTTTTACTGTGCGTCATGCTTAATCTATATCTTCCATTTTTTAATAATCGTATATGACCATCTCCTAGAAAACTTCCTAATACAATCTGATATTGGTCATCATTTAGTGCTGGACATACAGAATGTATTGTATTTTTATCATAACTACTAATAATAAAATCTTTTATAGTTAACTCGTTCGCTTCTTTCCATCCATTGTATGTAAGATATTTATGATTTTCAGTAGATTTAATTTTCATTTTACTACAATGTATTTCAACTAAAGTATCATTTTGTTTTCTAAATACATTTATAATTTTCTTATATTCAAATTGTTTTGTAATTTCATTAAAAGTTTTTACCATGGGTAATTTTTCACATCTTGTTTTCATATAATACAAGTGTCCTATATTTATATTACCATCATATGTTATTATACGAGTGTCATATGGAAAACATTCGTCAGTTACAGTAAGACCTATGTCATTAAACAAAGAATCTGGATAATCTACTCTAGATAAACTTTGCAACATTGCAATGACTACATGTTTATCTTCAACGTCTATATTTTTTTGACCTTGTATAAATCCAACTTCAATACCTGGTATAAAACGTTTTAATTCCGAATGCCATTGATGCATTAAGGAAATTTTATTAACAATTACAATTGTTTTTATTTTTAGTTTAGAAATTACATTTATGGTCATAAATGTGTTATGTGTTACTGTAAAATCACCAAGGACATATCTATGATTACCATCAATCTCAAATCCATAATAATTATCTATATCTAATTGTTTTACTTTTATACCAGTATTTAATACATTTTTAATTTGACGTCTTTGATTTGCTCTTTTTCTTGGACAAAGTGTAGGGATTTCCGATGTATTTCCAGAAATACATATTCTATAATAATAATTTTTTTTATATGCATTTTTATACCAACATCCCTTTACTTGTTTACTTTTATAACAAGCAAATCCAAGACTTCTAGCTAAATAAATAGTATCGTCAATTAATTTTTCAGATTTTTGACTAAAATCGAATGTGCATTTATCATCTACTAAAGATCCATCGCTATCTAGTAACCCAGCTAATAATTTTAACCGATTTTCTCTAGAATTGTATTTGTAAATATCAGGTATATGTTTATCACCTATTAAATTTTGTATTTTAAGTTCATTTAAAAAATTATTTGAATTATATTTACCAGAACCATCTCCGATATAACCATTGTTAAATTGTAAATAACAACTAAATTTTGGTAATTGGGATTTTAAATAATGCAAAATAGTAGAATCTTGGTTAGTAATTTGACTACACGTAGAAGTCCCATCTCCTAACCATAATCCTATTATGTATGGATCAAAATTTAATGGTTTTTCATCAAAATCTATTGCAATTTTATATCCTTTTAATATATGTTTAATACTTTTTGGTAATTTAACATAATCCTTAACGGCAATTTCCACAATTTCTTGTTGCTTAATGGTTTTCATAAATTCTATGGTTCCAAGTTTATCATTTATTTTAAAACGTTTACATTTAAAACTAAAATTTTCAAACCACCGAACTTGCCATGATTTATTTATATTTGATTTTGATATATTTGGATTACTAGATACTCTTAAACAAAGTATATGTTCTTGATTTACAGTATATTTTTCTCCTTTTGTTGGAATAATATCATACATAATATCTTTTCCTCTTGCTAATGATAAGACTTTCCTTGGTGTACTATCATCTCCCATTAATAAATCACCAACTACAATATCTTGTACAAGTTTTATTTTACCACTAAACATCAATATTTCTGTATCGATTTTATGACATTTACCTAATCCTGTACTGCAGTTTAAAATACCTCCACCAACATTATGACACGCGGATAATAACGCATTTACAGGTTCGATTTGATTATCATATAATGTTCCATTAAATTCTAGATTTGTTTTCCACATTTCTCCACGATAATTTGGTAAATATCTTTTAGGATTACCGTATCGTTTTATTCCATACATTTTAGGAATATAGATTTTATTTTTTGTTTCAGTATAAATTGGATATGTCGGATCTGGTCCATAAGATTTACCGTATTTTTCATCTTGAAGTGGTTTTGCTCGTAATTCTGTTTTTAAAAATAGTAGTTCATCTTCTGAAATACTAGATTTTTTTATCACGTAACCATTTTTTGATAAATACGATCCTTCTGGTATTTCTCTATTCATTATTTTTAATTATCTTTATTATTTTTTCACTTTTTAATTAAATATGAAATCTGTTATATTATTAAAAACTTGACTTGCAGTAGATTCTTTTACAATCGGACTTTTACTAAATTCCACTGATTTTTTAACACCCTGTGTATCACCCTGTGTATCACCCTGTGTATCA
>Ga0315284_10012280_pt1 | contig 12195 bp, 15 predicted proteins | sample YL17G09_16_MG_FD_203696 | JGI IMG/M metagenome (GOLD analysis project Ga0315284, IMG submission 203696) | Sediment microbial communities from Yellowstone Lake, YNP, Wyoming, USA - YL17G09_16 | ecosystem: Environmental > Aquatic > Freshwater > Lake > Sediment | place: USA: Wyoming | collected...
GCCTTCACCGTCAGCTACTCCATCTAGTACTCCATCATCAACACCATCATCAACGCCTTCGCCTTCGGCAACACCATCAAGTACTCCATCTTCAACGCCATCATCTACGCCTTCGCCGTCAGCTACGCCATCTAGTACTCCATCGTCAACTCCATCATCAACGCCTTCGCCTTCGGCAACACCATCAAGTACTCCATCTTCAACGCCATCATCTACGCCTTCGCCGTCAGCTACGCCATCTAGTACTCCGTCTAGATCACCATCAAATACACCATCTCCGTCAGCAACGCCATCTAGTACTCCATCATCAACTCCATCGCCTTCGGCAACACCATCTAGTACTCCGTCTAGAACACCTTCTAATACTCCGTCTCCTTCTGCAACTCCATCTAGAACACCTTCTAATACTCCGTCTCCTTCTGCAACTCCATCTAGAACACCCTCTAATACTCCGTCTCCTTCTGCTACCCCTTCTAGTACTCCGTCTAGAACACCTTCAAATACTCCGTCTCCTTCTGCAACTCCATCTAGAACACCCTCTAATACTCCGTCTCCTTCTGCTACCCCTTCTAGTACTCCATCATCAACACCATCATCAACGCCATCATCTACGCCTTCGCCGTCAGCTACGCCATCTAGTACTCCATCGTCAACTCCATCATCTACGCCCTCGCCATCAGCTACGCCATCTAGTACTCCATCATCAACACCATCATCAACGCCTTCGCCTTCGGCAACACCATCAAGTACTCCGTCTAGAACACCTTCTAATACTCCGTCTTCGACTCCTTCTTCGACTCCATCTCCTTCGGCCACACCATCAAGCACCCCATCAGCGCCCCCTATTGTTGCTGTAATTTTAACCAGCACTGGAATTCATTCTATTATTTTTGGAGGGCATATCATCAATGGATAATAGCGATTTAACAATTATGTACATTACCGCTAATCTTATGCCAGAGCATTGGATGGAATATCAAATAGATGTTTTAAAACAGGCTATTGGAAATGCGCCTATTGTGTCTATTTCTAAAAAACCTATGAATCTAGGGACAAATATAGTAGAAGAAGAACATGGTCAAAGGCATTACTGGAAAATATATCAAGCTATGTATGAAGCAGCTAAAATAGCCACTACACCTTTTGTAGCGCAGGTAGAAGATGATGCTTTATATCCAAAAGAGCATTTTAAAGAGTTCAGACCCCCCTTAGATACTGTATCATATAACAGAGCCAGATGGTCACTATTCTCGTGGCATGAAATTTATTGTTTGCGCCAACGTATTAGTAACTGTACATTAATAGCCCCTCGATTGCTATTAATCGAAGCATTAGAGGAACGCTTTGCTAAATGGCCGCAAGGCGCTCCACATGAGATTACTGGTGAGATAGGTAGAAGTATAGTTGAAAGAAAGTTGGGGGTTAAAAGGCGTAAAATGGTAGAGTGGTATTCTACCACTCCAGTAGTACACTTGAACCATCCTACTGGTATTGATGACTGTCAAAGACGTAAACATAAAGCTCATGGACAAATAAAGGCTATTGATATACCTTATTGGGGTCCATGTAAAGAAATACTTAGGAGATATCATGGTAACAACTAGTGAGATTAATGCTATTTATCGTATGCTGCGCAAACATATGAAGACCTATATACGAGGAGATAATCTACCAGTAGCATCTATGCGTGGGACTAGATTAGAATTAGTAAATGTATGGGAAGAATTGAAATATGAAAGTATAGTTGAAGTAGGTGTATTTAAGGGTGAATTTTCAGAAGAGATCCTTAAAAGAAATCCTCAATGCCATATGTATTGTGTAGATCCTTGGTCTACATATAAATTTAACTATAGAACCGAAGAAATGCAACTTAGATTTTATAATGAATGTTTAAAACGCTTAAAGCCATTTATTGATGGTGATAGAGTTACAATAATAAAAAAGTATAGTCATGATGCGGTAAATCAGTTTGAGGATAATAGTCTAGATGTTGTATATTTAGATGGGGATCATCATTTTGACCAAATAGTAATAGATATCATTAAGTGGCATAAGAAAATAAAGATTGGAGGAATGATGGCAATTCATGATTATTGTCACATGAGACTAGGAGGAGTTGTAGAGGCCGTACAAGCGTTTACTACTACTCATAATATTCGTCCTTGGTTTGTTACTAGAGAGATTTATCCTACAGCATATTGGGTTAAAGAAAATGATTAAACCAGATACTCGTGTACTTGTTAAAGTGGGCGTTAAAAGAGGTAGTCACTTACCAGTGCTTATGAAATTATTTGGTATAACCAATGGGCCAATCATAGAGTTAGGGTCTGGTACATTTTCAACTCCATATTTACATTGGGCTTGTTTCCCCAATAAAAGACCATTATTGACTCTAGAAGATCATAAGGATTGGTTCGACTCATATATGGGTCAATTCAAGTCTGACTATCATGAAATAAAATTTGTGGAAGATTGGAATGCTATAGATTTATCTACTCCTTGGTCTATAGCATTTGTTGACCATGATAATCAGCAGGGGAGGAAAAGATATCAAGATGTATCTAGACTAACACATGCAGACTATGTTGTATGTCATGATGCAGAGAATTATAGTAATCATAAGTATGGTTACTTTCACAATTACAGAGAATTTAAATATAGGTGGAAATATACAGCTTGTTATCCATATACAATGGTATTTAGTAACAAGCATAACCTTAAGGATTTTACCATATAATGCATATTTGTTTTGTTATACCGCCAAGCCCCTATCTACTAAGTGATCGCTCTACTCCTTGGCTTGGACCTCTTTGGTCCGCCGCATGGCTTAGAGATAGGGGGCATAAAGTATCAGTCTTAGACCTAACTGGTCATGTAGACTATATAGATTTCGCAACTAGAAGCGTATTAGGTCATAGAGATGTAGACTGTTATGGATTAACGGCCACTACACCAGATTACTATTTAGCATTAGAGATTGGAAAGACCATAAAGAGTCTTAACCCAAGTGCTAGATTAATATTAGGTGGGGCACACGCTAGTACTTCTTCTGACCTATGTATGGGTGATGGTTGGGACGCCATAGTAAGTGGCGAAGGATTCTATGCTACAGAAAAGGCTCTAGTCAGTGATGGAATTATTTCTGCCACAAATAGAGATGAAGTAATAACAGACATAGACATGCTGCCTTTTCCAGCTAGAGACTTGATAGACCTTGATAGCTATCGTTTTACTGTAGTGGGGGAACGTGCTACCGCTGTAATGACTAGTTTTGGTTGCCCTATGGGTTGTACATTCTGTTGTGGTAGAGACCTTTTCGTATATAGAAAACTAAGGGCATTCTCTCCTGCTAAAGTATTACAAGAGTGGGATACGATTCGTGAAACATATCCACAGTTTACAGCGTTACAGGACTATGCAGATGAATGGAATATACCAAGCGAGAGAGCAATTATTTTAGCAGATAGTATAGCTGCCCATCATAATAAGTGGCTTATTAGGTGTTTCGTAAAAGCTGAATTCCTTACTGATGATGTAGCTAAGGCTATGTCTAGGGCTGGTGTAGTAGAAGTATTATGTGGTATAGAATCTGGTAGTGCCAGGATGTTAAAGGTTATTAAGAAGCATACTACTCCAGAAATTAATCATAACGCTAGGAATATGGCTAAAAAATGGGGCATTAGATTTAAGGCTGCTACAATGGTGGGATTACCTACTGAGACTAGAGAAGATGCCCTTATGACTAAACAATGGCTACTAGAAGCTAAGCCAGATGAATTTGACGTAACGGTATTTCAGCCTATGAAGGGTTCTCCAATAGCAGATAGACCAGATAAAGAAGGAAAGGGATTGCACTTTATAACAGGAAACGTAAGTATGTTGCCCTATAAAACTGCCCCAGGAGAGAATCAAACTCTAACCTATACGGATGGACTATCATCAGAAGAAATTTTAGAATTACGTAATGAGATTGATCGTGATGTAAGAGCGGCTTTAGGCATTCCAGTAACCCCATTTGTACCTAATGAATCATCTATGGGTCAAAGGACTATGGCAAAATAATGAGCGATATATCCCTATCTATAATAATCCCCTATCTTAATAGTCATGAAATAGTACGTAGGCAAGTATTACATCTGCAAAAGATTGGTTTGAATGATTTTAAAGATGTAGAACTTATTATAGTAGATGATGGTAGTGATATACCAATATCAGTACCAGATGTGTTTGAAAGATTTACATTATTCCAAACTAATGATAAAAGACCTTGGACATCTTCATTAGCCAGGAATAGGGCAGTAAAGATAGCTAAGGGCGATTGGTGCTTTATGATTGATGGTGACTACATTCTAAGTAGATTATCTATTGAAATAGCTAGAGCATTCAAAGGAGATAGATTGGGAGTTAGAAGACAATTTGGAGTATTGGATGATAAGGGAGATTTTAGTCAAGATTGGAAAGTTTTACAACAATGGGGACTACCTTTATCTCGTCTACAAGTAAAGGGAACTACTATACCCCCACACCCAAACCAATTTATAATACGAAAACAACTATTTTTTGATATGGGGGGATATGATGAAGACCGTATAATTAATAAAACATATCCTCAAGGTGAGGATAATCTATTTAAAAAGACATGGTTACAATTCGTTACAAAGGGACTGGCAACGCAGCCCCCAGTAGATTGTAGGCCAACCGTATATATGTTCCCTAATGGACAGTTTTGTGGAGATGTAGATACTAATCCATTTGGATTATTCCATGAATTAAGTAGAAAAAACCCACATAATCCGTGGAAGGGTTTTAGGTTTGATAATCGTTCTACACCGAATCCAAAGGATATTAAGCGTGAAGGGGTATAATCATGAGAGACCTGTCAGTTATTATTCCAGCTAGGAATGAATTATTCTTGCGTCAGACTGTAGATAATGTATTAGCTAATATACGCGGAGATACAGAAGTTATTGCTGTATGCGATGGTTATTGGCCTGATCCACCGTTATATGATAATCCTAGACTTACTGTTATACATCATGATAGTATTGGTCAACGGGCAGCTACCAATGAAGGAGCTAGGGTATCGCAGGCTAAATATGTAATGAAGCTAGACGCTCATTGTGCTGTAGATGAGGGATTTGATATTAAGCTGATGGCTGATTGCCAACCAGACTGGACGCTAATTCCACAAATGTATAATTTACATGCTTTTGATTGGGTGTGTGAAAAGTGTGGCAAGACTACATATCAGGGGGCAAAACCCCAAACATGCTTGTCTTGTAAAGACCCAAATCATAAAATGAATGTGATATGGAAGCCTAGACTTAATAGACTTACATTATCATATATGTTTGATAAGAACTTACAGTTCCAATATTGGAATTCGCATAAAAATAGACCAGAAGTTAAGAATAATCAGGTGATTGAAAGTATGAGTTTTATAGGTGCCTGTATGTTCCTAGAGCGTAAAAGATATTGGGAACTTGGTGGTATGGATGAGGCTCATGGATCATGGGGACAGTTTGGTACTGAGATATCATGTAAATCATGGTTAAGCGGTGGCAAACTAATGGTAACAAAGAATACATGGTTTGCCCATATGTTTAGAACTGGTAATTTTTCAGAGCAAGGTGGTTCTACATGGCCTTACCCAATACAACAGTCACAAATTAATGATGCTAGAGAATATTCTCGTAATCTATGGTTAAATGATAGATGGCCTCAAGCTATACGTCCATTGTCGTGGTTGGTAGAGCACTTTGCCCCAGTACCAACTTGGCACGCAGACACATAAAAAGGAGACAATTGATATGGGGTGCCCAACAGAAGTAGAAATTGACACTAATTTAGTCTTTACCGTTTGTACACATGATCCTGCCACTAGTATTTTAACCGATGCTGATGCCGTTCCCGCCTATAGAGTCTATGAAGATGAAACTGGTACTACTATTTTAAATGGTAATATGGCAAAACTAGATGATGCTGGTACTACTGGATTCTATAGTAAGTCTATTGCATGTACGGTAGCCAACGGTTTTGAAGTAGATAAGACATATACTGTTTATATTACTGCTACTGTAGCTGGGTCTGTCGGTGGCATATCTTATGGGTTTAAGGCCAAGGTATCTCTAACCGCCGCAGTTATAGGTACTGCCGTATGGTCATCTAGCCATTTAACGGCTCTCCGTTTAGCTTTATCTGCTGCCCAAATAATTCCTGGTACTGTAGATGATACTGCCTATGTACCTAATACACAACAGTTTGAAGCATCTGATATTACTGATGCAAATATTAACCATTATAAGAATAGGGTTATTATTATTACTTCTGGTCCTCTGGCTGGACAAGCTGTATATATTATTGCTTACGCTCTTTCTGGGGGAAGAGGCCACTTTACTACAAGTGGGCTTTCAGTTGATCTATTAGTAAATGGAGATACCTTTATAATCATCTAATGTCATATACAACTTTAGGATTAAACGGCGTTTCTAGGTTAGCCTATCATTTTTTGCTTTTTATTAAGGGTAAAAATTTGATTGAGCATTTCTTAGATTTAAGCGTTAGTAATAACTCAAAAGATCTAATAGATCACTTATTAGAGTGTTCTTTTACTACTGATGAGTTAATAGAGTGGATAACAGCTTTAGCTGTAAACGGTGTATTATCTAGTGAGACAACACTCTCAATTATCTCTTCTAAAGAAGTAATATTAGAGTTTACACTACAAAATGTTTTCGCAGATACTATAACTGTACTTGAATTTAACTTACTTTTAGATATTGATCTTGATGATATAGTAGAGCATAATCTAACTATGTCTTTACCAGATGCTTTGTTATGGATTGCAAATCATAGAGGTACAAGCTGGATAGCTTTAAGGGATGATTCTACAACAGTATGGACGGCTAACAGTCGTGCTACTATTTGGACAGCTAGAAGAGACTAATCATAATGGAGATATATAATGCCTATTAGTTCATCAGACCTTATCCAGTACGGCGCTGCGAATATGCCAGAGAGTGATGCTGTCACTACTGGTGGAGCTATAGATAAGACCATAGAGATGCTTGGAACAGATATGAACAGCGTTGGTGGAACCGATAAATTAAAAGTAGTAAGTGATAACGCTGGAGATACAACTCAAACCGTTACTATTACAGGTAGAGCCGCCAGTGGTATTATCATAGCTAATGTATATTCGCTTAATGGTCTAACGACAGTAGTAGGTACATCTAATTTTGAAAGAGTTTTAAAAATTGTAGTTAGTGGTACTCATGTTGGTACTATTACTGTTAAAGCAGATGTAAGTAATAGCACACTAGCCACTCTAGCTGGTACGGCGTCTGCTCCTGGCGGGGTTGCAATACTACAAAAACGCCGCATATTTTATAAGGCCCTAGCTAATGCCTCTGGTGGGGCTACCAAAGTATTTTATGAAAAACTGTTTATAGCGAACACACATGTTGCTTTAGCTCTGCTAGACGCTGGCGTTAGAATGTCAGTAGATGGAACTACTAATGCCTTACTAGATTTTACTCTTGAAGACGCGCGAAATGATAACAACTCCGTTGTCAATAGACTAACTTTACCTACTGGACTATTAGGTGTCCCAACTTGGGATAACGCTATTAAATTAGTACCAGGAGTAGATTTAGGAGATAGGACCACTGGTACTGGTGACCATATAGGTGTGTGGGTTAGGATGACGTTGCCTGCTGGTGAGGCTCCAGAAAATAAAACATTTACCTTTGAGATAACAGGAAGCACAACCTAATGAGCAATGTAACAGCTAATGAAACACTATGCAAACAACCATCAGAGTCTAGGCTTTATGGGATGGATTTTAGTAGTTTACTTGCGACTGGAGAAACATTAAATTCACCAGTAGTTACACATGAAACTACAAATGGAGGGGTAGGGGCAGAGTTAGATGTAGAAGCTACTCCAAGTATTGACGGTCCTATAGTAACTGTATGGATTTCTGGTGGTCTGGACGGTGTAAGATATAGAATAGAATTTCTAGTAGAGACTAGTACTGGTCAAATTTTAGAGTCTGATGGTATTTTAGTAGTTAAGGATAAATAAAATATGTCTTGGCAAGATACAGCGCTTCCTATGCTTCGCGCATTAATATTTGATCTAGACTGTACTGATTATGCTTATTCAGATAATAGATTACTAGATGTATTAATAGTGGCTGCATATATGACAGAATCAGAAATAGATTTTGTTACTGCTTATACTATTAATATTTCAGGTGGTAGTATTACTCCAGACCCAGAAGAAGATACAGAGTTTATATATTTCCTTACATTAAAAGCATCATGTATGATAGATATGGGTAATGCTAGATTAGCTGCTATGATGGATCATATTAATGCTAAGTGTGGTCCAGTGAGTATGAGCGTTAGTGGTCGTATGGGGGCATTTGCACTATTGATAGATAAGGGATATTGTGCTACATATGCAGATGCAGTATTACAACATAGTTTTGGTAATGGAAATTATATTAGGTCTATTATGAGTCCATTCACTAATTCAACATTTGACCCAACATTGTACAATAATAAAAGTGCGTCTTACGATAGAGAGTTAAATTTATAGAGGTAAATAGATTATGACAACAGATATTAAGGGTACAGATGGTACTGGTACTGGCAATGTTACTAATGGCAGAAGTGCCGTATTAACTGGTCGTGCTGGTTCTGTAAAAATACAAACAGTGAATTCTCCAGGTGTGAAGGTGGTTACATTAGCAAATGTAGAAAACTCTGCTGATTATGCAGACCTAACAGCACGTATTGACGATCCTCGTTATTATGCTGGTGATTTGATTACATAATGAGTATTTTTACTGGGCTAATCTCTAGTGCATTCAAACAGTTACATGCTGATGCAATCATAGAAGTAGTAAGGGGGAGTGCAATTCCATGTACTCTTGTGTATGCTAACCCACCATCTACTACTTGTCCAAATTGTATCTTTGATAATGCTGGTAATAAATCATCTGGTAGATATAAAGCTGGTGGAGCGCAAACATTTGTAGGCATATGCCCCATTTGTTTAGGTAGGGGCATATTGATTGTAGAAACCTCTGTATCTATTGACTTAGCATTAATTTATGATTCAAAATCTTGGATACCATTGCGTACTGGTGTGAACTCCCCTTTAGGATTTGTACAGACCTTAAGCCTATTAAGTACAATGGATGATATTAAGAAGGCAAAAGAACTAATTACCGATGTCGTTGATCTTTCTACTCAGGTAAGACAAAGATTTGAAAGATATGGGGAGCCAGAGACATGTGGCTTTGGGCAATCAACTATTATAGCGACCATGTGGAAGAGAATAGAAAATTAAATGAGCAGAATAACCCTTGAGTTAGTAGAAGATAGTAAAGTCATATTAGCTATGATGACTAAGGCTTTATCAGATGAGATAACTAAAAAACTAAAAAAGTTATCTGTACAAATGTCTAAGGCTGTAAGAGAAGGGGTCAAACAAGCTATAGAGAGTTCACCAGAATATATATCTTTGACTACTACTACTGGTAGAAGTAATTTACAAGCTAACTTTGGTTTTGCTGATGGTCTAACTCGTATGTCAGCATTCTTATTAGAGTGGAGTAATAATTTAAAGGTAATTATTGAGCCTGCACTAATAAGTGGTGATATATTTAAAGCTAGTATCATAGTACAGGCTATAGATGCAGATTTTACAGATATACTTGGATTATCAGAATCACAATCAGTGACCTTAAAAGGTCAAAGTCTACCTTGGTTAGAATGGTTATTAACTGCTGGGAATAGCCCAATAATTGTAAACTATAGAGTACGTTATGGACCGTTTCGTTCATCTAGGTCTGGACATGCTATAATGGTTGATACCGCTGGGCATTCTTGGACTGTACCATCAGAATTTGCTGGTACGCTAGAAGCAAATTTTGTAACTAGAGCCATTGAAAGATCAGTAGCAGATATTGAAAGTACATTAATATCATATATTACAGCAGGATTAACATAGTATGAGTCACGTTAGACACGACTTTAAAACTGTATACCATATTGGTAATACTACATTAATGGATGAACTTGAATCAAACCTTAAGACATGGCTTGATTGGGGATTTCTACGTATCGGCGCTTGGTTTGATGTCGAATACCCTACTGAGGGTGGATACGGTGGAGACTTTTCTATATTAAGAAGAGTAGATGATCCAGCTTTTACTGCTGGTACAGTGTGGGAATCTGCTAGAAAAGATTGGGTGTGGGAAATTGATGTAGATTATGTAGGCTTAGATACTAATACACATAATCCTAAAGTAGTTGCAAATACTGTTTTAGTTAATACTACTCCTACTGCATATTCATGGATAGATTATCCTTTAGGAAGAGTCCACTTTTCTAGTCCAATCTCACTTACTGCCGTAGTCGCTGCGGATTATTCCTATCGTTGGGTACAGGTATATAAGGCCACTACTTCTCAATGGTGGAAAGAATTACAATATCGTTCATTTAGAGTAGATGATGCATTTTTCTCTCAATTAGATGGTGGTTCTTGGTCCATAGGCGGACAGCATAGAATTCAAATGCCTACAGTTGTTATTGAGGCTGTACCTAGAAGTACATCTAGACCCTATCAATTAGGAGATGGTTCAGCCTGGGTAAATCAAGATATTATCTGTCATGTATTAGCTGAAACTGCTTCTGATAGAAATAAGATAGTAGATATTTTACGAGGACAATTTGATTCATCCCTTATATTATTCAATAGTAATTCCATTTCTACTGCCGAAGATTGGCCCCTAGATTATAAAGGTATGATAGTAGATAGTGGTCAAACCTATCCTATGCTGGTTGACGACCACCCTTGGACACAGTGTAGGATTTCTCGTACTGAAATATCAGAAGTAGATGCTTTAAACAGTAGACTATATGAAGGTAGAGTACGCTTAACATGTGAAGTAGTTCTAAATGACTAATATTATATTAATCGGTGTATAATAGATTTGCAGCGTCACAGCTCACAATATACAGTTTTGATCCCAAAAGGAGAATTTTAAGATGCCTGCCAGTACAAATAAAAGAATTTATTATGCCGTTCATCAGGGTGGACTTATGGCCGATGCTGCCGTTAGTTTTGTGGCTATACACGGTCTACAGTCTATTGGTATGACGACAAATTTTAATCTAACCCAAGTTTTCGAGCTTGGTCAGTTAGCTATCTATGAAAATATTGAAGGTATTCCAGACGTTGAAGTAAACGTAAGTAAAGTATTAGATGGTTATCCTCCTGCTTTCTTACTTGCCACAACTGCTGCTACTACTCCGACCTTGGCTGCTCGTTCTAAGCCAAAGTGTTTATTCGGTATGTCTATTTTCGCTGACGACGTAGAGTCTGCCAGCGGAACACCAACGTCGGTTGTACGTTGTTCTGGTATGTTCGTGGGTTCTATTTCTTATGCATTCCCACTAGATGATTCCTTTAAGGAAGATATGAAACTAGTAGGCAATGATAAGATTTGGTTACGCGATCCAAAGCCTATTGCTACTGGATTAGCAGTACCATCGTTTAACGGAGCTTTTGCCTCTTTGGATGCCCCAATTGGTACTGGTGGTGTTAACCGCCGTGAGAATCTATTATTCTCTTATTCAGCATCTAATGGTCTTGATACCAATAGTATGGTCGCTGATTCTGATTGCACTATTCTACCTCCAGAAGTATTTGGTATTTCTAATTCTGGAACTAACGAAAAGTCAAACGGACAAGATTTCGATGCCCACTTGTCAAATATTACTATCTCAGCCGATCTTGGTAGAGAGTCTATTAATGAACTTGGTCGTAAGGGACCATATTTCCGCAGCGTAACATTTCCTCTAGAAGTAACATGTGAAATTGAAGTAACATCTACATCTGGTGATATGATTTCAGCTACGGAGGCTGGTATCTATACTACTGGTAGTAATATTTGTTTGGACGGTGGAAACTTAGCCAACCGTACTATTCGTATTGCTACTTGCGAAGGCACAAGAATTTATCTTGGTGTTAAGAACAAGTTATCTTCTGTAGCTTACTCTGGCGGTGACGCTGGCGGTGGAAACGTATCGGTAACTTATTCGTTTACTACGTATAACGACTTCACAGTTATGCACAGCGGAGACCCTAACGTGAACTTCACTTGGGCCAACAGAAATA
>Ga0315284_10012281_pt1 | contig 12195 bp, 10 predicted proteins | sample YL17G09_16_MG_FD_203696 | JGI IMG/M metagenome (GOLD analysis project Ga0315284, IMG submission 203696) | Sediment microbial communities from Yellowstone Lake, YNP, Wyoming, USA - YL17G09_16 | ecosystem: Environmental > Aquatic > Freshwater > Lake > Sediment | place: USA: Wyoming | collected...
CTTCATCGAAGCCGCTTGCGGACTACTTCGAGGAGGTGGCGAAGGGGAGCGGCGAGCCGAAGCTGGCCGCCAACTGGGTCCTGAGCGAACTGCTCTACCTTTTGAAAGAGGCGAATAGGGAGATCGAGCAATCGCCGGTTTCGGCGCGAAGCCTCGCTGAACTCCTCACGCTCCTCAATCAGGGAACCGTCTCCGGCAAGATGGGGAAGGATATCCTGGCGGAAATGTTCTCGACGGGCAAAGGCGCGCGCGACGTGATGGCGGCAAAAGGGCTCGAGCAGATCAACGACCCGGAGAAGATTGCCGTCGTGGTCCGCGAAATCATGGCGGCGAATCCCAAGCAAGTGGAGCAATACCACAAAGGCAAGGCCGCCACGATGGGCTGGTTCGTCGGTCAGGTGATGAAAGCCACGAGCGGGCAGGCCAACCCTCAGTTGGTGCAGGAAGTTCTGAAGAAAGAACTCAGTCAATAGCGTGCTTGCGCAGGCGCGGGTGAGAACCCGTTCCTGTATCCGCAGGGAGGAGAGGCTCATGCTTAACATCGGTGACAAAGCTCCGGATTTTTCCTTGCCATCTCAAACGGGTGATAAGGTGAGTCTCAAGGATTTCAAGGGCAAGACGCTGGTGCTCTATTTCTTTCCCAAGGCCGATACTCCCGGGTGAACCAGCGAGGCGAACCAGTTCCGTGACGCCAAAAAAGAACTGGATAAGATAAAGGTGCAGGTTCTGGGGATGAGCGGGGACACGGTCGAAGAACTCAAGAAGTTTCACGACAAGTACAAACTGAATTTCTCGCTCGCCGGCGATACAGCCCACAAGACCCTGGAAGCCTACGGCGTCTGGCAGGAAAAAATGATGTATGGGCAGAAGAAAATGGGGATTGTGCGGAGCACCTACATCATCGACCCCGCTGGGAAAATCACGCACGTCTTTCCGAAGGTCAAAGCCGACGGGCACATCCATGAGGTCCTTGGGGCACTGAAGTCGTGAGGAGTTCGGGAACAGGGTTTGGCGCGAATACCGACGGGGCGCGTGGTCTGCGCCCCCGTTTATTGAAGGCCGCGGCGGCAACGACCAGACGAACTGAGACCGAGCATGTCCACGCCTGCGGCCTGCGAGGTCATTATGCAACGGCGAATTTTTCGGGCCACCTTCCTGACGCTGCTCGCTACGATTGCACTTTCAGTCCTCTACCTTTTGGCGCTTCCCCAGGCCAGCGCTGGTTCCGATCAAGAATTTCAAAAGATTGAAGTCATGATTCCCATGCGAGATGGCGTGCGTCTGCACACGGAGGTCTACGTGCCAAAGGGCCGCGACGAGCGCTTGCCCTTCCTTTTCACGCGCACGCCCTACGGGCTCGGGCACGATGAGAAAGGGCTTCATTCGTTCTTGGGTTCCAGCTACAAAGAGCTTGTCGGCGAAGGCTTCATTTTCGTTTTCCAAGACATTCGCGGGCGTTACGAATCCGAAGGCCAGTTCGTGATGCTTCGCGCGCCACGCGACAAGAGCGATCCGAAGGTCATCGACGAAGGTACGGACACCTACGACACCATCGAGTGGCTGCTGAAGAACGTGCCCGATCACAACGGCCGGGTCGGAGTGTTGGGGATTTCGTACGGCGGTTGGCTGACGGTGATGGCGATGCTCGATCCGCACCCCGCTTTGAAGGCTGTCTCGGAACAGGCTTCGCCCGCGGACATGTATTTGGGTGACGATTTCCATCACAACGGGGCATTCCGGCTCAGCTATGGATTTGAATACGTCGCGCGGATGGAAACTTCCAAGATCAACTTTTCTTTTGATTTTGACCGTTACGATACTTTCGAGTGGTACCTGAATTTGGGACCGCTGGCGAATGCCAACAAGAACTACTTCCACGACCGGCTGCCCACTTGGAACGCTTTCGTCGATCACCCAGACTACGACTGGTATTGGCAGAAGCAGGCGGTGAACCCGTATCTCCAAGGCGCGACCGTACCGAACCTGAATGTCGCAGGCTGGTGGGACCAGGAAGATTTCTACGGGCCGCTGAAGATTTACGAGACGCTCGAGAAAAAAGATGCCAAACACTTGAACTACCTCGCCGCGGGACCGTGGAACCATGGTGGCTGGGCACGCGGCGACGGGCGAACTCTCGGCAATATTGATTTCGAGAGCGATACCGCCAGGTATTTCCGAGAAAAGATTCAGGCGCCGTGGTTCGCTTATTGGCTCAAGGACAAAGGAAGTCTGCCTTTGACCGAAGCGATCACGTTTCAAACCGGCTCCAACCGGTGGGAATCGTACGACCAGTGGCCGCCGCGCGGCGCCGAAAAGCGCAAGCTCTATTTTCACAGCAACGGTGCGCTTTCCTTTGACCCGCCGCTGCAGACGGGCGAACCGGAATTTGACAGCTACGTTTCGGATCCCGCTCACCCCGTTCCGTACCGGCGTCGTCCCATCGAGCCCACGTATCCCGGTCCGGGCTGGCCGGCCTGGCTGGTGGAAGATCAAAGGTTCGTTCACCAGCGCCCTGACGTTCTGAGTTGGGAGAGTGAGCCTCTGAAAGAAGATTTGGTCGTGGCGGGTGACATTGTCGCTCACCTCTTCGCCTCAACGTCAGGAACCGACAGTGACTGGATTGTGAAGCTCATCGACGTGTATCCCGAAAACTATCCGAAGGATCCCAAGATGGGTGGTTACCAATTGATGATCGCCAATGAAGTTTTCCGGGCCCGTTTCCGCAAGAGCTTCGAAAAACCTCACCCCCTAATCCCCGGTGAGGTGACCGAATACTCGATCGATCTCCACGATAACAATCACTCCTTTCTCAAGGGCCACCGGATGATGGTGCAGGTGCAGAGCACCTGGTTCCCGGTGATCGACCGGAACCCGCAGAAATTCGTCCCCAATATCTTCACGGTTACAGAGGCCGATTTTCAAAAAGCCACGCAGCGCGTGTACCGCTCCGCAAAGTTCCCATCGCATCTTGAGCTGCCGGTAAACGTTCGGTGAACAAATCTGAACTCAGAGCATAGGTCATCCGATGAACACTTCTTTGTCTCTCAATTCAATCGTCTGTGCCGTGACGCTGCTGGGAGCCGTAACTGCGACTGCTCAGCCCGGCGGCTTGCAGAGTCGGGATCTCGGTCGCCTGCGGTCAGTGGGTGAAGTGAGGATTTCACCTGACGGCGGACACATCGCCTACACCGTGGTCAACAACGATCGGCCCGGCCGTCCCTACGCGCAGGTGTGGGTGATGGAAATCGCCTCAGGGAAATCCATCCGCTTCGGTGGGCCCCAAGAGGTGAGTTCCAACCCCCAATGGTCACCCGACGGTCAATGGATCGCGCACTCGGGAGGCGAAGGGGATAGCGCGGGTCTCAGGGTGGCCCGGCCGGATGGTTCGCGAGCGACATTCCTGGCGCCCGTCCTGGGTACGAACAGTCCCATTCAGCAGCCGGGCCGAACCTTCGCGTGGTCGCCCGACAGCAGCCAGATTGCCTTTGTCTCCGCAACTCCGGGACCTGAAGCGGCGAGCGGCGATCCCATGGTCATTAGCCGGTACCTCTACAAGCCTGATTACTCTGAGGGGCTTTCACATTTCAATGACAATCGCCGGTTGCATATCTTTGTTGTTGATATCGCCAGCAAACAGATTCGTCAGGTCACGCAGGGCGTGTTCTCTGAACATTCCATTGACTGGTCACCGAACGGAGAGGAGATCGCCTTTGTCTCCAACCGGGAACCCAACGCCGACCAGTTCTTCAATCACGACATTTTCACCGTGAAGGTTGCCGACGGGAGCATCCGGCGCCTGACCGCGACGGAGAATGCCGAATATGTTCCACGCTGGTCGCCGGACGGCAAGACGATCGCTTACCTGGGCACGAAACGCGGCCTCACCGATTTGGAGACCACGATGGAAGACGAGCGCGTTTGGCTCATCGACGCGGACGGGAAGAACCGGAGAGAGTTGGGTTCCGTCATTGATAATCGCCAGGGAGCGCCTGCATGGTCTCTTGACGGGAGAGCTTTGTACTTCACGGTGCAGGAGCGTGGAAGCGTTCCCCTATATGGAGTTCCCGCTGTCGGCGGCCCTCCCGAGATCGTTGTGAGTGACCGGGGCGCTGTCGAGTCGTGGTCGGTCGGGAAGGGGGGAGCCATTGCCTACGCTTTTCACGGTCCCCGCGATGTCGCGGAACTGTATCTTAAGACCGGGAACGGCACGCGAAAACTCACCGATTTGAACGCGGAGGCCCTGGCCGGAAAAGAGATCGCCGAAGTCGAACCCTTCACCTTCATCAGCAACGACAACAAATACGAAGTCGAAGCGTTTTTGACCAAACCACTCGGCATGACGGCGGCTTCGAAGCATCCCCTCATCGTCAATATCCACGGCGGCCCGCACGGGCAGAATGGCCCGGCCTTCAACTTCAAAGCACAGGTCTACGCGGCGCGAGGGTGGGCGATACTGATGGTGAACTATCGTGGCTCAACGGGCTATGGCCAGAGATTCGCCGACGCGGTTTTCGGCGACCAAAACGGCAACGAGGGCCAGGACGTCTTGTATGGCGTCAGCGCGGCTCTGCGGCGCTACCTTTGGATCGACCGCGACCGCCTTGGCCTGGAGGGAGTAAGTTACGGGGGCCAGCTCTCCATGTGGCTCATCACCCAGACGAATATCTTCAAGGCGGCTATTCCTACCGCGGGGATTTCAAATCTGATTAGCTACAACTACATGACCTACTATAACCAGTACGAGGAGATGGAATTTGGCCAGTTTGTACATCAGGGCAATTTGATGGACGTGTTGTGGGAACGCTCGGCGCTGAAGCATGTGGCGAAAGTCCACACGCCCACCTTGCTCATGCACGGAGAAAATGACAGCGACGTTCCGATTGCCGAGACCGAGCAGTACTACATCGCGCTCAAGGATGTGGGCGTGGAAACGGTGATGGTGCGTTACCCTCGCGAGGGGCACGGTCTGAGGGAGACCCAACACGTTGAGGACTGGATTGACCGTTCCATCGCTTGGTACGAGAAACATTTTCCTGCCGCGCCCGCGGCAACTCGCTAGCGCCGATCGCGCGGACCCGCTGGCGGGGCTCCTCAAACCTCAGCCAAGATACGAAGCCAGCGAAGGGCTGCGTTTGTAACCGTACGTAGGGTGGTAGCCGTAGAAGATTCGCATCACCGGCTCGGCCAGTGAGGGAACGCGCGCCTTCTCTTGCCCCCAGCCCTTCTCGGTCAGAAGATTGTTGAAGGGCGGGATTTCCTCTTTGCTCCGGTTGAGGATCAGCTTTTGAAACTGGAGATAGGCGTCTTCGCCAAGCACGACGAGGGTGTCTAGATTGGGGAAGAGTTTAAGCTCCTCCCGAAGGTGTTTGACGCAGTAAGCCAGAGCCCTCTCAGGCACCCGGGGGTCGGTACAATGGCAGCGGATGGCGTCGGTAAGCACAAACCGGCGCTTGAATTCTTCGAAATCCTTCACTCCCACCAACTCAAAAAGCGCGACAACGAAGCGGTTGAAATTCTCCGGGGTGTTATAGAGGAAATTCGTGGGGTGAATGGGCGCGTTGCGCGCGATGACGGCCACGCGCACCACGCTAAGGTCTGGATAGTCGCGCTTCACATATTTGGTCAGGAATTCGCGGGGCGGCAGACGGATGGATGAAACAGCGGCGCAGTCGCGACAATTCTCAATCTTGAGGCGCAGGACGTCGGTTTCCAGTCCGGGAATGCGCGCCTGGGTGGTTGTGACGTGCCGCGCCGTGAGGGCCAGTTGAATCAGCATCTCCGGGCTCACTCCCGGAGTAGCCAGAATCAGGTTGTCGATCAATCGCGCCGAGCCGACGTGGGCCGCGACCAGGGCGACGCAGCCGGCCGTAACCCGCTCGACCGGCTGAAGTCTGATTGGATCGACAATCGAGACGTAGTCGAGACGCGCCCGCGTTTCCGCCGCGAACACCTTCCGCATCTCTTCCAGGAGTGTCGTGGCCTCGCTGTTGCCCGAGTGGACGAGTTCCTCGGCGCGCCGCAGGCTGCGGTTAAGGACGGTCGCGGCCTGGCGCTCTTCCGCGTTCAGATAGGCATTGCGAGAACTCATTGCCAATCCGTCCGGCTCACGGACGATGGGGCAAATCACCAGTCGAAAGTCGAGATTCAGATCTTCGACCATGCGCCGAATGACCTGGGCCTGCTGGAAATCCTTCTGGCCTAAGTAAGCGGCGTCCGGTCTAACGATGTTGAGGAGCTTCAGTACGACGGTGGCAACGCCGCGAAAATGCCCCGGGCGCGACACGCCTTCCAGAGGCGCGGCGATTTCCCCTGGCACGACGAAGGTTTCGAACTCCTGCGGATACATCTCCTCCGCGCGGGGTGCGAAAACCGCCTCGACTCCGTAGGGGCCGAGGAGTTTCAGGTCCTTCTCCAGGTCGCGGGGATAGCGCGCCGCGTCTTCTGCAGGACCGAACTGTGTGGGGTTGACGAAGATCGAGACCACCACCACGTCGCACTGGCGCGTAGCCTGGCTGGCTAGGCTCAGATGGCCTTCGTGCATGGCGCCCATGGTCGGAACCAGGGCCAGGGACTTGCCCGCCGCGCGCGCCTGTCGCGAGAACGCCTGCATTTCCGCGATGGAGGTGATCAGCCGCATCACGAGGTATGAAGTCTGAAGGATGAAGGATGAACTGTAAAGCAAAAGCGAACATTCGCTCGACGGAGAGGAGTGGCACTCTCCGAAATGCGAGTTTTATCCTTCAGACTTCATCCTTTAAACTTCTAAGGGTTGCCCACTTTTCGAACTGCTCTCGCAAGTCGCCCGACCAATGGTAAGACTCCGCGTCGCTGGGGTAACCCCCGCCACGGACGTCATCGCGAAATCGGATGAAGGCGTCGCGCAGCACGGCGGCAAGGTCAGCATAGGCGCGAACGAATTTGGCGCGCGGCAGCATGCTCAGGCCGAGAAGGTCGTGGACCACCAGCACTTGACCATCGCAGTCGGGGCCTGCGCCGATTCCGATGGTCGGGATTCGCAGGCGCCGGGTAATGATGGCAGCAAGCTCGCGCGGCATGCCCTCCAGCACCAGCGCGAAGGCGCCGGCATCCTCGATGGCCTGGGCGTCGGCCAGGAGTTCGGCGGCAGACTCGGCCGTTTTGCCCTGGACGCGGTACCCACCAAGGCTATGGAGCGATTGAGGTGTCAGCCCGATGTGACCTGCCACAGGAATCTCCGCGTCCACCAGACGGCGGATGAGCGCCGCGCGCTTGCGGCCGCCCTCGATCTTAACCGCCTCGGCCCCGCCTTCTTTGAGATAGCGGATGCTCGACCGCAGGGCTTCGTCTTCACTCTGGTGATACGCGCCGTAAGGCAGGTCCGCGATAAGGAGGGCGCGCCGCGTCGCGCGACGCACAGCGCGCAAATGGTGCAACATCTCGTCCAGGGTAACCGGAATGGTGGTGTCGTACCCCAGCACAACCTGCGCCAGCGAATCGCCCACCAGGATCACATCGATCCCGGCTTCGTCCACCAGCCGCGCCGTGGGATAGTCGTACGCGGTCAGACAGGTAATTTTTTCGCCGCGCAGTTTCCGGTCCAGAATCAGGGGAACGGTGATCTTGCTCACGGCCTCGGGTTTCAGGTCCATGGCATAACCTCTTATTGATATCAAATTTCAAATCTCAAATTCCGGAATTGAGGTGAACGACCAAACTTACGGGTCCAGGCCCAATATCCGAAAGCCCAAATCCAATATCCAAAATAATAAACCCTCTCTGTCACAGGATTCTTACCGGCGCTCATCGCGCGGGCACCCGGGGACCCGAGTGGGCCTCCACTGGCCTGGACAGAGAGGGTCCGAACTCTTCAGCTTCCGGTTCGCGCGCCAGTCGTTCGAAAAAATCGTTGGCGTCGAACCCCCTACGCCCGTCTCAGTCCGCCGTGGCGGATCCAAGCGGCAAGAAATATTGCGTTCCTTTGACCGGCCGGCTGAGCCGATGCAGCAGCTCCTCCAAGTCTTCCTTCCGGTCGACGAAGTCGATCTCGGAGGTTTCAATCACCAGCAGGTCGCTGGACTTATAATGAAAGAAGAAGTGCTCGTACGCATTAACCACTTCTTCCAAGTACTCGTCGGAGATGTGATGCTCGCTCGGCACATTCTTCTTCGCAATGCGCTTCCTGAGCGTCTCCGGTTTCGCCTGCAAGTATATCACTAAATCGGGAAGGGGGACCTGTTCGGCGAAGAGCTCATAGTAGCGATTGTACAGCTGAAGCTCCGCGTCGCCGAGGTTGAGGTAGGCGAAGATCTTGTCTTTCTCGAAAAGGTAGTCACTGACCACAACGCGGTTTGAGTTGGCCGCCAGGTCGAGGGCGCACAGTTGTTTGTAACGTTCCAAGAGGAAGTGGAATTGTGCCTGAAATCCTGCTCCAGGTTTGTCTGCATAGAAGCTGTCCAGGAAAGGATTGTCTTCGATGTCTCGCAGCCGGGTGGCCTTGAGGTGGTCGGCGAGGATATCCGCCAGGGTGGTCTTTCCAACGCGGATCGGGCCTTCGATGGCAATGAAGCGCGGAGGCTCGAACTTTGGCGGATTGGCCACTTGCTGCCTCGTACAGCGTAAATAGTGAATGGTGAATAGTGAATTGAGAATTCAAGTTCGGCAGTTTTTTCGCTGCAAGGGGCTCCGATGGAGCATCGCGCATTCAAAGTTCACAATTCACAATTCACTATTCGTCCTGGCTCTCTCATGCGGACGACCTGGCTCGTGTCGGACGTATCATGAAGCATGTCCAAAACCGTCCGCTGCGTCACGGGATGACGGAGCTGGCCCGCCAGTTCCCCGAGGGGGACCAGGACGAACCGCCGTTCGGCCAGCCGCTCATGAGGAATGGTCAGAGTTGTAGAGCGGACGACGACATTTTCGTAGAGCAGGATATCAATGTCAATTGACCGGGGTCCCTTGGCGATGCCCAGACGGCGGCCGAGCGATCTCTCCAGCGACTGCAGCGTTTTCAAGAGCCGACGCGGCATGAGGTCAGTGCTGACTTCCGCTACGCAGTTCACGAACCAGCGCTGCGGCCGGAAATCCACGGGTTCGGTTTTGTAGAAGGAAGAAACGCGGTGAACCTCGATGCCCGCGCTCGCGAGCGCTTCAATGGCCTCCCGAATTCGAGCCACACGGTCACCGAGGTTCGATCCGAGTGAAAGGTAAACACGCTTCATACCTTTGACAATTGAAGATAACGGATATGCGACCCCCGGACCGCAATCGACTCGAGTCTGATTCCCTCAACCCCCGGAATTCTCAATCCCTAACGACCACATCGACTCCGATGGCGTCGTGGTCCGAAAGCGGCACGCTTCGTCCCTCGCGCAGGTCGTGAATCACCGTGGGATTCTCGCATCGTGCACCACGTGTCGCAAACCAGTCGATTTTTAATGGGCACTTGCCGCCGTGATTGCGTAACGCCCATCGCATGAAGGGAAAGCAATACGCCGGCACCCATTCGCCGAGATTCTTCCGCGTCTTGCCGTCGCTCACGTCATAAGAGATGGTGTGATCACCGAGCCGGTTGCAACCGCGGTAATCAAAGCCGCGCTCTTCCAGCAGCGCGAAGAGTTCGCGCTCAAAGCGGTTGTAAGGGTGCAGATAGTGATTGCGAATCACGTGGTCCACACCCATGAAGACCCGCAGCCAAAACCCCAGGACGGCGTGGATGGCCCGCGAAGAATTGTAGGTGGTGGTATTCCAATCGCCGCCGAGGATAACCGGGCCATCAGTTCGGATACCCTCAAGCACCTGGCGCATTTGCTCGGCGCGGTGGCGCTGTGTGGAGTTGGCATCCAGGTGGACCGAGACCGCCGTGGCGCGATAGTTGGGGAACTCGATCTCGGCGGCGAGTGCCGTCTGCTGGCCCAGCCGCTTTTCGCGCCCTGCCATTTTATCGATGCCGTTTTTCAAATGAATCGGCCGGACCTGCCGGATGGGATACCGGCTGAGAATGGCGTTGCCGTGCAGGCCCAGTTCGTTCTCGCCCTCGGCCTCGTGTTCCACCCCTGAACCCTTGGCGAGATTCAGATAGCAGGGGACAAACGTGAAGTGCATTCCAAGTTCGGCCGCCAGTTCCTGAGCCACCGCCCGGTTGTGCGTGCGCGCCATTCCTACGTCGGTTTCCGTCAGCAGGAAGACGTCCCCTGTCTTCAAGTACTCATGGCTTCGGAAGGCTTCGACTTGCCCCTCGAACTCGATTCCTCGCTCCAGGTTCCAGGCGACGAACCGGTAACGCGGTCGCGCAGCGGCCGGGCGGGCGCTGAAGTCGCCGATCTCGGGGGTTTCGAGGACGGTAGTCACCTCGTCGGCCAGCGAACGGTAAACCGCATGAGATTGAAGCTCCGGCGTGGAGCGGCACTCCCGAAACTCCGGAAAGTGGGGCGCGATCCGCTCCCGGATCAGCCGGTGGATTTCTTCGATGGATGACTGGACTGCTTCCTGCTCAAGCATTGGCGTGGTCAGGGAATCTCCTGCCTACTATCCCGTATCATTCGAATAAGGTCTGGTCCCGCTGCGCGGGTAACGTCAAGCCGAGGTGTTTGTACGCTGGTTCGTTGGCCTTGCGCCCTGACTTCGTTCTGCTGATGAATCCCTGCTGCAAGAGAAACGGCTCGACCATATCGACCAGCGTGTCCACTTCCTCGTTGAGCGTCGCCGAGAGAGCCTCGACGCCGACCGGCCCGCCGCTGTAGAACCGGATGATAGTCGAGAGAAAATTCCGGTCGAGGTCGTCAAGGCCCAGCTCGTCCACCCCTTCGAGCTTCAACGCGTCGCGGGCGACGTCCGGACTGAGGACTCCGTCGGCCTTAACTTCCGCGAAGTCGCGGACGCGGCGCAGCAGTCGGTTGGCGATGCGTGGCGTACCGCGCGCCCGCTGGGCGATTTCGGCTGCTGCCGCATCATCTAATTGCGCGCCCAAAATCTTCGCCGAGCGTAGCACGATCCGCCGCAAATCGTCCACCTCGTAGAACTCCAGATGAAAAAAAAGCCCAAAGCGGTTCCGCAGCGGCGCCGAGAGGCTTCCAGCGCGCGTCGTGGCGCCGACCAGAGTAAACTTCTTCAGTGGCACGTTAATGGTTTTGGCGAACATTCCCTTGTCCACGACGAAGTCCACCTTGAAATCTTCCATCGCGGGATAGAGGAACTCTTCGATGTTCACCGGCAGGCGGTGGATTTCGTCGATAAACAGGATGTCGCCCTCGCCGAGGTTGGTCAGGATGCCCATCAGGTCGCCCGTCCGCTCGAGCGCGGGGCCCGAAGTGGTCGTAATTTTTGAACCCATGGCATTGGCGATAATGTAGGCGAGCGTGGTTTTGCCCAATCCCGGCGGGCCGTAAAACAGGACGTGATCGAGCGGCTCGCCGCGTTGCCGCGCGGCCTGCAATCCGATTGACAGCTTTTCGACAACCTTTTTCTGGCCGACGTACTCTTCCAACGTCGGCGGGCGAAGAGTGCGGTTGAAGCTCTCTTCTTCCTTCGAAATCAGATCCGGCGAAACCAAGCGAACTCGTGACATAACTCTTAGGTTACAGGTTACAGGGAACAGGTAATAGTGAATAGTGAATGGTGAATAGTGAATAGTGGACGGGTGACTTGCTTTGCGGTTCGCGTTCTAGCGTCACCAGGACGCGCAATTCACCATTCACAATTCAGAATTATAATTGTTCTGTTCCCGACTGCCGTTGCTCGAATACCATGCGCAAGAAATCCTCGACGGTCTTCAGGTTCTTGTTGCGTGCGAAAGTCTCCTCGACGATGCGTTGCGCCTCGCTGCGAGAGTACTCAAGCTGTAGGAGTACCTGCAGCGCCTCCGACTTCAGCTCACCGGCGGACTCCTTTTCAATCGACAAGGGTTCCTCGGTCCGAGCCAGGGCAAACTTCGTCATCTTGCCGCGCAATTCCGTGACGATGCGTTCCGCGGTCTTCTTACCGACGTACGGCAGCTCTTCGAGAAACGCCGCGTCCCCGCGTTCGATTGCCAGGGCGATTTCATTCAGCGGGCGCACCAGGCATTTGAGGGCCTTCATGAAGCCCACGCCGGGCACCGTCGTGAACACTTCAAAAAACTCGCGGTCGAGCGGATCGAGAAAACCCACGAGCTTGGGGGTCAGGTGACCGCCGCCCATCCCGCCGTCAATGTAGTAAATCGTGTACAGCGTCACGGGA
>Ga0315284_10012282_pt1 | contig 12194 bp, 15 predicted proteins | sample YL17G09_16_MG_FD_203696 | JGI IMG/M metagenome (GOLD analysis project Ga0315284, IMG submission 203696) | Sediment microbial communities from Yellowstone Lake, YNP, Wyoming, USA - YL17G09_16 | ecosystem: Environmental > Aquatic > Freshwater > Lake > Sediment | place: USA: Wyoming | collected...
GGTTCATCACCGCCGCCAGCACTAGGGCAAACATCAGCCCTCGCTGCCCCGCCCAGAGCTGCCCGATGGCCAGCAACAGGCCCGTCAGGCCGGCAAGCAAGATGGTTGTCTTCAGGTTATTCCACATCGTTCACCACTCCGGAATGCCCGAGTTCCATTATCACTGATATTAGATGCGGTGCCAAGCGCCATCGATCGAAGAGGCCTCTTCAACACTGCGGGTAGCCCTCTCCCAGGCGGGAGGGTCGGCAGAGGTAGGCGCCCGCTGCCACCGCTGGCCCTATAATAGGTGACCTTTGCTATGGCCTTCCTGGGAGATTACGCCGAAAATCTAAGGCTCGCCTGAAGGCGGCGGGAGGATTATGACAGACTCAAAGCTCGCGGCATACATCGAAGCAATCACCTTCCTAGAGAGGCGTCTTGGAGCGAGGACGAGTTACCGAATCCTCGAACCATTCTCATTCGACCCGACTGATATAGTTGCGGTTAATAAGGCGGCACGCAGAATCGCGGAATTCATCGGATTGGGAGAATATGTGTTCGTGGTCGCTGTGAAAGGCCAAGAGGAGGGTGTCGGAGGAAACATCGATCTACATTATGGCGAGCCTGGGGCCTTCGTAGAGGTGGCTCAAGATGCGGTCAAATTCGAAGACGCGGTTCTCGCAACGCTGGCCCACGAGATCACCCATAAGTTCCTTCACATCCGCGATATCCCTATTACTCCCGAGTTGAATTCACAGTTGGCTGAGGAAATTCTGACCGATATTACAGCCGTCTTTCTGGGGCTTGGAAAGCTGATGATGCGGGGCTGCGAGTGCAAGAAGGTGAGTACCCAAGAAGGCGTACAAGGAAAGGTGACCACCACAGAGACATATCGGTGCGGCTACCTGGATAGAAGTCAGCTTTCCTTGATTTACCTCTTGGTCTCCGCGATGAGGCGAATCCCAACCCACGTGTGCGAGGTGGGGCTTCACCAGGACGCAGTTGCTGCGCTCTCGGAGTGCCGAAGAGCGCACTGGCCATTCCTCGACACGCGTTGGTATGAGCGAGTTGAAAAAAGTGGCGGGACAATCGTGCCTGATTCGCTGACTAAAGGGGTGTCTGTACTACAGGATCGATTGGCTGAAATGAGCAGGGACCTCCTGTTCCTGCAACACTGCCTCAGGTCAATTGATTCATTTCTGGAGCAAGTCCATAAGAGGCTCTACCAATCACGCCGGTGCCTGGCAGGCACGCCCGGAAATATCGAGCCTGACCCGTGCTTACGATATCTGGACACCCTGCAGCGGGCCCACGAGGCAGCGGTATTCGAAGAGGTACTAAATGCTTACGTGTCGAAAGCGAAGAGTTATCGGGAAGCGCTAAGGAACACCACGGCTGTCATAGAGACGCTAGTCCCATCGGACAATGCCCCCTCCCTCGAATTCTATAGGTTTGCGGCGTGCAAAGTGTGCGGCAAGAGATTGCGCCTGCCTGAGAACAGCGCCGGCCTCACCGCCGAGTGTCCGCAGTGCCAGTATCGGTTCAAAGTGATCACGTCGAAGCCCCGGTTCGCCCTAAGCAACCCCATCCGGGAAATGCTCTTCAAGCTGCTTTCTTTCCGGATCTGAGGGTGTCTCTCCCCTCGCTTTCAGATCTGCCAGTCTGCCCTTCACCAACGCACCATGACGATTTTCGTCGCCGAATCCGGTTGACTCCCGCTCTTCACCAGGGTGAGATCGGATTTCAAAGCCGGAAGAGCAAGCTCAAGTAGCATCGGGATTGCATCATCGATTGAATTCAGTTGCGTCCCATATGCCGCACGCGTCAAGGCGTACCGCAGCGTCTTCCGGTCGTTTGGAAAGTCTTTGTGGACGACGGACGCATAAAGCACAAGGCGAGGTTCATCCCACACCTTTACCCCGGTGTTGGGGTCGACCCCATAGTGTTCGGATTCCTCCTCTCTAATCTTGATCCCGACGTCAAACTCGTCTTCGAGTCCTTCCAGAGCCGTTTCGAGATGCTCGAATCTGTTCACATGGCCCAAACAGAACTTCCCGTTTTTCATTTAATCCTCCAGAAAGTCGCCGCCCGTATAAAGACGTTGTCGGGTGGCCTCAAGGTCAGCCTAGCGCACGAGATAGCATGGGTGTCAAATCGAACGCGCTGGCCGGGACTTCACCGCCGTACCGCCTTCGCACCCGCGCGTTCGAAACGCATCTCCCCGCGCTTCATGTCCCCGTCCACGGTGAGTGTGTCGCCGGCGAAGACCTCCCCGTTGAGGAGTTTCATCGCCAGCGGGTCCTGGATGAGGCGCTGGAGGGCGCGCTCCGAGCTGCGGGCAAAAGAGGCGGCCGGCGGGAGGATCACAGGAGCTTCACAAACTCGTCCGCCGAGAGTTCGGTATCCCGCAGAATCTTCTTCAGCAGCCCGCGGCCGATCACCTTATGGTCAGGAACTGTAATCGATTTCTTTCCGGCGCAGGCGAGGCGAATGTGGCTCCCGCGCTGGCGCACCTCGCCGTAGCCGACTTTGGCCAGCGCCTTGACAATCGATCTGCCGGAAAGAATGGGTAGTCGGGCCACGGCTATAAGGTGATGGTGTGCAGGCTCAATTCTTTCGGGTGATACGACTTCAAGATGTCCCGATTCTTCTTCTCTTCGAGGATCAAATGTATTACTTCTCTGATGTTCCGCAAGGCCTCGTCCACGGTCTCTCCCTGGCTATAGCAACCTTCAAAAAGGGGACACTCCACGACGTAGAATCCCTCCTCATCCTTTTCGATGAAGACGGGCACTCTTGCGTCGCGGGGTTTCGTCCTGGCAGAAACAACCGACGACCGGATAAACCCGAAGCGACGGTCCCGGATTTCTGTGTCGCGGGGTTTCGACTTGGCAGGCGCGGTTTCCTTCTTCATATTTGAATCATAGAGTGTTGAGAGCGGAAAATCAAACCGCTCTTTCTGTCGAGAGGGCTGAAGGCCACCGTCACCCGCGCACGGCCTTGGCGGTGGCGCGTTCGAAACGCATCTCCCCGCGCTTCATGTCTCCGTCCACGGTGAGTGTGTCACCGGCGAAGACCTCCCCGTCGAGGAGCTTCATCGTTCGAAACTCGAAAATGGAAATTGGAAAATCGAAACTAGAAACTCGACCCCGTTGGAACTGATGCCAGCGTTCCCTCGGCGGATCTCAAATCTGAGATTTGAGAATCCAGATTCAAGAAAGAGCGCGCCGGGTCGTCGAGAACCGCCGACCGCGGCGCGGCTCCATGCTGCCAGTCAATACGCAAGCGCGGTGCGAGGCGGCACGCCGCGCGGACGGTCAGTTCTTGCTGATGTTGATCTTGATGGTCTTCGGCTTCGCCTCTTCCCGCTTGGGCAGCGTCAAGGTCAGCAGGCCGTCCTGGTACTCGGCCGCCACCTTTTCGGCGTCCATCGAGTTGGGCAGCGCGAAGCTCCGCGCGAAGGAGCCGTAGGAGCGCTCGATGCGGTGATAGTTCTCCTCCTTGGTCTCCTTCTCGAACTTGCGCTCGCCCTTCAGATAGAGCGTGTTGTCCTCGACGCGGACCTCCACGTCCTTGGGGTCAACACCCGGCAGCTCGGCCTTCAGGACGATGCTGTTCTCGGTTTCAAAGATGTCGACCGCCGGCGCCCAGGCGCGGGTGGAGAGCTCGCCCTCCCTCTGGCCGAACAGGGGGGAAAAAGCCTCGCGGAAAAGACGGTCGAACTCCCTTTCAGTTGCCAGTAGATCACGGAACGGTTGCCATCGAACAATCGCCATTGCTGTCTACCTCCTTAGATTATTCTTTCTCACCCTTAGCAGATGCACATCATATAATCTTAGTTGCAGCCTGTCAAGTATTTTAACGCGCTTTATTGTCAATAGATTAGAACCAAGAAGTGGACTGCTGTTCTACAGAAACCTTGCATTCCTTGTCGTGCGGCGAACCTGTCAGCCTCGGCAAGTAAGGCCCTGTTGCCGTCACCTGGGTGCGGTCTTGAGCTACCAATCGCCGGGTGCGTCCCGCCGTGAGGGAAATGATCCGATTCGGGCTATAATGACGCCGCGCTTTTTTGCGGCATCAAATCCTTCTGGGGGAGGAGGTCAATCCATGTGGAGATTACTGAACGGGGCTACTAGATTCCTGGCACTGGGGCTGGCGGCTCCCTTCGCCGCCCAGGCTGCCTCTCTGAAGGTTGGGGACAGAGCGCCGGACTTCGCCCTGCCGGACCAGGAAGGCAGGGTCGTCAAGCTCAGCGATTTTCACGGAAAGAAGAACGTCGTGTTGGCGTTTTATGTTCTGGCGTTCACCGGCGGCTGAACGAAGGAGCTAAAGGCGTATCAGGCTGATATCGCCAAATTCGAGCAAGCGAGCACGCAAGTCCTCGGCATCAGTGTGGACAGCTCTCTCGCCAACAAAGCCTTTGCGAAACAGGAAGGCCTCAGCTTCCCGCTCCTGAGCGACTTTCAGAGGACCGTTTCCCAGCAGTACGGCATCCTGAACGAACAACACGGCTTCGCCAACCGGACCACTTTTGTCGTGGACAAGGGAGGCGTCATCCGCCACATTGAAAAGAATGCCGCCGCCATCGACCCCACAGGAGCGCACGCCGTCTGCAGCCTGCTAGAACACAGAAAGCAGTAGGCACTCGGCAGCGACCCGGAGTGCTCACCTCGGGCAGTACCAGGTTGGGCTTTGTGTGGACATCCAGCTCGACATCTGATTGAGCCAGCAATTCGCAGACGGGAAGTGGCGAGAGGCGCAAGCGTCATGGTTGGTCTGACTCAGGCTCGCCGCCTCTGATGCGTACGGTACTCTCGTCAACAATCCACAAGCGCTTCTCCCAGGGTTCCGTCCTGATCAATTGCAGGGCCCTGGGGAGCACGCCAAGCACATGCTTCCGGCTCTGGCTATCAAGCCGCAGGACAACGATTCCGCAATGGTTCTCCGGGGGATAGGCGCGGAGGTCACCGAACCCAACATCGAGTGTCAGCAATGCCCGCTTCTCAAGCCGGCACCGTTCGATCATTTGGATATCTTTGATTCCGCGCAGATTCTCGTCCCAGACAGTCACGGCATCGTGGCCTTGCTTCTGGAGAAACTTGGCAACTTCGGGGTGCAGGTTCTCGTCAGTCTTAAATCGCATCACACTGCTCCCAGCGGGACGAATCGCTCCTTGGCGAGTTCAGCGGCGTAGGCAATCGCGGCTTGGACGTCCTCGCCCTTCAGGTGATACGCCTTAGCTATTTCCTCAGGAGTTTCCCCGGCTGCCAGATTGTCCAGCACCACCGAAACCATCACGCGCGTGCCCTTGATGCAGGCTTTGCCGTGACAGATCGTCGGGTCCACGCTGATTCTCTGTTGCCAGGTCATGTCGCACCTCACAGTGATTGTATCGCCCTCTCTTCGCGCGCTTGCCCTTGTTACGCCCCCACAATCTCCGTGCGCTTACTGCCAACTGCTTACTGTCTACTTCCTGCTTCCTTTTTCCGTTCTGGCGGTGAGCTTCCTGCCAGGTGTTTCAGGACTTCTCCCAGCTTTTTGATTTCTTCTCCATACCCGCCCAAATCCCCCTGGCGGAGGAGCTGCTGGGCGCGCTCGTAGTGCTGGTTGGCCTCGCGGATCAGCGCCTGGAGATCCGCCGCAGGGGCACCCGTCCGGGGAGGAGCTGCGGCACCCGGGGCGGGCCCAGGCGCCGGCTGCGCGGCCGCGGTGGAGACTGTGCCGCGGAATATCTTGCTCAACGCGGCGTCGAGCGTGGGTTCCATTACCACCTGGTCCGAGTAGGCGACGAGGACGCGTTTCAACTGTGGCAAGCCTCCGCCAGCCTCGGCAGCTAGATAGAGCGGTTCCACGTAAAGCACTGAATTGAGCACTGGAATCACGAGCAGCGTGCCACGGATGACGCTCGAGCCGCCCTGGCCCCACAGGGTGAGTTGTTGCGAGATCATGGGGTCCTGGTCGATGCGCGATTCGATCTGCTGGGGGCCATACACCATTTTCTGTTTAGGGAAGGTGAAGACGAGCACTTTGCCGTAGTTCGGCTCGTCGCAGCGCGCGGCCATCCAGGCAATCATGTTGTCTTTCCGCGCCGGGGTGAAGGGCACCATGAGGATGAATTCCTCGGTGGTGCCGACTTCCGCGAGTTTCATGATGGTGTAATAAGGCGTCATGGGCGCCGGAGCGCCCTTCAGGGCGCTCTGGGCCACGCGCCAGAGGTCTTCCTTGTTGTAGAAGACGCGCGGGTCGGTCATGTGGAACAGGGCGTACTGACCTGCCTGGATGGAGAAGAACTCCTCCGGGTAACGAATGTGGGCGCGCAGGTCCTTGGGCATGGCCGCGAGCGGCTCGAAGACCCCCGGGAACAGGCGCGAATAGGTCTGAATCAGGGGGTCTGTCGGGTCGGCAATGTAGAAATGTATCTGCCCGGTGTAAGCGTCGATGGTGGCCTTGACGGAATTCCGAATGTAGTTGCCGACGTCCGAGGTTGGATCGGAATAGGGATACGTGGCGGAGGTTGTGTAGCCGTCGAGTATCCAGTAGAGGGCGCCGTCGTTCGCAATCACCATGTACGGGTCGTGGTCGTAATGCAGGAAGGGCGTCAGGCGTTGCGCGCGCTCCAGGATGCGCCGGTAGATCATCAGCCGGCTCTCGGGTTGGATATCGGAAGAAAGCAGGATTTTGATCTCGCCGAACCGGAGGGCAAACAGCAGCCGCCGCCAGAAGCTCCCCACAGGAATCCCCCCTGCGCCCTGGTAGCTGGTGTAAACGTTCTGATCGCCCGCGGGATAGTCGAACTCCCGGGCGCGGGTGTGCACAAAGCAGTAATCATTGGTCAGCTCGCCGAAATAGATTTCCGGGCGGGTGACGCGGTCCGCGTACGTCGAAGCCGGCGGGATGTCCCTGATGAACAGTTCCGGCAAACCCTCGCTGGTGGACTCATTCACCGGACCCAGGCAGAGCCCGTAGCCATGCGTGTAACTCAGGTGCTCGTTGATCCAGCTCCGGCTGGGGAGACTCGCCGCAGAAAGCTCGCGCGGGGAGAGCGACACTTGGCGATAGACTCCGTCAATCCAGTAGCGGTCGTTATCCACGCGCTCGAAGTCGTAGTAGGTGCGGATCTCCTGGAGCTGGGCGAACGTGGTGAGTAGCGGTTTGTGGTCCCACAGGCGGACGTTGCGGACAGTGGCTTCGTTGGCGCGGATGTCATCCAGCTTGAGGTCTTCGACAGCGGAGAATTCGCGCACCTCGAACCGGTCCAGGGCGTAGGCTCGGCGCGTGAATTCGATGGCCCGCGCAATATAGGGTGTTTCCTTGTCAATCTCGTTGGGGGTGACGATCAGCCGCTGAATGATTTCCGGATAAAGCTTCCCGCCCAGGAGCCCGAACGCCGCCAGCCCCGCCAAAGCCCAAAGCGCGGGCCGCAGGCGACCGCGCACGGCCCCGAGGAGAAAGACCAGGGCGGTGAGCAGGCAAAGGGCGAGCAAGATCCAAAGGGCGGGCAGCGTGGCATGCACGTCCGCGTAGCCGGCGCCGAAAATCACGCCGCGCTCGGAGTAAAGCAGCCCGTACATCCCCAGGCGCACGCGGTAGGCTGCCAGCAGCATGGTCAGCGCTCCCAGCACCATCAGGTGCGCGCGCGCTGTCGGCGCCAGGCTCGGCCCCTGCGGCGTCGCCCAGATTCCGCCTTCCAGGAAGTAAAGAAGAACTGCGGTGACCAGACAGACCACCAGGGTGATGAGCAGCAAGTAAAAGATGAACCAGCAGAAAGGCAGTTGAAAGATGTAGAAACTCAGGTCAATCCCGAACAGCGGGTCGGCTTGGCCCATCGGGACGGGATGCCGGGCGAGCAGGTATTCCTGCCAGTAGCCCATGGCCCAGTGGCCCAGAACGTAGCCGACCAGCAAGAGCCCCACCCAAAGGAGTCCGCGAAAGAGGGAACTGAAGCGATCGAGCGCCGGGAAGTCGAGAGTCTGGCCGTAAGCCGGGTAGCGATAGCGATGCGCCAGCCAGTGCGCAATCAGCAGGTTCAGCCCGGCGACGATGAGGAATCCCATCCCGGCCAGACTGCTGAGGGCGATTTGCGCCTTGAGGATGGTGGTAAAGACGACGCGGAAACCTTCTTGCCCGAACCAGATCCAATCCACCAGCAAGTCCATGCCGCTGGAAAAGATGGGGGCGATGACCAACAAGAACAGAAGTAAGGCTAGCAGATAGCGGGCACGGCGATCTTGGGTCACGGTGATCCTCCTGGCCTATCTTCACACACCCACGCGGGAGTGTCAAAACCCTGGCGGCGGGGAATGCCCTGGGAGTTCGCGCAGACCCACTGAGAAAGGGCAGCCCTAGGCACTACATTGGATTGCGGATGCTTCGAGAATAGACTAGCATCGAGTTCGAAGGAGAACCTCCAAGGCGGTTCGACCGCAGGGGGCAGCATAGCTGCGAAGGGAATTCATGAGCTTGACCCGAGAGGAAGTTCTGGCGGTCCTCGAGGAGAAGCGGGAGGCCATCCATCGTCTTGGCGTCCGACGGCTGGGCTTGTTCGGATCGATTGCGCGGGGCGACCCGACTCCCACGAGCGATCTGGACTTCCTGGTGGAATTTGACCACAAGTCTTTCGATTCCTACATGGATCTAAAGGAGCTATTGGAGGAGGTATTCGCTTGCCGAGTGGACTTGGTCCTTGCGGACACACTCAAGCCACGTCTTCGGGAGAGCGTCCTGAAGGAGACGGTGCATGCCCCGGGATTATAAGGTTTACTGGACGACATCCTACAAGCCGTGCGCAAGATCAGACGTTACACCGCAGGAGCTGCGCTGAAGTCCCTGGCCGAGGACGAGAAGACGTTCGACGCCGTCGTCCGCAATCTGGAAATCATCGGAGAAGCAAGCAAGAAGATTCCGGATGAGATTCGTGCACAGCATGCAGACGTGGATTGGAAGAAAATCGCAAGCCTCCGGGATATCCTTATCCACGAATATTTCGGGATAGACCCGGAGATCATATAGGACGTGGTGCAAAACAAGCTGCCGGTTCTCGAGCGCCGAATTGAAGCAATCCTTTCGGAATAACCTGCCCGCCTCCAGCTCACCGGTTCCAAGCGGGGGCAAGGAACGCAGAGCCGTGAACGACTCTGCCCTTGGCGCAGTCGATTGCGCGGCAGCGTAACCCGGGATGGGTGTGTCAGGAGCGGTCTGTCCGCCTGCCGTCCGCAGCTTGTTCCCCCCATTTTCATAATGTAAGATGCCGCCTGAAGCTCATCAGGCGCGGGCAGGCGTGTGCGGTTGGCGCAGGCCCACGGAGTCTGCGAGCGGTGCACGCAGAGCTGAGAGCTCTGCGCCATCCGGCGCGGACCAAGGTGTGCGTTCCCTCTGGAGGTGTCAACTTGGCAGAGACTCCGAACTACGACGTCGTGGTCATTGGCAGCGGGCCGGGGGGCTATGTCGCGGCTATTCGTGCCGGACAACTGGGAATGAAGGCAGCCCTCATTGAGAAGGACGATAAGTACGGCGGAACCTGCCTCCACGTCGGTTGCATTCCGACGAAGGCGCTGCTTTTGAACGCTGAAGTCTACGACTACTTTAAGAATGCCAAGGAATATGGAATCGTCTGCGCCGGTGTCAGCCTGGATTGGGCGGCGGTCCAGGCGCGCAAGGCCAAGATCGTGAAGAAGCTGGCCAAAGGCGTGGAATTCCTGTTGAAGAAGAACGGTGTGGAGCTCATTCAGGGGTTTGGACGACTGGCGGGCGCAGAGCGGGTCAGCGTGACGGACGCGCAAGGCCAAACGCGGGAGGTCGTGGCGAAGCACATCATCCTGGCCACGGGCTCGGAAGCCAAGCTGCTGCCGGGCATGGAGGCTGACGGCAAAACCATCCTGACCAACCGCGAAGTCCTGGACTTGGGCGAGATCCCGAGATCGCTGATCGTTATCGGCGCGGGCGCAGTGGGCGTGGAATTCGCTTCCATCTTCCACCGCTTCGGCACGAAGGTGACCGTGCTCGAAATGTTGCCGCGCGCCGTGCCACTCGAAGACGAGGAGATCTCGAGCGAGCTTGAGAAGGCGTTTCGCAAGCAAGGGATTGATGTCCATACCCAGGCCAAGGTGGAGAAGGCCACGAAAACGGCCAGCGGGGTGTCGGTGACTTTCGCGGGCCCGGACGGAAAAACTCAAACGCTGGACGCGGAGACCTTGCTGGTAGCCGTGGGCCGCGCGCCGAACACTGAGGGGATCGCGCTGGAGAAGACGCGCGTCAGAACGGAGCGCGGGTTCGTCAAGGTCGGGCCGTACATGCAGACCGACGAGCCGGGCGTTTACGCCATCGGCGACATCGTCGCGGGAAGCCCGTTGCTGGCGCATGTGGCGTCAATGGAGGGCGTGGTGGCGGTCACGCACGCGGCAGGCAAGCCGGTAGAGCCCCTCAACTATCAGCACGTGCCTAACTGCACTTACGGCGAGCCGGAGATTGCCAGTGTGGGCCTCAGCGAACGTCAAGCACGCGACGCAGGACACAAGGTGAAGGTAGGCAGGTTCCCCTTCGCCGGCAACAGCAAGGCCGGCATCCTGGGAGTGCGCGAGGGTTTCGTGAAGATTGTGAGCGACGAGAAGTACGGCGAGATTTTGGGCGTGCACATGATCGGACCGCGGGTGACCGAATCGATTGCCGAGGCTGTGGTGGCAATGCGCCTGGAAGCGACCGCTGCCGACCTCTCGCATACTATCCACGCCCACCCGACGCTCGCGGAAGCCGTGCTCGAAGCCGCCCACGCTGTCGAGGGAAAGGCGATTCACATCTGAGGTGCAGCTAACAGTCGACAGTCCACAGTCAACAGTAGAGCAAGTACCCACCGTTTTGGACTGTCAACTATTGACTGTCGACTGTGTTCCATGCTCTGCCGCGTTGAAAAACTCGGAACCGTGGACTACGCCGAGGGGCTTAGGCTGCAACGGAAACTGGTGGCGCAGCGCAAGGCCGGCGCGGTCCCCGACACGCTCCTGCTGCTCGAGCATCCGCATGTTTACACGCTGGGGCGCAATGCGAAGCGCGAGCATTTGCTCGTGTCCGACGAGCAGCTCCGCGCGCTGGGAGCCCAACTCTTCGAGACTGACCGCGGCGGCGACATCACTTATCATGGGCCCGGGCAACTGGTCGGTTATCCCATCTTCGACCTGACGCAGCACCGGAGAGATATCGCCTGGTTCATGCGGTCACTCGAAGAAGTTTTCCTCGGCGTCGCCAGGGACTTCGGCATCGCGGCGGAACGGCTCGCGGGCGCGCCGGGCGTTTGGGTCGGGAACGACAAGCTGGTCGCCATGGGCGTGCACATCGCACGCTGGGTGACCTCCCACGGCTTCGCCTTTAATGTGAACACCGACCTCGGCTTTTTCGAGTGGATCGTTCCCTGCGGCCTGCGCGATAAAGGCGTTACGTCGCTGGCAAAGTTGTGTGGACGGCCAGTGCGGATGGAGGAGGCAGTCCAACGCACGATCGACCACTTTGCCACGGTCTTTGGATTTGAAATCGAATTGGAAAGGTCAACGGTCGAAGGCCGAAAGTAAAGTGTTGAGGCTTTCCCTTCTCGCTTTCAACTTTTGACTTTCGACTTTCAACTGACCAAAGGTGGTTGTGCCAGCGAGGCTCACGCGTCATCAACTCCAGGATCTCTACTACTACCTGCGCCTGAACCGGCGCGTGGACGAGCAACTGGTCCACCTCTACCGCCAGGGCAAGGTGGTGGGCGGAGTGTATTCGAGCCTGGGCCAGGAGGCGATTTCCGTGGGCGCGGCCTACGCGCTGGAGCCGCAGGACGTGATCGGCCCTATGATTCGCAACGTGGGCGCGATGCTGGTGCGCGGCTACCGGCCGCGCGACGTCTTCCTGCAATACCTGGCGCGCCAGGACGGCCCCACCGGCGGCCGCGACGCCAATACGCATTTCGGTGACCTGGCGCTCGGCATCATCGCGCCCATCAGCATGCTGGGAGAACTGGTGCCGGTGCTGGCGGGGGTCGCGTTGGCCGCCAAGCTGCGCCAGGAAAAGCGCGTGGCACTCACCTACGTGGGCGACGGCGCCACCAGCACCGGGCAATTCCACGAGGGCCTGAACTTCGCGGCGGTCCAGAAGCTCCCGCTGATCGTCATCGTCGAAAACAACGGCTGGGCTTATTCGACGCCGGTGGAAAAGCAGATGGCCATCCGCCACATCGCCGAGCG
>Ga0315284_10012283_pt1 | contig 12194 bp, 8 predicted proteins | sample YL17G09_16_MG_FD_203696 | JGI IMG/M metagenome (GOLD analysis project Ga0315284, IMG submission 203696) | Sediment microbial communities from Yellowstone Lake, YNP, Wyoming, USA - YL17G09_16 | ecosystem: Environmental > Aquatic > Freshwater > Lake > Sediment | place: USA: Wyoming | collected...
AGTGAGGCGATCGGTTGCGCTCGACGCGGCCGGCCGGCGGCTCGGCGCTGCGACGACGTCCCTGGTTGACGAGTTGGAGGCGGGGCGATGACGCGACGCGTGATGGTGGGCGGAGTCCAGATCGGCGGCGGCGCCCCGATCTCGGTCCAGTCGATGACGACCACACAGACATCGGACATCGCCGCGACCGTCGCCCAGATCGCACGCCTCGAGGCCGCGGGGTGCGAGGTCGTGCGCGTCGCCGTGCCCGACATGGCAGCGGCGGAGGCCCTGTCGGCGATCCGAAAGGCGATCTCGATCCCGCTCGTCGCCGACATTCACTTCGACTATCGGCTCGCGCTCGCTGCGATCCGCGCCGGGGTGGACAAGCTGCGTCTCAACCCGGGCAACATCACGGACCCCGCGTCCATCGCCGAGGTCGCGGAGGCGGCGGCGAAGGCCGGGATCCCGATCCGCGTCGGCGCCAACTCCGGATCGCTCGCTCCACTCTACCTCGACGCGCACGGGCGCGCCTCTGTCGCGGGCATGGTCGAGAGCGCGCTCCACGAGATCCGCATCCTCGAGCGCCAGGGTTTCGAGGCGATCGTCGTCTCGCTCAAGGCGACCGACGTGCGGATGACGATCGATGCGTACCGCGCCATCGCGCGCGAGGTTGACTACCCGCTCCACGTCGGAATCACCGAGGCGGGGACGGTCTGGGAGGGCGCGATTCGCTCGGCCGTCGGGCTCGGCGTCCTGTTCGCGGAGGGGTTGGGCGACACGGTGCGCGTCTCGCTCGCGGGGGACCCGGTCGAGGAAGTCCGTGCGGCGTACGAGATTCTGCGGGCGCTCGGCCTGCGGTCGCGTGGCGTGGACCTTCACGTTTGCCCGACGTGCGGGCGCACCGGAATCGATCTCGCGGCGATTGCCGGCGAGGTGCGGACGGCGCTCGCCGACGTGGTGGAGCCGATCAAGCTGGCGCTCATGGGCTGCGTCGTCAACGGCCTCGGCGAGGTCGGCGACGCCGATGTCGGCCTCGTCGGCAGCAAAGGCCAGGGCTCGATCTACGTTTCCGGCCACGTCGTCGCGGCCGCGGTGCCGGAAGCCGAACTTGCGGCCGAGGTCGTACGCATCGTGCGCGCACGCTTCGGGCGCGAGCCGATTGCGGAGAAGAAGCATGTCTAGCGTGCCGAGCGGGGTGCAGGAGCTGATATGGGCGAGGTCGTGAAGGCGACGGTCCTCGGATTCTGCGGCGGCGTCCGCCGCGCCGTGCAGCGGATCGAAACGGAGATCGAGGAACGCGGCCCGCTGTACACGCTTGGTGCCATCGTGCACAACGCGCACGTCGTAGAGACGCTGGCGCGGAAGGGCGCGTGCATGGCGGACACTCTCGACGAAGTGCCGGCGGGGGGTACGGTCGCAATCACGGCCCACGGCGCCGGCGAGGATGTCGTGGCGGAGATCGAGCGCCGCGGCTTGCACTTGGTTGACACGACGTGCCCGATTGTGCGGCGCGCTCAAGAGACGGCGGCGCGGCTCGCCGAAGAAGGGTTTGGCGTCGTCCTCTACGGCGAAGCGACGCATCCCGAAGTGCGCGGCATCCTGTCGCGAACGCGCGGCCGCGGGATCGCGACCCAATCTCCGGAGACCGACGTGCCAGCGGGGCCGCGGGGCGTGGCCGTCATCTCGCAGACGACGAAGAGTCCCGAGATGTTCGCGCAGTTCGCTCAAGCGCTTGCGCGCCGTCTCGCGGGGCGCGTGCCCGAGATCCGGGTTGTGGACACGACGTGCCCCGAGACCGGCCGCCGCTACCAGGCCGCGGAGGAGCTGGCGAAGAGCGTCGACGCCCTCTTCGTCGTCGGCAGCCGCGGATCGGCGAACACGCGGAAGTTGGCTGAGACCTGTCGCGCTACGGGGGTGCGCACGCACTCGATCGAATCGGCCGACGAGATCGAGGATTCCTGGTTCGGTGAAGAGGAGCGATTGGGCGTCACGGCGGGAGCCTCTACGCCCGACGATGTGATCGAAGCCGTCGTCCGGCGTCTCGAGGCTGGCAAGTCGACAGACGTGCCGGGGGGATCAAGGTGAAGAGGGAAGGATCGATGCAAACGGCGACCGAGGAGAGAGTGGCGATGTGCCTCCATCGGGCGGCGATGAAGCGGGTCGCGCGGCGCGCACCCTGCCGCGGCCCGACGTCTCACCCTCTGCGCATCGGCCTCTTTGCCAGCATCGAGCCGGCGAACTGCGATGACTTCTCTGCCCGCGCCTCGCTCCCGACGCGGGAGAAGCGCTGGCCCTTTGTCTCGGCAGCGTGGAGGTCCCGATGGCGCGCGTCGTAGTTGTTGGAGGGGGCTTCGCGGGAATGGCCGCCGCCTGCCGCCTCGCCGGCGACGGGCATTCGGTCGTTGTGCTCGAAGCTGCTGTACGACTCGGCGGGCGCGCGGCGTCGTTCGAGCGTCGCGGCGAGACGATCGACTGCGGCCAGCACGTTCTCCTGCGCGCCTGCGGCGCGGCTCAAGGCTTCCTCGAACGCATCGGCGCATCGCACGCCGTCTCGTTTCAGGACTCGCTTGCGATCCCGCTCCTCTTCGACGGGGAAAGGACCGTCCTGCGATCGTGGTCTCTCCCCGGCATCGCACACCTCTTGCCCGCACTGCTCGCGTACCGGCCGCTGAGCGGGCGCGAGCGTCTCGCTGCCGCGTGCGCAGGGTTGACCCTGTGGGCCTTGCGCTCTTCGCGGGAGGAGACCTTCGCAAACTGGCTCAGGCGCCATCGGCAGACCGAGAGGATCATCCGCCGATTCTGGGATCCGATCGTGGTGGCGACCCTCAACGCGCATGTCGACGCGGTGTCGCTCTCGGCCGCTCGCCACGTCTTCCGCGAAGCGCTCTTCGTCCCGCACGGCGCCGACATGGGCCTGTTCACGGTCCCCCTCGACGACGTGTTCCAGGCCGCGCGGCGCTATCTCGAAGCCCGCGGTGGAGTCGTGGAGCTCGGCTCTGCCGTCGGAGCGCTCTCTGTGTCCGGCGGAAGCGCTTGGGGTGTTCGCCTTGCGGACGGGCGCGAGATCGCGGCCGATGCAATCGTTGCTGCTGTCCCGCCCGATGCGCTTGCCGAGCTGGCTTCGGGCGTCCCGGAGCTGGCGTGCACGGTAGGCGACGCCCAGCGCCTCTCGTGGTCGCCGATTGTCAACGTCCGCCTGACCTTCGATCGGAAGGTGCTCGACGACGCCTTTGCCATTGCCATCGACTCCCCCGTCCAAGCCATCTTCCGTTTAGCTGATGCGCGAACAGCCGATGCATCAGCCAGGCACCCGCTCGTACTCTCCCAGAGCTCTGCGTCCGAGTGGATCGACCGGCCGGATTCCGAGATCGTCGCGGAGCTCAGTTCAGCGCTGCGTGAGCTCCTGCCTGCAGCTCGCGACGCAAAGCTGCTCGATTCGCTTGTCCTTCGGAGTCGGCGCGCTACGTTCGTCCCGGCACCAGGATCCGACGCGCCGCGGCCGAAGGCCCGCACACCGATCGGCGGCCTCTACCTCGCTGGCGATTGGATAGCGACGGGCTGGCCCTCGACGATCGAGAGTGCCGTCCTCTCCGGCATTTATGCTGCAGCAGCTGCTGAAGCCGATGCTGCAACCTGTAGCAAACCCGAGTCCGACATCGAGAAGAGCAACAGCGAGGCCTGACAGGTCAGATCATGCAAGTCCCATGCTGTGGGACAGAGAGCCCATGGCTCTCGCACTTTGCGAGACGAGTGCACGATGCTATACTACCGGCCACAAAAGAGGTGGTATTCGTGCCCCAGACCATGACCGAGAAAATCCTCGCGCAACACCTGCGCGAAGGGAAACTAGAGCGCGGAACCGAGATCGGCATCCGCATGGATCACTGCCTAACCCAAGACTCGACCGGGACGATGGCGTGGCTCGAGTTCGAGGCACTCGGCATCGACAAGGTCCGCGCCGAGCTCGCCGTCTCGTACTCCGACCACACCTCGCTCGGGTTCAAGGGCGAGTCGACCGACGACCACATCTTCCTCCAGACCATCGCGTCGCACTACGGCGCCAAGTTCTCGAAGAACGGCAACGGCGTGTGCCACCAGATCCACTACGAGCGCTTCGGCGTGCCCCAGAAGACGCTCATCGGCTCGGACTCCCACACCCCGACGGCTGGCGGACTGGGCATGCTCGGCATCGGCGCCGGCGGCATGGACGTTGCCGTGTGCATGGGCGGCGGCCCGTTCTACCTCACCGTGCCGAAGATGATGAAGGTTGTCCTCACCGGGAAGCTGTCGCCCAATGTCGGGGCGAAGGACGTCGCCCTCGACTTCCTGCGACGCATCACGGTCAAGGGCGGCGTCGGCTACTTCGTCGAGTTCGTTGGGCCAGGCCTGAAGACCTTGTCGGTGCCCGAGCGCGCAACGATCACCAACATGGGCACCGAGTCCGGCGCGACATCGTCCATCTTCCCATCCGACGATGTGACCAAGGCGTTCCTCAAGATGCAGGGGCGTGAGAAGGACTGGCGCGAGCTTTCGCCCGACGAGGGCGCCATCTACGACAAAGAGATCACGATCGACCTTGGCGCGGTGAAGCCGCTCGTCGCGATGCCCGGGATGCCCGACAACGTGTTTGACATCGACAAGGTCGCGGGCACGAAGGTCGACCAGGTGTTCATCGGATCGTGCACCAACGGCTCGTACGAAGACCTCAAGGTCGTCGCCGAGATGCTGAAGGGCAAGAAGGTGTCGACCGACATCGACGTCATCGTGTCGCCCGGGTCGCGGCAGGCGTGGGAGATGCTGATGGAAGACGGCAGCTTCCTCGATCTGACCAAGGCCGGTGTGCGGATGATCGAGCCGGGCTGCAACGCGTGCATCGGCATCGGGTTCGTTCCCGGCACGAACCATCTTTCGCTGCGCACCGTGAACCGCAACTGGAAGGGTCGTGGCGGCAGCGAGGACGGCAAGCTTGCCCTGTGCGGGCCGCAAGTGGCCGCAGCCTCGGCGCTCAAGGGCGTCATCGCCGACCCGCGTGAGCTCCCGGCGCCCAAGGTGAAGGTCGACCACCTCACGGTCGACGACTACCTCATCCTCGATCCGCAGGGCGCGAAGGTTGAGATCCGGCGTGCCCCGAACATCGCGCCGCTCGGCAACCAGCGGCCGCTGCCGCCTGTGCTGAAGGGTGAGGCCTTGCTCAAGGTCGGCGACGGAGTCTCGACCGACGCGATCCTGCCCGCCGGGCCGCTCACGCAGCACCTGCGCTCGAACCTGCCCGAGATTGCGAAGTTCACGTTCTACTACGAGGACAAGACGTTCGCCGCACGGGCCCTGGAGAAGGGCGGCGGCTTCCTCGTTGGCGGTGACAACTACGGCCAGGGCTCGTCGCGCGAGCACGCGGCGCTTGCCCCGTGGAAGCTCGGGATCACGGCCGTCTTGGCGAAGAGCTTCGCCCGCATTCATCGCGCGAACCTCGTGAACATGGGCATCCTGCCGATGACGTGCAACACCGACCTCATCGACAAGGGCGACCAGCTCGAGATCGACGTGTCCAAGCTCACACCGGACCTCGTCGTGAAGAACCTGACGAAGGGCACGACCATCCCCGCGAAGCAGGACCTGTCCGAGCGCGAGAAGGCCATGCTGAAGGTGGGAGGACTGCTCGCGTACACAGCAACCCAGAGCGGCTAGAGACCTGGGTTGCGGGAGCGCAGGGCGGGACGCTGCTCTGCGCTCCTCACGTGCTCGACAACGGCCACAGCCACGTCGAGCACGCAACCGCAGCAGGGGCATTGGTCGGTGGTTCATACTCAGGGTGGCAAGCGCCGCGGGCTGGGGCTCGCGGCGCTCTCTTCTCCTATGTCGCGCGAGCCGCGCGGAGCTGAACATCCGCTGCTTCGCAGTCTGGTGCGAAGCGCGCAAAACTCAGTAGTCATGTCGGTTGCACGACGCAGCTGCTATTGACTTGTGCCTTACCACCGGTATACTCAGTTCACTACTCAACGCCAGGGAGCCTACGGGCAAGCTGGTCCCCTCCGGGTTGCTACCCGGAGGTTTCTTTTGTACTCTGGCGCGTGAATAGGACAGCCTATCTTGTAGACGGATTCAACCTGTACCATTCTCTCGTAGACGCGCAACGCGACAGCCATGGCGTGACGGCCAAGTGGCTTGACCTCACGGCGTTGTGCATGCGGTTCCTCAAGACGTCCGCCGAGCTGCGCGGCGAGCCTGCCACGCTGGTGGGCATCTACTACTTCTCCGCCATGCCGACTCACAGGTCCGCCGACCAGCAAGCTCGGCACGCCCTCTACATGAGATGCCTTGTCGGGACTGGCGTTCACGCCTCCCTCAGTCAGTTCAAGCGGCACAAGGAGAAGGAGACCGACGTCGCCATGGCCTCGAAGCTCTTCGAGGTCTGCTACGAGGACCTGGCTGACTGTGCCGTCCTCGTGACTGGTGATACGGATCTTTCTCCTGCTGTCCGAACGTGCCAGCGCCTGTTCCCAACGAAGACCATGATCTTCGCGCTGCCCTACCGCCGCGCGAACGATGAGCTCCGACGCCTCGCCCCCGGTTCGTTCAAGATCCGTGCCAAGACGTACTTCGCTAACCAGTTCCCTGATCCGCTCATCCTGCCGGACGGCATCGTGATCGCGAAGCCGGGGAGCTGGTAGCGCTGGAGCCAGAGAGGATAGGCATTCAGGCAGGTCAGTCCACTTGCACGGTCTGAGTACCGACGTACTCGGACTCGAGGACAGGCTCGCCGTCTTCGAGGAGCATGGAGATGACCTCGGCGAGATTCTCTTTCAGCTCGTCAACCGTCTCTCCCCGGGAGTGCGCACCCGGCCAGCCGGGCACGTAGCCCACGTACAACCCAGTCTGGGCATCTCGTTCAATCACGATGTTCCAGGAACGCATTCCAGCACCTCCTCGCGGCATCATAGCATCATGCGGACCTGTCTGTCACTCAGGGCACGAAGGGTCGTTGACCGCGCGGCGGACGTCAAGAAGCAAGACGCGACCGTTTCGCCCGAGGCCACGGCGTTCCTGGCGTGAGGTTCTGGCGCCACTAGCACTCTGAGGACTTGCCCTGTCTTCCCCGCATGATCACGATGGCTTAGCGTAGGGAGCTTCGTGCAGAGCAAGTCGGACATGCACTTGTCGGACGTGACGCTGCACTGGATGATGTGCACGTGAAGGATCGGACCGTGGGCTGCGTGCTTCTGACGGGAATCGAGCATAACTTCGATGACCTGCGCGGAGCGGACGCGTGAGGAAGTGCGCCGTCAAGGGCTGTGATCAGAAACCTGGTCCCGGCAATTCGATCTGTATTCTTCATAGGCCAATGCCTAAGGACGGCGACGAGTTCGTTCGCGTGCTGAACGGTCGCATCCAGGAGGGGAAGTTCGACTGCAGTGGGTTCGTCTTCCCAGTGCCAGTTGTCTCGCCAGCCGCAGACTGGCCTGATCGCGGTTCAGCAGTCGTGGTCCTGCCGGACCCCATTCCATATGGTTTCAGCTTTGACAACGCTGTGTTCTGTGCCTCCGTGACGATTGAGTACGCAACCTTTGAGGGGTGGGCAGAGTTCAACGGTGCTGAATTCCGTGACTCAGCTGTCTTTACTGGCACGGTGTTTGGGCAGTTCTGCCACTTCAATCGGTGCAGCTTTCTGTCGTTCACTTCATTCGCCAACTGTCACTTCCCCGAAGGCGGAGCGTTCGCGGGATGCCTCTTCTCTGGCGATGATCCGTGTGACGAAGAAGAGACAGCGTTCTTCGACAACGCGACATTCGAGAACGGCTTCGCGTGTTTTGGCGGCTCGCGCTTCGAAGTCGAAGGGAGCTTCTACTGCTGCCGATTCGATCAAGCCATCGAACTCGCGGGCGTGCGTTTCGAGCGGGGAGCGAATTTCGCCTACTGCAAGGCATCTGATGTTGTGGTCGGGTATCGACGCCCCACGACTCTGCCACTTGTGGTGCAAAGACGAGGGGTGTCCTTCGGTTCTTCTGAGTCCGAACAGTGCTTCTGGCGATTCGCACGACGGGTCTACGAGGATCAGGGAGATCGTGCACGAGCCGACGCCGCTTTCTACTTCGAGAGAGTCGCGGAGGTGTCACCCCGTGGCGTGCAGGAAGACCTAGAATACGAAGAGCTCACAAACCAGCGTAGAACACCTCCGATACTTGCAGCACTTCGAATTGCGCTTGCGTGGGCCCGTTGGTCGGCTGACTGTCTGCTTCTTCGATGGCCTACAGCATACGGCGTTGGCTTGGCGCGACTGGGGTTCACCTGGGTCGGGGTTGTTGTCCTTTTCGCACTTCTATACAGGACTCTAGGGGTGCTCAGCGAGTCCGTTACGCTCGGAGGTGCGTTCTATTTCAGCATCTCGACCTTCACAACGCTTGGGTATGGTGACATCAGGCCTTTGCCGGGGCTAGGCAGCGCTTTGTCATCGACGGAAGCGCTGCTAGGAGGAGTGACAATGGCTCTCACAGTTCTCGTCATCGGGCGGCGGTTCATGCGCTAGGTCTTGGGAGGGGCACGGATTGCTGGGCGCAACACAGGACTGGCGTGTCCAGTGCGCCTATGTGGCTCCCCTCGCTCGTGTTGTTGTTCAGGCTGCCCCACATCGCATTACCCAGCGAGGCGTACGTGGCATGGACGTCTTCTTCCCCGACGCCAATCGGGCCGGGTACCTGAAGACAACTCTCAGAGCAGGGCCAGCGCCTCCTCGCAGCCCCTGAGTGACTAGGTGGACGCGTTCTGCGCGAGGAGATGGGGCCGAGGCCCACGAGCTAGGTTGTGTGTCCCCGGGATTCATGAGGTGCAGCCCGCGAAGATGCGGCTCGAGTGAGCGTAGCCACGCGGAGGACGGGATCATGAGCCTCCGCGAGGATGACGTCAGGGCCTCGTTTCTGACCCGCGCTGAGTAACCTCTTCATAGGCGGAGACGGAAGCCACATCGGACGGGGAAGCTGAGTTGCTGCGGGCGAGCCCCTTTGCCGGGACGCCCTGTGCGGCTGGAAGCAGCTACTACATCCCGGAGCGCCCCGCCGTCGAGCGCCTACAGAGACTGAGTCGAGCTGTGTCAAGGCAAGATGCGACCCCACCACTCGCAGATCGCCTCGCCCCCGTAGACGTCTCGGTGTTCGTCGACGAACGCCGTCATCGCTTCGGTCGACGGTCGAGCTCCGCCTGGGCGAAAAAAAGCGGACGCCTTACGGAAGACCTCGTTCACCCGGCGTAGCTCGAAGTTCTCTCGCTCGAGCCGTTTGATCCGGGCTCGCTCGTCACACCGCCGCGCTGTCCGGCGTCGACTTCGACTCTTCGCACCCATGTCCGTAGCGTCTCTGGCGTGCAACCGATCCTCTGTGCGATCGAGAGAATCGCCGCCCACTGCGAGCCATGCTCACGCTCGCACTCGAACACCATCCGTACCGCTCGTTCCCGCACTTCGGGGGAGTACCTGCTCGGTCGTGCCATGACCCCATCCCCTCAAAGAATTCGGTCTCCGCCAATCCCGGGGCGGTTCGCTGGGTCGGCTAACGCCGGTCGCCGCTAGTCCTTCAGGTACCTGTCGATGTCCCGTATTGGCAGCGTCCTTGGGCGTCTCAACTCTTCCTGAGCTGCGTGAGCGAATAGACGACACCACCGATCGAAGAAGGCTTCCGAATGCTCACCATCCACTGCCACGGGCCCATACGCAAACTGGACTGTGTTCATACCAGGACTAGCAGCCTCATCTGCCTCATCCATCCGCTTTTGATCTACTGCGAATGGTGCATCTCGGCGGCGCCGCTCTGCTACTGGATGCGACATGTACCCTACTTCCCACCATCTGTATGCGTCGTCCCCTGGAATTCTCCCAAACCAGAGGTTCGCTGCCCACATGTATGGGTTCTCCTTCTGCCGGACAGCGATTATCGCTCCCAAAACAACATCCCAAGTCGAGGATCTGAATGCGTGCTCGGGCATCATGTGCTGTTCATCTTGCAGCAGCATGATCTCCAAATCACCGGCGAGGAGGTGCGCTTCCAGGTAGTGCGCTGGTGACCGAGCACACTCAGCTGGGGGAGCCTGATCTTGGATTCTCTCAAGCAGCGTTTGAACGAGCCTGTTCAGACTGGCCAAGCCGTCTCGTGCCAGATTCTGGCGGCGCTCCAATTCTATGCGCCTTCGTTCTGATTGGGCATCCTTCTTACTGGCGGCTTCTGCAGCCTTGATGCCGGCTGCGGCGAGTGGTGATTCAGCCATCGGAGCGCCTGAGCCGGTGGTCGAAACTACGACCCGGTCCAGAATCCTGCAGACCCGATCCAAGCTTGGTCTAGCTTTGGGCGACTTCATCAGAAGCATGGATGCAAGGCTGCGAAGGCTGGCGTTCCGGCAGACTAGCTCCGGCGGAGCCGATGACAGATGTTGATCCTGGAAGGAAGGCACGTCAGGTCCTGGAAACGGCGGAGCGCCGTTCAGAAGCGCATACATCATGCAGCCCAGCGCGTAGAGGTCAGTAGCCCGTGTTGATCGCTCAAGTCTCCACTGTTCCGGTGCAGCGAAAGGTGGACTCAGACAGCTCTTGAGAGTTCTGAGAGAAGTCGACTCTTCTACGAACCGTGCTATACCGAAGTCAGCGATTCTCCAGTGGCCGTCCTGCCAGAGTACATTCCCCGGCTTCAGGTCCCGGTGCACAAGGTCCCCGACTTCTCGAAGCCCATTGCACACAGCTAGAAGGATCGATGCTGCCTCATGTTCCTCGACACACCCCTCGGCTTCCAGCACGTCCTGTAGGCTCTTTTCAGCGCGTGGCATAACTAGGAAGTACCTGCTAGTGGTCTGGTCCTGGCCTGCATCGAGAAATGGCACGACATACCGGAGGTCTCGGCTCATGAGGAATTCTGCTATCCGAAACTCACGATGTGCTGCCTCCTCCGCTTCCATGTGGAGGCGCTTCACGGCGACCGGAGCACCGTCCTCTCCCTCACCTGCGAATACCGCGCCGAAACCGCCTGCAGGGCCCAATGGCGAGTCTGGATCGTACCACCACTTGCTCCTGCTGAGCTGAATCCTCTCCATGTGCAGCCCTCCTTGTCCAGTCTAGCAGATTGAGCTGCGAGTGTTCGCCCAGCTTCTCAGACTGACCCAATCTACTGTGATGTGAGGAGTGGTCACAAGCGAGAAGATGTCTGCGAGACGTCGCTCGCGGGTTCAAGTTCCCGCGCAACCGTCACGTTTGCGCACGGCTGGGATTCAGACACGTTCGTCTGAGAGGATTCCGAGTGCCGCTATGCGGTTCAGTGATCCAGAGCCCCTCGGCCGCCTCCCAGGAGCTGCCCTGCGAGGTAGATGATCAGCGCTGCCCTCCACCCCAGAACCCGGGGCCGAGCATAGCCCCGTGAGACCGGTCCAGAGACAGAGCTAGAAGCATCACACTCATGGCTACGCTAGTCGAAGGCGCGAGAGCGCTGCATTCCGAACCCTCAGTGGGATGTGGTGGCGTGGCTAGGCACTGGTCGCGGACACCGCTCACCACTCCGCAATGGCCACATGCGTTCCACACTCAGTCCCCAGACTCCAGCTTACCAGGCAGTAGACAGAACCCAGATCCTGCTTAGATTCAGCAACGCCCCAGCATGAAGGACTCGAACTCAGCTGTTAGCGAGGCGAGTTCAGAAGCAGCCGAATACGGGACCTGCATCGCCAACGAACCGCCTTGACATCGCGCCGTAGGGCGGTACGATCTCCGCATCCTGAGAACGGCGATCCCACAGGATGAGATCGCGCCCGGGAAGTGGATCCTCTGAATACGCTGGAGAAGTGCGTACGGATCTTGACCTTGTTCACCGAGTCGACGCCCGTGTTGGGCGTCCCCGAGATCTGCGCGCGCCTCGCCCTCCCGCGCAGCACGGCCTATCGCTACGTCTCCGCGCTGCGCGCCCACCGCTTCGTCGAAGAGGCGCCGGGCGGCGCTGTGTATCGACTCGGAGGACGTATCCTCGAGCTCGCGGCGACGATGGCGCGGAAGCCGTTGCGCGAGGTCGCGCTGCCGCACATGGAGCGCATCGCGCGCGAGACGGGCGAAACGGCCCTCCTCTGTGGCCTGCGCGAGCACGTCGGCGTGTGCTTGGAGAAGGTCGATGGCACGCACGCGCTTCGCGTCTCGTACGAGCTCGGCGACACGTACCCGCTTCACGCCGGGTCGACGGGCAAGGCGATCCTCGCCC
>Ga0315284_10012285_pt1 | contig 12194 bp, 10 predicted proteins | sample YL17G09_16_MG_FD_203696 | JGI IMG/M metagenome (GOLD analysis project Ga0315284, IMG submission 203696) | Sediment microbial communities from Yellowstone Lake, YNP, Wyoming, USA - YL17G09_16 | ecosystem: Environmental > Aquatic > Freshwater > Lake > Sediment | place: USA: Wyoming | collected...
CCCCAAACAGCAGAAGGCCTACGATCTGCTCAGAGGAATCACCGTGTAGACAGAAGCGCGCACCCTCAATTTGAACTATCCCACTGAAATTAAGGAAGATACCGTCTTTTTAAGAAAAGAACTTCAGATTAGGTTTCTTTGTCTTGCAACAACTGGCGGTAGGCGTCCTTCCTGGAGATGCCGCGCTGCCGGGCGATGGCCTTCAACGCCTCTTTTTTCGAGGCCCCGGTATTCTTCATTTCGTCCTGCACGTGCTCCCTGATGGATGTCGGCCAGGTGGATTGGGCGGAAGGCGTGATGGCGGCGCCACGATCTACCACCAAGGTGATCTCGCCCCGAATTTTCGGGCGGGAACCAAGTTCGGCCAGGATTTCTGAAAGAGTGCCGCGCAGCCACTCTTCGTGAATTTTCGTCAGCTCGCGGGCGACGCAGGCTTTTCTCTCGCCCAGAATTGCGGCCATGTCTTCCATAGCGGCCAGCAGGCGATGTGGAGCTTCGTAAAAGATCAGGGTTGCCGGGACGGCCGCGATCTCCTGCAAGCGCTTCCGGCGCATCCCCTGCCGCGGCGGTAAAAATCCGGCGAAGAAAAAGCTATCCGTGGGAAGACCTGAACCGGTTAGTGCGGCCGCGACGGCCGATGGGCCCGGTATCGGAATGACTTCGAAGCCTGCTTCTCTGCATGCGGCCACCAGGGTGTAGCCTGGGTCAGAAAGCAAAGGGGTGCCGGCATCGGACACGAGCGCGATTTTTTCCCCCTGCTCGAGCAGGCCCAGCAGCCGCTTGGTGTGGATGGTTTCGTTATACTCGTGGTGGCTTTCGCAGGGAGTGTGGATATCGTAATGGCTGAGCAGCCGGGCAGTATGGCGGGTATCCTCGCACGCGATCAGGTCCACTTCCTTGAGTATGCGCAGGGCACGAAGCGAAATATCTTCGAGGTTGCCGATGGGTGTGGCAACCAGATAGAGAATTGAGGCTCCGTGCATTGATTCCGTCAATGGTTCCTCTTCCTGGAGGCGGTTGTCACCGCGAAAACAAAACCTCGCTGAGAGATTTGATGATTGCAGATACGACAATCCGAAAACCGGATTTACATCAGGCGCGTCCCATGGCAGCGAGCATCTCAGCGACGGCACGCTGCATTCCCACCAGCGCCGCCCGTGCCACGATATTGTGCCCGATGTTGAGTTCTTCGATGACGGGAATATCGGAAATCAGGCGCACATTGCGATAAGTCAGCCCATGGCCGGCAAGGATTTTCAGGCCCTTTCCCGCGCCCTGATTGGCTGCTGCCACAACCTTCTCCAGTTCGTGTTGCAGTCTCGGTCCGGCCAGGTCGGTACTGCGCGGGCAGGTTTCGGAGTAGGCCCGCGTGTTGAGTTCGATCATCGTGGCACCTGTCTTGACGGCTGCATCCACCTGGGGCGGCTCGGGATCGATGAAAAGGCTTACCTGGATGCCTCCTTTCTGGAGCTTGCGGATTGCGGCGGCAATCGGCTTCATGTTGCGCACCACATCCAAGCCCCCCTCGGTTGTGACCTCACCTTCTCTTTCCGGCACCAGCGTCGCCTGGTCGGGCCGGAGCGTGAGCGCAGTGCGAACCATTTCAGCCGCTGCGGCCATCTCGAGATTCAGGCGTGTTGTAATCGTTTCTCTCAGGCGCCTGACGTCATTATCGTGGATGTGCCGGCGGTCTCCGCGCAGATGGACCGTGATGCCGTCTGCACCTGCGAGCTCGGCCAGCACCGCCGCTGCCACAGGATCGGGCTCGATGGCGTGGCGCGCCTGGCGAATGGTTGCTATATGATCGATATTGACTCCCAGCTTGGTCATTGGCTTGTCACTCCGCAGATTTGTAGAGCCTCCCAAAGTATGGCGCTAGTCTTGCTGTTCGAGGTAATCCGCCAGCCTGCGCATGCGCTCCAGAGTACGCTCTCGTCCCAAAGCTTGCATGACCTCAAATAATCCGGGCGCCACGCCTTGCCCGGTGAGCCCGACGCGCAATGCATTGATCAGCAATCCGGCCTTGATGCCGCGCTCCTGTGCAAGGGCGCGCAACTGCCGTTCCGTCGACTCCAGCGTGAAAGGATCGTTGCATTCGTACAGTGCGAGCAGGTCCCGGATCCATATCTTCAGCTGCGGATCGCTCAGAAACTTGGCCGCGGCTGCCGGGTCATACTCATACCGGTTTGTGAAGAATGCCCGGAAGGTACCGCTGAAATCCTTCAGCACATGGGCCCGGTTTTTGATCAACGCCAGGGTCCTGTCCATGGCTGCGGGCTCGATCTCATCGGCGGCTTCCGCCCAGATCCCGCTTGCATGGAGTTCTGCCGCGACCAGCCGGCGCAACTCATCCGGTGGCGTCATGTTGATGTACTGGCTGTTGAACCAGTTCAGCTTTTCCGTGCCGAAAACTGCATTGGCTTTGCCGACGCCCTCCAGCGAGTATAAATCAACCAATTGCCGGCGTGAGAGAATCTCGCGGTCATCGCCGGGAGACCATCCCAATAAAGACAGAAAATTGAAAAACGCGTCCGGCAGATACCCCAGCTCCGGGTAGGCCATCACCGAGGTCGCTCCATGGCGCTTGGATAGCCTCTGCTTGTCCGGGCCCAGGATCAAGGGAAGATGGGCGAATTCCGGCAGGGACCGTGCCGCGGCCTGGTACAAAAGAATCTGCTTGGGCGTATTGGAAATATGATCCGCACCGCGAATCACGTGGGTGATTTCCATGTCCAGGTCGTCGACGACGACCCCGAGGTGATACGTTGGAATCCCGTCTGACCGCAGCAGGACGAAGTCTTCGAGCTGAGTATGCGCCACTTCGATAAGGCCGAAAACTTTGTCGAGGAATGATGTTTTGCCGGCAGGCACGCGGAACCGCACCGCGAAAGGGACGCCTGCGTTCGCCCGGGATTCCGATTCCTCGGGCGAGAGGCCGAGGCAATGCCGGTCATAAAGCCAGGCGCCGCCCGTGCCCTGCTGAGCGCTCTTGCGCTCGGCCAGTTCTTCCGGCCTGCAGAAGCAGCGATAGGCGTGAGCGCTTTGGATCAGCCTGTAGGCGAACTCCTTGTACCTGTCGAGCCTGCGCGACTGAAAATACGGGCCCTCGTCCCAGTCCAGGCCAAGCCACCGCATCCCCTGCAGAATACCCTCCACCATTTCTTCCGATGAGCGCGCCAGGTCAGTGTCTTCGATTCGCAAAATGAACTTTCCGCCATGATGGCGGGCGAAGAGCCAGTTAAAGAGAGCCGTGCGGGCTCCGCCGACGTGGAGATAGCCCGTGGGACTGGGTGCAAAGCGAACGCGGATCGATGAATCCATCTCGTCTCTCAACCTCGTTCAGAAGACATCAAGATTATAAGACTGAAGCGGAAAAATCAAAGCAACCAAAGAAGGTCCGCGCGATCCAGACGCCAGGAGAGATACCTTCGTTCAGGTTTTTACTGGCAAACCGCTGCGCGCTTCGCCACTATTGCGTCCTGCGCGTGCCAACGGAGTCCTCCGTGTGCGCATCTGAGATCGGCAGTGGAGAGGTGCTGGAGTGGCCGAACAGGGCTGCCTGCTAAGCAGTTACACTGGCAAAACCGGTGTCGGGGGTTCGAATCCCCCCCTCTCCGCCAGATCTTTATCTTCCAACAATTGACATCGTAATGCCATGGGTGAGGCCGAAAATGAAGTTTTCGGCCACCGATGAATCGACATGTCAACCTCGCCAAGCGAATTCGGGTTTCCCAAGGATCCCACATACTTCAATCGGTTAATCTTGAGCGTAGATTCCGATACAAAATGTTCTTTCAACTGAAGAAAATCGTGTGTGGCCAGTACGCTCGCAAGCTCCTCCAGGGTTATGGCCGAAAGCGCGGTGAAGTCCAGATCTTCGGAGAAGCGCAACTGCGGAAGGTACGTGTGGTGAAGCGCGGTCCCTCCTTTGAAAACAAGTTCCTCTTTAATCGGAGATTCGTAGATTGTTTTCGATACCAGCGCGAGGAAATAATCCTTCTCGGCAGCGTCGAGGGGGTACCGGAGGTTGTTCCGGTTGATGATCTGGAGTTGTGATTTACTTAATAACTCCAGGGTCATAGTACAACCGCCATTTGGCATTGAAGGTTTTTGCGTTTCGGTACATTTTGCTGAATCCGGTCATCTTCTTACGCGCCATCTCGTGCAGGACATCAGTTGAAACGCCGACCGCGTCGAGCAGGAACCCGAGGTTGCGCTGGCTTGTAAGGTTGCATCTTTGCTATGATATCGGCGCTCTCATGCTCGCGCGGAGAACGCTTCCTGACCTCCGTCAAAAAGCAGGAAAACATAACCATATAACGGGACAATGACCACGCTCACCGAAGCAGACACATGTCGCACGTACGTGCTCCCCAAGCTCTACGCTGCGAACTGGACCGACGAGCAGATCAGCGAGCAGAAGAGCTTCACCGACGGCCGCATCGTGGTCGCCGGAGAAAAACCTACCCGCCGTCCTCAGAAACGTGCCGACTACCTTTTGAAGTATCGCCGCGACTTTACCTTGGCGGTCGTGGAGGCAAAGTCCGTCTATAAGAAGCCCGGCGACGGCCTCCAGCAGGCCAAGGAGTACGCCCAGATCCTGGGACTCAAGTTCGCCTACGCCACCAACGGCCATGGGATTGTCGAGCACGACTTCTTTACCGGAAGAGACAACGACCTGGAAACCTTCCCCACGCCCGACGAACTCTGGGCACGGCTCAAAGCGGCAGAGAACATAACGCCCGAAATCGCCGAGCGCGTACTCGCTCCTTACTACCGCCTCTCGGGAAAGACCCCGCGCTATTACCAGGATATTGCGATCAACCGGGCGGTGCAGGCGATGCTCCAAGGAAAAAAGCGCGTCCTTCTTACCCTGGCCACCGGAACCGGCAAGACCGTGGTCGCTTTTCAAATCTGCTGGAAGCTTTGGAACTCGCGCTGGAACCGGACGGGGGAATATCGCCGCCCGAGGATTCTCTATCTGGCCGACCGGAACATCCTGGTGGACGATCCCAAGGACAAAACCTTCACGCCATTCGGAGACGCCCGTCACAAGATCGAAAGCGAGGCGATCAAGAGCCGGGAGATGTACTTTGCCACCTACCAGGCTATCGCCAAGGATGAGCGCCGGCCCGGGCTTTATCGGGAATACGCCCGTGACTTTTTTGACCTCATCATCGTAGACGAGTGCCACCGCGGCAGCGCCCGGGACGAATCAAACTGGCGCGAGATCCTGGAGTACTTTGAACCGGCCTTTCAGCTGGGCATGACCGCAACCCCGCTGCGCCAGGATAACCGTGATACCTACCGTTATTTCGGCAATCCTCTCTATACCTACAGTCTCCGACAGGGGATTGACGACGGCTTTCTTGCCCCGTACAAGGTCCACCGGATCGTAACGACCGCGGATGCGGCAGGCTGGAGGCCGAGCAAGGGAGAACTCGACCGCTACGGCAGGGAAATTCCCGACGGCGAATACAGCACAAAGGACTTTGAACGAGTCGTTGCCCTCAAGGCCCGCACGGAGGCCATCGCCCGAAACCTGACCGACTTTCTCAAAAAAACCGACCGCTATGGAAAGACGATCGTCTTCTGCGTCGACCAGGAGCATGCCGAGGAGATGCGAAAGGCCCTCAACAACCTCAACGCGGACCTGGTCAAGCAAAATCCCGACTACACCGCCCGCATCGTCTCCGATGAAGGCAAGATCGGCAAGGGGCACCTTAGCCGCTTCATGGAACTGGAGACCCTGGTTCCCGCCATCGTTACCACCTCCCAGATGCTCACGACCGGCGTGGACGTGCAAACCTGCAAGAACGTCGTGCTCGCCCGCGTGATTAACTCCATGACCGACTTCAAGCAGATCATCGGCAGAGGGACCCGCGTCCGGGACGACTACGGCAAGCTCTATTTCAATATCCTGGATTACACCGGCAGCGCAACGCGGATGTTTGCCGATCCGGAGTTCGACGGCGAACCTGCGCTCGTAACCGAAGAAGAGATGGACGACAAGGGCGAGACCATTGGGAAACCCGAAGTGATCACCGAAGAAAAAGGAGGGCAGATAGACGAAGAGGAGCCGCCTCCATACGGCTTACCGCCCGGAGGTCCCGAAGGCACGCCTCGCAAATACTACGTTGACAGCGGCTCCGTCGAAATCGCAGCCCATCTTGTCTATGAGCTTGACCCGGACGGCAAGCAACTCCGCGTCATCAAATTCACGGACTACACCGCGGAGAAAGTCAGAAGCATGTATGCCTCCGCCGCGGCGCTCCGCTCAAAGTGGGGTAACGCCGAAGAACGAGCAACTATCATCCAGGCGCTTGAGGAACGGGGAATATCGTTTGCGGAGCTTGCCGAGACCGCGAAGCAGCCCGATGCCGACCCGTTTGACCTTCTCTGCCACGTGGCCTTCAACGCCCCGCTCCGGACGCGCCGCGAACGCGCCGAGATGCTCCGCAAGGAAAAAACGGACTTTTTCGATCAATATGCACCCGAAGCCCGCACTGTCCTGAATGAAATGCTCGACAAGTACATCGAGTATGGCACGGCGCAGTTCAAAATGCCGGACATTCTCAAAGTCCCGCCGATCTCGGAGCGCGGAACCATACCCCAAATCGCATCGCTCTTTGGCGGCGCGGAAAAACTCCGTACGGCCGTTGCCAAACTCTAAACGCTGCTCTATGCAGCCTGATTGACACCCTATGGCCCGAAAAAAATCGAAGACCGAAATCCCCCAATCCACAGCCCAGCAGCTGGGCAGCCTCATCAAATCCTGCCGCGACATCATGCGAAAGGACAAGGGGCTGAACGGCGACCTGGACCGGCTTCCCATGCTCACCTGGATCATGTTTTTGAAATTCCTCGACGACATGGAAGAGAACCGGAAGGAGGAGGCAACGCTTGCCGGAAAGAGATTCAGACCCGCAGTCGAACCTCCCTACCGCTGGCGCGATTGGGCCGCCAAACCGGACGGCATCACCGGTCCCGAACTGATTGCCTTCATCAACCAGGATGAGGCCGTGCGTCCCGACGGCAAGCGCGGCCCTGGGCTTTTTGCCTACCTGCGCTCGCTGGAAAGCGCAAACGGGGATCGCCGGGACGTGATCGCCCGCGTATTCGAAGGCACCGTCAACCGCATGATCAACGGCTACCTCCTGCGGGACGTACTCAACAAGGTTAACGAGATTCACTTCTCGTCAAAAGACGAAATTCACACGCTCGGAGCCTTCTACGAGACAATGCTCCGTGAGATGCGCGATGCTGCGGGAGATTCGGGCGAGTTCTACACGCCGCGCGCAGTGGTCAAGTTCATCGTCTCGGTAATTGACCCCAAGCTTGGTGAAACCGTCCTCGACCCTGCGGCCGGCACCGGAGGATTCCTCGTCGAATCTTTCGAGCACTTGAAAAAACAATGCAAGAAGGCGGAGGACTATTCGCACCTGCAGCGGGGGACCCTCCATGGCATCGAAGCCAAATCCCTTCCCTATCTCCTCTGCCAAATGAACCTGCTCCTTCACGGTCTTGAGTATCCCGAAATTGACCCGGGCAACGCGCTCCGCTTTCCGCTCCGCGAGATAGGCGATAGGGACCGGGTGGACGTTATCATGACGAATCCCCCCTTCGGCGGCGAGGAGGAGCGGGGGATTCTCTCCAATTTCCCGGAAGACAAGCAGACAGCGGAAACTGCGCTTCTCTTTTTGCAGCTCATCATGCGAAAACTCCGCCGGCCCGTCGGCGGTTCAAAAGGCGGCCGGTGCGGCATGGTCGTCCCAAACGGCGTTCTCTTCGGCGACGGCGTATGCGCCCGGATCAAAGATGAACTTCTCAAGGATTTCAACCTCCACACGATCCTCCGGCTCCCGAACGGCGTCTTCGCGCCGTACACTTCCATTCCGACCAATCTCCTTTTCTTCGACCGCTCCGGCCCCACCAAGGATATCTGGTACTACGAACAGCCGCTGCCCGAGGGCCGGAAGAACTACACCAAAACCCAGCCCATGCAGTTTGAGGAATTCGCCCCATGCCTTGAGTGGTGGAACAAGCGCAAGGAGAATGGACAAGCCTGGAAGGTAAAAGCTCAGGATGTTTTGAAGTACGATGAGAAAGGGACTCTCCTTTCCGTAAACCTCGACATCAAAAATCCGAATGCAAAACAGGATCTTGAACACCTCCCGCCCGAGCAGCTTGTCGAGAGCATTCTCCAGAAAGAGAAGCGGATCGCAGAGCTGATGGGCGAGATCAAACTGGCGCTTACCGAAAGCCGACAATGAACGCCTACCGCACATCACGACTTGCCGAAATCCTAAGCCGATCCCAAGATCCGGTCCAAATCATTCCCGAAGAAACATACAAACAAGTCACCGTGCGTTTGTTTCACAAAGGAGTAATCCTGAGGGGCCAGCAGCAAGGCGGGGCAATATCAACATCGAAACAATGGCGTGTTCGTACCGGTCAAGTTTTGCTTTCACGGATAGACGCCCGCAACGGTGCGATAGGATTGGTTCCCTTGGAACTCGATGGCGCCATTGTCACCAACGATTTTTGGGCTTTGAACGTTAACTTGGAGCTTGCGGAACCGAAGTACCTTGACCTGTATTTCGGAACGAGGCAGTTTGTCGAAAATTGTCAGCGAGCAAGCGAGGGCACAACAAACCGCGTTCGAATTCAATCAGGTCGGTTTCTTCAAATCGAAGTTCCGCTCCCCGCGCTACCTGAACAGCGCCGCATCGTCGCCCGCATCGAAAAACTTTCCGCCAAAATCGAAGAAGCTCGGAACCTGCGCCACCAGACTGCTGAAGAGACCGCGTCCCTATTGACCAACTATGTCGGAGAGGTTTTCTCTTGGCTTGAAACGCGCTATGCACGCCGCGAGTTTGGCTCCTTCATGCCACATGTCACTAGCGGTCCGCGTAATTGGGCTAAGCACTACGAGCAAGACGGTTTTAGATTCTATCGTGCCCAAGACATCGGGCTGGGCGGGAGAGTTCTCAATGACTCGAAAGTTTTTATCACACCGCCTCCAGGCGAACAGGGCCGCTCGGCGATGCTCCAACGTGGCGACTTAATGCTTGTGATCACAGGTGCAACTGTGGGGCGGGTGAGCATCTATCGCGAAGGGCTCGAGCCAGGATTTGTCAGCCAGCACGTGGGCATTTGTCGGTTAGCACAAAGTAAAGTCGAGCCAGATTTCGCCTTATGGGGACTTCGCGGGCCCAGTGGCCAAGCGCAGTTGATAGGACAGCGTTACGGCCAAGGGAAACCTGGCCTAAATCTTTCAAACATCCGCTCACTATCTCTGCCATTTCCTCCGCTCCCCGAGCAGCGTGGTATCGTCGCCCACCTCGATAGTCTCCAGGCCAAGGTAGACTCATTAAAGAAACTCCAGGAAGAATCCAAAGCCGAACTCAACGCCCTTATGCCTTCAATCCTCTCCCGCGCCTTTGCCGGAGACCTATAATCCGTGGTGATGTCTATGAGCACTTTCCACATTTTTAGTGAGCGTGAATTCAACCTCGTCTGCGCTGCATTAATGGAAAAACTCAAGTCCAAAATACACAGCGAGAATAAGGACTACCTGCTCAATGTGAATCGAACTGAGTATCTTGATCACATTATCTCTGAATTTGAGATATCTCCCCTCATTTTGGAGTTCGACAGCGTTACCGTTTCGACGTTTGAACGGTTAATTCCGGCAGAATTATTTCCGTTCAACTATAATGTTTACAGAGGTAAATCCTATCCCAAGCAGGTTGTGAAATATCACCTCCCATTTTCAGGTGACGAACAGCTTCTTCGATGCTTTCCGAGTACTCGAATCCTCAGTTCATATCCCGTCTCGGTTGAACGCAAAGAGATCTGCTTCGAGGTCATTGATTTTAACGGTGATCCTGAGCAAATCAAACGCGAGGCGCAATCGGCACTCAAAATAATTCGCCAACAATATGGCTATCTGGAGAAAGATGTCAGCAGCCACAATGCTGGCCTTCGAAAACAGGCTGAATCAATTTTTGACGCGCGCAGGACTGAAATCATGAAGCAAAACCAACTTGTTGCAGCGCTTGGGGTCCCGGTCAAAAAGTCCGAGAATATCCCAAGGACGTTTGCAGTTCCCGCAACAACACGCAAGCAAGTCGTACCCAGACCCCCGGCTCCCACCGAGAAATATTCGCCGGAACCTGCACTGGACCAAGCCATATATATGGAGATATTACAAACCATAAACGATACCGGCCGTGTTTTTGAACGCCTGCCCAGCACTTATGCTGATAAGGATGAAGAGACGCTTCGAGACCACTTAATTCTCAATTTGGAACCCCGGTTCCAGATCGGCACGACCGGAGAGACGTTCAATAAATCTGGCAAGACAGACATTTTGATGAGATATCAGGGAAAAAACATCTTTGTGGCAGAATGCAAATTTTGGGGAGGACAAAAGGCGCACCATGCGGCCATCGACCAACTCCTGTCTTATTTAACATGGAGGGATTCGAAAACTGCCCTTGTGTATTTTGTATCCACCAAAGAGATGATGGCACCACTTAAAGCTATCGAGGGAAGTACCTCCGCGCACCCGTGCTTTTTGGCTGACAAGGGCAGACAGGAAGAGTCATGGTTCCGATACGAGTTTCACCTCCCGGGAGACAACAGCCGGTCTGTTTACGTTTCGATTCTTTGTTTTCATTTACCAAAGCCATGATGGTGCCCGGCCTTCGCCGGAGAACTCTCAGGTATGCAGAAGAAGATCAGCGCAACTGAAATCCTAAAATCGGGGACTTGATTGCGTCATATGATTAACGTCAATCGGCCGAGGCAAAATAGGAGAGCCTGCCCGGTTTCCAATACGCCGGATGGGGGGAGAATGTCATCTGGGTGATGGTGGATCGCTGGCAGAGAAAGCTGCTGGAACGAAGGCTGTCGAGACTTGTGCTTTAACCGTTTTCAATTTCTCAAGTGGAAATCAACTACGGACTATGAACGAATCATTCAATATTTATTGCGACGAGAGTTGTCATCTAAAAAACGATCGTCAGAAGGTGATGGTCCTGGGTGCAGTGTGGTGCCCGGCGGAGAGAGCGCACGAGGTCAACCTCGACATCCGTGGGCTGAAACAATTGCATGGCCTGAATAAGGCTTGCGAGATTAAGTGGACTAAGGTGTCGCCGGGACAGATCGGATTCTACGAGGCGCTGCTGGACTACTTTTTCTCAAACGCGGATCTCCACTTCCGCTGCCTGATTGTTCCGGATAAGTCAGAGCTGCGGCATGAGGCGTTTGGGCAGACTCACGATGACTGGTACTACAAGATGTACTTCAGCATGCTGAAGGCCATTCTGAGCCCGGACGCCAGGTACCGGGTCTTTCTCGACATTAAAGACACCCGCTCGGCCGCAAAGGTCGCAAAGTTGCATGAAGTGCTGACCAACAACATGTACGACTTCTCGCGCAGCATCGTGGAGACGGTGCAGAATGTGCGGTCCCATGAGGTCGAGGTGCTCCAGTTATGTGATCTGCTGATCGGTGCGATCTCCTATGTCAACCGGGAGCTGACAAGTAGTGCTGCCAAACTGCAACTGGTGAATCAGATGCGTCGGCGGTCCGGATATAAGCTTACTCGGACAACTCTCTTGAGGGAAGCGAAGGTCAACCTGCTGAGGTGGTCGCCCGAGGAACCTGAATCGTGATGCCCGCCTGGCTTCCAGAATTCTGCGAAACCAATGGGGAATGGGATGAGGTCGTCTCAGCTCTCTATCGCCTGTTTTGTCGAGATTTTGTAGAGAGCCCGCTAAACCTGGAAGGGGATCCGATTTGGAGGGATCGCCGCATAACTGAGAAATACGAGGAAGCATTTTGGCATCTCATAACCAGAACCGACGATCGCACGGGTGAACGGCTGTTTGATCCAAGGCGTGCGGAACGGCTGAGCTGGTGCGCGGCGATCATTCGGAACTCAACGGATCCGGCCGTGAAGCAATGGCAGTATCGAGAAGGGACTGGAAAGATTCGGAGGTACCTCTGGTTGGAGGCGTACGATTACGTCGTTGTCCTCGAGCGACGCAAAATAGGCGGGAATTTCGTCAATTTTCTGATCTCTGCCCATCATGTGGACGGGGAATCTCGTCGGAGGAGCCTTAAACGGAAGTATGAGAAAAGGGAACAGCCTTAAATGCAATCGCCGCTCTCGCGAGCGGCGA
>Ga0315284_10012287_pt1 | contig 12192 bp, 12 predicted proteins | sample YL17G09_16_MG_FD_203696 | JGI IMG/M metagenome (GOLD analysis project Ga0315284, IMG submission 203696) | Sediment microbial communities from Yellowstone Lake, YNP, Wyoming, USA - YL17G09_16 | ecosystem: Environmental > Aquatic > Freshwater > Lake > Sediment | place: USA: Wyoming | collected...
ATTTTGAGGTAATATCGTAACGCCGTAATCCATGAATTTTTATATCCGCCTCATCCCATAGTGGTTGAACCATATCCGGGGGAGTAGACCGTAACAATTCCTGCGTGGTTTGCGTGCTCAAAAAGAAAGCGTTTATTCGTTCACTTCCTGACCGGCCTACATCCGGATTAGTAAGCTGCTGTCTGGGAATAATATGCAGAGGTAATTTGAACCATGGAGAATCCTTGCCAATGGGTAAAGATGCTGGAGCCGAATTATTAAATCCATCCTGTAAATTCGGTGATAACGGAAATGGTTTATCCCGAAAGAATACCGACATGGTTATATCTTTATCCGTCAATTCCTTGTCTGGTAATAGTTGCTCCCCATTATTTCCAATATCGCAAAAGAATTCTAGGAAAGCCGGGTCTGCCCATTCATCGGCAAGTTGCCAAAGGTTACCTTGCGGATTCATCAAATTGGGGTCAATACTTACCCGTTCCGGTACCCCGCTAAATCCGCGGGAATTGAACCCTGCCAAAATGTCATCAATGAAAATTCCGCTACTCGCGGGCATTGTATCGGGCATCTTCCAGGTGGCCCGGCCAAACCCTTCCAATTCGATATACCAACCCAAAAGCATACCCCTAACCGTTTCCAGCGGGGTACCCCCAATATTGGGTATATGCGACCATACTTGCATAGCAGTTGAACCCGCAACGTTTTCTACCTTAGATGCAAACCGATTAAACCATATCGGAGTACCTTCGAATATCCTTTGAAAGTCTCTACCGGTAATCATGTAAACCGTAGTATTGGCCCCGGCGCTCCCGATACCTTTTACTCTGCGAACGTCATCTACTAAACCCCGCATGGTGTACCAAATACGTCCATGTCGATGAAATATTATATCCATCCAATCGTCATCTACTATTTGGTCCAACAAAGTATCTCGTTGTTCTTTGGAAGGTTTAACTATTACCTGAATAGTACCGGCGGATTTAATACCTTTATTCGTGGCTACTTGAATTAATGTATGACTTTTATCGAAACGGTACCTACCGGACATATCTTGAGCTCCTTTAGATGCCAGTAGAATAGGATCATCGCCCTGAGAATAAATTATCACTTCCGCCCATGAAGTTTCAGACCCTTGAAACCCGGGGTGAGGCTGTTTAATTTTAGTAGCTACCATTAGAATTTACCCGCAACCAATGCCGCCCAATTATCCCAAACTGGATTTTCCGCAAAGGCAACTAATTTATCGGTGAATCGAACAAAACCTTTGCTAAGTTCCTCCATAGGTTTACCCGCTATATCAGCGAATGCCTTATTCACCTTCAATGCTGATTGCTGTAAATTAAACATGGTAGGCATCATTTCCCTGCCAATAACATTTTGCTGATTCTCTAACCCCGCAGCCCTCCCTACACCCCCGGAGCCACGTATATACTCCTCAGCTCCCGCATATATACCCTTTCTACCTCCTGTTTTTTCTCGGGTTTGCGTACCAAGGAATTGCGCTGAAGATGCTAATTCGGCATCTGTCATACCATTATTTATTCCCCCGGTTAATCGTTCAGTTTCAGCCCAACTAATATTCATACCTTTACGATTTAACGCCTCATGAACTACGTTAATTCCCGCGCCGCCGGCGCCTCCTCCAGCCTTAAATAATTGTCGAATTAATTTCATAGCCCCCGGCGTATTTAATCCCCCCTCCCCAAAAGACTCCATTTGCTTCATGGCTTCTACATAGGCATTCATACCGCCGCCCTGATAACCACCTATATTTTGCAACATGAGTAAATCAATAGCATCTTGCGGTCCTGTCTGCGTAAGCCTCTGAGAAGCGGCACCCATTTGTTGGCCTAAAGCGGCCCCACGTAAACCCCCTAATCCCAATCCTGAAAATACCGTTCCCATTCTTGCTATTGACCCTGAATTAATAGGTATACCCGTGGTTTTCCATTGGTCAAACCCTTGAGCCATTTGTTGCATATAATCCGTCAATTCACTACCTTGTAATCCCAATCGAAGAGCATCACCAATAGCCCGGGCCTCTCCTTTAGCCCCGCCCCCGCCAACCATGCCGCCTCGCCTTCCCGCGCCTAAGAAAGCCCCGGATACATCGGCACCTATTCCATACCGAGTTTGCGCGGCAAAGGCCATTCGTACCATATCCTGACGTTCTGCTTGTGCTAGATTACCCCCGCCGCGTTGTAACATAGGCATTAAAGCGGGAATAGCTGCTTGCTCACTCAAACCCCCTAATGTTTGCCCGTAACGTCGTATCCCGGCAAATAGATCCGTTCCACCTTTTGCCTTATCCGGTTGCCGTCCTTGGCTTACTCGGGCAACCACAGCATCAGTATCTTTTCTTACTCGGCCTTTTATGGCCTCATTAATTGAAACATCCAAAGCCTGTTGATATGTTACTTGCGGATTATTCCTACTAGTCACCATTGCGTTATCTTGCGCGGACTTCCACCATTTAGGCAATCCCCCTTCGGGCATACCCTCAAAATCCTTTTTCATCCCGGGAACCATAGCCCTATAATATTCCGTTTGTTCCCTGGAAAAATCTCGACGCAAATTTGATAAATTTGTCCCCGATTGAATACCTCTGATATTACTTTGTTGCCCCCAGCCCCCGGAGCCGCTTAAAAAGGGTAATGCGCCCAACCGGGTACGTTGTAATTCTAAAGCGCCCCCCGCGAAACCGATTGCATTATTAAATTGACCTGATAAAAATCCGCCAAATCCGGGAATAGTAGATATTGCTTGGGATAACCCTGATACGCCCCCGAAAGGCGCTCCCGCCGCTCCCCGGGCCATATTACCCAAAGCATAACCAGCCGCTTGCCGATACATCCCCGGCCCGCGCTGAAGGTAATCTATTCCTGTTCCCCCCTGAACCAATCCCTGCATAAACGATCCGCGCCGTTGCTCCTTAGCGGCACCTTCTCCGGTACGAGAAGCATTTACCATACGCCGCTGTAATGATTCTGACCGTTCATATTCCTTGTTAATACCTTTCAATTCCGATTTTAATTGCTTGTATTGCTCCGTACCCCTTTGCATACCTGACATAGCCTTTGTAAGCGCTAGTTGCTTATCCAACAACTTTTTCAATTGGTCTGTTACGGCAACCAATTCTTTCCGATAACCCTTACTAGCGGTTTCATTCTTAGCCCAACCTTTTGCTTGTTCAGATTGTGCTTTTTGCGCCTGAGTAACTAATTTATTGGCTTGTTGCTGGACATCTTGGAAACCCCGCGCTTTGGCTTGTACTATAAGGTCTGTTTTAGTTTCTGGCATTAAAAAACCTCACTATACGAAAAGGTAAGGTGTGTACATACTACGTACACACCTTACTTATCCAAATCGGGTATCCGACCTTCCGCCAAATCCTTCTCCCATTCATCAATTAATGGGTCACCACTACCACCCTTTTCATCTTGATTCAAAATACTTTCCAATTTATTCAATGCTTGCAAAGTCTTTCCTTGATCGGTATCTCCCGATTCTAAAGCCGCTTTTAGCTCATCTCGCCGGGCATATAAATCCTCATAAAATTCCGTTTGCCATTCTGGAATACTTCGGGCCTGATATAACGGGTCATTTGAAGGCCGTTTATACTTATCAATCCACCATCGGCGGATAACCCCGTCATTCGTCGCTATGTTCCTTTGCGCCGCGGCTTTCAGTGTTTCCATGCTCGCGAAAAAAGTTCTCGAAAGAGTATACCTCCGCATATACAGCCTGAAGTAATGGTACACCATCAACTATTGATAACGGGTCTTTGAACCAACCCGGCTTTTCATCCAGGCAAAATGATAGCCGACTGACGATGAATGCTATTTCATCGGTCAAAACATCTAAGGATTCTTTCGGAGCGCCCCCCAATAATCGGGATTGCATAGAACCCGCTTTGAGTAAATCCAGCGGGGTAGGGTAATGCACTCGAAAATGACCGGTCCATACTTTACCGCGGCTATCAGTCCAGTTGAATTCAAACGGATAAGGATTTGTTGCCCTCGGGTCTTTCAAAATATCCTTTTCTTTTTCTTCCGGTTTTGGTAAATCCGTAGTGGCATCTACCGCTTCTTTCAATTCATCGGTTGTTACTTCATCAAGCTTTAATCGTTTCGCAATTTCTTCCGGTGTTAGAGTAGACATGATCGCTCTCCTTGTTGAAGTTCAATTATCAATATATGGGAGAAACTAGATTAGTGGCAATGTCTGGATGAAACGCGGATATTTCTTGGATGAAACTTAAATCTCGGATTCGTCTTTCACTCGAATAGCGTTAAACGTTACATCCTCGCCAACTACGCCTTTGGGGTCTATCGCCCAATTATGGCTGGCAATCTTGACTTGCTCTACCACGCCCCAAATAGTGTTAGTCGAGGTGTCCTCAATAGTGGCTTGCATCTCCCCGGAAGTGAGGATATTTTTCAATCTCTCATCCTTGGTGACCCCACCTTTAGGCGCCCAACCCTTCGATTTTATCGAGTCCTTGATAATCCGGAACATAGATGCCGAGAAGGTAACCCGGTATGCCACCGTTACAAATTCCTCGACCTCGATATTATCCAAAACCTCTATTGGAAAATTCTCCCAATCTTCTCCAATTGTCACCCCGCGGCAATAACCGACTTTTACTCCGTTTATACTTAGCCGGGCTCTTGCCCCTGTTAAAACTTTTCCTTTTTCCATGGTAAGCTTCTCCTATCAGCTTATGCCGTTATGCGCTTTGGCTAATGGTGACAAGGTGAATGGTATTCTTTACAAAGTTAATCGGAATTACTGGAGCTATTTCAACCGATACTTCCAGGGTATCCACTATCAAACTAATATCCAGGGACCGCCAAGTAGTTAGAATTTCACCGTCAACCAGCAATCCCAAAGTGTTAATTGCAGCACCCTTACCCGCGTTAATCGAACCCGCAAACCCCTTTTTACCTACCAGGAATTCCATATTGCCGCGGAAGTTATAAGCCGCGTAATCCGCCGCCTGATTTACACTAGCCTCGGTATACGCAATATTGTTACTAACCAGATAAGAGGTAATGTTGCGTACTATCCGCCGGCCAATACCTTCAACCGTTTCCAGGAATAGGCAACCCGCTTGCACCAACTCCTCGGCATCATCCGTAGGATTCCAGGATGTATCTTGCCGATAAGCCAGTACGTTACAATATTTATGAGTTAGCGGTGTTCCTACCGGAGCTCCCGCCTGAAGGCCAGCAACTATCGCAGCATAAAATGGGGGCATAAATTCCGTTAGCACCCCATTGGAGTCATATCGGCTAATCGCTTGGCCAACTACGCGAATATGCCGGCTACTCAAAGCCGCAATATACGCTTTCAATTCGGTCTTGGTAGGAACATCTGTTAAAGCCAAGTTCATCGCGCCAACTACCCCATCTCGTTCCGACCGACCAATTCCCCCCATGTACGCACAATGCGCATGCACGGCTGCATGAACCGCCGGGTTACCAGTTAACACTACCACGGTATTAACCCGGGTACGTTTCAACAGGTTCAAGGCTGATTGCCAATCACTAAAAGAAGCGCTTCCTTCGGTACCCCCGCTAAGGAATACCGGCGCGGAAGTATTACTAGGAGCGCCCCCGGTAGCTCCGCTAGATATTACCGAACTGACATACTGCGAATTGTTATTTATCCACTCATTGCATAAATACAAATCCGCGTAATAGGTTGGTGTAGCGCCTAAACAGTTTACCGCGGCAATCGTAACATCCAGGCTATCCAGGGGTAATGAAGTTCTACCCGTTACCATAGTGAAGGTGAATCCGCCAACCGCAGTTACCGACCTGGAATTAAAATAATCCCGAGCTTTGAGCAACGTAGTTTGGGTAACCAGTTTAGCCCATACCGCCGTCATCGATACCGTAACATTTTGCAAAGCTTCTACATCGCAAAGCACGATTGCCGTAATGGTTGACCACACTACGGCATCCACTACCGGAACTACGCCGGCAAGAGTAATCGTTTTCAGCGTTACAGTCCCGGAAGCATTGGTACCTACCAGAATCACTTTTTTGGTACTGGCGCCACTGGATACCAGGGTTGCTACACCCGCGCCATACATGCAAACACCGAGTTTCAACCCGGTAGTTTTATTGACGCCCGCGGTCAAAGTAAGAATCACTACGGAAGCCGCCGCAGAAGCCACGGTAACCGTACCCGCCGTTGTACCCGAAATTTGAGCCCCCAGCACTCCACTAGCCGCCCATACCTGAGTACCAGTTACTTTGCTTAGACCGTTCAAAGTTAGCAATTCCCGCTTTGCAGCTCCGGCAACATCAAAACCATAAACGGTTATCACCCGACCAACATCACCCGCGCTAGCGGACACTACTTCAACTTTTCCGGAAGCGGCCAGCGGAGTACCCATATCGCCATCCAACCCAGCCATAGTTCTGGTAGCCAAACATTTGATTTCCCCATCAGTAATAACTTGGGAAGTCATCGTATCCCAACCATTGGTAGGCTTGGTATAATGAAGGGTAAACATACTATCGCCGCCAATATCATTGCCGGCTTCAGTAACATCCTCAAAAATGATGGTAATCAATTTCCCCTTGGTAGTTCCCGCAGCTACGGAAACATTGATTTGTTCCGTAAAAGCCCCGTAATCTTTGGAAGTCAAATCCAAAGCATTTCCGTAAGCATTGGGCAAGCTAACCAGGGATTGCGTAGCCGGATTAACCTTCATCGCCACAACCGATTGAGCGCCGGCCACAATATCCGGGTCTTTCGATGGGGCAAAAAGCATATCCGTTACTTCCCGCAAATCTCCGGATTTGAAAAATTGCTTGGATTGATCCGGCTTAGTTAGGCGTATAAAATTCTCCGGTTCCAGATTAGCCGAATAAGGAGCGCCGCCTTCCGCCGTTCCTAGCACTCCGATAATACCGGAAGCGCCTAAACCAACCTGCTCCAGCCCGGAAGCATCAACTTCAGAGTAACTACCAGGTACGCTAATAATTCTGCCGTTGTAAAAAATTGTTGAACATGCCATTGAGTTATCTCCTTAAACTTAAACCGGTTTATTCATAAATTTTTGGTATTCAAATTGCCATTGGTCCCTGGTAAGATTATCCAGATTATTTCGAAAAGCATAACTACCGAAACCCGCCATTTGATCCCACTTCGGCCCTGCTATCGTGAGATACACTCGTAACGGAATAGTATCTAATGGCCGAGTTAATATAGAATCTGTCTCTTTTACTTGCGGCATTTCTACCGGGCTATCGAACTCTTGAATACTTCTCCGTTTTACCATCTTTATATCTCCTATGGCACTACAGTAACTAACGATTTGACCCCCCCAATATCGCTGTTATCATCCCCTCCGTCAATATGTATGCCTCCGACCTTCCAAGCCTTCCCCGCGTTACTCCCCTTGAGTACCGTTTTTAGCTCCCGTTGCGCGGTATAAGTAAGTTGCCGCACAAACCAAATTTCAGGAATATACCGGGGATCTGGGAGTAATTCCGTACCGGAAAGTAGGTTTCCATAAATTCCTTCTGGTATAAAGGTTGGTTTTGCCTCCAAAATAATTGTTTTAGCAATTTCATATATATACGATGTAGCTTCCGGGTGTTCCGTTATGCACAAAACATGATACGTATGATTCCAAAACCGGGTATATTGGTCACAACCATAATCAGGGTCATCCTCATCCTCATCCATTCCGGCTTCATCCCCCAATACCGCGTCACTCTCCCGTTCATCCCCCAAAACGATTGAATAAAATGGCGGGATTTGATCTAACCGAGGATACCCATGAAATACTTTAGGCGTTTTATTGGCAAAAAATGTTTTTATGGCTTCTATTTCCGTTGTTTCCAAACCAAAGTTATCCCCGAATAGCGTATCTAGCGCTTCCGGATGGGCTAAATAATATTGAATACCGGCGGATAACGCTTTATAAAGTATGCGCTGAATCACTTTAACCCCCTAACGTAAGCATCAAAAGCTTGCGGTGCCAATTTAGTAGTGACGTATTCAGCTACTTCATGGGCTAGAAACTTGCCTATCGTTGCCGGGCGTATCCAAGGACTTCCAACCGCTTGACCACTGGCATCAACTGAAATCATTCTAAAAGTCATATAACTACTTTGCGTAGTTCCCCCGTAAGTCTTTTCCAAACGGACCATACCCTCATACGGATTGGTTGCATGGTAATCTTTCAACTTTTGAATCGCTACCGTTTGGCCGCGCCGGGTAACTTGCGTACTGGTATCCAAGCGCCCGCCCCATTTGGTTCCTCCCTTATAAGGATCTGAAGTAGATGGCATCAACTTTTTAGCTGCCCGGTAAACATCTCTACCCAATTGCCCGGATGCCTTAGCCCCCAGCATAGATGAATATGCCGCGCCCATCGGAGTACCATGCGCTCCCTGACCTGGAGTTCTATGCCGAAATGGAATTGCCCGGTAAAATCCACCTTCCGCCCGGGTATGTTTACCCGTAGCATTGGGGCCTAATAGGGTATCGTGCATATCGGTTTCTTTCATACCCTGTTCAAGTAAATTTGGTAGTACCCCGGTTAAGGAAATAACCGCCGTATCCTCATCAGGCCAATTAGCCGCTTGGATACCGTTGATATATTCCGATTTAGTGGTATTGAAAGTTCGACCCGCCAATTGAATCCAATATGCCCGGGCACCCTCAACTATATCCCGGAGTACCGCTTTAACCGCTTTCTCATTGAAAGCAGCTAAAAAAGCTGAAGGCATAATATCTTGAAGGTTCACAATCTCGATCAAAGGAGCCACTCATAACGCAGTAAGGCTTGCGTGGGTAGGTCAATCGGGTCACCCATAGGAGTAGACGGCTTCTCTACTTTGAATTTGCTGTACGTCAACCTAACGGTATGGGGATGCTCAATAACCCTATATGTAGGATGACAAAGATAATGACAAGTGAGCGGAGTACCCGCTACCGGACCTTTACCCGTTACCCACTGGATATCGCCCGCTACTACAGTGTAATCGGTTCCCAACGCATAAACTTGCGTTTTACTCCGCAACAGATTTACCGATACCACCGGATACCGAGTAACCAATAATGCCGCGGGATCACCAGCTAGAATGAGCTGAGCATAAACCAGCGTAGCATCTAAACCAATAATTCGGTCATAGTAACCAAGTTTGTTTTCAGCTCTTACCGTGCATTGACTAGTACCCTCTAAGCGCGGACCCACGGTTTCCCAGGGATGTTTTGAGTTACCCAATCCGGTCATAACCGCATGAATCACCGCGCCCCCGGTGGATATCTTAGTCTGAAGGGTATCCAAGGCGCCTATAATTTTAGGGTTACTTACCGCGCCAACAGGCTTAAAGAATATCCAACCATTACCCCCGCAAAGCGTACAGTTGGGATCAGCCTGGTCCGTCTGAGTAGAAACACTGCGACAAGGACATTGGGTAGTTTGAAACCACGCTACCCGATAGCCCTTAGATTCGATAACCTGAATCCAGCGGTTGTTTTTGAAGTCAACCCGGTTCTTATCCTTAATTCCGGCGGGGAAACCGATTACACCTGGATTTTTAGATAGTGTCGGCATTATACCACCGTCAACTTAGCACCCTTCCAATAACGGATTAGGGTAGGAACTTGTTCTTTTATGTCCTTCCAATACTGTACGATTCGTGAGCCGTAGCCCCCATAAGTGGCCGAAAGGGTACTTGAAATCGATTGGCTTAACCCGTCGATTCCAATTGATGTACCCGCAATACCGGCACCAACAATCATATCGCCGGCAATATTCAGCGGACCCATGGCCGCTAACATCCCTACCAGATGTTTGATGTTAGCTGGGAAGGTATCTAATTCAGGATCCGGTCTGGATACCGCTAATGGATTACTTGGCCGGCCAAAACCCGCTTCATAAGTTATTCGGAAAGCATCAGGTATGAATTTATTCATACCGTAAATTAGCGGTAACCACGCCCCGGAAGCCCCCAATAAAATAGTACCCGCAGTACCGGTACCAGGCACCATTTGCACCTGGCCATCATACCGTTGTACGTGTATCCAATCCCGTTCAAATACTTTAACCACCTGCTCCCCCGGAAGTACCAATTTCACTTCTTCAACTCCGATTACCGGGGAATTTACCAGCTTGAGCCATATATATTTGTTGTAATCTTCCTTGATATAATCGTGGCATTCCTCTACATACCGTTTCGGTATTATTGGCATCTGAAGCTTTTGTTCCAGGAAGTTAACCGCTTGCTTGATATAATGCGTATAAAGATATTGCGGGTACGGTAAATTGGCATCATTGGTTAAGTCGATACCAAACAGGTAAAAATCCTTCAATTCCTCGACACTCAGAACCGTTAATGCTGGTTCCGGGGCTCCCCGTTCTGGAGTAGAAAAGGCATCAAAAGTCCCGCTAATCGAATTGTAATATCGGAACTTGTACCAAAAAGTTTTATCGCCGACCGAATCCGTGTATCGGTATTCGGTTTTATTCGCTACCAATTGTACTCGGGTTTCCTCATCGGTTATTTCATCATAAACTCCAGTTGGTCCCGAAGTACTTCGATAGATTTGGATTTGGTCATACGTCAACATCACCGTATTTATATCCGTAATAGCAATATCAATAATAATTGGTTCCGCCACCATAGTTACCCCTTTATGCCCAGGTAGTAAAATCCTGACTAGCTAAATCCGGTACCGTTTTGGTTATATCTACTCCGGTATCCTCGATAACGAAATTGACCTGTACTAAACGTTCCAAAAATAATTCAAAATATCCGGCACCATCGGTTACCGTAGTAACCGCCTGGTTATATTGCAACGCCCCCTGATTCACTTGCGGAGTCACCGCCTGGGCACTAACCAAAGTATTCGACCGCACCCGTCCCGCGGCATCCCGTACCGTGCCAAAAATGCGGCAAAGATTAAGCGTAGTCACTTATTAACTCCAGGTAGTTACATCCTGACTAGCAGCATCGGGGACCGTAAGCGTAGCATCAATTCCCGTATTCTCAATTACAAAATTTACTATCACCCCACGTTCCAGGTCAATTCGGAAATACCCATTACCATCGGTAAGCGTTTCCGCTATTTTGTCATGCTGCTGACTATCCTGAACTACTTGCGGAGTTACCGCGTAAGCCGTTACCAATACGTTAGAAGCTTCATGCCCAGAAGCATCCCGTACCCAACCGTAAATAGCACAAAGATTCGGTGCCGCCGGTGGAATAATCACAATAATGGAACTACCTAAGTAACTCACATTGGCGTCGGCTATGATTACCAAGGTTTCCGGAACTGTAAATGAATATCCCGTTTTGAATAACCGGATTGAATAGGTACCAGCATCCAAAGCAATCGTTACTTGGCCTAAAACATTAGTTACCATGCGGCCAATAAAGTAAGTATCGGTAGCATCGTAAATATCAACATTCACCCCTTGCAACGGTACAAAGCCAACGGAATCCTCAACCGTAATTTTGATTTTATATGCCCCCTGGAGTAAAGCCGCTATCTTAGATAACGCCAATCCGGTAGACCCCGGATTAAGATGACTAGCTAACGTAGCATCCCATACCGGATCGGCATCCTGAATAAAATGCTCTTCAACCGCGAACCCAATAGGATCAACGGTTGACCGATAATAAACCAGATAAATCCATTCCTCGCCAATAAGGGATTGCTCAAAAAGATAGGTATACAACCCGGGGGAACTAACGGCGTCTACTTCCGATAATACTAACCAATATGGCAACGCCTGAAAAGTAGCTCCATTCCAATACCAGCCATCCAGCGGAGATCCATTTACTACGCGCATACGTCGAATAGACACTTCCGGAGATAACCCCGTAGCACCTGCACCATCGGATAACACTAATTGTAGTTGTAAGGGAATATCGGATGCTGGAGCCCAACGATTATATGAATCGGACATTGCTTACCCCGCTCAAATGCTAATCTCGAAAAGAGTCTAGCACCTGAACAGGAAAGCGTAAAGTTACAAAGATTTGTTTTGTCGTTCCCGGCATAAAATACAAGACGCTAATTCTTTTCCTCCATCTAGCATCCTTTTTATTTCAATTGATACTTCCGGCGGGAATCCCAATACAAGCGGCTCCTCACCGCAATCGTACTTTACAGCATCCCGCATTACCATAGCCGCCGCTTCTATAGCAGTTTTGC
>Ga0315284_10012288_pt1 | contig 12191 bp, 11 predicted proteins | sample YL17G09_16_MG_FD_203696 | JGI IMG/M metagenome (GOLD analysis project Ga0315284, IMG submission 203696) | Sediment microbial communities from Yellowstone Lake, YNP, Wyoming, USA - YL17G09_16 | ecosystem: Environmental > Aquatic > Freshwater > Lake > Sediment | place: USA: Wyoming | collected...
ACCTTTATTTTCCATTTGCTGTGCTTCATCCAAACTTTGGGGCCCTTTAATAAGAGGACTTGGTTCTTGGATTGCGGGAGCAATTGCTGGAGCGGCTGGAAGTTGTGGGGTAGGTTCTGCTGAAACCACTGTGGCTTCTCCGGTGGGATTAATGTCCGTGGGTATGGTAGTAAACGAGGCTGGAATTTTATCTATAGCCTCAGGTTGCACCTCTTGTGCAGAAACGCCGTCTACACCAGCAAAATGCTGAATATCACCGGGTTTTTTCTCTTCTTTTTTTCCACCAAAGGCATCAGATAGGGATTTTACTCCTCTTGGATCCAGTACTGGACCACCTTCAGAATAACCGTGATATTGGTTTTTTTCGTTATCTACATCCTGCTGTGTAATTCTACCACCTTGCTTGTGTAATCGTTTTAACGATGCTGCATCCGAATAGTCCTGCGGCGTAACTCTACCACCTTCAGAATAACCTTGTGGATGAGATGCACGTTCTATATTGCGACCGTATGTTTCTTCCGGAGAAACTTTTTTAGGAGCCGGAGTCTTATCCCCACCATGTTGTTGCTCTTGGAATCTTTCTTTAGCAGCTTTATTATGTTGGGCTTCTTCTGGAGTAAAATTATCCTTAACATTCTGAGAGGTTCCTTCTGGATACTCCACTTTTCCCGTTATAGCTACTTCGCCACCTTTAGCGAGTTGCTGAATTTTTTGAGAAAGATCTTGTGAAAGACCTTGCTTTGCAATGTGGAAATGAGCTTTTCCATCGTGCATAATAAAATGGGAGGGGGTTTCGTGTACCATGCGATATTTTGCGAGATTTTTCATTTTATTATTCCTTTTATCTGCTCAACAAGTGGAGAAATCTTATCTTTTAAATCGGATATTTGTTGCGTCATTTCTTTAATTTGACCGGACTCTTGTTCGGGCATATTATCCACATGCCTTTTTTGCATCTTATTTAAAATAACTGTTGCAAGCGTTATTACAGAAGGAAAATCCAATACTGGAGAAGCTACTATTTTACCCATAATTATAATAAATGCCAAATCACTAAGATTTAGTCTACCATCATCATCTAAAATATGCAAGAAAGAACCTGCGTTCTTAATCCATTCTTTCATACTACTTACCCTTTTTAATTACCTTATGCATAGAATCGATATGTTCCATAAGTTCAGCCATCTTACGCTTAGCCTCTAATATTTTAGAAAACCCTTTGGGTTCGGCTTCTTTTCCTTTTTCTTTTTGTAAGGCCCTCATGAATTCTGCCGCTCGGCCTTCTGGATCGTCTGATTTTGTAACTGAACGAGGAAGCACCACTTCTCCGGGAGAAAGTATGGCGTGAACAGTGTCATTTTGTGCGCTATCACCTTCTACTGCGGCTTTACCAGGAACATGTCCACCTTCTCTATAATCAGGGGCTTCTCCACCATGAGCTGCACCGCCCATATTAACCGCATTATCATTATATGAACCATTTCCGGCGGCAGCATTACCCGTGCCTGCAATAGGAGTTGCGCCTTCTAATGCATTTTCGGTAGGGGGGTTTTTTGTGCCGAGTAATCCCGTTAAAGCTCCACCGATTCCACCGATAAGCCCCCCAGTTATCTTGGCCTGATTGTCTGCATTTGCTTGTGCGGCTTTAGCGTTTATTTCGTTAGCTGCGCCATGAGCCGCTACAATCTGTGCATTTTGTTGTGATAAAGCCTGTTGATTAATGCCAAGATTTTGATTGGCTATAGAACCACCTTGAAGAGATTGTCCCGCTTGTTGTCCATAAACATTTGCAAGTGCACCTTGAGCGGCAAGTTGTTGTTGAGCCCTCATAAGACCTGATTGTCCTGCGGCTTGTTGATTATTGGAGGCTTGATTTTGAGCTATGAGTCGTGCGGCAAGAGCAGGATTCATGCCCCGTTGTGAGGCCATTGCACCAGCGGCTTGTTGATTGTTTCTATCAGTAGCTTGCTGTAATTGCATTTGTGCAATGTTTGGACCTTGTCCTTGTGACTGTGCTAATAATTGATTAGCAAGATTACCCTGATTTTGATATACTTGATTAGCTTGTCCTAATTGACTTGAATAATCACTCTGCGCATTTGCAATTGCGGGTTGTAGATTTTGATTTGTAAATGCTGCGTCACCTGTTGCGGCTTGGGCTCGCTGTGTATTTTTTCCACCGCCACCACCACCTAACGCTCCGGCTGCACCTGCAACTGCGCCTATTCCCTGAACTACTGCGGGTATTGCTGCTAAAAAAGCCATTATCTAATCTCCTTAAACATAGTGGAAGAATTTACTTCAATAACTATAAATCCGTGCCTTGCTGATCGCCTAATCATTGGTAAGGACTTACCGAAGCCAAAAACACTCATATAACCCAGTTCCTGTGCGGTATGGACTAGAGCTTCTATAATCATGTCTAATGCCGTATCTCTGTCTTCTTTAGAGGCTTCAGGATTAGCAATAAAAGGTTCTAAGATGCCCATATTAGCATCTGTCTGTATCAGAAAGCCTGCGGCAACACCCTCTACTATAAATCCTATTTTAGCTAGATGATATTCTTGAACAAGAACCATATTTCGCTTAGTATACCAGCTAGTTAGCTCTTTGTAATCTTCTGGCGTATATCGTCTTATACTCATCCTTGTGGTTTTCAACTGAAACTGTTCCTTGGAGCTTGCTTATTAACGCCCACTTTAGATCCGACCTCAAAAGCAAGGCCTGAAATAGCTAAATTTTCACCAAAACCCGTGGTTTGTTCATCTTGCATCGTTATCTGTATGGAAGTACATTTTTGTCTGGTTAAATTAGAATTAAATTCATATAGAGGAAACGCGCCCCCATATGGAGTAGTGTCACCATAAAAAGCATCGTCGCCATAATTTGGCGTAGATAATAAATTGCCCACTTGAATCAAACTTTCTTGCGTGGCGTAAGGATTGAAATCATACGCAACATTTACAGTGAGATTATGGGGATTTAAATATTCCCCCAATAAAATTAATCTATATACTCGCTGAAATGATTGGAGTCCTGCAAAACTAAGCCATGATGTAACCATTTTTAATTTAATAAATGATCCGTTGTCTTTAAATTGCCCTGGAGTTTCTTGTAGTACCAAGCCATTGGGTTGTAGATATGTGTATAAGCCATTAAAAATTAAAGAATCCACGGCGTTGTGATTTGTGAATACACCCCATCTTTGTACATAATAATCATACATTAATACGATGCCTGTATCAAGACAAAATCTAACTTGGGTAGTATCATTAATTAAATCGGCTGAAATTATTGTGGCTCCATTATAGGCCTCAACATCCGCACCAATATAGGAAACTGAAAGATTTCTACTTAATAAATAAATACCTTTTTGTGATTTATACATTAGTCCTGAGGGCGTTAATACAATAGATTTTTTATCTAATAGTCCCCCATCACATGCAATGGGTTGAGGATCAGAAAAATCATTCTGGGCGCCCGTTGCATCGGGGCCGGTGCCAGTGACATAATATAAAAGGGTTTGTTTGAATAAAACTAACACTGAGTCCAATCGTGCGACCGCAACCATTTCTCCGCCTGCTTGATCGACATTTTGTACGAGGGCGTCAGAAAATTCTACTGGTACACCAGGAACTACTTGTTTTGATGGCCACCATTGGTTTTTATTTTCAGAAGGTAGTGCTATGATGCGATCTTTATACGTAGTAATATAATCGGATGCGGGAGGGGCAGTATTTTCTAATACACCGCCCGTAGTATATAATAATGGATTGCCTATGATAGCCGTATCCGCAACGGTGTCACTATAAGAAACCGTATCAACTAGTGTGTCATTAAAGAGGGGGCTTGTTACACTTGTAATTTTATAAAATGTAGTACCATTAGCTTCAGTTCTGTATATATTTATAATAACTGGTGCACGAGTGGGGAGTTTTTTTGCAGTGATACGTAGCGTTGGTATAACAAGATTAACTGAATCATTTAAGACCGCGGTAATCTGTGATGGTATGGAGGGGGAGGAAATATGAGTTTGACCTTGATTGTCCATCCACTCATAGGTGACTTGATACTGATATTGGCCAGCAGATAAAGATCCACCTGATCCAACAGGTGTTGTTGTGATATTTTCAGGGAAAACATGAAAGTTTTGTTCTACAACAGAGATACCATCATACATATATGTAATGCCACCAGTGATAAGGAGATTTTCGCCTAGCTCAGCGGTGATGAAGGCACTGGGGGTGATAAAATCTAATGTGATTGCGGTTACACCAGTTTGTGTATAAGTGGCGCCCGATACTGTAGTAAAGAGATCTTTTTGTAGGGAGGGTATTAAAAATACTCCTGCTTCTGTTTGAATGGTTTCAGGAACGATATTTTTATCTAATAAGCCGCCCCCAACACCAGCGGAAAATTTAGCCACGACATCTGTATTGGAAGTATTTATAATAAAATATGTGGGTTGTAGTGAAGTTTCAAAAGCTACAGTTAGATAAAGAACTGAATTATAACTAAAAGGTTTTGCAGCGATTCCAACGGATCTAATTAGTGTTGTGACTGCGGATACAGTGCCAGTATCAGTTAAAGATGCCTGAAGTATGAAGTTATTGTATGTGGCCGCAGCGTTCTGTGTATAAAAAACATTTCCACTTCCACTATTGGCGTAAAGGGTTATATTATTTATAGTATTGCTGTTGGCTTGTATTAATGTTGGAGCTAGCAAATTAGCTAGTGAAGGATTACCATCGTCAACAAAATATTTAACCTGTGTCCCATTATGATATGCCACCCATATATGTAATAGGGGCTGGTCCACAGTGAGTGCTATACAAGAAGAAGCACTTTCCCCTAAACGGGTTTGTTGGGTGCCAAGGGAGAGAGTGGATGTGATATAATTTACTGCTACGCCTGTTGCCCTATTATATGAAAAATAAACTCTTGTAGAGGTAGCGCACGCATCATAATTCTGATATGTAACATCTACTGTAGTGGATGCTGTGAGCGTACTGTGTATAACTGAAGGATTAGTGATTGCTATAGAAAGAATTTTTAAGTGGTGAAGCACCGGCTCGATATAAAAAATAACTAGAAAATTCCCAATAGAAAATGGTTTGGGTTTTATCGCGGTGATTGTGATTAATCTATTAGAAACTACTGTCTCTCCTGTTATAGAATCTATGATGGAATAACGAGAACCTCCGCTTGAATCCTCCCAAGTAAAAACTTGTAAGCCTGAGGAATGTTGCGCTACATCTGGGGTAGTTTGTTGAAAAGTATTACGAACAATTGGTTTAGAGGAAATAGAAAAGCTTGAAGCTGTTCCTTTATCCGACCAACGTTGAGTACTTTCTGCAAAAGAATATAATTCTGTTCCAGTGAAAAGATTTAATTCATTTTTATATGTTGCTAGAGCAGAACCTTGCGAAATAGGATCAACGGAGCCTTCTATTACTTGACTAAGTCCAATATTACCATTTCGTTTTTTGATGCGTTCTAAAGACGTGTAGATGCCATTCTCTAGTGTCAATAAACGACCAGGAATTACTTGCTTGTCATCAGTTTTTGTGTCAATGCCCCCAGATATTTTTATGGGGACGTTTTGTCTTTGAAGCGCCATAATTCCTTAGAGTACGTAAATTATTACTTTGCCGTTTCCACCAGTTCCACCAGAACCGTTAACTCCAGCGGTTAAACCGCCACCGCCAGCGCCATCAGTGCCGTTTCCGGGGCTGGTACTTCCTGTTCCACCAATTCCAATACTTCCTCCACCGCCACCCGCAGTAATTCCAGATCTAGATCCGCCTGTTCCAAATCCACCATTAACAGACGCTATGTAACCGGAGCCAGGAGTTGATCCACTACCATTACCCCCATTTTGTGTACCTTTGTATCCAACACCGCCAGCACCATCTCCATTAGGAACAGAACCGCCACCACCACCAGTTCCACCAAGTACAACTAAAGAAAGTCCTGTTCCTGAAACAGTAGTTACACCGCCCGCAGATCCAGGAGCGCCGCCAGAACCGTTTACTCCACCAACTCCACCTGCACCGATAGTAATAGTTAGAGTGTCTCCAGGAGTTACATCTACTATTCCTTCAAATATAGGGGCGCCCGCACCTCCACCGCCGCCAGCGATAGGACCATTTTGTCCGCCACCACCACCGCCACCGCCACCACAAGCTATTACTCTGATATATGAAACATTATCCGGAACGACATAACTACCACTAGCTGTAAAAACTGTAGCTGTTCTAAGATTAGAATTTAGTTTTATAATACCTAATTCACTATCCGGTATTTTAATTGAGGTAACACTATTAGAGGCTAATTGTGTTGCAGTAATACCGTTTGTAGGAACTTGTATAACATTGGAGAGTATTTGTATTGTAGAATTATCTACACCATAAACAGCCGCGATATTACCTACGTTATCTAATGTCATTATTTTTGTAGACGCAGGAAGAGCATTAGGTAATGTTAAAGAATAATCAGCGGATAAGGCGCTGGGTGAATTTAGTGTAATGCCAAAAGGACTTACTGCCACTTCTCTTATGGTAACCGGACCAACGTCAATTATAGCTGGTGTATTAGATGCGGACCAGAAAGTAAAGGTGGAAGAAAAGCTCGTATAAAATACTGATGCGGAAGATGTAGCGTAATCTCCTCCAATACCGCCAACAGTGGTCGCATTTAATGCGGCGCCCGCGGTGATTTGAATCTGTTGACCTATTCCATTGTTATAATAAAGATCGCCCCCCACTACATAAACTGATCTAATATCAGAAGGAAGTGAAAGAGGCGACACGTTGCTGGTGTATCGAGATGATCGAATTAAAGTTACGTTAAAGCTATTAATAGGAAGATCTGCATCTATACTTAGTGCGGAAGTGGGAATTGGGGCGCCATTACCTGGCGCATGATTGTGAGAATCAATCACGGAGAAGGCTTGATTATTTTCAAAGGCATATAAAGGGCCTACTGTTGTTGACACGATGGGTAAAAGCATTCCCATGTTTGGTGTAATAGCCATTATCTAACTCCCTTTATATTAAAAAACATATATATCTATTGTGGTGATCGCATCACTAACTAATAATAATGAACTAGCGGACATATTATTATTATCTTGATTATCATAAATATTAGCGGGAGATCTTTTTCGTGTAAGCATCCACCCCACTAAATTTCGTCCTAGTTTATGATTTATACTATTGCTACCTATTACTAGGGGCACGGATTGTAAAAGATTGCCCCCTAAGATTGGTGTATCAAATACGGGATTTAAAGTACGTACTAAATTATCCTGTATTCTATTTAAATCTTCTTCTTTAGTATATTGTTTACTAAATTTTACTAAACTCATCGATCACCGTAACCATTTCCTTGATTATTGGTGTTCCAGATATCCGTCATAACATCCGCGGTGCGTGCGGCTGTTCCAGGATCGCGATTGGCAGCGATGCCCTCAATGTCTTTTTCTTTTTTCATTCTTCGTGCAATAAGAACCTGACAATCACTTTCTTCTTTATCCTTGCACTTAATGGCCGCATCTATTACAACAAATTCTTCCCAGCCTGCGATGCCATCAATGGGTGTATTGTAGTCAAACAATTGAAGTGGTGTTTGAGAATATGTGCCTTGAGCCGCAAGTGACATTGTAGCATCAGTGGGGGAATCTTTTGATATGATAACTGTATTAGGTAAAATTCCAGATCCAAAAACATTCATGCCAACAGTTACACTTTCCATATCATTCGCACTCATTGTAATAGTTGTACTTTGAGCAGTGGTCGCGGTATTGAAAGTGTTAATTAAATTGTTGGGACGGGGCACGTACCATAAGCGAATCCGTTGGCCGCTAGCGGGGATAGGAGTTAGCCAGAGTTGATCGCCTAAAAGTCTATAACGAACATTCGTAAATCCCCAAAAACTTGCAAAATTTGGAATCGCAAATCTATTTCTTTCTGAGAAAGGAAATGTTTTTAGTGTTATATAACCCTGAGGATTATTGGGACTTAATTGTAAGTCAACACCAAGAAGTTTATAGAAGGCTGGGGGAGTTATTGTATTATTTTCACTATCTGTAAAAGTATTATTACCATTGGGAAGATCATATTTATCTTGATTGCCTACAGTAGTAATAGTTGCGGGTATAGAAGCATAATAATCTTCCCCGTAACTCGTAACAAGAAGATTATATAAATCTTTATAAGAATTTTGGATATAACCAACAAGTTCCGGCTCGGTAACAAATTGAGATGAAACCATGTCCGCTTCTTGTCGAGTTAATGTCATCAAATCTAAGAGGGTGACAACTCCATTTTCAATGGACATTTTTACCCCTTACTTTGAAAGAAAATCGTGCTCGGCTTTTTCTTCTTCTTCGCTTTCGCCTTCTTCGTGCATCTGCCATTCTTCTAAGAAGGAATATAATGCCTTCATCAAATCATGGGCGGATTTACTGTGGATGGCCTCGATCATATCAGCGGCATGAGATTTCAGTGCCTCTTTATTTGCATCGATTTCTTCTTCATTTTTAATTGGTGTAATACCATCTGACATATTGCCATCCTTATGCATGCTTGAAATTATTACGCCAATTGGCTTCTTACTTCCAGGAATAATCATTTTTTATCCTTAACTTGCCGTCACAGTAATAGTGGCGGGAGTAGGTTGAACAACTTCACCATCCCCATAAATAACGCAATCAACATCATATGTGGTGGGGGTGTGGGTAGAAATACTTGGATTACTGGGGGCGTGTATGGATACGTCAAAAACGTAAATAGCAGACCCGCCAGCGGGCACTGGATTACTAGAATCAATCCTGCATGTTCCAAGTGCAGCACTTGCCATTTGATCGGCAAATGCTTGACTGGTATTTTTAGCACTTGGAGTAATTTCATCCAATGAGATTGGAGACCCTCCAGAATTACTAACTGTAACAGTAGCGCGGAATTTTTGTTCGCGTGGTACTGTGGAGATAGCTGTGCCCGCTTGTGAAAGCGCGATAGTAGCTGATAAAGCCATTTTTATCTCCTTAAATTAGACGCTAGAGTTTTTTACACTAATCTGAATGCGAATTTCTTCGCCACTTGCGGGATTAGTGTCAACTCCGCCAACGCTAAATACTACAGCAATACTTGGAGAAACGTTGCTTGAAACAGCATCCGTATAAAGTCTCATGTCAGGGGCAGCGGGGGCTGATCCACCAATTGCGAGTTTATTAACCATCATAAGACGATTATAAACATCTTGTAATGTGATTGTATATGTACCTGCTCCATCATGAACTATGGAACTAATTCCACGTGATTGTGATGCATCGAGGGTTACGGCGCCTGCGGCTCCAAACGTAGCATGTAAAAATAAATCTACAATTTGGGGTTCGAGACTGAGACGGAATTGGTTAAAGCGGCGATTTGCCATTTTGATCTCCTTTGATCTTACCGGGTTCTAGCCCGGAGGTTGGAAGTACTACATAAAACACTCCCCAGTGTTCACGAGGCCCGACACAACAATGTGCCTTGCATATATGTGGAGAATGCCTGGCACTTTGACCATGGCTAATATAATTACCCTATAAGAAGTTTATGGCTATTATATTATACAAAAAAGGGCCCAGATTTCTCTGAGCCCTTCTCGGCTAATTTCTAAATGAAACTAACTATTTATGCTTGTAACTGAACGTTGGCGTTATGACCGGGTGCGTTCGTGCTCAATTGAGCATAGTAAGCAACACGGACCTCACCAGCATCTGCGTTATAAACTCTGAGCATTTCAAGCCCGTCGCCATAACGAAGAATTTGGGGAGCATCACCAAGTGATTCCAAACACCATGATTTCATGGTTAACAAGAAGGCCTGTCTGCTAGGGCAACTTCTGTCAGGGAAACATTTGATTCTGCTGTTTGCGCCGTTGATTTCAATACCACGGAATGCGATTTCAGCCATATCATGTTTAGCATCTACATACTGAACTTTTGCACCAAGAGATTTCTCAAGAGCAGAGTATGAAGCGTAAGACATAATACAAACATCAGGTTTTCCACCTTCACGAGCAAGTAAAGAACTTGCATCAATGAGGGCTTCTTCGATGGGTTGACTTGATCCATCATAACGAACACCTGCAAGACGAGTACTATCAACAGAACGGTTTACACCGAAAAAGTTGTCTGAGCTACCAGGAGCTACAGTGGGTAACCAAGCAAGAAGACCTTTGATCTTAGCATTGCTATCACCTTGTACAAGCAAGAAATCACTAGCAACCCAAGAAGCGGGTGTTGCTGCCACTCCACCGTAAGAGGTAGAAACTACCATCGTACCAGCAGAACGGTTTATAGAAGTTACATATCCGAGAGCGGCGTGAGGGGTACCACCATCGGTTGTAGAAGCTTGAAGAACCATGTTAATTTCAAACTGAGTGATCGAGTTAGAATCAGACAATACCACGGCACCAGTTGAGATGGAGGTCATTTGACCGATAGAACCAGTTCCACTTCTAAACAGTGCGCTAGAAAGGGAAAGGGTGATTGAAGTAATCGCGCCGTCGATAAGAACTTTGCTACCTTCCAAGAAAGACATTTTATCAGTTCTTGAAGCGAGCATGGTTTGGTTATCAATCTGAGCGATAGAATAGTCACTTGCACGGGTTAAAAAGAAAGATTCAATTTGCACAGGTGATTGGTTTGTTTGTGCGTTACTGAAGCTTGAGCTTCTTGATTGTGATGCACCAGTGATGATTGGTACGGGTTTATATTTTCCACCGAAGTCAGTGTTCTTGCGAACCATGGCGAGGAATGGGTTGTCATTGTATACGAGGTTCTCAACGGTTTGATTATCATACAGCTCTTTCAGGGCCGCGTTCATCGCTGAGGAATCTAAAATTTGTGACATATTATATGTCTCCTAAGTTTTAATATATTGATATGGCTTCATGTTGTTGTTGCTATATAGCCAGCGTGGATGCGTGCGGGCGGGTATTAAAATTTAGCTTCTGTGGACTTTCTCTCCAGCTTTATACTAACTGTGGGGTGTTAGCTGGCTCGAAATGAGATTGTCTATAGGTGGGGATAATGCCTGATCATGCCACGTATAAGGATAATTATATACAAGGCTAACTTCCTTATACATCCACATAGTAACACATAGTAAGAAAAAAGCTTATTATGTCACTACTCTCTTAGTAATATCATATAGTTAAGTCATAGTCACATAGTATTACAGTAAAAACGTTAACTCAACCTGAGTATTTATGCACGTACCGCCTGTTGTATATATAATATTTCTATCTTCTAATATATATATTTACTATAATACTATAATGATCACCATAAAACTACGTGGAATCAACTACTTAAACCCACACAGTATTTTTATTATACTATGTGGCTTACTGTAATACTATGTGGCTAGCAAGCATTATATGGTACTTGAAAACACATATAAGGGCCCCTCTCTAATTATTCAATAATATCAGGTACTTAGATACTATGTGGTAAAGCCTTGTAAAGGGTGTATAACTTTTAGACAACTGTATAACTTTTAGACATCCTACCCACACAGTACCCCCACAGTAAAAAACCTGAGACCATTACTAACAGGGTGCGTAAGTAACGAAAAATTTCCTAAAAATTTTTGGTTTTATTATACCCCATCGGATATAAATTAGCTGAAATCAAGATTATTATACCCTATCGGATATTAGTTTATGTAAAATTACATAAAAATTAGGCCTGTAGTTAATGGACATATATTCTATTAACAGCTACCGGGGGGAGGGGGTTTTTTGTTTTAGGCCCCTGCCTAGGGTATGGGGAGGGGAGGGCCCTCCGTTGCCCTGCTAACTAGTTGATATCATTGAGACGCCCCGCTAGCAGTGAGCACGTTAACCCTAATAAGTCCCAACTCAATCGATCTAGTGCCCTATATTAAGAATCGATCCTTTTTTAGTGTCATTATAGACGATTTAATAGCTTTTTGGTTCGTTTTGATCGTTTTTGTTCGCTCGCAAGCGAAAACGTATTTCCTGCAATATAACCGCTTTCCAGACGTTTATAACGAGTCTAGTGCCCTAACTAAGCTAACTCCCTAACTAAGCGAACGCCCTTGCTTGGTGAACTCCCAAGCGGAGCGAACGCCCTTGCTTGGTGAACTCCCAAGCGGAGCGAACGCCCTTGCTTGGTG
>Ga0315284_10012289_pt1 | contig 12191 bp, 11 predicted proteins | sample YL17G09_16_MG_FD_203696 | JGI IMG/M metagenome (GOLD analysis project Ga0315284, IMG submission 203696) | Sediment microbial communities from Yellowstone Lake, YNP, Wyoming, USA - YL17G09_16 | ecosystem: Environmental > Aquatic > Freshwater > Lake > Sediment | place: USA: Wyoming | collected...
TTATTGACAGGATTTACTGGAAATACTTTCTTAGGTAGTGATGGTAATTGTTGGTATGCAATAAATACCCCAACATCAAGTGCTACCACAGTAACACCACTACTTGAATTTGGACCTTATAGTGGTGTAGGATGTTACGAATGTTTAACGGGAGGTTGTGTTAATTGGTTAGTAACTGCGGGTACTTATACAGGTGCCGATATTACACTAAATGGATGTTGTGATTATATTGGGGTAAATTCGTATACTTTATTAGGTGATGAGGTAATAACTATTTGTTCTACAACACAACCTATTGTTGTAAGTGGTTCCGCAACAATAGTTAATCAAGGTATTTGTCCTGGTTGCCATTAAAATAAATTCACTTACTAAAAAATATATTTATCATTTTTATAATGAAAAATATTCTATTTGTAACCGCACAACCTGATGTACCATATTTTATTTGGCAAATAAAACTGTATGTAAATAATTTTATTGAAAAAGGAATTAACCCAAATCAAATCCATGTTATTTTTAGTATTGTACATCGAAATGGAACACCATCTGAAGAATCTTTAAAACTAAAAGATTTTGGTATTAATGTTCATCATTTCTCTGATTTTAGAAGAAAAAAACATTATATACCATCTATAAAACCATTTCTTATTGCAAGTTGGTTAAAAACAAATCCTGAATACGGAAAATTATTTTTTCTTCACGATGCTGACATTATTTTTAGGGAACTCCCAAGTTTTGATCAGTTGTTAAATGATGAGGTAAGTTATTTATCCGATACCGTTGGGTATATTGGTTATGATTATATTATTGATTGTTGTGACCGATATGAAATACAACACCCAACATCAGAAAAAAACCAACTAATAAAAGAAATGGCGAATGTTATTGGTTTAGATGTTGAGGTCATAAAAGAAAACCGTAAAAATGCGGGAGGAGGTCAGTACTTAATTAAAAATACTGAATCTGAGTTGTGGGATAAAATATATCGAGATTCAACCTTATTATATGATCAAATGTTAGACTACCAAAAAAGGTTCCCAATTTCACCTGGTGAAATACAATTTTGGACAGCGGAGATGTGGAGTTTACTTTGGAATCTTTGGTTACATGGACACAAAACTGAAATAACAAAAGAGTTAGATTTTTCTTGGGCAACAGATAGTATTGAGATATACGAAAAACGACCTATCTTACATATGGCAGGAGTAACCGACGACATGAAAAATAGAAAATTTTATAAAGGTGAATTTATTAATATTGACCCAATTCAAAAATTAAAAGAGGACCCTAATTTTTTTGATTTTGTTGAAAATACAAGTTCAACGGTGAAATACATAGATAATATGAAATCCTACATAAAAAAATACGAAAGTTGATTATTTATTGTAAGTAAATGGTAGAAGATTGTTATATACTTTATTCCTGTGATGGGAGTTATGAGCCAATAGTGTCAAACTATTCAGGGTTCAGCGCTTATTCCTCAACTTTTGTTGGAATTAAAATAGTAGATCTATCAATTACCGCAAATACTTGTTTTTATGTACTAAGTTTAGGTGAAGTAGATTGTTCAGTTACTGAAGATGTAATACCTGTTACTGGGGTAACATGTGATTGTCCTTGTTATTGTTATTTTATTAGATCAGCAACGGAAACTACAGATGTAACTTATGTGGATTGTAATGATGATATTGTTGTTGAGACAATACAATCAGGATTAACATATAATATTTGTAGTAAAGTATACCCACAATTTGACACAACAGTACAGATACCTTTAAAACTAACGGATTTTTGTCAAGATAATCAATGTCCACCAACAATACCAACGGTTAAACCACCAAACGAATGTGATGTAATTACAATATTTCCAATGTATGTTGAATGTTTAACACAACAACCAAGTGACGATATAACCTTTGATGGGTCAACTGCTTTAATTATAACAGGAGGTACGCCTCCATATACTATTTTTTGGGAGGTTGGTAGTTTTGCTCCAGCTTTAACAAATTTAGGTGTTGGAGCTTACACCGCAACGGTTACAGATTATTATGGTGATTTTACTGCAACAACAACATGTTTGTTAACAGCAGAAACTTTATCATTATCAGCAATGTGTTTTGTGGTTGAAGGTGTTATTGAAGATCAAGTTGTATATATAACAAGTCAAAATCAAGGTGTATTAAATGGTAAACCTTATTACTACCTACAATATGGTATAAATGTAGTTGGTTATGTTTATTGGGATGGACAAACAGATCTTTGGACTTTCTGTAATGATCTAAGTTGTCAAGGATCCCCTTATAATACTTTAGATAACGGGGGATATTTTTATCCAACAGGAACTACAGGGGATTGGATTGTTGTTGCGGATAGTCCTTACCATATTACAGAATCCTATGAAGGGTCTTGTGATATTCCTGTAATATCAAAAGATCTATATAATCTATGTGTTAATTTAGAAGTTAGAAGTAGCAAAGAAGGTTATTTTACTGAAATTGTCCCAATACAAATGTACTCAGCAACTACTATAAATGGACAACCAAGTTGGACTTCAGTTACTTCACAATATTTAATTTATTGGAATACAGGGTCAACACCATCACAATGGATCATGACAGGTTATCCATTTGTTAGTTTGATTAATTACGACCCAACATATCCTCCATTATCTAATTGGCAAGCTTTAGGGTCACCAGCTGTTTTAAATATGACTGTACTAACAGGAATTTGCTCAACCGCATATACCGTCAATACCAGTATTGTTGCTAATGATGCAATTTGTGAACAACAAGGAAGTATAACGATAAACGCCAACAATGGGGTTTTACCTTACCAATACTCGATTAATGGAGGACAATCTTATCAAGCGTCAACTATTTTTAATAATTTACAACCTGGTACTTATTATGTGATAGTAAAAGATTTTAATAATGTTACAAGCGTAATAACCCAAATAATTATTAATGGAACTCAACCAGCGACATATACGGTAACACTAAGTGCTAATTACACAAATAACACATTTACAATTACTGCCCCAATATTACCTGTAGGTGTAACTATGACTATTAATTTAAACATGTCATCATGGCTTAGTTATTATCCAACAACATTAATCCCTCAACCAATTTATAATAATACCACAACAATTAACGGTATTACCCAAATGACACTTGTTAATACCAATACTAATTTAGTATCCTTAACAGGACCATGTACAGTTCAAGGACCTATTGGGGTGTTCCAACAACATAAAACATATACAAACACAATTACTTTAACAAGTGGTCAGGTGGTTACAGGGTCTACCACAAATAGTATTGTTAATGATCCTACTGGAAAGTGTAAAGACGCCGCGGGATATTATCAATTAACCCTTACAAATCCGATTATAAGTAATTGTCAATGTTGTACAGTTATTTTAAACAATCCTAAACCAGTAACACCAATAATTTTACCATAAAATTGAGTAAAGAATATTTATTATAAAATGGCTTACATAATAAAAAATACATCGGGATTAGTTAACACTAGAGTTACAGATACAGGTAGACAAAAATTATCTGAAGGTAACTTTAATATTGCTTATTTTGCTATCGGAGATAGTGAGGTTTCATATAACACTCTTCCAGCAACTTATAACCAAGCGAATACTGTGATTTTAGAACCACAGTTTAATGCTCAAAACAGTAGTGGTGTTCCTGAATCAAACCGACAATACATTAAGTACCCTTATTTGGTTGACCAAGGAGAAACAAATATTTATGGAATTCCATTTATGGATTCTGTTGTTGATTCAGTATTCAATAGGGCAGCACCAAGAGGTTTTTTCACAGGTAATACAACAGCAACAACAATTAATTGGTCGGCGTTTACAAGTAGTAATTATGTTTCAACACCTAATTATGTTGTTAACATGTCATCTTTAAGTGGTACAAATCAAATTGAAGTTTATAATTTAAATTGTAACCCAACTATAACGGAAACACCACAAGTTGGAGATTTTATTACAATTTATTACGATGGATTAGCCGTTTTAGATTGTTCATGTTCAAATTTACCAACACCAACACCAACTATTTCGCCAACGGCTAGTCAATATCAAACACCAACACCAACACCGACAGTTACAAGTTCGGGGGTTGGTCCTTGTACCTCACCAACGGCAACACCAACACCTACTAAAACACCTTGTATTACAGTATCACAAAGTCCTGTATGTCCGGTACCACCAATGACTGAATGTACTAAACAGGTTTATGGTTGTTACCCAATTTTAACTTATAGAATTGTTGCGGTATGTGGTAGTTTATTAACTTTAGATAGAGCAACTCCTGACTTTTTAGAAGTTGCGACTCAATGTGTTGCAAGAGCATTGATTTATCCACCTAAAATGGTACCTCTTTACGATAGTTTCACGCCTAGACCGCATTGGAATGATAGTGTTATTGATTTTGAATCTGTTTGTGATACAGATCAGTTTGATGTTAAAATTTGGAATATGAATATTCCATGGACAGAAAGTCCAGCGGGATTATTATCAAATCAAGTCCAAGACTACACTAAGTTTGGTTCTGTACAATATATTGGATCTAAAGAATATTTTGGTTATACAACAAGTGCTCAAACCTCAACAGATGATGTATATCATTATAACTCATTTGGGGAGAAACAAGTTGTAACACCACAAAATCAAAAAGCAATATCTATCATACATTATACAAATCAAACTATTGATTTCTTTTATGGTGAGAAATTTGCAATGCAACCTTATGATGGTCAGAATCCTGATAACACACAAGGACAAGCAAGAAACTTTAAATTACACATGCCAACATTAATGTGGCATAAAAACCCTGAATGTTGTTTTGGTCAAACATTTTATGTTGATCCTTCTGGATTTGATAATAAAAACTTATTTCAAGTTCAATATACAAAGTCTACTGTGTCAGAAAACATGAACCAACCTGGTTTAAGATACTATAACCTTTGGGACACATTTGCACAACCAAATGGATTACCAAGTAGAATTGGTAAAGTATATCCTGATTCTAAAATGGTAGTTATTGATGATGAAGAGATAGTAGCAGCACTTTCTTATAAATCAAACAGAAATTGGACATTACCGTCACCTCAATTATCTCTTATTACTCCAAATACATGTGGTACATCAAATACTACAGGATTACTTACAGGTGGAGCAGAAACTTTATGGGTTACCTATAGATTATCAAATCATGACACATTTACAAATTCATTACATTGTAATTACTACACTAGTATTTTAGGAACTGAAAATATTTGTACACCAGATACGCCAAGAAATGTTGGAGTTAGATTTGGAGGAGATTTCTCATGTTTAGTACAACCATCATTTATTCCAATTCCTAACCCTACAAGTACACCAACGGAAACACCAACACAAACCCCAAGTGTGACACAAACTAATACGGCAACAGTTACACAAACTAATACACCAACCCAAACTGTTACTATTAATTTAACCCCAACTGCGACCGCAAGTAATACACCAACACCAACGGTTACACCTACAGTAACACCAACAAATACAATAACACCAAGTGTAACACCAACAAATACAATAACACCAAGTGTTACAAATACTCAAACATTAACTCCAAGTGTTACCGTAACTAACACACAAACACCATTTGACACACCAACACCAACACCTACAGTTACTTTAACACCTACACCAACAGGATGTCCTACTTGTGTTGTGCCTCAAGGGTTTTACGCAACTGAATTCCAAGTCTTGGCTCAAAAAGTACCTGTTGGACAAAGACCAGTTGCAGAAAATTGGAAAATCATAGACTTTACAAGTGAGATAAGTTCAATGTTTGTAAATGGTTTTGTAACTCAAGCGTCTCTTACAGGAACAACTTTTGTTATCTCACAAGACAATTATTCCGCGGCAAATTATTACAATCTTAACGATTATATTGATTTAGTACCTTTAAACTATAGTGGAACAAGCATGAATTTTGGTGATGAGTATTTCTTTTATGGGAATTTAGAGACCGATATTCAAGCAACAATTTACGAAATGAAGTACAAAATTAATTTAAGTTCTTCTGAGTTTTTAGTTTCTCAAAACCCAACATGGACATTCGGAACACAATCTTATGTTACAGAAATTGCGTTATTAGATGAAAACGAAGATATTTTAGTTATGTCAAAAATGCAATCACCAGTATTAAGACAAGGGATTCAACAGTATGTAATCAAGTTAGATTTCTAAAAAGCTACAATTTTTTAACATTCTTTCTATATATTAAGTTAACAAAACAATTATATGACAAAAAGTATTAAAAACTCACCCAAAGTTTTGGGGCTAGATATCTCAACTAAAACAATAGGTTGGGCGCTTTTTGACATCCAAACCGAAGAACTTTTAGAGTTAACCCATGTTTCACCAAGACCTAAAGTGGATAAAAACGAAGATAAGCTTAAAGAACTTCTTTTAAAGTCCGAAATATTTTCAGAAAAACTTAAGGAGTATAAGGACTTAGGGATTGTTAGAGTGATTATTGAAGAACCACTTTTAAACTCAAATAATGTTTATACAATCCAAACACTCTTGAGGTTTAATAGTTTTGTTTTTAAGGAGATATATAATATATTAGATATCGTCCCTGAATTTATATCAACATATAATTCAAGAAAGTTTGCATTTCCTGAATTAGTACAAGAAAACGATAAAAAGAAATTTGTGTTATTTGGAGGTTTACCAAAAGACACAGATAAAAAAATGATCATTTGGGACAAAGTCGCTAAAAGAGAACCACAAATTAAATGGTTGTACACAAGAAACAATACTCTTAAGAAAGAAAATTTTGATCAAACAGATGCCTACGCTTGTGTGTTAGGGTTTATGAGAACAAAAGGTATTTGGAAATAATATCTTTTAAAATACCGATAATTTGAAATATCGTCTCTTTAGACGATATTTTTTTTTTAACATACAAATCCCAAATTTGTTATTTGTACATTTTGTGGGTTGTTTGAAACGGGTACCGTAGAAGAACAAATGATAGTAGTAGGTGTAACCGACGAATTACCACCCAAAGAAATAGTTTGGGTTGATTTCCCAATACAAGTTGTGTATTGAACAGAAATTTTTGATGGACTTAAATTCGTGACACGATATTCATATTGAACACAAGGTGTTGCACTTGGTGTTGGAGTAGGTGTTGGTGTTAATGTAGGGCAAGGAACATTTAATAGTGTTGTGTTAAAACTTAAGTCAAAACAATCTACAGATAGATTGGTATCTAAAACAATAACCCACTCTAATGAGGTGCCTATTGGAAGTTCGCTGTCTATTTCTAAATAAGCTCCTAAGACATTTGTTGTGGTTTCAGTTGCATTCCATCGGTCATTGATATTATCCCAATAAATGTTATAAAGGTATTGAGGTGAAATAGGGGAAGGAAAACTCCATGTGTATGATAGTTTACCATTAATATACGGACCTGGAGTTGCATAAGAAGTACCACATTCTGAACTAACAATAACACATTCTAAAATTGGTTCAGGTAAAGATGGTGTACATTCTAAACACGAACCTAAGTTAGATGGACCAACTTCATTTGTTAAACTAATGTTATCAACACCACTTATGTTTTCAAATAAACCTTCAAATATTACACAATAACTTAATCCGTTGATCGTTGCGTTATACACATAACCTTCTTTTGGTGATGTAGTCCCCGAAACTAAAACTAATCCTGATGTAAAGTAATCAATTCCTGTAAAACAATCTTTAAATTTCTTACTATTAGCACATTCAATAATTTGATTTATTGCGTTAAATACTACTTCGCCCGAAAAAACACAAGGCCTTGTAACAACAGGTGTTGAAGAAGGTGTTACTGTTGGGGTCGCAGTTGGGGTAGGAGAAATTGACGATATACTTGCGCTAAGAGATCTTCCACCACAAGGTGGTGTTACAGAAGGGGTTGGTGTTATAGTAGGGGTTGTTGTGTTGGTAGGTGTGATACTTGGTGTTGGTTGAATAAAACAATCAAAAATTGCATCAAAGTCAAAATTCGCACAAGGGTTTGTGGTTGTGGTTGTTGTAACACATGTACCAATATACATTACAGTGTCATCCAAATCTGGCACTAACGAAGTACTACCATATGGACCAAACTCAACGCAAGGATCACCTAAATTAGCAGCTAAACACCATCTATTTTCAGGTATTGAATAAAAAATAAAACCAACCGATACTGTTGTATTGTAATAATAATTATATCCGGCATAAGGGACACCACCATACGCATAATCACCATCGTAAGTTATTGTATTATGAACACAATAATCTGATGTTGGCGTTGATGAAGGTGTTGGGGTAAATGTTGGTGTTGGTGTTGGGGTTTTTGTGTTTGTGGGGGTAACTGTAGGTGTTGATGTAATTGTTGGTGTAATTGTTGGTGTTGATGTAATTGTTGGTGTAACTGTTGGAGTCGAAGTATTAGTAGGTGTGATAGTAGGAGTTGGTGTCGGAGTTGGACATGGAGTGACTAAAGTAACTTCACTTAAAGGTGGTGTTATAATGTCAACAATAATCACATCAATACCGTTACTATAAAAACCAGTATTAACTGCAAAATCTGTTGTTGGACAACCTGAAGAAACAATTGTTCCTACGGTATATCCACTAGTGTCCGAAAAAAGTTCTATAGTTAAAGGACGGCTACATAAACCTGATGAACTTACAGGATCATATGTCCAAAAACCAATACTAATACACGCCATTTTATAAAGTTAAATTTTCTTTGATTATGCAATTAGCGCTATCCACAACCCTTAAACCTATAGGGTTCATGCCCTCTTGAATAAATGGTAATATAAAAATATATGGAATTTGACCTGATGTTATTGTTGAAACATAAACACAAGTTGTGTACCCTGTATCACATGTGTATATATCAAAAGGTGACAATCCTGCTAATGTGTTTATTGTTATTTGTGTTGGCATATCAACAATAAATATAAAAGAACAGAAAAGTTTGTGTAGTTGATGTATTGAAAGTTTATGATTATATTATAAGGAATGGAAGAAAACGAAGCATTAGTTGAGTTATTGGAGGAAGTTCTTGGTGATCACGGACTTCACTACGCCAATAAAGGACAAATCTCCTTCAACTGCCCAGTATGTGATGATGGTAGAAATAAACATAATCTTGAGGTAAACTACATAGATAATGTCTATAAGTGTTGGTCCTGCGGTGATAGTGAAAACACACACGGACCTTTGGGTAGAATATTTGACAAATACGGGAATAGAAAACAAAAAAAATTATATCAGGTTTTTAAACCTGAAACGGTAGTAAAAAGAGAAAGAAAGAAAAAAATACTTAAACTTCCTGTTGGATTTTCCCTATTCAAAGACTCAAGTAAAGTATACCCAATTAGAAAACAAGCAATAAATTACCTATATAATCGGGGAATTTCCGATTATATGATTGAAAAATATCAAATTGGGTTTTGTGATAAGGGAGACCATGCCGGTAGAATCATAATACCATCTTATGGTAATAACGGCGAATTGAACTATTATATTGCAAGAAGTTGGGATCCAATGTCAAGAGCCAAATATAAAAACCCTGAAGCAGAAAAAGATAAAATTATATTTTGGGAAAACCTTATAGATTGGAACAAAGACATTTATTTAGTTGAGGGTGCCTTTGACGGATTGTTTTTAGACAACGCAATACCCATGTTAGGTAAACATATGTCTGAACTTTTATTTGAGACAATATATATGAAGGCTAAGGGCGATATAACAATATGTTTAGATGCCGATGCTTGGCAAAATGCGGTTAAACTTTACCACGAGTTAAATGGTGGTGAATTATGGGGAAAAATTAAACTAATAAAATTACCTGAAGACTCTGATATTGCAGATCTAAGAGGTGAAATAAAAGACGAATATTATCATATAATAAAATAATGGATTTAAAAAAAATTGCACAAGAAATAAGAGACATCATCTCTGAAAGACAAAAAGAATTCCAACTCACCTTTGAGGAGGAAAATCATAAATATACCATGTTGGATAAAAACGGTGTTCTAAAATCAGATTTTCCATCGGTATCTAAAGTCATGAAACTTTTTTACGACGAGTTTCCAACTGAACAGGCGGCATTTAATAAGGCTGGAGGAGATCCCGATGAGGCCGAAAGATTGGTTAATGAATGGGCAGAGTTAGGAAGAAAATCAGCTAACTTGGGGTCTCGTTGTCACTTCTTTTTAGAGGAACACACTCTTAAAGAGTTTGGGATTGATAAAGTGGTTAGACAACCAATATTTGATTGTGATGCCGAACAAATTATCAAAAGTGATACGATGATAATCGCCGGTAAAAGATATATTGAACTTCTTAAAGAAAGAGGATGTGTGTTGATTGATACTGAGATTGTTTTAGGGCACCCTGAACTTGAATATACTGGTCAACCCGATAAGGTATGGTTGGTTATTGGAAACAACGGAAAGGTCGGTATTTTGATAACAGATTGGAAATCAAATAAGCCAAAAAACTTTGAGGTTACTCGTTATACAAAAAAAATGAAATCACCATTTGAAGATTTACCTGACAACGCATTGGGTCACTATAACACTCAGTTACCTTTTTATGGTAAACTAATTTTAAAAATGTTGGAAGGATCAAAATATGAGGACATACAACTTTTAGGATGTATTATTGTTTTAATAACAGAAGAAAGAGAGTATCATGAACATAGAGTTTCTAAAAAAACTATGAATAAAATTCTTGAAATGGATATAAAACAACATTTGACTAAACTTAAAAAATAAACTATTATTGAGTATGGAAAAATTCTATAACATAGAAGAACAAAAATTTTGGGATAATGAACAAAATTGGACAGAAGGAGGGCATGAATGGTCATCTCAATTTGGAACTACAGAAAATTTATGGAATAAACATCTTTTTGATGATTTAAAAGAATTTAGAAATAAAAAAATTTTAGAGATTGCTCCTGGACATGGAAGAATTACTCAATTCTTATCGATATTAGCTAAAGAACTTATTGTTACGGATTTAAATCCTAACTGTATAAAAAAAACAAAAGAGAAGTTAGGCGATCATGTTTCTAAATACTTTGTGTGTGATGGGAAATCATTACCTTTTATAGATGATGAATCTCAAGATTTAGTATTTTCATACGATTCTTTTGTACATATGCACAAAAATGTTATTGATGATTATTTGTCTGAGATTAATAGAGTATTAGTGGATGGCGGAAAAGGAATAATACATCATTCTAATTTATTAGGCGGAAACGATGAATCTTTTAAAAATTGGGGAGGTAGATCAAATATGGGATTAGATCTATTCAAAGAGTTGGTTGAGAAATATGGAATGATTATATTAGACCAAAAAAATATAAAAATTAGTGATGGAAATGATGATTGGTTAGGTGTTGATACGATTACGATTTTTCAAAAAATAAATAAGGTAAGTGAAAATTAATAAACTATATTAAATATGGAAACTACAATTACGCCAATTTGGTATACCAACACAAGTTGGGACTACTCAACAATTAAAATAAACATAAATTATATAATAAAATAATGGACGATATTATAAGACCAAAAATTAACTTGAAAGAACAAAAAACTATCAAGTGCGAAAAATGTGAATCAAAGTTCTTCAAAGAAGTAACGATGTTAAAAAAAGTTCCTAAATTATTAACAGGAAGTCACGAAGATACAATTGTACCATTTCCAACTTATATGTGTAATGATTGTGGACATGTTAATTCAGACTTTGAATTATTCATTGACTGATGAGATTAGGAGACATGACAATTAGTGAGGCTTATCCACATCTTAAAATTGTGGCATTGGCGTATGGTTTAAAATTAAACAGAGCAAAAGATTTTAAATTCGCAAGACTCATATTAGCTAATCTTTATAGTAGAGAATTATGTTAACATATAAAGAATTTTATATTTGGTTAGAGGGTTATCTTTATGGTAAACTTGAAAATAAACATATTGATATATCACCAATTGTTGAAAAGATGAGCCATGTTAAGGAGGAAAAACATGAATCAATTAAAATCACACCATTTGAGAGAATACCAATTCCAATAAACCCAATTCCAATAAACCCATTTTCAGAAGATGATGATT
>Ga0315284_10012290_pt1 | contig 12190 bp, 14 predicted proteins | sample YL17G09_16_MG_FD_203696 | JGI IMG/M metagenome (GOLD analysis project Ga0315284, IMG submission 203696) | Sediment microbial communities from Yellowstone Lake, YNP, Wyoming, USA - YL17G09_16 | ecosystem: Environmental > Aquatic > Freshwater > Lake > Sediment | place: USA: Wyoming | collected...
AAGCTCGGCGTTATCAATCATATACGTCCCCACGGAATCGACGTAGCTGTACACGTCAGTCACGTTACTGGCGAGTGGTCCGATTGACACGACTGTATTTGAGAACAAGGTTGTTGTTCCACCGGCAATTGTATTGTACCCGATTGTGGCGAGAGCCGGACTGATGGTTGATGCAGTCGGAACGAAAAAAGGTACTCCAATCGAGTACGGTGGCAAAAGACCGAGACCAATCGGGTATGTCGCGCTAAGAGTCGACGCGCCGGTGACTGTCACGGAGATGGACTTGAGAACATCCACCGTACACAAAACAGCCTGAATGTAGTACAATCCACCCTGATAAATTGCAATCTGAGACCCACTGACTCCAAGCTGAACTGTACCTCCTATGGGCGTATTCCAACTCGCGGTACTGAAATTAATTGGACTTGAAATGACGAAGGAAGATACTGCTGGCCTCAACAAAAGACTGTTTTGTGTGAAAGAGATGGATGGATTTGTCGCGCCAATCTGGACAATCTGAATCGTGCACACGTTTGATGAAAGCATCGTGTCAGAGGTGCGCGGCCCAGACAAGTCTTGCATTGTAATGTCCATGAAGTACGGTCCAAGAGACGCACTGGTTACATTCACCGGGATGGTGAAATCGAGTGAAGGATACGGGTATGCGCCCTGTGGAGTTGTGTACGTGTACAGTTCTGTTCCAGAACCACGCGTTCCGTAGCTCAGCTTGACAGAAGTCAGAGCACTCGACTGAAATCCAAGCACCGTCGTAATCAAGTACGTACCGACGCTTTGAAATGTGAATGAGTTTGAGGCTGGTGCGAGGCTCACGAGTGATGCGGCTGATACCGGTGGGTATGATGTGAAATTCTGAAATGCAAGTTGGGTCCCCGTGACTGAAGTTCCCGAGTTTGTAAAATACTGATCAACTGGACCGACTGCAAGCCAAGATCCTGGCCGCAAAACTCCAGTCACGGGGTTCATTCGTATGAACACCGACATGAAGACGTAGCTATACCCGGGCGGGATGATGACATTGAGTGGGATGGTGAATGTGGGCGTTGGCTGTGAAGTTGTCTGGATGACGTGTTCGGCGATGAAATTCAGTGGAGGAACGACGTCAGTCAGTGAATAGGTGTAAGAAACCGAGTAGACTGCATCTGTCCCTGATGCAGTAAGATTACCACGGATACAATACTGTCCAGACTTGGTAAATGCGATGTTTCCATTGGTGGATTGGAAACAAAAGGTTGAACCAGCCACTTGGGACATGTACAGGTATCGAGAGGTGTTGAAAAAGAGGTAGTTTCCTCCGTAGAGTTGAAACTGGACAGCGGTTGGTGTTGACGATGGAATGATGTCGTTAGTCACCTGAAAATAGATACCCGCTCTCTTTTCGGCTGATGGGATACCACTGCCTCGTGCCCACCCACCTTGTTCAAGCGTAAAATCGGATGACGCACGGGGATAGCCTGATACACCGGGCAAACTCGGATGAGCGCTTGTGGCTGAAATGATGTAATTCAAGTTTCCAGATGGTGAGACGGTGTCGAAATTCTTTGGGTCAAACCCCCAAAATGTCGCCTGAATAGTCTCAACCTCGATGTTTGAATATGACGTAAAGTTGAACCGGTTGACATTTGCATTGTAAAATACGTTCCCAGACAGAGTAAGCGGTTGTTTGACCGTCACGTTCGTCCCTGTTGGGATAAGTGCCGTGGTTTGTGACGGGATTGTGAAATTGACGAGTGCGTACGACGATGCTACAATGGAATCGAGCAGGCCAACCACCATCACGCCAGTGACACCTGGCATGGTTGCAGTACATCCCGTCTTGACTGTCAGTGGGTATGTCAGTGGGAGGGGAATCTTGATGTTTGTGACAGCGGATACATTTGCGGGTATGCTCGTCTGTGTCAGTAAGACGGCGGTTGCTGCAATTCCGGGTAGAATACTGAACGGGGTCAGTGTAGGGATGGATGACGTGGTTTGAGTGTTGATTGTGAATGTGATGCTGGTTGTGGTGGATGACGTGACTGTCATCGGACCAACCACCCCGGCAATGCTTCCGATGTACCCCGGGAGCATGTTGAAATTCGGTGATATGTTTCCAGCCTGAATTGCAATTGTGATGGACGTACCAGTCACTGGCGCGGTTGTGCCGTTTGTGTAGTATGTATAGGTGACGGGGCTTGTCAGCCACCCGACTGATGCGTTTGACTGAGAATCTACGTTTGAGGAGTAATAAGCGATACCCTGTGTTGGTGCACGGATGTACACGCCATCGATGATGATTCGTGGGTAAAACCCATTTTCACTGGCAACGTTTGACCAGTTCCAATCGTTTCCTGGATTTTTTAGGAACGGCATGTTGGTTTTGAGTGTGAGCCCTCTGACAATGTCACCCTTGAATGGAATCTTACAAATCTGCTGAGTACCGAACGATTGCTTCGAACCGTTAAAGGGAATGTCGTACGCTTCAAGCACGAATGGTGTATTTCGAGAATACAAACCCTGAAAGTACGTTAGGTCCGGCTTTCCTGAGAGATAGGCATCTTGTTGCCCTAGGGCCGCCAGCTGGATATACCCAGCGGACATTCTACTAAAGATGGAGATCTTATTTAAGTGATACTTTGCGTTCAATTTCAATTCAAAATTTGAATGTGAAATACAGATGAGTGTCCAGCTCAAGAGGTTTGACCCGACCAAGATGAGGAATGATCGTGTCTGTGTTTTCATTGGAAAGCGTGGAACAGGCAAGTCGACCCTCGTGACTGACATTCTGTGGCACAAGAGAGCCATTCCAGCTGGGATTGCAATGTCAGGTACGGAGGATGGTAACGGACATTACAAACAGTTTATTCCAGATCTCTTTGTGTACGGCGACTACAACAAAGACGCCATTGAGAAGATCATGGAGCGTCAGCGCAAGATTGCAGCTCGTGTAGGGAAAGAGGCTCTCCCACCAGTGTTCATTCTGATGGACGACTGCATGTACGACAGGGCATTCATGCGTGACACGGTGATGCGCAGCTTGTTTATGAATGGTCGCCACTGGAACATCTTTTTCATGATGACGACCCAGTACGTGATGGACATGACACCTATGATTCGTTCCAACACCGATTACGTCTTTGTCCTTCGTGACAATGTGAAACAGAATCGCGAAAATCTGTACAAGTGCTTCTTTGGCATGTTTCCAAACTTTGACGTGTTTTGTCAAGTGATGGATGCTTGTACGGAGAATTACGAGTGCTTGGTACTTGATACGACGTGCAAGACGAACAAGATTCAGGACATGGTCTTTTGGTACAAGGCGCCCATTCGCAAGAATTTCAAGGTGGGTGGTCCCTCATTCTGGCAGTATCACCAGCGTCACTACAATCCACGTCACCAGACTGGCCCACCACCTGGTACTATTGCTCGAAGTCGTGGTGCTCCTACGATTGTCGTAAAGAAATCGCGCTGAGAAGTCTTTTCAAAAACCTCAGAAAGAACTAGATGCAGAGTTACGACCCGAATGCTGGTATCGACATGATAAAGGAAATCCCAGATGATGATAAGAAGAGCGGGATTCCAACAGGACTGCTTCGAAATGAGCCTGAAAATAAAGTTGACTCATCTCAAATGGCTGACTTTTCTTCTCCAATCGAGGAGGTGATGGCTGGTCCAGGCCAGATGATGCAGGACGAGGTGATGGGCCCTCCTCAGATGATGTCTGGGAACAAGCGGACCCCAAAGGCGGATTCCTCAAGCAGTGGCAAAAAGAGCAAGAACCCATTCGGCCTGACGGATGAGCAGTTCCAGGCTGCACTGGCGGGAGTGGCGTCTGTTATCGCCTTTTCCAAGCCTGTTCAGGACAAACTGTCTACGATGGTGCCCAAGTTTCTGTCCGAGTCTGGTGAGATGTCAGCGACTGGCATGGTGGTGACCGCCTTGGTGGCTGCAATTGTGTTTTACTTTGCACGCCAGTTTATTGACAAGCAGTGAGGACCTTAGGGTTTCTTCGGCTTTTCACCGACACTCTCCCCACAGTACTTTTTGTCAGACACTGGTTTGTAGACTCCCAGTTGAGCACAAATTTCACGAAGATCTTTGAAATTGTCCCAAAACTTTTGCGTGTGATCGTATTCACTAACTGCCAAGTGTGCGAGCTCGTGAAGAAACACATACATCGCGGACTCTACATCTTCCCCCTCCAGGCAGATGTAGATTTCATACCCCTTGTTTACGTTTAATGCAATCTCGCGAGTCATGCCTGGTGACGTGCCTGTGACGATTGAAACCTTTCCACATATGAGCTTCCACCTGTCCTCTGCTGGAAGAGACTTCCTGATAATTTCGTATCGTCGCTTAATCTCTGCAAGCATCGGTGGATCTTTCGTCAGTGTGATTACATCGGCTAGAACTGCCCCGAGGACACCGAGGACCAGAAGGCCACTCATTACTACTATTGCTTTACAAAAACAAATTGAGAATAAATGTCCGAGATGAGTCCGTTCGGGCGGCTCAGCATGGGCTCCCACTTGAGCATCTTTATACCATGAGCCATCATCGACCGGATGAACAGCTCGGGTTCCAGTATGGGCTCCTCCCTGCCACCATCTGCATAAAATGGACCTCCAACCAAGTTGACCAAAAGTTTCTCACCCTTCATCTCAATTTTGTTTCCTAATTCATCTTCGAATTTTGTTTTAAAATTCAAAAGTGAATTTATACGTGTCTTGTCAGGAGTAATACCAATCAAAAGTCCACCTGGTTTTAGGCACTTGTCGATTGCCCAGATGGATGCTGTGTACGTGTCCATGTTTTCGAAAATGTAGTGGAGTGAAAAGTTGTAGCACACCACATCGTACTGCCCCCATGAGATGGCTGACGCAATGTCACCGGCCGGCAAAAACCACATCCCGAAATTTGCCTCGATGGCTCTCGACTGCGCCTCAGCGATTGACTCTTCGTCCGGGTCGACTCCGATAACTTTCAAGTCTCGAACAGATTTCCATTTGTGAATGTCACCGCCGCGACCGCATCCGCAGTCGAGAACAGTTGATCCAGGCTTGACCCATTGTGTGATGAGCGCGCGCTTGCAATTGTTGTGGAGTTTACGGAGGTTTTCCATTTTAGAGATAGAGTACAAACTCCTTAATACTCGTGAACAAAACCGATTTTCTTCAGATAAAGATATTCCGTACGTGTATAGTAGTAATGGGTTCTCTTGAGCAGGACTACTTGACTGTTCCCGGCCAGCTGTTTGCGTGCGTGTCGTTTGTCGGTCCCGATCAGCCACAGAAGAATGAGCTTCTGGGTATGAAGATTCGTGGCTGCTTTGCATCCCGTGACGAGGCGGCGAGTCACTGCAAGCGTCTTCAGAAGGAGGATGCACTCGTCGACATTTACGTGGTGGACATGTACAAGTGGCTACTGATCCCTCCTCAGCGCGACCAGATTCAGGATGTTCACTACCAGAATGAGAAGCTGGAGGAGATTATGTCAAAGTACCGCGAGAATCAGGCTCAGGCGTCTGCCATGTTTGAGAAGCGCAAGCGTGACATGAACGCCAAGCCAATCGCTGGTGAGTTTCCCTACATCGATCCGTCGGACGAGAATTCCAAGTTTTACACCAAGCCGGACGTACCTCCAATTCCTCACCCGGCGGAGGTGCTTGAGGATCTGAAGAAGGAGTTTCCCGACAAGCCAATCGAGGAGCTGGTCGCGATGGCCGACGCCAAGGTGAACGAGGTGATTGAGCAGCGTCGTGCCGAGAATGACATCGAGTGCCAGAAGATGCTCGACACTCTGAAGGAGGAGCCAGAGGAGGCGTAAATCCCACCAGTCCGAAGTCGAGGAGTTACTGTGTAACTCAGTTAATTTCTATATGTAAAGTAATATGATATTTGCACTCATCGGTATTCTCATAGTCATGGGTCTCTTGTGGTTTGCGTACAAGCGTTTCGACCTGCTGTGCCCCCCTGCCAAAATATCTCAACCCGTACAGGCGTTTGACAACCAGTTTGAGGTATTCAGGGATATGGAGCCACAGACTCAGGTGCGTGAGAGTCCGTGGATTGGGTTTTTGCAGGAGGATCTCTCCAAGGGACGCACGGGACCAATTGGGACGTTTTCTGGGAACGATTCAAAATCTGGGCGTGTTGTTTCTTACATGATTACTTAGGCGGATTGATAATGACTGGGCGCATATTGGTCAGGACGATTCCGATGACGATGCCGATGAGCATCCCCATCACGAGAGGGTTCCCCTTGAGCTTGTCAAGTGGGCTCTCCTTCTCTTGAAGGTTCAAAGAAGGCCGAAACATCGGCTCTGGATCTGAACGTGCCGGCCAGTCGTTGGCTTCAGCTACGTCGCTTTTTGACGACGACAGGAACGGAGGGGGGGATCGGTCGTCCATTGTCTTCTTCGTCACTCTCGCTTTTATCTGGTACTATGAAGCCATCCAAATTTCCATCTTCATCTGCATCATCTTCATCGTCAAAGTCCTCCTCGTCCTCGTCATTGTCATCGCCGATATCCTCCTCCTCCTCTGTGTCATAATCCTCAGTGGCGTAATCATCCTCAACTTGCTCAATCGGCTCGTACCGAACAGGTGGCTTGGAGACGCGACCACTTTTCGTGCGCACGTTATTGTCCGTGGGACCTGATTCTGGAGGGGACGAAGGCCGATTCGGCTGCATCTTCTGGATAATCTTGGATTGTCTCGTTTAAGTACTTTGGGAAGAAATAAAGACCCTTTGAAAGAGCAACTTTGTTAAGTTCAAATTCTCCGTCGTATGCGAGTGCACTGGCAATCTCATTGAGCTTTTCCTGATGTTCCACGTCATCAGCAAGACGAATCCCTAGGCTCATGTCGCGGACATTCTCAACTGCAGTGTACAAAGCTTGGGACGACAAATCAATGTCACTGTCTATTTTTGATTCAAAAAGCGTCATATTATTTAGGAAGCGTTGCCAGCTCATTGGATCGAGTCCAGAATATGGATGCACCGCCTGTTCGTACTTTAGGAACTGCCCCCTTTGCCCTCTCGGAAAAACAAGCCATAATGTCACTGCCAGGAGGGCTACCAACAGTAACGATCTCATCTACTATACTCGGAGGAAGAATATGTTCGGAAAACTCGTGATCCTTGCACTCGTCGTTGAAGCACCTCTGACTCAATCGCCCCTTGTTCAACAGAAACCAGACGTGATTCGACCTGTGCTCCTCCTTGATGCGTTCACAGTACTTTGAATCCGTCTGAACGTACCACACGTCTACACCCTCCTCGAGTCGTTGAATCTTCTTCACCTGTGTTCGGCGCTGACCTCGTAGGTATCGCTGAATAAACTCCTCGATCGGTTCAGCTGCAGGTGCGTCGTCTTGATCGAATTCAGACTTGTGCTCGTACGATGCACACCGAATCGAGAACAGCTCGAGAATCTCCGCATTTGGCTCTTTTGTAAACTCCCTCCCACCGAGCTCGCGCCATGGAATGTATGGATCTCCTGAAGGTTTCTTGTGTGACCACAGCATCCGAAGTCCAGAACCGCCATAGACACTCGAATCAATCACCTGAGCCCAATCCACCTCCTGCACCTCTGGAAGAGCCAAAAGTATCTTCGAACGTGCAGAAATCGCCTCCTGCTTCGAAACCTTAAAGTCTGGCCAGTGAATGTGTACACCAGATTTAATGAGTGTCGTGTGCACTCCACTCGGGTCTTTAACCGGTCGAGGTTGTGCGCGTGCGATGCAACACCTCCCGGGCCGTCCGATGGCGTCATGAATCACGTCGCAAATGGCCAAGAGAGCTTCATCTTTGAGCTTCTCCACCGCCTTGTAGTCGAGATCGACGAAAAACTTGAAAATGTTCGTCTTTTGCTCAACCACGTACAGCTTGCTATTTTTCAACTGTTCAATGTACAATTGGAAAAACGCAGACATGTCATCGTCCGGTACAAAAAGGATCCCACCATTCATCAATGTGTGGGTCCCAGGTGCTTTTGGGACGGTCCATAAGTCCATTGTTTGTTTATTTAGGTGTCATTTTCTTTAGGTGTACAAAGTCAGGGAACCTTCGGTTCCCGTCGGGCCGAAGGCCCTACTCCTCGTCCTCCTCAGATGACGAGTCGAGTGCGAGACGAGCCCAGAAACTCTTTGGCTTTTTCACCTTTTCCTGATTTGCGAGCACCTCGACGTCCGGAACCTCATCCTCGGCCTCGACTTGCTCCTCTTCGAGCTTCTCAATCTCGTAGCACAATCTGCGAATGGTCATTTGCTCTGCGAGCTCTTCAGGTTTCGAACCGTCGTTCCTGAGTGTCGCGAGCTTCTGAGCATACCAGAGTTTACTGGGTGTCATCTAAAAAACATTTTGAATTTAAATTCTGAGATTAAACGGGGTTTTGTTTCTGTTTCGAATTGCATGTACAAATTCGGGATTGCGGATGACGTGTGTACGAATCATCGGCCAGAGGTTGTCTCTTTTTGAGATGCCATCGAGCGTGTCAAACTCACAGGCATCATTTTCATCATAGTTTTTGCGAAACGGCACGACATGACCCTCCATCTTGTCCTTCTCCTCGGTGAACCTCCTGACAATGTGTCGGTGTTCAATTGAAGTCATTGGGAGATCGAAGACGTAGACGTGGTAGTGATTCAGCACATCAACTCCATCTTCGAGATCTCTAGGTTCTGGGGTGTCAGTCGAAAACTTGAAGTAGGCGTACGAGCCTCTCTTCAAGTTGATCGTTCCGCGTGTTTCTTCTTCGAGTTCTCGAACCGCACATCGAAGTGGGTTGTAGATTTCTCGACGCCGGCATCCGCCGGTAACAAACGTCCATTCCTTGTATCGTCGGTCGTGGACCACGAGGAAATGCGGAACTCCTTCAATTTGGCTCATTGGTATCGCTACTGCTTTGTGTCTTTCCCGAGTCGCCATTTCGACTCTCAACTACTATGTCTGGGCCAAAAAATTCCTGGAGTTTTCCGCTGCGCTTGTCATACGTGATAAGAAATACGATACATGCAATCAAGAGCCAAAACCAGAGTGGCATGCTTGTTACTAGTCAGTGGGACTAATTTTTTAGTCTAATTTGCGTACAAAAGACTGGCGAGACCGTTCTGGATCCGGAGCACGTTGTAGTTGACTGCGTACAGGTAGGGGTTGGTGATCAGTGGGCTGGCGAGTGCCAGAGGGCCGGTGCGGCCGGTGGCTGGATCGCTGAGCTGCACGGGGGTGACGATGCGGTAGGTGTCGAGGCGGGAGAAGTTGATCGTGCCGGTGGGCTGGTTCTTGGAGGTGTCCAGGCAGTAGCTGATGACAGCCACGTTCGCCTGCAGGTTGTTGTGCACGTAGCCGAAGGGGGTGTTGTAGTACTGAGGAACATCGACCCACATGTTCAGATGGCGGAACTCACCGACATCCGTGCCGTTAATCTGGGTCTTCAGCATGTAGTTCGAGGCTGCCTGGGCGTTGTTGCCGTTCTGGATCACAGTGTCGTACCGCTGGGACTGGAAGGCGATGAACTTGACTGGGTGCGCCAGAGCCAACTCCTGCACTGGGTTGCTGCTCATTGGCACGCGCTGCACCTGGTGGATGAGCATGTCGTGGGAGTTGTCCGCGAAGAACTTGCGCTCAGCCTGGTCCAGGTAGATGAAATTGGCCCAGCAGGCGAACGTCAGGTTTGCGTAGGTGGTGGTGGTGGTGGCCGTGCCGGTGAAGAAACCCAGCTGCGTGCCGACAATTGCAGCCGTCAGAGGAGGTGAAGCCTGCACACCGAAGCTCACGTTGACAGTGGTTGCATTTGATGCCGTCACAACCACTGGGCCAGTCAGAGGCAGACCAGCCACGTACTGACCACCCTGGATACCAGCACCCACGGTTGGGGAGTTGACTGAATTGATGGTCAGGGTTGCCGATGTAGAGATGCCGGTGATGATCGTGTTGGCAGTCACCAGAGCAGACGTCACTGGGGCGAACACGTTCAGGGTCGAATTGGCTGCTGGCAGAACGTTGGCGATGGTGGTCGTGTTGGCGAAGGAGATGGTCACGTTCGAGTAGATGGTCGCGTTACCGATCGTCTTCACGATTGCCAGAGTGTTTGCATCTGGAGTTGCGGAGGTGGTCACCAGAGAGCCGGTGAAAAGTGGACCGTTCACAGAGTTGTACGCCAGGAAAGCCGTGTTGGCACCAGCGCCAGTCACAACCGCAGCAGACACGTTGATGGTTGCCTGTGGCACAGCTGACAGGCTTGGGTTGGTCGTTGGGCCAAAAGTCAGGGTGGAACCCAGCTGGCTGGCCCAGGTGATGCGCAGCTCCACATCGTGGAACTGGATGGCCACCAGAGGCAGAGCCAGGAAGTAATCCTTGCAGAAGAAGAACTTCAGAGGGAAGAAGGAATTCTTCTGGTTGGTCACACCGCTGGTGTTGAAATTCAGGTAGCGCTGGGAGAAGTTCTGAGCACCCACCACTGGCTCGATGTCAGTCATGTACTGGAAGTCCTGGGTGTCAATCACCTGACCACCAATCATCAGCTCCACCTTGTCAATAATCTTGGACCAGTCCAGGCCGGACACGCCAGCATTGTTCGAATCACGAGCGCTAAAGTACACATAGCTCAGAAGATCACCCTTCTTCTCGAAGCGAACCAGGGAGATGTTACCAGCCTGTGGATTACCCTGGATCACCTGGCGCTCGATCGAGTGAGCATAGTGTGTGTACCGCTTGTAGTTGGAACGGAAAAAGGAAACCTCGGGCTTACCGGACAACCAAGCGTCCTGAGCACCCGTAGCGACGAGCTGAACAATGCCACCGCTCATTTTATAATCTTAACCTAGGTTTTTTTCTGACTTGCGACGCGAGTGAACAGTCTACTGGGCTGACAAAGGCTCCTGCACGAACGAATTCTTTGCGAGTTGCTTGATGGCAATGTCGAGCGTGTCAACCCATGGGTTTCTACCCATCTCCGTCTTTTTCTCGTTAAACTTCTCAAACTCGGGAGTGATGTAGTTCTGAAAACGACCGGCAGATGGGTGTGACACTGGAAATGCCGTGGATTCGGCGCGAATATTGGTCATGGCACCGACAGCATTGACTGGATCGTCGCGAACATTCATACGACCAGCGTTTCCTGCGCGATCTGGATTGGAACGGTTGTTCGACAGGTGGGGCAGCGACTTGTCCGTCAGAGACCCGTCGTATGGCTGCTTCACGTTGTAATGAGCAATACCGTACTCGAGAGTGTCACCGCGGAAACCCGTCTCTTGACGAATCGTCGTGCGCCGAGTCTTGATCTGGTCGGGGCGACCCTCCATGCCACGCATACCACCACCCTGTGCCTGCTGAGCACTGTTCTTGGCGGGTGGGCGATTCCACGCCTTGGTCGCCTTGGCTTGATGGGTCATCTCACCGATACCACCGGCACCACCATTCTTGACGACAGGATTGCTTGGACCAGGGCGACCATCCAGAGTCGTAAGGCGCTCCTCGTTGATGTTATTGGGAAGAGCACGGAAAAACTGCTGGAAACCACCAGTAGCGGCCACATCTGGACCGACGCCCAAACCCGGGCCGACGCGAATCCGCTCGACTGGTGGGAAATTGTTCATCTTGTTCGTGATGTTCTGGCGACCGTACAGATCGTACACAGGCTGACCCCATGGAGACGCCTTGGCGTCGGGGCGCGTGTCTTGCAGAGATGGAATCTCATTCTTGGGCTGAAGACGCCAGTCGCCAACACGACGACCGAGCTCGGGGGTCATAATCTTGACATCCTGATAGTCTGCCCAGTGATCACCGGGGTGAGCCATAAGGTCGGTATCGCGCCGAGTCACAACTGGGGGGCCTGGTTTTCTGGATTCCGTGGTTACCGGCACATCATCTGAATTCTCACTCAGACGCTTTCCGGCAAACACCAAACCTACTACTGCAGCAAGTGCAAGTGGATCCATATTACTAATGGATTAGTTTTTTATTTACGGTCAGTCTGCGAAGCAGACTATTTGGGCGAAGCCTCGGTTTCCTGGCTTACTTCAGAACATAGCGCTGAACGAAACGGTTATTCTGATCATTTGCGTACGTGCTAATGGGGTCAAAACCAACGACGCGCAGGGGCAGCTTCACGTAGCTGTTGGGAAAATCATATGAATTCTCGGACCACCCATTCTTCCATGAAAGGGTATCTACTGGACGAAGGCGGGTC
>Ga0315284_10012293_pt1 | contig 12189 bp, 11 predicted proteins | sample YL17G09_16_MG_FD_203696 | JGI IMG/M metagenome (GOLD analysis project Ga0315284, IMG submission 203696) | Sediment microbial communities from Yellowstone Lake, YNP, Wyoming, USA - YL17G09_16 | ecosystem: Environmental > Aquatic > Freshwater > Lake > Sediment | place: USA: Wyoming | collected...
ATGCGAAACGGCTGTCCACCACAACAGACGATGAGAATCCCCCGTAGGGTACCCATGTCCCAGCTTGCACAATATCAAGGCATAATTGCTCTTCACCATTCTTGCACCACTCGCATTTTCCGCAGGACCGCCCTAGCCAGCCAATTCCTACACGGTCGCCTACTTTCAGACCTGATGGAGCTTCACCAGTTTCTGATACATATCCGACTATTTCATGTCCAGGTACAAAGGGATAGGTGATTACTCCATAGTAGTTGTCGATGCCATGAATATCCGTAAAACAAAGACCACAGTGCGTGACCGAAACCCGTACATCATGCTCCCCAAGTTTCGATTGCTCATAGGTGAATGGCGCAAGAACCTGTCCTTGTGCCATTGCTGCATATCCCATGACAGTAGGAGTCGACATTATAGTATCCCCCCTTTTCTAGGGGTATTATTTACCACTATCAAGGTACTATATGCTGGGCAGGTTAACCTGTCAACAGCAATGCAGTCCTGAATAAGAATAGGGATTGTGGTGTCCCCGAGTGCCGGCGAAATCAAACGCCATCCTGAAGTCGAAACGCTCCTGGCAACCGGAGATAACCGCACCGAGTGACGAGGAAGGCCCTAGACCGGCTAACGGAAAGGTTCAACTAGAACTCTCGCTCCGAAGGCAGCAAGAGTGCCACCGCAGCTCGCCACCGTAAGTTGCTCAAGGATGCTCTCACCATTTACAATGGACTAATATTCCATAATTGGAGAATAACAGGAGGTAATAACAACTAACATGAAGTATATCGACCTGGGCAAGGGAAAATGGCACAGCGAATGGGTAAGCAAGCAGGATTTAGTAGAATATCTACGATGCCAATTCAGAGTTTATCTCTCGTTATCTAAGGGCATTCCTATCGAAGAACTGAAGGAGACCGTTCTACTACAAAGGTTGATGGAAAAGGGACTGCAGCATGAAGCGGGCGTCGTGCAGGAGATTCGACCTCTCGAGGTGCAGACCAGGGAGTCTATTGAACCTCTTAAGAAAGAGAGCATTACCATTCAAGTCCCGACATTATTTCGCAACCACGACCTTGGCATTCAGGGGATCCCCGATTTGATTAATACTGAAAACGGCCAATTCTTGCCGATTGAAATAAAAAGCCATAAAGAGGTGTACGATACAGACGAAGTCGAATTGGCTTTTTACTGGCTATTATTGGAGCCCTTACGGACCAAAAGAACGACGCCAAGAGGATACATAGTACTTAACAGCGATGAAACTGTCGAGGTCAAAATAACAAGAGATCGTTTGGAGGAAGTTGAAGACCTGTTGGACGATATCAGAGACCTTAAGAACAGGGGATGTCGGCCACGGCTAACACAAGAGTGCAAACTATGCAAAATCGAAAGGGAGTGTCGTGAGGAAGTGATTAACAGCGGCGGTCTAACAGCTATATACAATATCTCTTACAGAAGGGAACAGCAATTTCGCGAGATTGGGGTCAGAAATATGTCGGACCTAATGGGGATAGATGAAGAGCAGACAAACTCCGAGTTAGTTTCTAGATTTGGAAACACACCGGGCGTCGCCGAACTGTTTCGAATGAAGTGCCACGCGTCATCTATCGGGCATAGAAAGCCAGTTCTTTTCGGAGATGAAGATGAACTAAGTAGATTGGTTTCGTCACCTATGCTTATCCTGGATCTTGAGTATGACCCCGAGGGAATCATCTGGCTGATAGGATTATGCATAAAGGATAGTGGTGGGGTGAGCTATAAGCAGTATTTTGCTGAAGGCGGTAAACTCGAGGACGAAAGAAAGCTGCTAGACTCATTGGCCAGTGTTAGAAAGAAATATCCCCGACACCTGCTCGTCACATATTGCGGAACCTCGGCTGATTTGCCTCAGTTAGAAAATTCCTGCGTGAGACACAGAACCTTTCCTCGTATGTACAATACGCTGGCGTCGAACCATACTGACCTATACCGAGCGCTGACTCACAATCTTCGATTCCCCATGGCCTCCATGGCACTATCGGACATGGAAGAGTATCTAAATCTGCCGCGAAAAAGCTACATCGCCAGTGGGTTAGAAGCACTCATGCTGTATGAGAGATACTTGAGAACTAGGAACGAGAATACGAAAAGAGAATTAAGGAATGAGCTCTGCACCTACAACAAGGATGATGTAGCTTCGACATTATCGATCGTCAAGAGTATTCCTCTGTTCCTGAGAGACGCCATTAGAGCCTGACGCGAATCATTGCGAACGGGAGCCTGCAAATTGCTTCGGTGGTTGCCGAACATAACACCTGATTTATAGTAGGCCTGATTGGCATGGTGTCCCTAGAATTCCCGAAGTAGAATAATTCAGCTTTCTTTTACACCGATTATTTTCTCACCGCAACATGAGCAATACGCCCTCGCGTGCAAGCTGTGGAGGAATCTATCTTCAATATGCTCTCTGTAGTAGACCTCGCCAAACAAAATCTCTTTGCCACAGCTATGGCAAGCGTGGTTTGCCCTGGCCTTTACCCGCTTCAGGATAGTCAGGTTACTGTATTTTCCCATAGGCCGAACCCATTGTCATACTGTTGGGCCTGTACTTCCTCAAGAAGCCGGAAATCGACGAAGGCCCTCAACATTGAACGACAGACAACCTATACCTCTTCCCAGGCTCCAAGGCTTCAAAGCGTAATCTATCACCTGGCTTCAACTGAGGATGACTATTGTACCAAGGTCGCATACCTCCTTGAATATAACCACCACCGTTTGGGTCGCCCGCAGGTGTGCCTTTCGGAGCCGATGTAACTCTAGTTCTGACCGCCTGGGCATCAGTCTCGAGATCAAAGAGGATTTTGTAGCCCGGAAAGAAGCGTCTCTTCGCTCTTGGAACGGGGATCAGGGCCCACGTCCGTGCACTGTGAAGACTACCGAGCTCGATCTCTATGACCTCTCCTCCATTGCTGACCTTACCTTCTCCAAGCCCTAACATCCTCCGCAGCACAGAATTTGGAGTATCGACCAATGGCACTGCCCTTCTCTGCAGCTCTTTCCAAACTTCGTCATCTACTCGTATCACCGGCATTTTAGACCTCCAGTTACTATTTGTAACATTGCAACACCCAGCATCTTTATTGTCAAGTTCTACAACAAGGCAATCCGAGAAGCAGCATCCGTTGACCGAGTATTCTTAGGACATGATACCTGATCTGTCGCAGGACTGATTCGTATGGTGTCCAGGGGATTTCGGCCCACGGAGAGCATCCGCGGTTTGACCTGTGTTTGCCAGAGAAGAAAAGCGAAACAATGGCCTACACTCGGTCCTGATGCCATAGGTTCGAATAGCCCGTAGTGGTATAATGAAGTGAGAGAAGAACAGGGGTTTCAGGCATGAGTACGCCGCAACTGCGTATTACAAAAGAAACAATAGATAAGGGCGAAGAGGGAGTCTTGAAACGGGGCTTTCTGTTTGCTTGCACAGACAAAAGTGAGCGTGAGTGTTTGGATAGGCTTCTCTTTGCGACTGGTAGAACTTACGGACCAGTGGTCATTAGGATAAGAAAGGGGGACATCCTGTTCCTCAACAACGTAGACACTGATGTGCTTCACGGGGTGTTCAAGGCAGTGTCAGATGGTAGCCTCGATATAGAAGAGGGCGCTTTTAATGGTAGGTATAGATACCAAGTAAAGGTAGAACCTGTTGGCGGGGTGGTAAAGGTGGAGAAGGCGAAAACAGTATTGAGTGAGTTTGGATTGAAAAGGAACAAGCCGATTTTCAGAGGAAAATTGTTAGGTTTGTTGGAGACGTTCAACTCTGAGCCGCAAAAGAGAGGCCTGCTTAATCTTCACAAGTTGAAAGAGTCCGCAGATGCGATCGCCGAGGAGATGGAGGGGATTAAGAATAGTAAGGCGGAAGTGGATATTGAGGAGGAAATTCCGGTGATAGAAGCTACGACATTTTGGGACTTTCCAAAGCAAAGCTATGGTTTGAGACCCAAAGGGGACAACAAGTATGCTGGCGTAACACCAGCATTGATTATATATAACATGATCTGGAGATACACTGAACCGGGGGATTTGGTTGTCGATCCAATGGCGGGAAGCGGTACAACCATAGATGTCTGCAAAGAGGAGAAGAGGATAGCAATTGGGTATGACATACACAGCACAAGGGCAGATATTGTTAAGAACGATGCTAGACAAATACCTCTTGGAGATAATTCTGTAGATATGGTTTTCATTGATAGTCCCTATGGTGACAATATTAGATATAACGAGGAACCGAATAACATAGGCAATATTTCAAGTGAGTCGGAAGAATTCTATGACGAGCTGGAAAGAGTAATGACGGAGTCCAAGAGGATCTTAAAAGAAGGTAAGGTCTTAGGCTGGCTGATCGGAGACCAATGGGTTAAGAAGAAATTCACTCCGGTTGGCTTGAAGATATATGAGAGGTTAAGCCGACACTTTGAACCAGTTGACATTGTTTGTGTCTCTAGAAGAAGTCAATCCTCTAATACGGAGGTATGGCAAAACAGGGCAAGAAGGTTTAACTTCTTCCTAAGAGGATTCAAGTATTTGATAATAGTAAGGAAGAAGAATGGTGAGGTAATCTCCAGCGAGCCCCGAAAAATCACGTGGACAAGGTACAAGAGGGGGAACGAATAATGGATATCGACGATCTGATTAAGATATATGAGATCAAGAAAGCCAAGTACGGAGCCGCCGCGTACAGGTACGTATCAAACGTCCTTAAGGAAGCGAAGAAACAGCACGAACAAGAATTTCAAGGCCTCGACCACGAGCAATCTTGGAAAGGGTTTAAGGGTAATGCACTAGAGGGTTTAGTTTTGTACATTATGAATGATGAGATAGAGAGAATGGGATTGAAAATAGTGAAGGGTAAGAAATTCGAGAGAACTCAACCCGAGAACTTATCGACGGAACTGAAAAACGTGAAGAGGAACCTGTCGGTTGATTTCGGGAAATTCGGGTTTCACACCCCTGATGTAGACTTAGTAATCTACAACCCGAAGACATACAAAGTAATAGCTGTTCTTTCAAGTAAAGTGACCCTGCGTGAAAGGATAACGCAAACAGCTTACTGGAACCTAAAGATGAAGAATTATGAATTGACTAGCCATATCAAGGTTTATTTCATTACTCCCGATGAGGATGGTACTTTGAGAGTAAGAAAGCCGGCCAAGAAAGGGCGGGCTATAGTTGAGGTTGATACAGATGGGAGTTATGTCCTAAGCGAGACCGATATTGAGGAAAGTGACAAGGTAAAGATGTTTGATAAATTCATTGATGATCTAAAGGGATTGCTTGTGTCGTAGAACATAGACTGGGGTTAACTGATGTTTGATATAAGTAGATTCAAAAACAAGAAAACAGAGACCAAAAGGTATAGTAAGCGGATTGGCGCTTTGAGTGCAGCGGGTATAAATACGAGGTACATTGAAAAAACGGTAGCCGATGCGATAAGTAGAATAAGTTCCGGTGTAAATTCGTTCGTGATATATGGAGATCCACAAAGCGGGAAAACTGAGATGATGATAGCCCTCTCCGCAAGGCTTCTTGATTTGGGGAAGAAAGTCATCATCGTTTTGGTGAAGGATGACGTTGAGCTAATGCACCAGAATCTTGGACGTTTTGCTAGGTCTGGTATTAACCCTACACCCAAGAGTTTCGCTGAGGTTATTGAGCCGAGCGTAGGGATTGGAGACGAGGAATGGATTATATTCTGCAAGAAAAATCGATATGATTTGGAGAAACTTGCATCCAAAGTTGGCAGTCTCGACGGAAAGGTTGTTATTGACGATGAGGCTGACTACGCGACTCCAAACGCCAAGATAAACAGGGACGAGAAGACAAGGATAAATGAGCTTGTCGGAAACCTGCTAGGCAATGAATGGGTGTACATAGGAGTCACGGCAACGCCGGCCAGGCTGGATTTGAATAATACTTTTGAGAATGCCAACGATAGCTGGATTCATTTCCCTATTCATGACTTATACACCGGGCAGGACGTGTTTTTTCCGATAGATCTGAATTCCCCCCTGAAATACAATCTAAGAATACTGCCGGAGGGTTACGATTCCCCTTCACATTTGCGAGAAGCCCTCTTTAGTTATTTCGTCAACGTAGCATATTTGAATACCGAGGTGAATGAAAAGGAAACGAATTACTGCATGCTAATCCACACGAGCGGCAGGAAAGTCGACCACTCAGCGGATTACAAGCAAACGGTGAACGTTTTGAGTACTTTGGCGAAGCCGGATGATATAGATTTCGAGAAGTTCGTAAGACGGATTTGGGAAATAGCCAAAAGCCGTTATGGTACGTCTGGAATTGCAGATAAGCTGACTTCTTATACTGTCGAAAACGTTTCGAGGAACAAGGTGGTGGTGATGGATAGTGGGACAGACAGAGGTAATATCGATTTCACGCACGCTACCAACCCGGTGAGTGTCTTTACAATAGCGATTGGGGGGAACATTGTATCTAGAGGTATGACTTTCATAAACCTGTTATCTATGTTTTTCACGAGAGATGTTAAAGGCAAGATTCAGCAGGATACATATATACAGCGAGCGAGAATGTTTGGAGAAAGAGGCAAGTATCTGCGATTTTTCGAATTGACAATTCCAGAGGGGCTGTATGTGGATTGGCATCGATGTTTCGTGTTTCATAGACTTGCACTGGAATCAGTGAAAAGGGGAAGTACACCAGTGTGGTTGGAAGATAGGCGCGTGAGGGCAGTTTCTCCGACAAGCATCGACAAGACGACCGTGGCAATGGACAGCGGTGAGATGAGCTTTGAGATCTTCGACTATGAGGACGATATTGAGGATATTATCGAGGATAAGTCTATCAAGTCACTGGAAAAACTCAAAACGCTCCGTAGAAGGTTGCCAGATGGAAAGCTTCCGGAATACTTGGTTAGCTTTATTGAACAGTTTAGTCCGGAGGGGAACAATTCTTTGGCAATCCACGGGCCAACCGATATATCAAACAGAAGCGATGTAGACAAAGCGAGTATTACGAGGGTCAGAGGTCTTATTGGTAAGAGCGAACAGGAAGAGAAGAAGTATCCACATGCAGTCCACCATATTAAGATATTCTACAACAGGGAAAAGAAAGCTCGTGTCTTCTACAGATATGTTGGAAACGTCAAGTTCTTGAAGAATCTAAGGAAATTGTGAGTGATGAACGACATCTTATTCTTTCACGGTGCAGCGTTGATGAGAATCATCCGCCATGAGCTGTTCAAAACGGTGGCAGTATACGGGAAAAAGGGTTGTTCTTATGCCGTCAACGAAACCGCGGGCGTCTATATGAAATATTCTAAGCGGGGGTCTACTAATTGGCGTTTCACGTTTTTCAAAGAGCATGTTGATGAGATAACGGAAATGAGAGAAGGGTTAGGAGAAGCGTATGTTGCGTTTATATGCAATGAAGATGGTATTTGCTGTCTAGACTGGAGTGAATTTGCAACGGTCATCTCGCCAGAGAGCAAGTTATATCCAAAGTGGGTTGGAGTTTCGAGAAAAAAAGGTGAAAAGTATTCCGTGTGGGGAAGTGATGGCGAATTGAAGCATAAAGTAGGAAATATTGACTTCCCCAGGAGAATATTCGAGAAGTTTGACTAGTTGATTGAAGCAGTCGGCAACGAATGGGGGCGGGGCAGAACCTTTGCTGCTGACGGCCTGTTAACGGGAGAAACAGTCAAAAATGGGCGAGCTGATAGCTACCTCTCCAGCTCGATAAGCACGCTCAGGAAACTGGTAGACAGTAGGCAGGAGACAGTAGTCGCTGGTCACCAGTCACCAGTCTCTAATCTCTAATCTCTAGTCTCCAGTCTCTAGTCTCTAATCACTAGTCTCTGCGGCCAGCCAGGGCGGCGCGATTGTTCGGTATCCACCTCGTCCAGCACCACGGTATTCAGATTGTCAGTTCGTAGGTCGTTTGAAGGACCTATCGGTGATATACTGTTAGTCGTGACCTCTGAGAGGTAATCACATGGCCGAAAAGTCTCGTGAAAAGCAGAAAGTGGTAGTCATCGGCGGCACTGGTTTCCTTGGATACTACGCCGTTAGAGAGTTCATCCGTCGGGGTCATAGTGTTACTATAGTTGCGCTGCCACCATTGCCCGAAGAAGGCCTCTTCCCAAAGGAAGTGAATATTACTCTGGCCAACATCGATAAACTGGACGATAGTAGCATTATGGATATCCTGAAAGGTCACGATGCTATAGTTTTCGCTGCCGGAGCAGATGACCGGGTTATCCCCAAGGCACCAGCGTATGAGTTCTTCCATCAGGCAAATGTTCTTTCCTGTAAAAGAGTCCTGTCACTGGCCCGTCAATCAGGCATAAAACGCGGCGTTATTTTGAGCTCATACTTCTTGCACTTCGATCGTACCTGGCCGGAGGAAAGGCTATCAGAACATCATCCCTACATTAGATCTAGAAAAGAGCAAGCTCAACAGTCTATGGATGTGTCAATGCCAGACCTCCAGTTGATGATTCTCGAATTGCCGTATATCTTTGGCAGCATGCCCGGGCGCACGCCGCTATGGAAGCCGCTGATAGGCTATATCAATTCTCGCTATCCTCTCTTCTACATGAGAGGGGGGACTAACATGATCGCCGTTGAACACGTTGGCGAAGCTATTGTAGGGGCTATAGAAAAAGGGGAAGGTGGGCACAGTTATACCGTTGGGGATGAAAACCTTACCTGGGTTGAATTCCTGGAAAGAATATTACGTATCCTGGGCAAGAAGAAGAGAATAGTCATCGTGCCGACCTGCCTGGTCCGGCTTGTGCTGAGATTAGTAGGATTGCAGCATAGACTTCGTGGAAGAGAAAGCGGACTTGATCCTGTCAGGTTTGCAGCCATACAAACAAGGAACACGTTCTTTGATCCGGCGCCGGCGGCTCAAGAACTTGGCTATGGCAGAGGAAATCTAGAAGAGGCTTTCAAGAATACGGTGAAAGCTTGTTTACGAGTGAAATCATGACCTTCATAACTATGTACCGCTCCGCGTCATCTTAACAGGAAACACAGATGTCCAAGAAAAGAGTCCTCTTAACCGGAGCATCCGGCTCCATGGGCGGCGAAGCCCTTAAAGAGTTGTTGAGAAGAAAAGCCGACTACAGTGTTGTCCTACTAATCAGGCCTTCAAAGCAAAATAGAAGGGCTTTCGCAGAATATGAAGGGCGAGAAGGAATAAAAATCGTCTGGGGAGACTTGTGTAATCCCGGTGATGTGCTGGAGGCCGTTAACGGAGTAGATTACGTGCTCCATCCCGCCGCGCTCATCGCCCCGGAGGCAGATAAAAACCCACGAGTCTGCAAAGGAATAAATTGCGGCGGCACCGAAAATATAATCGCTGCGATTAAGAAGCAGCCAGACAACGGTGACCATGTCCGTTTCGTCTATGTGGGCACCGTCGCCGCATATGGGGACAGGCTCCCACCTATTCATATGGTGAAGGTCGGCGATCCTCTCAAACCAAGTGTCGGTGACTTCTACGCCACGACAAAAATAGCCGCAGAGAGAGCGGTCATAGAATCGGGTTTGAAATACTGGGCGGTGATGCGACAGACTTACATTGCTATTCCGAATGCACTATCTCTTTTAGACCCCATTCTCTTCCACCAGCCGGTCAACACCCATATTGAACTCATCACTAGCGAAGATGCTGGATACGGGCTGGTGCAAACCATGGAGGCCCCTGATGATTTCTACGGCAAGGTGTACAACATGGGAGGTGGCCCGGCATGCAGGGTTGTTTTTAAGGATTATCTCGAGCAGATGATGAGAATCTTTGGTCTGGGGGATTACAGAAAGATAATGCCTCTCAACTGGTTCGCTCTAAGGAACTTCCATTGCTGCTGGTATGAGGATAGCTGGGTTCTCAATGAGTATCTTGGTCACTGGCGACATTCGCTCGAGGATCATTACAGGCAGGTGGAAGCCGCTACCCCCTGGTATTTGAAACTCGGAGGAAGAATCGCCCCGTCTTTTGCTGTCAGAGCGTTCATCAAGAGAATGGCGGACCCATTAAGGTGGATAGAGGACAACGAGACGGATAAAATCACAGCATTCTTCGGCAGCCGTGAAGCATGGGAAGGCATCTCTGACTGGGAGCACTCCATCTACGCACAACAGACAGAATCAACCGGTTCCTTCCCAGGTGTCAAAGGGAAAGAAAGCAAACCTGAGACTTATACGATACGGGATATGCAGGAGATGGCCCTATCTAGAGGAGGACGATGTCTGTCAGCAGAGTACGTTGATATCAAGACGAAGCTCAGATGGAAATGCGCTTTCGGACATGAGTGGGAGGCTTCCGCCAGACTTCTGAAGGCAGGACACTGGTGCCGGGAATGTGCTCCACCACCATGGGGCTATGACACTCAAGCCAGGGTTGACCCTGCCCTTGCTGCCATATACTACAACAATCACGATAGAAACGAATGTCAAAGGGTTGATTGGCTATATTGTCCCAACCAATAATCATGTATCTGTGCTGCTCGTTGTGGTGCCTGGTGGCAGATGACCTAGCCGGAGCGACACCAGAACATCGTCCTGTGAACTAATAGTCAGCCATGTTATTACCTCATAGTTCTGCGTGGCAAGCTGCCCCTATCTACCTCTCCGGGTCGATGAGCACGCGCAGACGCCGGGCCAGAGATGAGGGCTCAGGAGACAGCAGTCGCTGCTCACCAGTCACTAGTTACTAGTTGCTAGTCGCTAGTCCCTAGTAAGTAGTCCGTAGTCGCTGATCACCAGTCACCAGTGTCCCCACTGTATCTCTACGAACTCTAGGAACTCTACGAACTCTACGAACTCAATGAACTCTATCCCCAGCCCCTAGTCCACTCCTATCTATCATCTCGTAACAAACTCCATAAACTCAATGAACCCTACGAACTCAATGAACTCTATCCCCAGCCCCTAGTCCCCAGTCCCTGGTGACGTTTTCCCATAGCGCATCACCGTTCAAAAATGACATGCTCTTTGGCAATCCACATAGCAGACCGAGAAAAATCAATGAAATTCTTTTCGTCCTCCTGGAGTTCGCCCATGGCTTGCAGCCCTTCTGGTGTGCTCATTGCCTTGAGCATTTCCTCACGGTCCCCAAAAATCTCAGCGATACCATCGAAAGGCTCCGTGCAGCCGCGGGACGCCCGCAGTAGTTCGTTCAATGGGTCATCCAGTGTATGAACCTGCACGTAGCGCTGCGCACCAAGAGTCCTGAGATGGCGTCCGGCCAATGGGCCATGGGTCTTGAGCCAACGGCTTTGAAACTGCTCCAGAGATAGGTTGGGAAGGCGACGTATAGCATAATATATCCCCTCCATGATAAACCCTCCTTCTTTTATGATGATGTTTGTATTGGGAAGTCACTTGGAACAATAACACGAGAGAACAGAAAGGGTCAACTTTCTGCCAGTCTTCAATCTCCATCTAACCATCTAACCATCTAACCATTTAACCACCAACCATCTAACCACCCAGTGACATTTTCCCCTTGCTCGAATAAAGCATCCATGTTAACCTCTGTTTAGGACTCGTGCAGGTGAGGTTTCTCAAGAGATGGCTGCAAACCAAACACAGACTAAAAGAAAGCGCGGTGGCCAGAAAGGCAACCGGAATGCCCGTAAGCATGGCTTCTTTTCCGACACCCTTAGCCCTGCCGAAACACGTCAACTGTGGAACATTACCAATCTGGAAGGCGTTGACCCCGAAATAGCGTTGATTCGCGTCAAGCTGCAGTCTTCCCTTGAGCACCACCCTGGTAACCGACGCGTAATCAGAGAAGCCTCCAGGCTAATAGTAAAATGGTATTCTGCATATTACGGGTTGGACGCGACCACCGGCAGCTACCTGAAAACCGTTGTCCAGAATCTTTTGGAGACTGCCTCAATCCGTCAGTCTGCTGGACTGCAGGGTTCGCAGAAACAAATGGCAGACCGACGAAACGAATCGTATGTACTTTAACAATCTAATCGGCCGCCTCACGTATGAAAAGGAGCTTTTGAACTTCAGAAAAAACAGCAATTTTTACAAAACGAATCATCCCGGCTTCGCGGCGTCGGTCCGCCACCCCTCACCGCTCGCAAAAACAGATGGCAAACCGGCGAAACGAATCGTGTGTAGCTTGGGGTTAAACGTACCGGAGCCAGTCTCCTTA
>Ga0315284_10012294_pt1 | contig 12189 bp, 11 predicted proteins | sample YL17G09_16_MG_FD_203696 | JGI IMG/M metagenome (GOLD analysis project Ga0315284, IMG submission 203696) | Sediment microbial communities from Yellowstone Lake, YNP, Wyoming, USA - YL17G09_16 | ecosystem: Environmental > Aquatic > Freshwater > Lake > Sediment | place: USA: Wyoming | collected...
TAATGAGTGCCAGCACAAGTATAAACGATGGAACCAGGTGAACGACAAAGCCTGATATCTGTTGCCACCAGGTAAGATTAGTGTCGAAAGAATCGGCTGCAAACAAGGAGACGAAAAGTATGGCCAGTATGCATAATATGCGGGGGATCCAATGGAAGTTCTTCATGTATTCTACTTTTTACTGTTTCAGTATCTTTTGGGTCCTCTTCCTGTCACCTACCAGCACATTCAGCAAATAAGAACCTGGGGCAAGTCCCGAAACATCAATTGTCAGTTTTGCCGGTCCGTTCAAACGTCCTATATCCTTTGTCAGCATCAGTTTTCCGTTCACATCACTGATCTTGATATAGGCAGGCTGTTCTGTAATCTCATTCAGTACTACCACTATAATATCATCGGCCGGGTTGGGAAAAACCGAAAATTCATTTTGAACTTTAGCATTATTTTCAATGCCTGCTGCTGGTCCTTTAAAAGCCAGACTATCTACCCATATAAAGTCATTTGCTGTAGGAGCTGATCCACTTGCTCTCAGAAAAATTATGCAACTATCCGGATTATCACCGCTGTAGTATACAAACGGAATGGTAAACGGAGTCCAGGCATGGACCATTCCTGACAGGGTGCTATTGGCAATAGCGATGGTATCCCTTTTGTTCCCGCCTGAATTCCATCTGGTAAGAGATGCCGTTACACCTCCCGGACTGCTGCCATAAGTCATGAACTGCCACCTGCCAATTAAGTATTGCGGGCGGTTATTATAGGCAAATCCAGAAACAGGTTTTTTATTAATACTATCAAATTTTCCGCTCACAGCTATTCCATTAACAGGAATATTATTCACTTTTTTTGTAGTGAGCTTCAGGTAAAAACTGCCTGCATAGCCCGGACTTCCTTTTTCAGCCGTAAAAACCGAAGCAGCCGCAGTGGTGTTATTTAAAGTGCCCCATTGGTCAAGGTTGTTATAGGTGCCCATACTGGTCCAGTTCTCGAAACTGAAATTGGGAATCTGGGCCGGCGATACATTTATAAAAAATGCTGTGCATATAAGAACCAGTATACGTTTTTTCATAAGGTATGGTTTTTTAGAAATTTCTTATGCAAAGATATAACAATTTCGAATAGCTTGTTAAAGCAAAACAAGCACATTATAATCCCTTAATGATTTATATCAGGTAAATGAAAGATGTTTTCAGTTATTTCTTCAGATTAAACTCGTATCTGTCATTTATCGTGGATGAGGCCTCCACAATATTTGTTATCTTAATGACAGCATATATTGCATTACCACTATTATCAACTTTGGTAATAATAATATCATTGATGTTCAATGTGGAGATGATATCGAGTTTCTGACCGGAATTATAGGCATCAGCTGCCGTTACATTGGTTGCGTTGGCATAATCAAAGCCGTTGAACAGAACAAATTTATTTCCGGCAGGTGAGTGCCAGCTTCTGGCTAAAGTTGAATCGCTTTGTATGGTATCGTAATCAGCAATATCCAGTAAGCCGGTAGGTGCCGTAAGTGAAAACTGAACTGTATTCGTATTGATATCCAAAGCATCAGCTTTCCCTGAATATCGTGAATAAATCAAATCCCCGGAATATTCTGTCAAGATTACAGAAGAAGGTTGAATTATTATCCTTGTGGCCGCTTGTCCCACATCACCATCCTCATCATAAGCGGAAAAGGTAATAAATACAGAGCCGGTTAGTGTATCAGGAACAACGTATTGATACGTATAAGAAAACTTTTTGGCAGTAATTGACGAATCAAAAACAGTAAGTCTTGATTGGTTTTCGACCTGATTTTGAATAAGGAATCTGCTTAACTGATCATTGCCTCCGTCTGCAGAAATATCAAATACAATAACGTCACCCTGATCGGCAATAATATTGATATCGGAAGGCGATACCATTATTACAGGAACAGAGTTCTTATCTTTTTTACAGCTGCATAAAAAAATCAGGAACAGGCTTGCAACAAGCAGTGAGAATTTAATGGGGGTTTGCATGGGTTTGGTTTATGAAAACCGGAGTACGCATATATCGCTTGCGCCATAAGCGTACTCCGGGTAAAATTAAAGAAGTATTCTATTCTGAACAGTCAAAAGAAATAAATAGCAATTACGCCTTATTTCTTTTTGATCTTAAATGCTTTCGTTTTAATAATAAGGGTAACCTTGCTTCCCATGAACATTTGATCCCTGACCTTTTCATAGGATATGGGCAAAACAAAATCAGCATCGGGATATGATTTTAATGCATCATACATGGCATTATTAAACCCTCTGCCACTTAAAATGCCTGAACCAAACCCTGTATTGGTGGTACCGGATTTGTATTTACGTCCTCCAATGGGAATTCCAAGGACATAATTCTGAGTAGATGTGCCTGTTGCTTCACCGATAAAATCAAGATCATTCAAATCTAAATTGATCTGGAAATTTATAGGCGAAGTAGGCGTCGCTTTTTTCGTGGTGGTGCATGATGCAAACAACATCACCACCGTTAATAACAAGAATATTTTTTTCATAACTCTTTCCTTTACAATTTATGAAATACTATTACTTGCCAAAATAAACATTCAGGACAACTCTGACTTCCTGATTGGTATCCCACAGGTTTCTTTTCAGTTTATCATATTGTAAAGGGTCGGCAATGCCTCTGGCGTCTTCATCCTGAATAAAATACTCCTTATCGGTTTCTGTTATACCTACCTTAGTGCTTTCGGCTACTTTCCATTTACCTCCAAAGGTCCAGTCGGAATTGAAATTATACTTCAAACCAATTGATAATGGCAAATGAGCGATAAATACATTCACACCTATGGCACCACCAACTCCGACCAGGGTTGTGCTTCTTTTTTGTGTATAATTAAAATAGTCGCCGTTAACATATTCAACATTATTGATATCGCTGTTTTTTCCTAAACCAAGGTTCAGATTGCCTCCTACCCAGATATCAAAGATATTGCCGACAGAAAAATGTTGTTCAACACCGGGAACAATACTGTATTGCCTGTCGTTTACCATCAGATCGTTTGATGCTACTGCCAGAAGTGCTGTGTCAACAGTGGTTCCTGCGGTGCGTGCTCTTGATTTCCAAAACATCAAACCTATTTTTCCAACCAGTTTATCGGTAAAATAGTATTTGTAGGTAATAAAATCATTGTATTGCACTATGTTCTTATTAATCTGTAAGCCAAAAGTATTATCCCGAATTATGGGATAAGACAATGAAAAGCACATATCGCCTGCCACCGGACGGGCTCCCAGTTTAATAATTTCAGCTTCATTTGCTCTGGTTGATAGCTGCGCGAAACTTTGATTCGCAATTAAAAATAATGCTGTGAGCAGCATTGTGAAACAAATTTTTTTCATAATTTTTATTTTTTAATTTTTCCTACTCATAAGGCTTTTCGGTTACGCCGTTTGATTATTGTAATGATTAGTCACTTAATATATTCTTTAGCCCATATTACATCCTAAGAAGTATCAAAGTATTTACCCAAGGATACAAATATTGGTATGCCAAATAAAATCCTAAACGTTTGCATATCGCTTATAAATTTAATTAAGGTGATACTTCAGCGTTCGAAATTCGTATTTTCTATAACAATAGCAACAGGCGCAAACAAATATTTATTAACATACTTATTTACACTAAAACGTTCAATTGATACCACACAGTGATAAAATATAAAGTTTACTATGAACAGTATGAAGCACTTTTAAAGTGTGAAACAATCGTTTCAAAGATGTATACAGCGAACTAATCTCAGGAAGATCTCCAGTTATTTTACTGATACTTTCATAAAAAAACATACATTTCCCCAGGTTCAGGCTACCGGCAATTACCATCATTCTTTCCCCGAGCCGGGCAAAGGGATTAGAAATCCGGGTGAACAGAGACCTTTTTTTGCAATTCAGGACTTGTAAAAACATGGACCAAAGTATCATTTTTATTACCTCATTATACCATTTTTACATGTTCCTTATACCATTTTTACATCCTCCTTATACCATTTTTACATGTTCCTTATACCGTTTTTACATGTTCCTTATACCGTTTTTACATGTTCCTTATACCGTTTTTACATGTTCCTTATACCGTTTTTACATTCTCCTTATACCATCTTACATGCTCCTTATACCCTTTTTACATGTTCCTTATACCATTTTTACATACTCCTTATACCTTTTACCTGACCTCATTATATGGCTTAATACGGCTTTTTACGTCATTCAGATGCCATTACAATTTTATAAAGTGTTCATTATAAGAGTAAAATGATGTTATTATGATTTTAAACAGATGAAAGGGGAAGCCCCTAAAAAGTATGCATTATGTATAATATATAGCCCATAAAAAGCAAATGCCCCCTGGAGTAGGGGGCATTGGGTATACTTGTATAGTTAAAATACTGATTATTAACTTTTTTATGCAGGAACCATTACTTTTAGTCTTGCAGAAACACCAGTATTAACCTCTTTTACCATATTGATATCGGGTTTGCCGACAGCTTGAATTTTAACCTTGTAATTGTCGGGGTCGATATGTGAAAAATCGGACTGACCTGCATCGTCTGTTGTTTTGGGGATTTATTTTTTGATGGCAGTAATTTCTTGCAACCATATTATTAGTAGTCCCGGTATAACTTTTATCTGAATAGCATTACATTCGCTACTGTGAATCCGAAAATTACTATTTTTGTTTCTGAAATAATCCCAGATTCAGCAATAGGATTGCTGAAACGATTAAATGTTTGTAAATCAATTCGTATTAAACGAATTGAAACAAACACTAAATCGGGATTACCCCAACTAAATCAAGTAGTTCGATTTTATCAAATCTCCTATTGATTAATTTGGGATAATGTATTGAGCTACGAACAATAAAAAAACATTTTTTAATTATACCACAATAGAATAGAATTAATTAACCAAATAAAAGCTAATCGCGATGTATGATAATATAATTAAGGAATATGAAGATCGTTCCATAAAATTGCAACAGCGTTATAAAACTTTAATAGAATTAGAGTATGCTATAGAAGAATATCTGCCGGAGCATAATCAACGAATAAATAAATTGTATAAAGGTTATAAAAGTTTGGGATATTATGATAATTATGTCGATATGGAATTCTGTCCAATTACCTGGGAAAAATATGCGGCTGAATTTCAAAACATAGATGATGCATTGCAAACTGTGATAAAAATCAAACCAAAAAACAGAGAGAACGAAATTGAATTAAATACTTTATGTGAGAAGATTATTGCTTTCTATTTGCTTTTATCAGCCGATCGTTGGAATACTTTATTTGCATATAAAAAAGTGTGGAGAAAAAAAAGAATTAAATTTGAAGATGCATGCGAAGAAATTATGCAGAAATATAGAGCATTGGGTAAGATAGAAGCATGTGATGATAAACAAAAATGGATCAACCGGGTGGGGGATTTATTTATTAAGCAAATGAAACTGATTGACGATCAGGAAAAAGTTACATCACTGGAAGAACAGGCAATGAACGAATTTGCACATTTGGTTGAAGTTCGTGAAGGTTTATTGGTTAGCGGAAAACTAATATTTATGGAGTAATTGCTGCGTTTTGGTGCGGAAATGTTTTCCTTGTCTTTCAATAAATTTCCTTAGGGTTTAGATTTCCAAATCAGGTACTAAAAAAAATATTTTATATTTCAGGCAACCTTTTTAAAATCTAAGTGTCTTTTAACAACCCAGGTATCATTTATAATGAAAAAGGTACAACAATATATAGTTTGGATCTTAATAGTAATACTGCCACTGTTGTTTACCGGCGTCACTCTCGACCCTGATATATACCTGAGATTTATTGGATTATCAATATGCCTTTTGATACTTGCAGTTTATTTTCTCATAAATGTTAAGACCGTAAAAGCAGGCGCCGATTCATTATTTTTTGTCTATCTGGCTTATGTAGTTTGCACTTTTATAAGCCTGTTTTTTGCCAGAAATATAGCCAATGGAATTTTTGACTGGCTTAAAATACTTTTAGGTTTTTTGTTGTTTTTTCTTTTCACCGCACTGATAAACAGGGAGAAATTGCAAAACGAAATTATGAAAGCCTTTACGGTATTATGTTTTATTCTAAGTATTGCAGGACTTATAAATCTGTTGCTGATACTAGTACAAGGCAATTTAATTATTCCGTTAAGCACCTACCAGGTATCACCCTTTTATGGTCACAGAAACCTTTTTTGCCAGATGCTTTTCTTTTCTTTTCCTTTTACATTAATTACCTCCGTCTATGACAAAAAGACATGGTGGCGGCTTTTAGGAGTTTTATCCTTAATTATGTCGGTATTTGTGATGATAGTGTTATCAAATCGTGCCACCTGGATTGCTTTAGCAGGCGGAAGTGCATCTTTGGTTATTTTTAATATTATATATTTTAAGAAATTCCGTAAAGAGTTAACAGGGAATATTTTCAGAAGAAAATTATTCTACCTGGTACCTCTTATCATAATATTATTTTCAACCCTGTTTTATTTGAAGTATGCCGATGTCGGCAGTCTAGAAAAACATACTGAAGGGATAGTTGAATTTGATCAGGGATCGACCAAAGACAGGCTGGAATTGTGGTCAAGAACGATACAATTAATTAAGGAAAAACCTCTGTTCGGACATGGATTAAGCGACTGGAAAATAGAAATGCTCAAATATGGCAACCAAGGATTGGTTTCGGAAGACAATAACACTTTTTATCAACGTCCTCACAATGATTTTCTCTGGATTATGAGTGAAACAGGGATTATTGGGATTTTGTTATATGTTGCCGTTTTTATCATTGCACTGGTCTATATTGTACGTATCATGCGAAATTGTCGTACCTACGAAGATTTTCTGTTTTATAATTTGATACTTATAGTTTTTATAGGGTTATTTGTGTATTCCTTTTTCAGTTTCCCGAAAGAAAGAATAGAAACCCTGATAGTCACTTCAATTATGCTGGGATTGATTGCCAATAAGAATCAGGAGATTAAAAACGGACCATATTTATCACATCCTTTGCTAAGATTCATATTGCTTATTGTAATCGTTTTATTGCCTTTATCAATGTACGTTGCAGGTTCACGCTTTACTTCTGATATCCATATGAAGAAAGCCCTGATTGCCAAGGATAGGAAAAACTATAGTGTAATAATTAAAGAAATCAATAAGGCAGATTCGTATTTTTATCCTGATGATCCTTTTTCAACGCCGCTATATTGGTACAGGGGGAGTGCATACTTTAACCAGAGCAACACGGATAAGGCATGTAAGGATTTTGAAGCAGCTTATGCTATCAACCCTTACCATATTCATGTTTTGAACAATCTTGCCAGCACTTATGAATTGAAAGGGGAACATGATAATGCTATTACCTTTTATAAAAAGGCAGTTGCCATAGCACCGAATTTCGAAGAAGCCTGGCTCAATATCTGTGCTGTTTATTTTAATCTCAAACAAACTGATAGCGCTTACCAGGCTTTAACTCATATTGACAGCCAAACGAAAAATCCGAAATATAATAAGTTCGTAAGTGTGGTTTTGCAAACAAAGTTCAATGCTGTTGCCCATGCTGATCCTGCATTACAAAAATGGCTAAGTCTTTATAACAGTAAACCAGAAAAATATTTACGAATTCATCAGTATTCTATTGAACATAATTTAAAAATTTTCAGTATCTTTACTGACACATTATTATTAAAATCAATTTTTACCCATTAAAATATTGCACAAAACCGAAATAATGAAACCTTAAAAAAACAAAACCATGAAAACAAAATTATTCTTTTTTCTGTTCGTTTTATTCTTACATTCCTTTGGCATAGCACAAAGCATTAGTTCTTTCACACCGTCCATCGGATATTCAGGAGAATTGATTCAAGTGACCATTACAGGTCAGGGTACAAATTTTCAGCAGGGTACAGATGTAATCCAACTCACCTCAGGGTCAACAGTCATAAGTCCGCTGCAATCAACTTTTATAAGTGCAACTTCTATACAATCAGTCTTTGCATTTAATAAAGACAACCCGTGGGGTTATTATGATCTGTCTATCCAGAATCCTATTACTACGTTGAATCTGAATGACTGCTTATATCTGGTTTTTGATACTGCTTTAGCTTCGATTGATTCCATCACTCCCTCATCAGCGCAACAGGGAGAGACTAAAACCATTACAATAAGCTGCCAGAATTCGAATTTTGGTATTGGTGGATTGCCAACAACGGTTTATTTGCAAACAGGCGGTCTGCAAATTAATGCAACCAATGTTGTTATAGTTGATCCGCTGACCATACAGGCTACATTTGTTTTTTCTTACGGTCATCCGGCAAGTAATTATAATGTAAACTTTTATAATGTGTTGGATGGAACTGTTACAGATGTGGGTGGATTTTTATTAAATACAGGTACGACAGTCCCTTCAATAGTATCCTGTGCACCCAATTCAGGAACACAATGTGAATTATTATCGATTTCGATCACCGGACAAAATACCAATTTTGAGCAAGGCACTGATTTGATCACTCTTACAAACGGTTCTACACTATTGCACCCTCAACAATCAACATTTGTGAACGATACGCTCATACAATCTCAATTTATCTTTGCAGCAATAGATCCAACCGGATATTATGATTTGTCTATTCAAAAATGGAACAACTATACTTTGACAATGAACAATGCTTTTTATCTGAATCCGGTAGCGGCTATGCCTTCCATTGTTTCTGTATCACCAACATCAGGGGCACAAAATACGGTTGCAACATTACTTATTACAGGAGTGCATAATCATTTTGGTCAACCTGGTTCAACTACATCTGCTTATTTAAAACAGGGTAATTACGTTATGAATCAGATCAGTGCTAATATTATTGATACGATTACCCTTGAGGTTCAGTTACCCTTATCCAACTCTTGTCCAACCGGACTTTATGATCTATATGTAACTAATACCTTCGACGGACCTATGGTTCTTACAGGCAGCTTTACCATCACACCCGGGATAAATTCACCCATGATCACTAATGTTTCACCTGATTCAGCTTTTCTCGGTCAAACATTAACGGTTTCGATCACAGGGCAGAATACTTTATTTCAACAGGGTACTGATAATGTGAATTTATCGGGGAATGGTGTTGTTGTTTACCCAAGTAATATTTCATTTTTTAGTCCGACAGTAATAAATGCCACTTTTCATTTTCCTTTGAATTTGCCGACGGGTTTTTATAATGTAAATGCAGTGGGAGATGATAATATTGTTCTTCCGAATGGGTTTAGATTATTACCTTATTCACCTCTTGCATGTTCGGCTCATTTTACAATGGTTCCCGATTCTTTAATACTACATCATTACTTTGTATTGAATAATGCTACAGGTACTCCTCCTATCAGCTATTTATGGAGTTGGGGTGATGGCACTTTTGATTCTATAGCTTACCCATCCCATACTTATAGTGCAGCCGGAAACTACAATATTTGTCTTTCCATAACTGACTCAAACGGATGTACAAGCACCTATTGTGACTCTTCCAATCTGCAAAAATCCGAAAAAATAATTATTTCTGTTGAAGTAATTCCAGGAACCATTACATCAATCAATCCCAATGATTTCGTTAGTCAAATAATGATTTATCCAAATCCTGCCACAAATTACGTAACAATAGAAAGTCCGCAACAAGCTATTCTTGAAATATTTAATATGAAAGGTCAGTTATTGGAAACTATATTATGCAGTAACAAACGAACAACCATTGATTTAAGTAAATTATCAACCGGGATATACTTGACAAAAGTAAAGTCTGATATAGGAATTGTTGTTAAAAGAATTATCATTCAATAATATTTCGGTTTAGCTACCTAAAAGAATAAAAGCTAAAAAATATCTGAACTGGCTTTGTTAATTTGAAGGCAATGTGGCTGTGATACCGTGATGAGGTATGAGAATCACTGTGGGAAAAGGAATTTGGCATTAAACCAATTGAGGAAAAGAAAAGAACCACAAAATATCTGATAACTGGCAAAATATCCTTAGATTGGAATAAAATATGTCAATAATATGATGTTTTCCGGCTTTTCACATTTTAAAGTTGAGCTATCGGCTGAAGAGTTCATAAAAATTATTAAAAAATTTACTAAGAAAGAGTTTTTTATTTGGAAAAAAGTATCCTTGCAATCAATAAAGGATAAAAAAAATAGGAAATTTGGTATTAATGCAAAAAACCGTACATAAAACAAGCTTTTTTATTGTATTGAATGAATTGACTTTATCCCAGAATCCTGCAGACCCTTTCATGAAATTCTGCTATTAAATTTATACAAACGAAAAAAAAATTGAAGCATTCAATAGCCATTAATAATATTATGTTTGAACCCGTAAGAGAATAACTTTACTATTATAACTGAAATTTCTAAACAACAATAAATATAAACAATTAAAAAACGGAGGTTCCAAAATGAAAAACACTACTATGAAAAAATGTAAAAAAATTGCAGCAAGTATGTTGTTGCTAATGGCTTTAATGCTTAACAGTTTTGCTTCGCAGGCTCAAGGTTGCGCCTTCCCCGACAGAACATTTCCATCGGCAAATTCAATGTACAAAATTAATTCCATGCTGGATTTTGCCGGATTACAGGTAAACATGACATTAAACTTTACTGGTATTAGCGGCGGACAAAATGCACCTGTTAACATCAATGATCAATTGATTTTAAACTGCACTGCAACGGTGGCAGGTTCTGTTGATGTAATAGGAATGGGTGTAATTCCTGTAAATGCTCCTGCAACTTTTACAGTAAGAATAAAAAAGACCGGCCAGATCGGAAACCAGGAAACATTTGAAACAGAGATGACAGCATTGGATATCACTGGTGGTACTTTGCCTCCGGGAACCATGATCCGTGAAAGTCCAATGTTTCCTTCCAACGGAACAGCAACTATGAATGTTTCCGGCGGATCAGGTTATATGGTAAATAGTTTCTTTGATGTTTTCACCGAACTTACAGTAGATGGTGGTCAAAACTGGATCCCTGCTTCCACAGCTGCACCTATGACAATGTCATGTGCAAGTGGTGTTATTCCTACATTAAGCGAATGGGGCCTGATCATTTTTGGACTCTTACTTCTTGGCGTTGGAGTATATTATATCATGCGCAGAAAACAGATGATGACAGCTTAATGGGTAGAGCATAAAGTCTGCCTGTTATCATTTTTGTCTTACTTTTCCTTTCTTTGAAAAAGAGTTATTTCTTGTTTCATTAGGATAGTATTTTGTAAAGAGTAAGCATGATAAAAAGAGATATTGGATCTACATCAGACATTAATTCAAGGATTTAAGGGAGTAATGGGTAATTCAAAAAATAAAAAAACAGGAGAAAAGAATAAACTGCAGAAGAATTTCTTTTCGAAATTCAGATCAAACTGGTTTAAAAAATACCCGGTATTGGTTTTTATAGGTTTGTTTGCTTTGCTGATGGTGGTTTTTTATTGTATCTACCTTCCGCCTTTCTCCCAGGACAGAATTATTACTCCTATTGCTACCTTTTACGCCATTATATCAGGCCAGGTATTGAATCTATTCGGATTTGGCACTACGGTATACGGCGATACAATTACTTCTGCTCAATTTACTATTGCGATAAAAAAAGGTTGCGATGCGCTTGAACCCATGGGTTTGTTTGTGGCAGGTATATTAGCTTTTCCTGCTTCTTTCAGAAAAAAACTTATCGGACTGCTTATCGGTTTATTTGCTATATTTTTTCTGAATATAGTACGCATCGTAACCCTTTACCTTACGGGTATTTACAACCGTGAAATGTTTGAGGCCATGCACATAGAGATATGGCAGGTAATCTTTATACTGGTTGCCATAGGCCTTTGGTTTATTTGGCTTCAATGGGCAGTGAAGAAAGTTCGTGCATCATGAAATATCTGAAAGTATTCGGAAAGTTTTTGGCAATATTTCTGGTAGCCTATGTGCTGATGATGTTGCCGCAAACAGGTATTGGCCGTAAATACGCTGATTTTTATTGTGCTGTCGGAAATAAATTGTTCCATGATTTTGGTGATGGGGGATTTGTGCTTTTGAAAAGGGAAAAAGCTATTCAGGATATTAATATATTCATTTCCAATACTTCAAAGATCAAAGACGGAAAACTCGA
>Ga0315284_10012295_pt1 | contig 12188 bp, 10 predicted proteins | sample YL17G09_16_MG_FD_203696 | JGI IMG/M metagenome (GOLD analysis project Ga0315284, IMG submission 203696) | Sediment microbial communities from Yellowstone Lake, YNP, Wyoming, USA - YL17G09_16 | ecosystem: Environmental > Aquatic > Freshwater > Lake > Sediment | place: USA: Wyoming | collected...
GCATGGTCGACGCTTCTACAGGGCAGCTTCTTCGAGACGTGGAATTCGATGTCGCAGTCACTTTCACGGAGGGAACTGCAGCGGAAGGGGGTGCCGGAATTTTCGTGGCAGGCCTGGGGTTAGGCGCAAAGGGAAAATCGGATACATCAAGTAGTTCGGTAAGCCGTATTAGATTCTCAGTGCCTGTCTCACTTCCCATACAACGCGAGGCGCGTGATTGAAATTGTTCATGGCCGATTGGGGAAATTCAAACTCCGCGGACACCATAGAATGGCGGTCCGTTAAGTGGGCACGTACATTGGAAACTCCCTGTTTTTGACCTTGAAAATGTGGATTATGGTACCAAGAACTGCGTCAACGGACAACCATTCGGAACACCGTCGTAGCTCCTGGGGATTCCAAATTCTTGTAGGTCAGATAGGAACCGATCATTATGAGGCGCAGACTCTCAACTCGATGTGACAGACTAAAAAAGGAGATCAAGGAACTCCGCAGAATAGCATTCGAGGCGCCTAAGCACTCCACTATCCCCAAAGCCGAGTATCTCGAGGTGGAACGCGACAGCATCGTCCGTGCGCGCGTGCTTCTGGACTGCGCGATGGTTGAGGAGGTCACCGCAATCATCATCATGGACCACCTGTTGGATGATTCCACGAAATGGAATCAGGTCAAGTACTTCGGTCGCATCAAGAAATACCGCGCTCTCTACGGAGATGTATTGGGGCGTCTCCCAGCTCGGTACAAGCTGGGAGTCGCCAAGAGGTTCATACGAATTCCGAAGGCAGTTTCCAACACGATTGAGAGAATGCTTGCCTTAAGGGATGTCTTTGCTCATGTCTGTACACTCGATTACACGAGACGGAGAGATCTGGACTACAAGGGTAAAAGCGTTCTCTCAAAGGCAGGCTTTCAATCCTATGTGCAGGATTCGAGTGATGCTGTGGCATTTCTGGTCGAGAAATCGGGCGTTTGTGAAACGCCAGCACGCTGATCCATCGAATGCGGGCACGTCGGCCCGCCGAGCTTTCACGTTATGTGTCAGAATGAAAGTGAGGAATCGATCATGTCACAGGACCGGGAGAGCGGCCAAAGAGCCGTTGAATACGGGCTTAAGACTGCCCTGAGGATCGCTCAGACGCTTGGTGCCACAAAAACGGGGAGCCCAAGGAGCAATGAGTACAAACTCGAGAACAGAGCGATAGTCATCAAGTGCGCAAGAATGAACACTAGCAGCGTAGGCGTATCCTACAAAATGTTGGATAGAGTGACAGCCATTCTGGGATCCTTTGAAGTTGAGAAGAACGTCTATGACATTTATGAAATGAACCCGAACGTCTACCGCGGGCTGATGACCCCGACTCACAGCACCGGTCCCTCCGCGGGACGGGTTGGCATGGTTACGAAGTCAGAATTCGGGCGCAAAGGGAGGTTTCTCCGCCACATCAACGTAGGGCAGTAAGGGCGGTAAGACGTGACCGCCACCCCTTGTAGCTGCAAATAACCCGTCATGTCTCCGGCATTGCCCCACGTGTCGTATTTGTGTCAACCTTCACGACCGTCTTGACCTGCGTAGCTTGCCAAGCTATGCTCCCGACAGTGAGTTGGAGAATCGGAACCTCGGCAAGTGCAGGAAAGGAATACGACGATGAGGAAGATAGCTTCAATCGTGTTGGTGGCGTTGCTTGCTCCGTCGCTGTCTGCGCGGGAATACCATGTTTCGGTGAATGGGCTCGATACGAATGCCGGCACGGCGTCGAAACCGTTGAAGACCATCTCCGCGGCGGCTCAAAAGGCGCAGGCCGGCGACGTGATCACCGTGCACGCGGGGACGTATCGCGAACAAGTCAACCCGCCTCGCGGGGGCGAGTCCGATTCGAAGAGAATCGTCTATCAAGCCGCTAAAGGCGACAAAGTCGTCATCAAGGGCTCCGAAGCCGTCAAAGGCTGGCAGAAGGTTCAAGACGACACCTGGAAGGCCGCCATTCCCAACAGCTTCTTCGGGGGCTTCAACCCGTACAGTGACTTGATTCGCGGCGATTGGTTCAGTCCCAAGGGCCGGAATCACCACACGGGGGCGGTGTATCTGAACGGTCACTGGCTCATCGAAGCGGCCAAACTGGATGACGTGCTCAAACCCGCTGGGGACGCATCGGGGTATGCCCCGGGGGATGGACAGTATCTGCTGAACGTGGCCTGGCTGCGGCCCGGCGAGGGCTCGGACAACGCCGGGCGGATTCCGGCGGCGGGATTTGCGGCTCAACATGGGGTTCAAGCGGCGCCTTGCTCGGAGGGCGGCGAGTGCATCGGCTGGATTGAGCAGGGTGACTGGGTCCGGTATGAGAAGATCGACCTCGGCCAGCGCACCGGGCAGATCGAGATTCGCGCGGCCTCTGAGACGACCGGCGGGGTCATCGAGATTCACTTGGACGGGCCGGACGGGGAGCTTCTGGGCACATGCGCGGTCCCAAACACGGGCGGGTGGCAATCGTGGCGTTCCTTCAACGTGAAGATCAAGCCCACCAGCGGGGTCAAGACGCTTTGCCTGGTGTTCAAGGGTCCGAAATCAGATACATCAGATACCCAATTGTGGTTTGCCCAGGTGGACGAGACGAATACCACAATCTGGGCGCAGTTCAAAGGCGTCAATCCGAACGAGGCCGAGGTCGAGATCAACGTCCGCCAAACGGTGTTTTACCCGGGCAAGCCGCGTATCAATTTCATCACCGTGCGAGGCTTTACGATGATGCACGCGGCCACGCCCTGGGCGCCGCCCACGGCCGAGCAGATCGGCCTGATCGGCACCCACTGGAGCAAGGGCTGGATCATCGAGAACAACGAGATCCGCTATTCGACGTGCGTGGGCGTCACGCTCGGCAAATACGGCGATCAATGGGACAACACCTCGCAGAATACCGCCGAGGGCTACGTCAAGACCATCGAGCGGGCCCTGGAGAATGGCTGGTCGAAGGACAACATCGGCCACCACATCGTGCGGAATAACCATATCGCGTATTGCGAGCAGGCGGGCGTTGTCGGGAGCATGGGCGCGGTGTTCAGCACGATCACCGGCAACGTCATCCACGACATTCACGTCCGGCGGCTGTTTTCGGGCGCGGAGATGGCCGGCATCAAGATTCACGGCGCGATCGACACCGAGATCAGCCACAATCATATCTACCGCACGTGCCTGGCGATCTGGCTGGACTGGATGGCGCAGGGCACCCGTGTGACCAGGAACCTTTTACACGACAACGACACCGGGCTTTTTGTGGAGGTCGATCACGGGCCGTTCCTGGTCGACAACAATCTCTTTCTTTCGGGCCGGGCGCTGTTGGACATGTCGGAAGGCGGGGCGTACGTGCACAATTTGTTTGCGGGTCCCATCGAGCCGCATCCTGAGCTGTCTCGCGAGACTCCGTTCCATAAAGCGCACAGCACGGCGGTGGCGGGCCTGCGGAAGATCGAGGGCGGCGACGACCGGTACTTCAACAATATCTTCGTAGGCAACAATGGCTTGGCTCCATACGACAAGGCAGTGCGGCCGATGCAGATGGCCGGCAACGTCTTTCTCAAGGGCGCCCAACCCGCCGCGCATGAGCAGGACGTGCTCGCACTGCCGGAGTTCGACCCCGATATCAAGCTGGTCGAAGAGAAGGACGGCGTCTACCTCCATATCACGCTCGACAAGGCATTGGCCGAGAAGCAACCGCGTCAGCTCATCACGACCGAATTGCTCGCAAGGGCGACAGTCCCGGATTTATCCTACGAACAGCCCGACGGCTCGCCCCTGAAAATTGACACAGATTATCTCGGCAAGAAAAGATCGGAAAAGAATCCCACCGCCGGCCCGTTCAAGAACCCGGGAAGGGGGAAGCTTGTCCTGAAGGTGTGGTAAGGGGACAATAGCGCATCCCACATGACGATTTTGACTCCTGCCAAATCGATGTTCGTTTCATCTCCGCGGGTGAGATGGCATCTGACGGGGAGCAGTTCGTTGTGCAAGAGGACGCGCGGATAGCCGCTGCTGAGCTTGGACGTTGGGAGGACGCAGATGACAACCGTCGAGTGGCCATACAACCTTCCCATCTGGAGGTGTTTTTTTCGGGCCATCTCGCCAGATGGCCGCTATATCGCGCAGGTCGATCCGGCGTACGAGGTCTCCATGGGAAACCCTACCTCCGGCACGCTGTGTCTCTCAGTTGGTCTTCACATCGAGCGGTGCAATCCCAGTCTCCTCTGGTCGGAGGACTCCCGCTACCTTGTCGTGCCGCAGTTCTTCCATCGCTTCGGCCTGAGGCGTCAACGACTTCTCATCGTGGCGGTCCAGGAGCGGTACGTCCTCGCATCAACGGAGTTTGCTCACTACTTCCAGCCTGAGTCCTTCACAGACAGCCAGCTCGTTGTCATCAAGAATCCGTTCAGGTCCCCTTGCCACCTCCAGTTCACGATTCCCGGCGATCTCGGCTCTCGCTTTAAGCCCATGCATGCAGCTTGGCCCCAAGGGACCGACGCTTCAAGAAGCTGAAGACAACAAGGCAAGCGGCGTGTGGTGCATACCCTGCATGACCACATGACGATCTTGATTTTGGCCAGGTAGATGCTGGTTTTGCCTTCGTGGGTGGAGTAGTAGCTCATGTAGAGCAGGTCGTCGTGCCAGACTAAGCCCGGGTAGCTCGTGTCGCCGGCGCTGGGGAGCTTGAGGAGTCTGGTCATTGTGTGGTTGGTCACGTCGAGATAGCACAGGGCGGTGTGTGGGCCGTCCTGGTGCATGCGTCCGGCGGCGAGCCACTGGCCGGTCGGCAGTTGGATGAGGTTCGGGCCGCCGAAGCCGTTGAACTCCGGGCCGAGATCGTGCCACTGCCATTGGGTGTAATCGCCTCGACTGACTCCGAGCACGGCACTGTATGGCTCGTTGCCGTGCTTGTCCCGGCGGACGAGGGCGTAGCAGGCGCCGGACTTGTCGAAGCGCAGCGTCGCTTCGTTCGGGAATCCGACGCCGTAGAGCTTGGGGACCAGCGATTGCCAGGCGATCCCACCACCGCTTGTGAGCAGATCGATATACGGCTCGCCCTGCGACGCGGGGTACGAGACCCCGTAGGCTTTGCCTTCGTGCCACGTCACGCACCACAGCCATCGGCCCGGCTCGATGACAATCTGCGGCTTGCTCCACTCGGCGCCATTGCTGGAGAACGCGACGAATGAGCCGGTAGGGGCGATCTGGCCGTCCTTCTCCCGCGGCGTAGCCCCGCCGAGCAGCATGAGCTTGTTGTCGGGTGTCACAGCCAGGTGCGCATCCCGCAAATCGTAGCCGTTGAGCTCGATCAGCCCCGCCGAGCTCCATGCGTCCGCATCCTTCGATCGCACGACACGGATTCGGCCGTCGGTCGAGACGTGGCCGCGGCCCTCGCGAAAGGCACAGTAGAAATGCTCGTTCCAGCGAGCCAGATCCGTGAAGGCGTTGTGCGGGGCTTGATCCCAGATCTTCCTCACATCGAGCAGTCTGGCTTCAAGAGGTACGGCGGCTGACACCAAAGCCGCCTGCAAAGCTATGAACGCAATGGATATCCGTCTCGCCCCCACATCTCAACCCCTTCACTCTTGTCTGTGCCGGACGCCATTTCCACGTCTGTGCGTGTTTGGGCTTAGTCGGGTGACAGCGTCAAGGCCGCAAGCCTTGGCGATGGTTCGCACCGCATCCCGAGAAGACCATCGCCAAGCTGCGCTTGACGATGCCACCCAGAGACTCGTGGGCAAAGCCTGCCCTCGCGAAGGCGGGGGACGCCCATGCAACTGTTTCAGTAGACGCCTTTGACGCGGGTTTTGACGGCGTAGAGCGAGTCGCTGGCGGTGATGAAGAGGGTGTCCCGGCCTTTGCCGCCGAAGGTGACGTTGGCCGTCCAGCCTTTGTCAATGTCGATGTGGTCGATCTGCTTACCATCGGGATTGAAGACGGTGACGCCTTTGCCGGTCAGGTAGACGTTGCCCTCGTTGTCGATCGTCATGCCGTCGGAGCCCATCGGGCAGAACAGCGTCTTGTCGGAGAGCGTTCCATCGGCGTTGATCGCGTACCGATAGGTCTTCCTGCCCCCGATGTCGGCCACGTAGAGGAGCTTGCCGTCGGGCGTGCCGATGATGCCGTTGGGCTGGGTCAGGTCGGTTGCGACTCGCGTGAGCGTTTTGCGGTCGGGGCTCAGGTAGTAGACGTGCTGGCCGTCCTGCTGCATCGCGGGGTCGCGGGTCCAGTAGTCCCTCTTGTAAAGCGGGTCGGTGAAATAGATGACGCCGTTCGGAGCGATCCAAAGGTCATTCGGGCCGTTGAGCTTCTTGCCCTTGTAGTCCTTGACGACGACCGTCACCTTGCCCTGCGGATCGATCTTCCACAGCTCGTTGTTCATATCGGCGCAGGTCCAGAGGTTGCCCTCCTTGTCGAAGAACATGCCGTTGGACCGGCCGCAGGGCTTCATGAAGTCCGTGAGCTTGCCGTCCACGGACCACTTGCAGATCCGGTCGTTCGGCTGATCGGTGAAAAAGACATTGCCCTCGGCGTCTGCGGCGGGGCCTTCGGTGAACTTGAACGTGCTTGAAAGCACAGCGGCTTTCTCGCCCGGCGCGACGACGGACGACGGCTTGGCGGTATCCGGTGACGCTTTCACGAGTTCGATCCCTTCATTCTTGCCGAGATTGCGGGAGTACTGTTTGTCGTTCGGATTGTTCCAGTGCTCGTGGATGCCGAGGCTGGCCAAGCGGACGGTATTCGTGGCGTGGTCCGGGTCGTAGAACGTGCCGGAGGGCGGATCGTTCGCGAGCGCCGCCTCGTGCAGGTAGTCCTCCGTGCCCGGCATGCAGGAGTACTTCTGGGCCGCCGTCTCCGCCTGCAGGAAATCGAGGCCCACCGAGTCGATCGCCACGGGGTCCTGCGAGGCGAACACACTCGACGTCCAGTCGTCATTGAACGGCGCCAGCTTGAACTTCCTCGGCAACTGCTCGGCGTAGTGAATGCCGCCGTAGAGCCCGTCGAGCAGGTAGAGCACGGTCTTGCCGCCGAGGTGCGAGTGGCCCGTCAGGTCCACGAGATCCCTGTATTCCTTGCTGCCCTTGCTGAAGCCGCTCTTGTGCATGTCGTAGTAGCCCTTCTCCGGCGGGGTGCGGAGCAGCGAGCCGAAGTGGTTCTTGGCGCAGAGCGTCACGCCCGCCCCGGTGTGGGCTTTGAGATTGGCGAGGTTGATCAGGTATTCGGCCTCGGCAAAGGCCTTGGGCACGTAGTCCTGCTGGACGTCCTTGGGCCGGTTGCTCCAGTAGAAGGGGACGGAGGAGAGCTCCATCTTCGTGCGGCCGGAGCCGCCGTTGCAGTCCAGGTACGTCACATCGGGGAACTGCCCGTGAAGCATGTCATAGTACTCTTTGGCGAAATAGCACAAGCTGTCGCCGACGCCGATATCCGATTGCCTGACGCCTGCGGTCTGCGTCAACTGCTTGAGCAGGGCGGCAATCAACTGCGGGGAAGTATTCATGTAGTCCTGCCACTTCTCCAGGGCATAGGTCTCGCGATTGACACTGGGCATGGTGCGGATCATGCCGACGAAGTTCACCTTGATCGTGATCTTCTCACCCGGCTTGTAGCCGGCGTCGCCCTTGCCGCGGCCCTTGTTGTGATACCGGAACAGTGCGTCCCACGCCCTGGCGTCCGTCGCCTCGCCAGTGAGCGAACGAATGGCTTTGGAGACCATCGCATCGCACTCGGCCTGGCTCGTGTGCTCGTTCTGCCAGGGGTGTCCGTCGTCCGGCCCCGCCCAGTTCGTGGCCTCGGGATCGTGGACCCAGACGACGCGGCCGGGATGAATGCCTTTGGCCTGGCCGAGAGCGGCATGTCCCTGTTGCTCGGCGGCCGCCAGTTGGCTCTCCGGCATGTTCTTGACGGCCACCACGCCGAAGACAACCGCCGCGGCGATGCAAGCGATCGCCAACGGCAGCCGGGATTGCCGCAAGAGCCCCTTGGCCTTGCGAAATGCAACGACGGAGCCAACCACTCCGATCAGCCAGGCGACAAAGCCCGACGCCAGGGGCATCGCGACCCGCTGGCATGGGTACATCGCTCGCGAAGGCTTGGGAATCACGCGGATCACAAACCAGAGCAGCGAGAACAAGCCGGCTATCGGCAGCAGCCAGAACAGCCAGCCGTGCCTGAGCCGCTCCATGTAGCGCGGCCCTTGCCCCATCATCTTCCCTCGCATACAGCAGGGGTGTTCATTGTTTGAATGCTTGGCCTGGTGATCGTGGTTCTCACTGGAATGTGACATTCGTTATACCTCCATCAGCCGATTTTACATGCTCGACAAACGCGGCAGCCATTGTACCACGGTGCCCCGGTCAAGTCTCGGCTTTTTGTGAAGGGAAAGCGCCGGTGACGAGCGACCAGCGGACAAGATTATCGTGCGGGCCTCTTGATTTGCCCGGCCGGTGGTGCTACCATCAAAGTTTCGCTGCTTCGTAGGAGAAGTCGAGTCGCAACATGGAACGCTCATCATTAACACGGTACGCGTGGCTGTCGATTGCCGCTGCGATTGCGACCATTGGGCTCAAGAGCCTTGCCTATCTTCTGACGGGCTCGGTCGGTCTGCTGTCGGACGCGATGGAATCGCTGGTCAACCTGGCGGCTGCCATCATGGCGTTGTCCATGCTGATCGTCGCTGCTCGTCCGGCGGATGAAGGGCACCCCTATGGACATAGCAAGGCCGAGTATTTCGCCAGCGGCGTCGAGGGAATCCTCATTCTGGTCGCGGCGGTCAGTATCGGCGTCGCCGGCGTCCATCGCCTCTTCAGTCCCCGGGCGATCGAGCAGGCTGGGATCGGCCTGGCAGTCTCGACCTTCGCGTCGGCCATCAACTTCGTTGTCGCCCGCATCCTGTTCCGCGTCGGAAAGAGGCACAACTCCATTACCCTCGAAGCCGATGCCCAGCACCTCATGACGGATGTGTGGACGTCGGTAGCCGTGATCGTGGGTGTCGGGGCCGTGGTGGTGACGGGCTGGCAGCCGCTGGACCCGATCATTGCATTGATCGTGGCCGCCAATATCGTGCGCACGGGTTTTCATCTGATGCAACGCTCGATCGCGGGCCTGATGGACACGGCGCTGCCCCCCGAGGAATATGAGCAGGTCCTGAAGGTCCTGGACAAGTACAAGGAGCAGGGGGTCGAGTTCCACGCGCTGCGGACCCGGCAGGCGGCGGGCCGCCGGTTCATATCCATTCACGTGCTGGTCCCCGGAAGGTGGACCACTCACAAGGGGCATCACCTGGTGGAAGACGTCGAAAACGACATCCGTAGCGTGCTTTCCGGCGTCACCGTGTTCACCCACATGGAGCCGCTGGACGATCCGCTCTCCTTCGAGGACATCGAGATCGACCGCTGAACCTCCATGCCTCCGGCGGCGTACCCCTATGAACTGCCGGATGTGCTCTTGCCGATGCAGACGCTTTCGACCGGCAGGCATCGTGCTTTCTGATTCGCAGATGCCGTCGGCGCGATCATGCACTGCGTGGATTTCGCGACGTGAGGGAGAAAGGGGGAACCATGGCTCGGACGAGAAGAATTCGCAAGGTTTGGCGAAGCAAGCCCACCGTGGAGGGTGCCGGAGTGCACCTGAGGCGCGCGTTCGGATACGATGAAGTGCCGCTGTTCGATCCGTTCCTGTTGCTGGACGATTTCCGGTCGAACCAGCCTGCGGATTACATCGAGGGGTTTCCCTGGCATCCGCATCGCGGCATTGAGACCATCACCTATGTCCTGGCCGGAGCGGTCGAGCACGGCGACAGCATGGGCAACCGGGGCGTCATCCGGGGCGGCGACGTGCAGTGAATGACCGCCGGCAGCGGAATCATCCACCAGGAAATGCCCAAGGGCGATCCGGCCGGCGTCATGGGCGGGTTCCAGCTTTGGGCGAACCTGCCGGCCGACCGCAAAATGATGGACCCGCGGTATCGGGAGGTCAAGGCCGGACAAATCCCCCAGATCGTATCGGATGCCAGCGTTCGGACTCGGATCATTGCCGGCAGGGTCGGCGACGTGGAGGGGCCGGTACGCGACGTTGTGTCTGATCCGCTCTATGTCGATGTAACCGTGCCGCCAGGGTCGCAGTACACCCACCCGACGAAACAAGGCCATACGGCTTTCGCCTACGTGATCGAAGGCAACGGGTACTTCTGCCGCCAGAAGGACCCGTTCACGTATGAGATGCAGGGCGCGAACTACTTCGATATGCGGCGTGAGCCGTTTGTCGGCAACGGTGTGCTCGTTTTGTTTGAAGACGGCGACGAGGTCACGGTCTCGACCGAAAGCGAGCCCGTCCGGTTCCTGCTCGTGGCCGGCCGGCCCATCGGCGAGCCGGTCGCCTGGTACGGACCCATCGTGATGAACACCGAACAGGAGCTGCGCGTCGCCTTCGAGGAGTATCGCGACGGTGCCTTCGTCAAACGTGCTCAGCCACGGGTGTCCGGCCGCCGATAGGCATATAGGAGGTGTTCAGAAGTAGTCCGTAGGAGAGTCCGCTTATGTGGTCGCAAACCCGCGTTACCTCACCAGCAATATTGACTTCCCACCATGTAGCGCAGTATCATCTTGATCGTCGCCAGGGTTCAGGAGCGTTCCTGCTCGCGATGGGAGAAGTCAGATAAGGAGATACTATCATGCGGTACCGGATTCTTCAGAGTGTTGTGGCGGTCGTTCTGATCGCCGGGCTTTCGGGGTGCAAGTGCCTGTGCGGACGAGGGGAGAAGAAAGAGGCGCCTGCCCAGGCGGTGAAGCTGGCGGATGTCCCCGCACCGGCCAAGGCGGCCATAGAAAAGCTGATGGCCGGAGGCGAGATTGCCAAGATCGAGAAGGAAGGCGAGGGCGACAAGGCCATCTACGACGTCGAGGGGAAGTCGCAGGGCAAGAACGTGGAGTTTGACGTCGCCGCCGATGGCAAGGTGCTGACGTCCGAAGAGAGCGTTCCGTACGCCTCGCTGCCGCAAGCCGTTCGAACCGCCGCCGCGAGGTACTTCGGCTCCAGCGAGGGGCTCTCCGCCTCCAAGGAGATCGAGAAGGACAAGACATTCTATGAGGTCACAGGCAAGAAGGGCGAGGCCACGATCACCCTGAAGCTCTCGGACTCCGGCAAAATCCTCGAAAAAGAAAAAGAGTGAGCAGTTGACGCGAAGGGCGGCATCGGCAAGCGCAAGCTTCTTTGTAGTGTGCCCATAAGGGCATCAGAAGAACGCCTGACGGCGTCACTACAAGCAGGCCTTTGGCCTGAAACTGGGCCAGGGATGGCCTTCATTCCACCCGCGATTCGATCCCAAGTGGGAGGCGGTTTCTAAGCTCAGCGCGTGCCTCTGCCGCCCGGAGAATATCCGCTGGGTACTTCTGGAGCTTCCCATCAGGTAGCTTGTCAGATGAGGGTCGCATCAGACCAATAGCTATGCGCCTGTACTTGGATACTACAATCCTCAATGATGCATTTGTGCTACTCCAAGCAGTTGCAGGAGAGAACCTCCACGCTCGCGATTTCAAGTTGCCACCCGAATCTTGGATGCTCGAATATGTCGCGCTATTTTATCTGCTTGATCTTGACGATCAATGGGACTTGGAATTTGGCACTTCTTCCGTAGCGCGGCAGGAGATTGATGCCTTTCCTGAGCGGTCGGATCACCACAGTCATAAGAAGGCCTCGCTACTCGAGTTGTACGAGCAGATCAAGACAAAAGCCGTCCTTGCCGAGATGTCGCCGATTCCTATCTCGCTTAGGACAAGAATTGCGGCCATTCTACCTGCTCACAAGGGAAAACAGGCAGACATGGTTCACATTTGTCAGGCGATACTCGGAGGATGGGATAGGTTCATTACGACTGACAGAGACTCAATATTGGCGTATGCTGACGAACTGCGAGATGCCGGCATTATCGTCGCAAGTCCGCTGAGTTTCATAGAAAGCCAGTTTATGCCGATGGACGTACTGGTCAGGACTTTGCATGGGTCTTGGACAAGTGTCGATGATGTTGTGCAGTCGTGGCTCGGTCAAATTCGAGACATGATTCCGAAATAATCCGCCACAGAAAGACGAAGCATGTATCTGGCTTCCAGATGGGGGACCTGTCCGATACGCGCCGAAGTCAGGCCACTTATGCAGGAAGGTGCCGCAGCGACTAGGGGGG
>Ga0315284_10012296_pt1 | contig 12187 bp, 9 predicted proteins | sample YL17G09_16_MG_FD_203696 | JGI IMG/M metagenome (GOLD analysis project Ga0315284, IMG submission 203696) | Sediment microbial communities from Yellowstone Lake, YNP, Wyoming, USA - YL17G09_16 | ecosystem: Environmental > Aquatic > Freshwater > Lake > Sediment | place: USA: Wyoming | collected...
TTCGCTTTGGCCACTGCCGTTTTGGCAGCGTCTTCGGTCGCGATCGCCTGAAGGTTGTCGGAAACGAGCACGGACATGGTCGTGTTGATACCCATGATGGTATCTCCTTATCACCCCTATATGTAATGAGAGCCTATCACGCGGGGCGTAGTCGTGATAGGCTCTGTCGGCACGAGTTGTTACGTCCTCATGCCACGGACGTCCAATGGGGACCCCATAGAGAGACCAGCTATGGACGCACTAGCCTTAACCCTCGCTAGTTCATTCACTGTTTAAGGTCTCTATAAAAACCCGGTTGCCCCTTAGTTATAGGTTATGTGTCTATAAGCGACCAGGGTCACTACTAGGCACATATTGCCTATATTCAGAGTTTCACGCCGGATTGTTTCACCGGCAGGCCGGGTTCTGTATTAGAAAGGCAGCCCACTAACCGCCTTTAGATCCTTGGGATTCGACGAAACCGTTATGGTTCCGTATGTCCGCGGTTTAATGTGCCGCGGTTCGAGCCGCTCAACACTATCGAACGGCAAACAAAACGTCTCATCGAACTCCCCTTTCTCAGGGAGCCATGCCTTAATGTCATTCTTGTTAAAGGGGCAATCCGCGTGGACCGTCTCTCCCTCGACAGGGAAAAAGGATGTACCGTTCGGGATGTACTCACCTGACTTATCCAATCCGGCGAGTATGTACCATCGGTTATGGTCTCGCTTATGCTGCACGGTTTTCAGGTTAACCTGAACCCACCACGACGGGACGGGCGGACGGGTGAGCTTCGATATCAGTGTATCACCCGTGATAATGTTATAGGTAGACTGTTTCACCATCTTTTCAAACGGGCGGTCACTACCTACCAGCTCGATTACCTTTTCGGTAGTGACTGTGAAACAATCCGACTCACTGAGAATAGACCGAATAGTTGTGGGATCCATAGAAAATCTCCTTGTAGTGTCTCTCCCTATAGTGTCTCTCCCTATAGATACTATGGAAAGTAGGAAAGCTATATTTCATTTTCAGGAGAGAGAAGCAAGCGATTTTTTTCTCTCTTGCTTCTCTCTCCCTATAGATACTATGGAAAGTAGGAAAGCTATATTTCATTTTCAAAAAAGCATTTTTGTAAAAAAGCTATATAGGCAAAAATTGCCTACCCGCCGTCCCAGCCGTGTTTGAGGATCGTAGGAAATTTATCCAATTTTCAATTTTGAAATACAGAAAACGGCCCTCGCCCCTACGGGGCAATAGGCCATAGTACTATTCTCTTTTCTCCCTTACTGCTACTGATTACACATTACTGGTACGTACAGACCCTATAAATAGTCGTATAGTATTTTTTATCAATATGTTATGAGCGCTCATAGGAGCGTATAGGCGTATGCCTGGTATACGTCTATTAATTTGTAAAATGCTATAATTTTGATTGAGGCTATGAACGGGGACGGCGAGGGTACTTATGAAGACTCTTCTGGTATAGCAGGTTTTGAGGAGTATGACAGGGACTGTAGGTCATAGAGTATACTCATGAGGGCAGAATATTGTTTTTCAGCCGATTTAATATTAAAGGGTTCTCTCGGGGCTATGTGTTTCAGAACGATATCAGCAAAGGACTCTCCATCTATGGTTATAGACAGGTGGGGTTTTACGATATAGTACAGGGCATGCCCGGCTTCATGGGCACATATTTCATACAAAGATTGACGTATATCTGGATTGTTTTGCTCCAATATTTTGTTATAAAGATTAACGTAGAAGGTTCCCCCATTTTTGGGAGGGTATTGAAACGAGTACTTATATTTACGATTCCTGATATATTGTTGGATAAAGGGATCCTGATAGGTACTCCATTTTTGGGGAGGTATCTTAGTATAGAATTTATTAAAGGCATCATTAGTGGCTTTAGTACGTTGTTGAGCATAGAGAGACAGGGTGGTAGGATCATCAGGGGTATTGAGGGTATTTTCGAGTTCTTGGGGGGTGAGGTATTGGGTTTCGGGTCCTGAGGCGATTTTGAGGGCATAGATTTTCAATAAATTGGCTAAAGATAGGAAGTGCATGATAGTGGAGAACAAACATTAGAACTTTATTACTAATATCCTTTTAATATGTACGTATATATAGATTTCACACTGGGAGAGGTTTATTATGTTTAATTTGGGTAAAATGAAAATAGCGGCTATACAGCTATACGGGGATTTTATGGAGAGGGTAGCGGCTGAGGAGGAGAGAGGGTATAGGAGGTACCGTGGGCTACTGAATTTTCTTGGAGGGATTCCTGGGGGAGATGCTGAGAGTGGGCCTATAGAGAAGATGGGTGCTGAGGGGGACGATTATAAGGAGCAGTATGAGAGGGAGAAGGAGCGTGGTAGGGGTAAGGCTCGTGTTAGTGATACGTATGCGCAGTGGTTTGGAGATATGTTAGAGGATTTTCTGCCTGGTGGATATTTTAGTGACCCTAAAAAGACGCGTGGGATGTATGGAGATGAGGATGTACATGCTTTGGTAAAAAAATTTCACAAAATGGCGCATGATGGTTTTGAGAGTTTACTACCTAAACTATTGTCTAAGAAATTGAATGCTGATGAGCACATGGATTTTGCTCCATCGGAGATAGTATTTGACGATGAGCTGATAAATGATACTGTGACGGATGCTATAAAGTATTTCCAGGGGCATCCGGAGGAGATACAGAAAGGTTTAGTGCGGGCATACTCTACTAAATTCAAGAGTGAGGGGGATGAGGAGAGTAAAGAGCTTGGTGTAGCGCAGGCGTTTTTCCGTCCTCGGGTGGATGATGCTTATTTCAGTGAGTTATTGAAAAAGAGTGAGGCTACGGGGGAGGAGCCAGAGTTACGTAGGGGGGCGGTAGACAGTGGGGTATTGAAAAATCTGGAGAGTGCTGCTACATCCCGGAGGCCTGTAAAATGGCGGTGGGTGAGTATAGATGAGAATGGTATGCTAACGTTTACGATGCCTGAGTTATATGGGGATCGAAAATTTATTATCAGGTTACCGAGGGATATAGGTACGATACGTCCTGGTGAGTATTCGATGGTAGTGCGGAGGGTTTCTAGATCTGGGGCTGTGGTAGAGTTTGCGGATCAAAAGCAGCAGATACAGCGTAGATATTTGGATCAGGTGCGGGAGCAGGGGTTAGGGGCGGATCAGTTAGAGAGTTTCATTGACAATGGTTTTATCAATCAATATGTCACTGTTTTAACGTCTAAACCTCTATCTACTTTGATAGATGACTTTTCCGGTCATATAGTAGTGAGCGGTAGGAGTATAGAGACTGTAGATGATTTAGCTGGTTTGGCGGGGTCTGGGGGGAAAGAGATCCCCAAGGCTCGTGGGTCAGAGAAGATAGAAAAGGTACGTAGTGAGTTACAACAGGAGTTGGATAGTAAAACCAAGCGAGTGGGTCAGCGGTGGAGGGCGGCTCCTGCATTACAGAAGATGTTTTTGACTATGGAGCCTACGGAGAGTGACCGTATAGTGAGTGCCGTAGCGTCAAGATATCCAGAGGAGTCTGAAAAAGGCACTATTAGTCTAGATTCTATTTTAGCCACGCGTCCTGTAGTGCATTTCATTATGGAAACGATATTGAATCCGACTACTCCTTTGAGTGGGGGTGGTAAATCGGACCCATGGGTGACTATTACTATTAATCATATTCGTAGGGATGCGGTACGGGACCCCATATTACTGAGGCAGTTTACGGAGTTGATGAGGGTATCAGGGTCTCGTGCTGAGGCTAAAAAAAAGACTCCTTCTATCTCCAAAGTCATTACTCCTAGGGGGACGCCTGTCAGTACACGAGAGTCTGCGGAGACGAGTGGTGCTCCTGCACAGGAGATACCGATCGCTGAGGTGAAGTCATTCATAAATTCTATACCAGAGACCGTATTCAGAACAGCTTTATTTAGACTCAAAAAAGATCTCCAAGACACCATCATGTCTCTACGTGGTGTAGAGCCTGTTCTGGATAAATTCTTTCAGAGGAAAGACGCTTTTCAGAGCTATCTGGTAGGAGTGGTGCTCCCCTTTGTGCGGGAGTTGCTCTATATCTCCACACTGGATCCTGATGATGAGTATCGTGTAAAACAAAGTAAAAAGTTAGGCATCATAAAACCGGACGATATACCTATCATAGATTCTGAGACTACAGAGGGGCAGGAGATCGTCGATCGTCAGATAAAAGCTTTTATTGGTCGGGCAGTCAAAAAGATGGAGCAGCCGGGTCTCTCTATGACGGCGTCTACATTGGATCCTGCCATTTTACAGCGACTCATGGTACGTGCCTATCATTTAGTGACTACTGGTCAGTCTTTGGTCTAGTTTATATACCTGAGGGAATTCCTTATGGCCTCTATCAGTCTCCGCAGCAGCAAAGAGATCTCTGCCGTGGATCGGTCGTTAGACAGATTACGCAGCATAAAATTTCAGATTACTCCTGAGGAGCATCAGTTACTGGGTATCACCCAGGATGACGTCTCGGCTCTTTCTGACCCTCAGTTTTTGTTGACACCCCCGGAGATAGAGGATTCCGTACAGGAGATAGTGACCAAAGCCTATCATGAGGTCCCTGCTTTCAAGAAACTCGTGACTGAGGATCAGCAGCGGGATCCTCGTCGATTTACGGAGACTTCACGATTGGTCAGTAAATTCTTAAAGCATATGAGAGGCGTACTACCTCCTGAGAGTGCTGGTGCCATACAGCCTGACACTTTTAGTCAGGCTCATGATATGATAGAGACTGCTTTGAGATCGGAGATACCAGCTACGAGGGCTCCTGCCACGGCACCTCAGGCGGTACCTCCTTTGGAGCCTTTAAAGGATGAGGATCTCGGATTGTTTGGGTTGAGTCGCGATAAACTGACACCGGATATACAGCGCGACGCCATACTACCCCATATACAATTTTTTCTTGGTAAACTGGAGAAAAACGGCGTCACTGTCCCTAATAAAGCCACTCGGAAAATGCCCGATGAGCGGCGTGCATCTTATTTGCTTCGACTACTGCGTGAGATACGTGACATGAAAATAGCCAAAAACGGGTCTTTGAAACCTTTTGAAGTGACGTGGCTAGGGAAAAATTTATCGGAGCTACAGCGTATGGTGGACAGTCAGGTGAGGGCGGTGCATGCTGTCCCGAAAGAAAAAATTACTAAAGGAGATAGTTACGAGTCTGTTTTGAGTACGATAGCTGCTACTCTCATGCCTGTCAAGAGGCTGTCTGAGACTTTAAAGAGGCCAGAGCTGAGGGAGTCTCTTGTAAAAATCAGTGATATCATAGATAGTGCTCTGCCTGCGGCGTCTTTAGTGGAGGATCGTCTAAAAGCTATACAGGATGCTGCGGGCGAGTTGGGGTTGAAAAAGGCACAGTTGTCTATGCTTTTGAGGACGGATACAGATACTCTGGAGCATACTCCTGAGGCGTCCCCGGGTATTATAGCTATTGTACGTGGTAAATTAGAGGAGATAGAGAAATCGATAGCAGACGAGCATGATGAGGCCAAAAAAGCGGATTTAGTGGAGAGGCGGCAGGCGTTAGAGCGCCAGCTAAAATCCATGGAGGGTGCTGTAGGCGCAGATACCACGCAGCTTTTTGGGGCGATATCTGATTATTTGGAGACTCTAAAGACCTACTCGGACTCGCTGGATAAAAATCTCTCTAAATCCACGCAGGAGTCTATCCCTGGTTTTAACGATATCCTAGGTGACCTCAAGGATATCAAAGACAATTTCAATGAGCTCTCCAAGCAGGATTGGTTCGTACGTAAATGGAAAGGACAGCCGGGCAGACTACACAGCGGGCAGCCTGGTACTCTCGGGGTGATGACCCCGGCTGAGTCTCCCGCGGTGGTAGAGCCTGTCGTGTCGGAGAAGACGGCATCTCCAGGTACGGAGAGTTATGCTAAAAAGTTAGAGCGTTTTCGTGGTGGTGGGGTCCGGAAAGCTCTGGATGAGATGCTTTCTTTTGTAGATGATCCTGAGGGTGGTTTGGAGTATTTGAGAGATCGACTGCTCAGTATCACGCAGGCTCCTGCTGGACAGACTACGTCGTATGACGTAGAAAAGGGTGAGAGAGTAGTCACCTCTCCCGGGTCTGAGATAAATCCTACTCCTACGGATTATGGAGTATCTGCTCCGGAGAGTGCTGAGCGGGTATCACTAGGTGATATGCAAAAGAAGATAGCTCGGGTATACGGGTATATAAAAGAGCTTGATTTGAGTGATAAGAAGGAGACTGCTCAGAAGATAATACAGGAGCTCGCGGACATACCCAGTCATATTACTGGTGTGACGGAGAAAAAGGCCTCGATAGCTGAGTATTTACGTCGTATGGCGTCTGCTCTATTGTTGGGGGCGTCTGCGCCTGCCACTCCTGGTCCTGCGTCTGGTTTCAAGCCTGGGATGTCCCCTAAACCCGGTAAATACAGGCCCTCCAGTAAAGCTGGGTGGTTTGTATATCGGGAGCGTCTGACTCGTATGGGTAAAAAAGCTCTGGAGGGATTTTTCAAAGATACTCCCATAGTGGCTGATTTTGTAGAAGACATGGAGTTAGCGGGTCTGAACGATAGATTATTGAAAGGTGCTACGGTAAAAGCTGTGGATATAGATCCCATATTGGAGAGAGTTATACAGGGAGCGTCTGGTAAAGAGGGCAGTTTGGATAACATCCTTGGGGATAGATATGCTCAGCAGGCTCGTGCTATGGGGGATATAAAGAAAGAGACAGCGGAGATGGGGGAGGCAAAAAGCAGGTTAGAGGATCTGAACAACAAAATATCGGCACTAGGCAAAAAGTATCTACCTGTTTTGGATGAATATGCGAAATTTTTATCGGATCCTTTGGGTAGCACACGTCGTAGGATAGAGGAGCGTCGTGGTCCTCAGAGGGCTCCTGAGACTACGCATACTCCTCGGTCTCCGCGTACTGAGCCCAAGAAGCCTGTAGATGTATCTCGTGCTAACTATCAGCTGGTACTAAAGGGTATGCTCGACAGATATCATAGGGGTACTCACACTAAGACTGCTGCGGTCGCTGTTGCTATACCTACGGATGAGTATCGTCGTATACATGGGGTGACGATAGAGCTACGGGACAAGAAAAAGGCTATAGAGGCTGAGACGGATCCTAAGAAACGAGCACGTTTAGTGAAAGAGTATCTGCAGACCTCATTAGATACTATTAAGAAGGCGCAGGATTATCTCAACGAGTACAGGGGGGTATTGGAGGCGGACAGGGTTACTATTGATAATTTGAGGGCTTATATGGGGTCTGAGGAGGGGAAGAGGACTCCTGGTCGTGAGGAGGCTCTAGGGCAGTTGAAGACGCTCCAGGATAACTTTGAGCATGAGAGTCGCATATTCAGTTATATGACGGATACTGTGAAAAGGGCTGAGGGGAGGGTCCCTAAAGCTACTGAGTATCTTAAAAAGGTCACTGAGGATCTTGTTGATGATGAGGTAGATCAGTTGTACACGGTGGCTGTGGCACCTGAGATGGAGCCTTCCAAGGAGGAGGCGCGGGAGATCAGGGAGCGTGCTAGAGAGCATGAGAAGGGTATTGGTTTTATTATTGATCGTGATACGTATAAACAAAACATGAATCGTATCACGACTCGGCATACAGAGCGGGGTCCTGTATTTCAAAAGGGATTCAGGCGGGGTGAGACAAAAGTTTTACCTTCTGATCGTGTGGAGGAGTATAAGAAGCTCGTGAGTGAGGCAGAGGCACGTAGAGCAGATATAGAAAAGATTGCTGATGAGGAGGGCAGGCTCATCCAAGAGCAGCATTTTTATAAGAATGCTGTTGATTTATTCAGTAAAATGAAAGCAGAGTCACCATCTATAGAGGCTGCTAAAGAGCTCATCGAGAAGCTGAGATATATACAGCAGAATTTTCTTCATTTAGAGCATAGGAGTAGTGACATGTCTCCTGACGAGATAGCAAAAGAGCGTCAGGTACTATCTCTTGAGTTGGAAAAATATGATATAGACGAGTCAGATCTTGATAAAGCTCTTAAAATAGAGGAGAGGTCTGTTGATCAGTATAAAGACATGATGGAGCGGCTTGAAAAGGATGTACCAGGATATCAGCAGCGTTTAAAAGAGGTAGAGCAGCAAATGTCTCGGGATAAGATTAGAGCTCCTATGACTCCTCAGAAGTTGCGTGAGCGTTTGATGCAGTTGAAAGTGGAGCGTATGGGTATAATGTCCAAATCGCAGATGCCTATGGATCAGAGGATAAAGCGTCGTGGGGAGTTAGATAAAGAGATTGCTGAGGTATCAGCTCAGCTTGGGGAGTCTGTAGAAGATATAGATTATTCTTCGTTTGAGCCTCGGCATCCTTATAGGCCCGGTACACCTGCTCCGGCTCCTACGACGAGTGTGCTTCACAAAGAGGGTGCTATAGAGGACACAGAGGAGCCTTTGACGGAGTTTGAGCGAGCTTTAGAGGAGAGGGGTACGAAGCCTGCTCTGTACATGAAAGAGTTGCCTAAGCCAAAAGGCTGGGATGTAGTGGAGAATTTCTTTGATGAGTCCAGGAGGGAGTTAGCGTATTTGGAGAGTGTCAAGAAAAAGGGTCCGGATTGGGATGAGACTGTCAGTAAAAAATATCTGGAGTGGATGGAGGAGTTAGAGAAAGTCATACCGGCGATAGATGCTTATAGGAATCAGGTAGTACAGATAGGTCCTGAGGCTGTGCCTTTGAGGGACGTGGTGGTGCGTTTTGAGGATTTGTTATTGGAGTATCAGGAGCTTTTTAGTAAGTACATGGGTCAGCGGGAGGCTGCGCAGGATCGTTGGGAGAGATTGCAGCAGAGGGTGGATTTGTTGCAGTCTATGTTTGATGCGGAGACTGGGGAGTTTAAGGGGTTAGATAAGGAAGAGACGGCTAATCTGAGAAACATATTTTTCAGGGAACTCTACAGGCGTTTGGACTCGTATTGGTCTACCAAAGTCGGTAAGAACATAAATGTATTCGGGGAGCGTGATACTGAATGGTACAACAATGTATATCGGACGTTTAAAAATCTATCGCAGGCGCGTAGCAATAATAAGCTGAAGACGTTATTGAACAAGTACAAGGAGGTCACTCAGTCAGAGTTCCCTAAGGATATGTCTACGAGGCTCAACAGGATAAAGGCGTTAGAGGACAAGGCTACTAGTTTTTATAGAGGATTAGAGGATCAGGGGATTGATCCTAGTAAAAGCGCGGAGTACAGGGAGTTGGAGACACGTATAAACAATCTCAAAGCACAGAGGGATCAGATAGAGACTGTATTCAAGAACATGGCTGGTACTGTGCTTATAGATATACATGATAAAGTTCAGAGGGAGCTTGAAAGTAAGATTACTGATGGTAAGCCTTCTAAGGCAGTAGATTTGGATAAGAAAGCTGATCAGGAGGTGGAAAAGGTGACGGGCGTGTTGGATTCCGTATTGACGGATACTGTAGAGTCAGAGGAGGCTCTCAGGCAAGCGGAGCAGATGGCGCAGAGTTTAGAGGGCATGGCTGCTCCTACGACTACTCCGAAAACCGCCTATGACCGTTCTCATCCTGATTTCGATTTAAAGATCCTATACGGGTCGGTGATGCAGAAGACGATCGCGAGTATGTTGAAGCTGTAGGTTATCAGATAGATTTCATAGAAGAGGTGTACCAGAAATGATACACCTTTTTTATTTGGCGATAGAGAGACGCCAGGTAGCTATGATACGTTTCATTTCTACAGCATCGTTTATGTAGGGGGGCATGCTTTCCAGAGGTTCTTTATACAGGAAATATCTTAAACCTATATAGTTAGGTATATTATCGTAGGGGGTGAGGAATATATTTTTTCCTTCTGCAAACAGCTTTATGTGCTCAGGTTCTATGCCCCATCCTTTAGCATCTATTCCATGCATTGATAGGTCAGCCGCTATAGAATCTGCCCTGTAACTTGGTATCTTTGCCGCGAGTTCCCACAGGTCTTCTTGAATGTATTCTACCATGACTACCTAGCGATCATGAGTCGCCAGCGGGCGAGCTCAGGGATATCGTTGACGTAAAGTGGCACTAGTTCGAGCGGGGTGGCGTGTAGAAATCCCCCTGCGTCAGGTAGATACCCGTTGATACTACTCTCTAAATCTCTTTCCACTATTGGGTGTATTTGGTCGTAGATATTTAGAACTGTAAAAGGCTCTCTGAAAGTGGGACTGTAGTCGTTTTCGAGATTAATATTGTCCTCATTTGTCCATGGTAGTGTCTCCTTGAGAACCTCTATCTCTTCTTTCGTGTAGTACATAGCGTTAGACTCTCACCAGTTTGATTTTGTGGGGCTCCCGACCCTGTTTCCTACGTAGATTATCCAGAGCAGCCCCCACCGCCACCGCTATCTCTCGTTTCTTGAACAGGGTAGCTTCTTTAGCGTCCATGGTGTACCCGTGTAGATCCACCAGATAATAGAATCCCCGGCTTTTGATACCCCCGGGGAGTGGTGAGTGGACTACCCAACGCCGCGGGTCTTCTATTTGTTTTACACGGTGTTCGAGTTCGCGTACCTGGGCTTTAGTGAGTGGAGGGAATTTCATGCTTTTTCCTATTCTCCATGAGGCTCTTCAGGGACACTGGTTGGTACTTCGTATGTTCTATGGCTATCAGGATATGTTTGGGAGTGAGCCGTGCTACGATCTCGGGCTCGTGAGCCATTTGAGTTTTCACATCCGTGTCATGAAAATGTCCGTGGATATTCCAGTCATAGTCCCCGTCTGGCTGGGGGAGATGCGAGAACAGTATACGCTGCCCCTGATATTCTATGAGGCAGCTCTCTCCAGCCCAGTCCCAGCCGTGCTCCATGTACCATATAGCATTGTGACCGTCATGGTTTCCGATCGTGAGCCAGTTCTTGCATTTGGCAGATAGCATATACTGCTCGTGCCAGTAGGCGTCATGTTTCCAGCAGAAATCACCCAGGTTGATGAGGAGGTCCCCAGGGCGTACGGTGTTGCCTATGGCTTTGAGGATCTTGTACTCATAGCCTTTAGGGCGACCGCATGCAGAAAACATTCTCTCATGTTCCATGTGGCAGTCGGCTAAAATATAGATGTTCATGTATATTCGATTACTTTCCTTTTTTCAGTGCTGGACAGCTCACGTCTCCGTACTTGCAAACCCCTTCCCACTCGCCTTGATTACAGTGACGTAGATGTACACTCAGTTCTTTCTTGGGCATCTTTTTGATAGATCCGTATAGCTTTGCGAATCCTATAGACATGGCGGTAGCTCTTGTCCTTTTAGTGATAGACATTATATCTCTTTTTTCACGGTAGTCTTTGGCTCGCTCTTCTTTTTTCTGTAATAGCTGCAGGATTCAGCTTTCTTTGGTATTTTCTTTGTGATATCCAGTATAGCGCACTCGTCAGCGCTGGCACATTCTTTATGAGAGCATTCCATTTTCTTCACGTCCTATCTGCATGAGGGGGTTTTTCTGATCGATGTTCTTTACTAGGGTTTCTTTGCATTTGAAATAATCGTGTACTGCCACGATGAGTTTTTCCAGTGCTCCCACGGTTTTCTTGAAAAAAGCTTCTCTTTCTTCCGTCCAGTCTATGACTTCCCAGCCGCTCTTTAAATCTCTATAGTCACCTCGCAGACTCCGGTAGGTTATTTTATCTGTTATGGTACTCTCTTGTAGGACCTCATATCCTATTCCGAGGGCGCAGTCACAGTCACAGAAATGTATGTCACTTTTCTCAAAAACGAACCTACGATCACTACCTTCGCCTTCAAAAACTCGGGCATTGATATCGGCTTTGTATACGATCACTTTCCTGGTTCTCGTTTCACTCTCCGTGTATTCCTTGCATATTTTGTCAAAATAGGTTCGCGCTTCTTTCTCCGAGGGCCCGGTAGCTACTGACGCATGCATACATTCCGCGACTTTTGCCGGAAATGCTATAGAGAACTGTTGGTCACGGGCACTATATTTCACCACGATCTCAAACTTCTCACCTGCTACATAGTTTTGTTCTCTTCGTATCACAGCCATTTAGGTGCGCTCCTGTCTCGTAGGACCTTTCTTTATCTTCTTGAATACCCAAAAATAACAGTGGTGCTTCCGTGCATTCTTTTGATTAGCTTTCTGCCAGTCAGCCACGAGCCTGATTTTTACTATCTTCACGAGTAAGTCCGCGGGATACCATC
>Ga0315284_10012299_pt1 | contig 12186 bp, 11 predicted proteins | sample YL17G09_16_MG_FD_203696 | JGI IMG/M metagenome (GOLD analysis project Ga0315284, IMG submission 203696) | Sediment microbial communities from Yellowstone Lake, YNP, Wyoming, USA - YL17G09_16 | ecosystem: Environmental > Aquatic > Freshwater > Lake > Sediment | place: USA: Wyoming | collected...
GGCTAAATATAAAGTTGAGGATAAAGTTACGGGCAAAGTTGCCAGAATTAGCGATTTTGGTGCCTTTATTGAGCTTGAGCCCGGCGTTGAGGGTCTGATTCATATAACAAAAATTCCTCCAACCCACAAACTTGAGGTAGGCCAGGAAGCTAAATGTATAGTTGAAGAAGTTAATATGAAGGATAAAAGAATAGCTTTGGGACTGGTCCTTACTTCAATCCCGGTGGGATACAAATAAAAAAACCAACTCCCGCACAAGACTTCATATTTTCTCCTAACCAGAGAGGTTGGGGAAGCGGGAGGTAGTTTTTGTTAATTCATTTTGTGGTTCTTTGCCATTTCCCGTTAGTGATACGGAATACGACCGAATCAGTATCGAGTCCCTTCCCATCAATTTCCGGAAGATAAGCAGTGGTGAAATTTGGCCTTAGTGCATGGAATACGACACTTCTTGGAAGTGGCTGTGCCCAAGTGGTCGCGGCGTCTTCGTAACCCTCGAAACAGTTGGTATTTATTTGGGTAGACACTTCACTCCAGATTCCACCTTCCTTGACAACCTGAACGGTCATGTAACACCCCCCTTTGCTTGAGAAGGTGACCAGACCGTCGTCCATGACCACCGTCTCGTAACTGTATTTTGGCCGCTCTTTGACGGTTATGAAACACCTCCCTTTGCTTGAGAAGGTGACCAAGACAAGAGCTGCGGCCACAAAAATAACAACGAAAAGCCATACTTTCTTCATTTTTCTCTCCTTTTAACTAGTCTTGTGCGGATATTAAGGTACTTCAAGCCGAAAGAGAGTTTTATGCAAAACGCCAATGTTCTGACTCTTTTTTGGACTCTGGGGGGATTATACGTTTAAGGTCCTGATTAAGTCAACCTTTGTGTATAATAAGCGAGAAATGGCCAAGTCCTCAAAATATATCTGTCAGCAGTGTGGGTATGAAAGCGTAGGGTGGTTGGGGAAATGCCCAAACTGCGGAGAGTGGAATAGTTTGGTTGAGACAATTACGGAGAGTTTCAGAACTCCAGGGACTAAAGACTCCAGACAAATTAGACAGATAAAAACCCAAAAACTTTCAGAGATAAAAACTTCGCAGACAAAAAGAATCTCAACGAAAATTTCGGAACTGGATCGGGTTTTGGGTGGGGGACTCGTGCCCGGACAGGCGGTTCTAATTGCAGGGGAGCCTGGGATTGGGAAATCGACTATTTTGCTTGAGGTTTCGGACAAGCTGGGAGATGTTTTGTATGTTTGTGGTGAGGAATCGGCCTTGCAGATCAAAGTCAGAGCAGATAGGCTCGGAATTAAGAAATCAGGGATAAATCTGCTTGAAGATACGGATGCAGATAGTGTGGTTGATCAGATCGGCAGTCCGCAAGCGGTGGTTGTGGATTCGATTCAAACAATGACAACCTCTGATTTGTCTGGTATGGCAGGATCGGTGGGGCAAGTCAGAGAATGTGCCTTTAGACTGATAAATGCCTGTAAAGCCAAAAATATTCCTCTTTTTCTGGTCGGACATGTAACAAAGGAGGGGACAGTGGCTGGACCCGCGGTTCTGGCTCATGTAGTGGATACTGTTTTATGGTTTGAGGGAGACAAAACACTGACATTGAGGGTCCTTAGAGCCGTTAAAAACCGCTTTGGACCCACTGACGAAGTAGGAGTGTTTGAGATGCAGGATAGGGGATTAATTCCGGTTGCAGACGCTGAAAAGCTTTTTTTGGAAAAGGGTAAAAGACTGGTACCGGGGAGTGTTGTGACTAGTGTAATGCAGGGGACAAGACCGCTTCTGGTTGAAATCCAAGCTCTAGTTGTTCCCACAAAGTTGGTCATTCCCAGAAGAATTGCGCAAGGAATTGACTCGAGGCGTTTGGAGCTTCTCATTGCAGTTTTAACAAGGCGCTGCGGCATTCCCCTTTTCGATCATGATGTTTTTGTGAATGTTGCGGGGGGAATAAAGGTGACGGAACCGGCAAGTGATTTAGCAATTACTCTTGCCATCGCGTCTGCTTTTTTTGAAAAGGCTGTTTTAGGAAAAGTTGTTGCGGTTGGAGAGGTGGGGCTTTTGGGCGAAATTCGTGAAGTTGTTGCACAAGACAAGAGAATAAAAGAGGCGAGACGTATGGGATTTACAAGTTCTGCCACCTCACGCGAGTTTAAGTATCTTCCCCAAGTTATCCACACTTATTTTTCCAAATAATATAAGTCCGTATTATTGGGATATTTCGGCGACAAATAGACTATAGGGATAGCAAAGTCAGGATTTGACAGCGTTATGGGATTTGACAAAATTGACAGGGGATGATAATATTTTCACAGAACATTAAAAAAAGAGCATCGCTATCGTTGGGTATTTCGCTGTTAGACGACACTCGCCACGAGTAGAAATGCTCTTTTAGGTTTTGATTTGTCTTTCGGACAGGTAAATATCACTTTAAGACAAATCGTAATCAGACTAGAACTTGTTTTTGGGGTTGTCAAGACCCTTTAGTGTCGGCTTTGGCAGGGACGGGTGGAGTATAGGGCAGGTGCTCTACCCGTTCCTAACAGAGCCGATTGTTCTTTAGGGAAAATATGGAAGTAATTATTTACCACTCATATAACGCTTCGTTTGATACCCCTGCCAGCTCAAAAGGTAACGGGGTAGTCAAGCTTGCCAAATTTTTAGCGGTGTTTGGGGCCGGCCTTCTTCTTTATACCTATTTGCCCTCGGTTTGGTATTGGGCTGAAAGCGGACTAACAACCCCGATTGCCGATTTCCAGCTTTCAAAAACTGAAGTAGAATCCCTAACTGCCAATCGTCAAATACCGACCACTAAGTACCAACCCCGTTTTGATCCAACCTTGTCCCCTCAATCTCATTTAAAGATTGTTTCTATCGGGGTAGATTCTCCTTTACAGGAAGCGACTTACACCAATTACGAGGAAGCCTTAAAAAAGGGTATTTGGAGGGTGTCTGATTTTGGTATGCCGACGGATAACGACCGCCCAATAATTTTGGCCGCCCATCGTTTTGGTTACCTTGCCTGGAGCAATATTTTTAGGCGGAAAAGTTCTTTCTACAATTTGCCGAAATTGAATGTTGGAGACACAGTTGAGATTGTCTGGAGACAGCGGAAATATGTCTATGAAATTTATGCCGGGGCCGAAGGTGAAAGCATCTCCGATTATTCGGCAGATTTGATTCTTTATACCTGCGAGAAGCTGGAAGGACCCGTGCGCATTTTCAGGTACGCCAGATTATTGGAGGTATAACATCCTATAATTGACAAAATAAAAATGAAGGTATATAATCCCCACATGGTAAAAAGCTTTGTAGTTTCAGCGATCGTTCTTGTATCTGGGCTGATTGTCCCGACTAGCGCTCTTGCCCAAACAACCACTCTTGAGCCGGGGGTTTGCACCTCGGTTTACGGAGGCGGGGTAATCTGCGGAGCCAAGCATGAAGTTGTTGAAACAGGATTGGGAGAAAACCTGGCTCTTGTGGGAGCTTTAGCCTTAGGCGCTTCCGGAGTTCTTCTTTTTATCAACCGTAAAAACTTATTCAGGCTATCAAAAAATGCTTGATGGCTTGATTGGTTTTTGAGCTCTTTAACAAATCGAGGCAAAAGGGCGGAGTGCCTGCCGCGGCCACAAATTTTTGTGGCCGGTGCGGGCATTCTGCCTAAAAATCTAAGGTTCACGAAAGGAGAAAAGATCATGAACCGAAAGTTTTATCTTGGGATCACTTTCGTGATCCTGACCGCTGTTTTGTTAACAGCATGCGGCGGGAGCTCTGAAGCTACCCGAGCCGCCCCGACTCAGGACATTAATGCTATTGTCCAGTCGGCTGTTTCTACGGCTTTGGCCGCTGCTCAGCCGAGCTCAACACTGTTCCAACCTGACCCGACTGCTACACCCGAGACGGTTGAACCGATAGCTATAGCGACAGAAATTCCGGCAATGGAAGTTCCTGCTGCAAAAAATCCGGGCAATTCGGATGTGTCCGAGGTTTATCGCGCAAGCGGTGCCTTGGATTATCCAAAAGTTGAACCTCCTAACGCGTCGCGCCAGCTAGTTTTCCCGGATGTTCCAAGTGGTGATCGGCCTGCCTTAGTCGCATATGAATCGCCATTCGAAGACGGCGATTTTTGTGACAACACACCTTGCAACATGGACGTGCCCCAATTTTATTACAGGGTCATGACCGCCGGTCAGGTAACAATTCCTGATCTGGGTGTCGATTGTGTTGCGACTGAGACCAAAGGTTGCGCCGTGATCATGATAAACCATTTTGGTCCTACCGCAATGTATCGCGGAAATACTATTGACCATGGTTTTACGATCGCCGGTCGTGTTTGGGACATGGGAACCCCTGAAAAGGTTACCCTTGCTGCCCAGGCGCTACTTGATCACTACATGCTTCGCATGACAGGAGTTGAAGATGGCGCCAACTGTGGCACCATTGACGCTTGTCAGTCGGTTGAATGGCATGTTGTGGTTGTTGGTAACGACGAGGTGCAGGTCCACTGGACCGGCATTTTTCGTCGCTAACGGCGATTTGCCTCGATGCGGTGTATTTAACCCCTCAACTTTCCCTTTGGGATTGATGAGAGCAATACACCGCACTACCTGAATTAATAATCTTTGGTATTATTAATTGAGATGGTGCGAAAATTACATAGATTGGCAGGAATTTTATTTCCTGCCTTTTTAGTTTTAATAGGACTTTTTCTTGCTTGGAGAAACTATACCCCCGGAACTTTCTTAATTGGTTGGGACTCACTTCACCCAGAATTTAATTTTCCTGAAGCATTTAATAGGGTCTTTAACGGGGTTTGGAGGCAGGAACAGGGAGTGGGGGCGGTTGCTGCCCATTCTCACATGACCGACTGGCCGAGAATAGCCTTTCTTTTTATCGAATCTTTTTTTCTGCCGACTTCATTTTTGCGATATTCGTATATCTTTCTTTGTCTAATTTTGGGTCCTTTGGGAGTTTATTTTTTCTTGAACTATGTTTTCAGGCGCGAGAAAGAGGGAGTTGCCCCTTCAATCGGAGCTTTTCTGGGAGCCTTATATTATCTGCTCAATTTAGGAACTCTTCAGCACTTTTATGTTCCCTTTGAGATGTTCACAACCGCATATGCTTTTATCCCATGGCTTTTTTACTTTGCCTTGAGATTTTTGAGAGAGGGCAAAAAGAAAAATCTAATCATTTTTGTCATTTTGACCATACTTTCAAGCCCTCAAGCTTATGCCGCAACGCTTTTTTATGCATATCTTGGAGCTTTGACTATTTTTGTTCTTCTCTACAGGTTCAAGAGAGGATTTGTCTTAATTCTGATAACCATTCTTCTCAATCTTTACTGGATTCTGCCCAATTTTTATTCGATAAAAAATCAGTCGCAGGATGTTATAAATTCCAAAATAAATACTCTCTTTAGCCCCGAGGCAAGCTTTCGTAGCCAGGATTACTCAAATTTTAAAGATATTTTAATTCATAAAAGCTTCTTGTTTGATTGGCGGGCTTTTGATTTCCAACAAGGGCAATTCGATGATTTAATGGGTGTTTGGAATGTTCATCTGGCGTCAAAGTATGTTTTGTTGACTCTTTATGCTTTGGCTGTATTTTCAGCACTTGGGTTTATACTCTCGCTTTTTAGAAGGGACAAGGTCGGATTTTCTATGTTCGGTGTAGCTATTTTTGCGTTATTTTTTCTCGCCGCCGGCAGTTTTAGTAGCGGGATTTTTAAAGAGGCTCTGAGAATGCCTTTTACCAAATTTTCTATTCTTCTTGAGTTTAGTCTGGCCTTTTTCTTCGGATATTTCTTTTTTAAGCTGGGGAAAATCGCATTATTGGGGTTGGTAGCAGGATCGGTTGCGCTTATCTTTTTAGTATCGCCGATGTTTAACGGACAACTTATTAGTCCAGTTGTGAGGAGAAATTTACCCAATACCTATTTTGAGCTTTTTGGCTGGTTTGCCGGCAGGGAGGGAAGGATTGCAGCCTTGCCTCTTAATACGTTTTGGGGTTGGGATTACCATTCATGGAAATATGAAGGATCGGGTTTTTTGACTTATGGACTGAAAAATCCTCTTTTGGTTCGGGATTTTGATAGATGGAGTCCGTATAACGAAGCTTTCTACACCGAAAGTGCATATGCATTGTATGCAAATAACAATGAGGCATTTGCACGGACTCTTCAAAAATATCAGGTTAGATATTTACTTCTTGATGAATCGATAATCAATGCCGGGGGAAGTCCCGAAGTGCTTTTTATTCCCCAGATCAAAGAAATGGTTTCGAATTTGGGTTATCGGGAAGCATTTAAGGCAGGATTTTTGACGGTATACGATACGGGGGTAAATACGGATGGTTTCGTTTCGGCACCTACCCAAGAATTTGGAGATATTTTGCCTGCTGTCGGGCCCCCGAGAGGAGACCCGATTATTTCTGAACCTTTCGGGGAGGGAAGAGGATTTGGTGAAGCATACAATTGCGATCTTAAGAAGTTGGGTTCGGTTTACAAAAGCGGAACGACATATCGTGCCGAAGGAAATGGAGTTTCCTGTGATTTTTTTGATTACCCCCAGTTGAAACATAATCAGGCATATGCATTAAGACTTAGGGGCGAAAATAAAGAAGGCAGAAGCCTTAAAATTTATCTTCAAAACTGGAAAACGAACAGAATGGATTTGGAGGAATTAATGCCGGAGGGAAAATTTGATCAATATTTTGCGGTGCTTCCGACAAAGGACAATAGCGCGGGTTACACTCTGAATTTGGAGACCAGATCATTCGGCAGGATTGCATCGGAAAATGTAGTTGAAAAGATTGAATTTTATGCTCTCGATTATGAATTTCTCTCGGGCAAAACCGATATAGAAAACAGCTTGAAGATTAAGAATGTTAAAAAATACGGAACGGTAATCTATAAGATTGCTGTAGAAGGAGACGGATTGATGCAGTTAGGTCAGGGTTATGAGGAGGGTTGGGTAACTTACCCGAAACTTGAGCATGTAAAGGTCAATTCCTGGGCCAACGGTTGGATTGTCCCCTCTAGTATCGGGTATCCGACATCCAGTATCTATATCTTTTTCTGGCCTCAGCTACTTGAGTGGGGAGGATTAATCCTTGCCGGCATTACTCTATTGACATTGGTTAAAGTTAGGCTATACTAATACTTGCTTCCGTGGTTTCTAAAAAAGTTTCTACAGGTGATCTAATTGGTGCTCCTAAAGATGCTGGTAGTCTACCCCCGGCCCCTGTTGCTGTGGAGCCAAAAGAGCCGGCACCCCTCGTAGTTGATGAAAGAATGATCCCCGATGCAGGCTTGCCAACCGAGTATGTGGAAGGGGTATTGGATATTGCTACCGAAGGGAGTGGGCTACTCCGGCCCAAAATGTTTTCTCCGTCGGATCACGATATTTATATCTCTGCCTCGCAAATCAGAAGATTTAACCTGCGGGTTGGGGACATTGTCGGGGGACAGGCCCGCCGTCCCAAAGAAAACGAGAGATACTGGGGTCTTCTTAAGGTTGAGAAAGTCAATGGGGATCCTGTTGAAAAGTTGGGGAATAGACTTAATTTTGATGATTTGACGGTAATTTATCCGGAGGAAAGAATTAAACTCTCAACAGATAAAGATATACTCACTACCCGAATTATAGATTTGGTTGCTCCGATTGGGTTTGGACAGCGGGGTTTGATAGTTTCTCCTCCGAAAGCGGGAAAAACCTGGCTTGTTAAAGACATTATTAGCGGGATTGCCAAAAATCATAAAAAGGCTCACCTGATGGCGGTTCTAATCGGTGAGCGGCCCGAAGAGGTAACCGATATCGTCAGGACAATGAAAGAGGTTACAGAAGGCCGTGGCGAGGTAGCTGCCAGTAATTTTGACGAACCCCCGGCCGATCAAACAAGAGTGGGGGAATTGGCTTTGGAGCGCGCCCGTCGCTTGGTAGAAAAAGGGATGGATGTTGTTATTGTTCTTGATTCCGTAACCCGTATGGCAAGAGCATATAATTTGGCCCTTCCGACTAGCGGCAGAACGCTTTCGGGTGGATTTGACCCCATGGCGCTTTTCCCCGCCAAAAAATTCTTTGGGGCTGCAAGAAAAATTGAGGGCGGGGGAAGCTTGACCATTATTGGAACTTGTTTGGTTGAGACAGGTTCAAGGATGGATGATTTGATTTACGAAGAATTTAAAGGAACCGGTAATATGGAACTTCATTTAACCAGAAAACTTGCAGAGCGCCGAGTGTTTCCGGCGATAGACGTTGCCAAATCAGGAACCAGACAGGAGGAGCTTTTGTACGGCAAAGAAACTTTACCCAAAATACACACCTTACGGAGAATGCTGGATCTTATGACGGAAGATGAGAGAACCGAGATGCTTCTTGGGAAACTCCAAAAAACTGAAACCAACGAAGAATTCCTCGACAGCCTCAAAACCGCCTGATTGCTTCTTGGTGTTTCATATGATAACTTTGATGACGCATGGAAACTTTTCAGATACTAATAGATCTTTGGGAAGATATAAAGCTCTTTTTTGAAGAATTATTTAAGTTTTCCTATAGAGGGCTTCATTTAAATTTCCTGAAATTTGAAAACAGAAAAGGGGTTTTGGTTACAGCCCTTTACAAGCAAAGGGGGAAATTGGCCAGGCGCCTGACTCACTCCGGAATGGCTACAATAACTGCACTGGGAGTTATGATTGCGCCAATTGTTGCCCAAGAATTTCCGGGAACTGATGTCAATCCCTGGGAAATTGCAACTCCTACTGTTCTTTCTGCTACTGCCGAGGATCCGGGGATTGACACTCTGATATCAGATAAAGTTCGGGATAAAATTATTGAGTACCAGGTGCAATCCGGGGATAATATCAAATCGATTGCCCAGAAATTCGGAGTGGATGAGGATACAATTCGCTGGCAGAACAGTCTTAAGGGGGACAAGATTAAAATTGACCAGACTCTTGAGATTCTGCCTGTAGCCGGGATTGCCCATAAGGTTATAAAAGGTGATACGGTTTACTCTATTGCGAAGCGTTATGATACTGAACCTCAGGCAATAGTTGATTTCCCTTTTAACTCTTTTTCAAACGACGAAACTTTTGAATTGGCAATCGGACAGGTTGTTATTATTCCGGACGGAGTTAAGCCCGCGGAAGTCCCGATGGCTCCTCGTGTAAGGCAAATTACTCCGGATGCAGGAACGGTTGTTGCTTCGGGCCAGTTTGTTTGGCCGACTGCAGGAACAATTACTCAAAGGTTTGTTTGGTATCACAAGGGAATTGATATTGCCAATAGGGTAGCTCCCGGGGTTTTGGCTGCCGACAGCGGGAAGGTGATTGTTGCCGGCTGGCCGGACGGGAATGGCTACGGGAGTAGAGTCATAATTGATCACGGAAACGGCTTTAAGACACTCTATGCCCATTTAGCTAAGATATATGTAATCCCGGGTCAGACAGTTGCCAGAGGAAGCGCAATCGGGCAAATGGGATCGACGGGCCGTTCAACGGGGATGCATCTTCACTTTGAAATTATCCAAAACGGAACCTACCTTAATCCTTTAAGCCTGTTAAAATAGACCCTTAGATGGGCCGTTAGTATACCGGTAGAACAGTCGCTTCGCATGCGACAGGAGAGGGTTCAATTCCCTCACGGTCCACATATTTATATCAATTAGGAGTGAACACCTTGTGGGGTATCTGCAGGGTTTCTCCTTTTCTCAGAAAGGTTTCTCCTTTCAAGATAGATCAGATAAAACTTTGGGGGAACTGATCTTTCTTCTTTCTAGGATTCTATTTAGTATTAATGTAAGTTCAAATAGAACTATAAGTGGCAAAGATAAAAGGATGTCGGCCAGGATTGAATCGGGAGGAAGAAGAATGGCAAAGATAAAAGAACCGAGGTAAATCCAAGGCCTAGCCTTGCTCAATCTCTCGTGTTTGATAATACCAATGCGCATAAGAATAAGGAGGATTATCGGGAATTGGAAGCCGATCCCCATAAGTGCGGAGGTTAATAGCACCGTGGTCAAAAGACGGCTAATATCTAAGATGTTGCCGATGCCCAAGGAGACCGACCTTACCAAGAATATTTGAATTTGCCATTTCATAATAAGAACCCCGAGTGAAAATCCGATTAAAAAAAGAACGCCGGAAAAAGGTAGAAAACCAACTACCATCTTATACTCCTTTTGCCTCAAGGCGGGTCTTACAAAAGACAAGAGCTGATAGATTATTAGAGGGAAAACAATGATGAGGCCGGTAGCAACACCGCAAGCAATTGCGAGATTTATGAATTGAAAAGGCGAAGTGAAAACAATATTAATTCCCTTAAGGGAAAGTGCGTCGATCAGGAATTTGATTATTTTTTCATAAAAGATAAAGCCGGCGAACATCGAAATTGCAAAAACAGAAAGAGTAAAAAGAATTCTTCTTCTAACTTCTGCCAAGAAAGGGGAATACTTACTTATTACAGCCTTTAAATCAGGAGAATCAATGGGCTTGATTTTATCCACGGCATAAGCAGTATATCAAATTCACTCGCTTTCCTTGTCGGGGCCCTTAGAAGCTTTCTTAAATTCCTTGACAGCTTCTCCCAGACCTTTGAAGAACTCCGGGATTTTCTTGCCTCCGAAAAGCAAAACTACTACTACGGCTATGACTATCCACTCGGTTGTTCCAATTGATCTAAGCATCTATTATTTATTTTGACACCTCCTTATTTCCGGTAAATTCATTTTTTATCTTTTTGACCTCTTTGACGATTTCTCCGCTGGTCTTTCCAAGCCCTATGGCAATTTTAGCGCCGAAGAAGATTACTACAATTAAAAGCAGGACAATCCACTCTGTCGGGCCGATATTTTTTATAAAATTAAGCATTCTATTGCATATTCTTACTTGGCAACAAACTTGTTTATTCTAAAAATCATCATATAGCTTTCTATAAATGACGTCAAGGGTCTTAAGCATTGTTAAGCTTCGCTTGCGGGTGCCGTTAACCAGCCGGATCCATCCCAGTATTCAAAACTGCCTGTTTGAGAGTTAAATCCGAAAGTCCCTTTCTTTGCGTCTTTTGGCCTATCGCGAGTCTCCCAGGAGGCAATCGTCGGCAAACCCGTCATAATGGACAAACCTTGGCCGATATCAATGAGGAGGGGAGAATTTCTTGCCATTTTGGTTTAGAGTAATTGTACCATTAAATTTTCTTCATACGAAGCTTCAGCCAGACGGACCCGTTCCAGTATTCCAAATTTTTTGTTTGAGAGTTAAATCCAAATATTCCCTCCCTTGCTTTTTTCGGTCTTCCGGCCGCATTCCAAGAGGGGATTCTTTCCAGGCCAAGTAGGGCTGATGCGCCTTGTCCGGCTGTAATTGTTCGACTAAAAACTGAGAAATTTCTGGCCATTGAGGGGATGGGGGGCGATATGAATTCAGCAGTGGAAGGACTAACCGAGGGGGAGGCAGATGGCGAAATGCTTCGGCTTGCAGAGTAAATAACGCCTGATGTGGGTGACGGTGATGGTGATGCCGAACCAGAAACACTAACTGATGGTGAGAGAGAGGGTGAAGCGCTTCCACCTTCGGATGGACTGACTGATGGACTTTCGCTGGCGGATGGACTGATGGATTCGCTTGGCGAGACGGATGGACTCTCACTGGCAGATGGTGAGGCTGACGCGGAGGGGGACAAAGATTCAGATGGTGAAAGTGATGGACTGGCACTTTGGGATGGGCTTACCGAGGCGCTGGGTGAAATTGAGGCGGAAGGTGAGATGGAGGCGCTAGGTGACACCGAAATCGAAGGACTGATAGAGGGACTAGCAGAGACTGAGGGGGAGATAGATGCAGAGGGAGAAATACTGATACTAGGACTAACCGACGGTGAAGCTGATACCGACGGGGAAACTGATGGTGATCTGCTGGCTGATGGAGATATGGAAACAGATGGTGAAATCGACGGACTTGCCGACACTGACGGAGAAATCGACGGACTTGCCGATACTGACGGAGAAATGCTCGGACTGGCAGAAACTGACGGAGAAACCGACGGACTTGCCGATACCGACGGTGAAATCGACGGAGATCGGCTAGCTGAAGGTGAAATACTGACGCTTGGTGATATAGAGACCGAGGGTGACACGCTTGGACTTTTAGATACAGATGGGGAAACCGACGGGCTGGCACTA
>Ga0315284_10012300_pt1 | contig 12185 bp, 7 predicted proteins | sample YL17G09_16_MG_FD_203696 | JGI IMG/M metagenome (GOLD analysis project Ga0315284, IMG submission 203696) | Sediment microbial communities from Yellowstone Lake, YNP, Wyoming, USA - YL17G09_16 | ecosystem: Environmental > Aquatic > Freshwater > Lake > Sediment | place: USA: Wyoming | collected...
ACCTGCACCGCCTTCGCCCAGGAGCCCCACCGGCCCGCAAGGCTGCTGGTGGCGACCAGGCGGCCGCTCGCCTGCCCGGCCCCCACCTGGGCAGTGGAGGGCTCAAGCTCCACCTTCACCCCCCTGGCGCCCTCGCGTTGCGGGAAGGCTCCGGGCTGGCCCGGGTCGGCGATCACCGGGCTGGCCGGGTCATCGTAGGGCCCGGCCGAGTACAGCGCCTCAATGCGCAGCCGCAGCGGCTGGGCGCCAAAGCGGTTCCGGGCTATCCAGCGGCTGGACCAGTCCTCCGGGCTCTCCACCTTGTGCCGGTCGTACTGCACCGGGCGGAAGCGGGGCCGGCCGCGCTCCCCCTCCACCAGGGTGAACTCCGCGCCGGGGCGGCGCAGCCGGGCCTTCACCGCCTCGGGGACCCGTCCGGAGTGACGCAGGCGCTCGTAGCGCCCAAAGATGGCCACCAGCCGGGGCAGGGCCGGCAGCCGGCCCACGTTGTCCGGGTCCACCCCCATCAGGGAGAGCCCGGTGTCATTGGCCAGCGCCTTGCAACACAGGTACTCGATGTCATCGGGGAAGGTGGGCTCGCCCTGGGCGCCCGACCAGGTCTTCACCGCCCACCAGCCGAGCTGCCCAGGCAGGAACATGCGCAGGTTCTCCTGGTTGGCGGCGCAGTGGATGTCTATGAACCGCTTGTGGCTGCGGGTGGGGTGGTCCCAGGCGCCCAGGCGCGAGCGCACGTACCACAGGTGGTGGTGGAAAGTGCTCATCTCCATCAGGGCCGGGCGCTCCAGCCGCCGCCAGATCTCAAACGCGAACCGGGAGCCGTAGTGCCAGGCGTTCTCGGCTCCCCCCAGTATGTCCTCGCCGTCCAGGGCGTCCAGGTAGATCATGTCGAAGCCGCCCTGGTTGAACGCCTGGGCGGTGCGGGCGGCCACCTCCGCCAACAGGGTGGTCTCGGGGTCGGGCACGAACAGGCCGAAGCATTCCTTCAGGTGGTGCACTCGGGCTCCGGGGGCATGGCGGGCCGGCCGGGTGCCGCACGCCCCGCGCTGGCAGCCGGTGAAGGCGTAAGGCGGCTCCTTGGCCACCCCGGTGTAGACGATCAGCTCGTCATCCACTTGCAGGGTGACGCTGTTGCGCACGAAGAATCCGGTCACCGTGGACATGGCGGAGGTGGACTCGACCACCGGCACCACGGCCCCCTGCTCGTCCAGAGGCTGGGCCAGGGTGAAGGTGGCATCCTTGGCCAGCCGCGGGTCGGGCACCGGGGTCACCCAGGGGCAGCGCTTGTCAATGAAGAAGGCGTAGGTGTGCAGGCCGGCCTTGATCCCGGCCCCGTGCAGGCGGTCGGTGACCGCCCGCAGGCTGGCGAAGCCCTCGGGATAGGTCTGGGGATTGGGCTGGCAGTCCCCGAAACGGAAGGACGAGCCGCCGTGGAAGTCCACCTGGTTGAAGCCCAGCTCCTGCGCCAGCTTGGTCCAATCGCCCACGTTCGCCAGGGTGAGGTTGCCGAAGTTGAACAGGTATGACCCCTGGTTGATCTCCTGCCCCAGCGCCCAGGGGCCGCCCAGGGGGGAGTGGGGCAGCTCGGGGGCGGCGCTCACCGCCTCCTGCATGGCCTGGCGCAGGCTGGAGCTGGGGCAGGCAAGCAGGGCCACCCGGGCGCCCGCAAACCCAAACCGGGGGTAGCAGGCCGCCCACAGCCGCCCGCCCGGCCTGGGCAGGTCGGGCACGTTGGTCTGCAGGTTGAGCGCCAAGGCCACGCCGGCGAAGGTCTCCTGGGGGGTGCCTTTCAGCGTCAGCGGGAGATTGGCGAACACCAGCTCCTCCACCCCCTCGCCCGTGAGCGACACCACCTCCAGGGTGAAGTAACGGCGCTCGGCGCCGGCGCGGATCACCGCCGCCGCCCCCGCCCCCGCGAACTCCACCGTCACCTCCCCCGGCAGGTGGCAGACGCCTCCGCGGGCCGCCCGGTCGGAGCTGATGCGGGTGGCGGGATACTCCCGGCCGCCCTTGCGTACCAGGGCGAAGGGGGAGGCGGGCCGCCGGCGCGCATAGTGCTGCCCCGTGCGCTTCTCCACCAGGGCCAGGTTGCGGCCATCGCTGCCGAAGTCATAGCGGGCGTAGTCGTTCTCCAGGCGAAAGATCATCTGCGTTGCCTTTCCCATGGTGGGGTCAGACGAGGGGGCGCCGACCGCCGGCAGGCAGGCGGCCAGCAGCGCGGCCAGGCAGGGGCACCACCAGCGGGGAGCCATGCGACCGCCTAATTCCCCTGGTAGGGCTGGGTGGCCGCGGCCTCATCTGTGAAGCCGTAGTACCGGGCCCGCCAGTAGGCGTCCAGGTAGGAGCCGCTGCCGATCTCCCGCCGGGTGTTCTTCCGGAACTGCAGGCAGAGGTTCGCGTCCTCCCAGTGGTCCCCGCCGTCCCGGGAGACGAACAGCCCGGCCGGGGTGCCCGCCCACACCCAGTCGCCATGGGGCGGCGCGAACACGCTCTTGACCAGTGGGATATCCAGGCCGGCCCGGCGCTCGGCCCAGGTCTTCCCCCCATCGCTGCTCTTGAGCACTCCCCGCCGGTCGGCGGCGGCGAACACGAGCTTCGGGTTTCTGGGGCTGATCACCACCTCGCCCATCTCCCCGGGGAGCGCCAGCTTCATGACGGCGGCCAGCCCCCCGCGCTGGAGGGCCGCCCGCAGGTCGGTCTCGGTGTTGGTCCAGGTGCGGCCGCCATCCACGCTCTGCTGCACCAGGTTCTGGGTGCCGAACGGCTCGTGCCCGAAGCGCACCCCCACCAGCAGGTGATCGGGCTGCGAGGGATCCACGGCCAGCCAGGGGGTGCTGGGGGCGTAGTGCGGGATGCCCACCGGGCCTCGGGATTCCCAGGCCCCCTGGTTCAGGCTGCGGGTCCAGAGCGCGCCGTCCAACAGCGCCCACAGCCGGCCGGGGGCCAGCCTGAAGGAGCGGGTCTTGGCCGGCGGGATGCCCGCGGTGAGCGCCTCCCAGGCCTGGCCCAGGTACTGCTCGCCGAAATCCTGGCTGCGGTACACCCCCAGGGTGGTGACGGCATAGAGCACCGGGTGGTCGTGCTCGAACCGGATGTCCACCGGCTTGCCGCCGTCCTCCGGTACCGGCAGCCGTGCCCAGCTCTCGCCACCAGTGGTACTCAGGTGGAAGCCGTCGTCACAGGCCACCGCCAACAGCCGGGAGCGCCGGCCCACGTCCAGCGCGCGCACCGGCGAGGTGAGCCTCTGATCCACGGGCACCCAGCCCGCGGCGGTGGCCCCGCCGTCCTGCGAGCGGTAAAGGTCCCCGATCTCGTCGCAGGCATACACCACCAGCGGGTCCTCGGGGGAGGTCGCCACCCCGGTCACGATCCGGCTCAGCCAGCCGTCGGGCCCGAGCAGGCTGCCCTTCCAGTGGTATTCGTTGTCCCAGGCGGCCGCGTACACCGGGTACGGCGGCCCGAGCTCCGGGCGCAGGCTGCTCATGCGCGGCCGCAGGGTGGAATCGGTGGGCCAGGTTTGCAGGCTGTGCAGCGCCTCCGCCAACGCCTGCTCCCGGCCAGGGGCGTCCGGGGCGGCGCTGTAGTAGATGTAGGTGAACAGGCTCTGGGCGTCACCCCGGTGGTTGGCCCACAGGCCGTCCAGCACCTTGCGATAGCCCGCCCGCAGCTCGGGGTCCTGCTCCAGGCGGAAGAGCACCTCCAGGTGGCAGAAGTCGTGCTGGGCGTCATCGTGGTCCTTCTCGGTGCGGAAGCCCTTGAGGGTGCGCACCCCGTACTGGCGGGTGAGCCGGTCATACGCCTGGGCGTACTTCTGCTTGCCGGTGACGTGCGCCGCCGCCTTCAGCGCCCCCAGCACCATCAGCACCCGGGTGTTGAGGGTCTTGCCGTCGGTGAAGCCCAGGATCGGCACCGCGGGCTCGGGCCGGCCGTAGTTGTAGATCAGGTAGTCATTGTCCAGCCAGTAGCTGACCAGGGCGTCCAGAGCCTCCCGGGCGCGCTCCCGCTGCGGGCCCTCGGCGGCCAGGTCGTAGTACTGGCAGATGGCGTGGGCCGAGGAGCTGTAGTTGTGGTGGCTGGGGTCAGCGCGCCAACGGTAATCGGCAAACTCACCCGTTCCCTGGTGCCACTCGTCCCGGGTGCCGGCATCCTCGCGCTCCTCGTAGGCGGGCCCGTGCCCCGGGAAATACCCCCGGGCCTGCAGCCCGCGCACTCCCGTCACCAGTTGGCAGCGGTAGATGGACTCGAAGATCTCGTCCGCCCGCGCCCGGGCCTGGGCCACTTGGTCCGCCGGGGCCCCGCTGCGCTTGAGGAACGCATAGCGGTAGCAGGCGCCCTCCAGGTAGTAGGAGGTCCACACGATGGAGTGGGCGATGTTGCTGATACCGGTGATGGTGTTGTCCACCGGGCTGCCGTCCAGGGGCACCTCCACCTGGGAGGGATAGAGCCCCAGGATGTTGTGCCGCTCCAAGATGCTCTGCTCGATCAGCCTGGCCTTCTCCGCCAATGGCAGCCGCCAGGATTCATCTTCCTTCGCGAACAGGGCGCAGGCGCCCACCAGCAGGGCGATCCCCCCCACGACCAGGACCAGCAAGGCTCGCATGGCATACCCCTCGGGTGAAATGTGGGCGGGGGCGCCGACCAGCAGGCAAGGGAGCAGGATGGACACCGGCTGACCTCCTGGTGTTGGCGTGCGGGCACCCGGCCGCTGCTGCTCCTTTCTTCGCCCGCCACCGATTCCCTACCCCGCTTGCCCGCATCCTCACCGGGCGCCGGCCAGCACCTGCTCGTCCAGCTCCACCCCCAGCCCCGGGCCCTGGGGCACGGTCAGGCAGCCGTCCCGGACCGCGAGCACCGGCTCCCGGAACAGCCGGTCCCGCAGCGGGTGCGGCTCGATGTTGTACTCCTGGTAGTAGCGGATATTCGGCAGGGCCGCCGCCAGGTGCAGGTTGGCCACGGTGCCCAGAGGCTGAGTCTGGTGGGGGGTGCACACGCAGCCCCAGGCCTCGGCCAGGGCCGCCACCTTCCGGCACACGGAGAAGCCGCCGGCTTTGATCAGGTCCGGCTGCACGATGTCTACCGCCTCCCGCTCCAGCATCTCCCGGAAGCGGCGCAGGTCCCAGTCCTGCTCGCCGCCGGCCACCGGCATATCCAGCGCCTTCGCCACCCGGGCGGTGGCCTCCAGGTCCCAGTAAGGGCAGGGCTCCTCGAAGTGGAAGATGCGGTAGGGCTCGATGGCCCGGCCCAGCTCGATCGCCCGGGGGGCGCTGTAGCAGCTGTTGCCGTCCACCATGATCTCCACCTCGTCCCCCAACGTCGCCCGCACCTCCCGCACCAGGGCCAGGGAGCGGCCCGGCGCCGCATCCTGGTCGAAGCCGAAGGTGGACCCCACCCGCACCTTCACCGCCCGGAAACCATGCTTCTCCACCAGCCCGGCGAGCCGGCGCGCCTCGTCCTGGGGGGTGATGTCCCGGCGCATGCTGGAGGCGTACATGGGGATCTGCGTGCGGTAGGCGCCCCCCAGCAGCCGGTAGATGGGCTGGCCCACGGCCTTGCCCATGATGTCCCAGAGGGCGATCTCGATCCCGCTCACCGCCATGGCCATGGATTGCCCGGCCAGCTTGTAGGTGGCCACCAACATCCGCTCCACCAGGGCCTCCACGTCCCAGGGCTCCCGGCCCACCACCAGCCGCTCCAGCGCGTGCCCCAGGTGCTCCCGCACCAGGGGCACGTTCATGGGGCTGCACTCCCCATAGCCCACGATCCCCTCGTCCGTGTGCACCCGCACCAGCAGATTGGGCTCCACCCACAACGGCTCCACCCGGGTGATCTTCATCGCTCCTCCTTTGCCGCCAGGCAGGGGCAATGGGCAAGCTGGACCAGGCGGCGCCACAGTGCTATTCGGAGGGGGGAGGCGGGGTTCCTGTGCGGGCTAACCTCTGGCCTCAGCCGGCCGCGGAGGCCAGGATGGCGGCCAGGGAGAGTAAGCTGGAAATCTCGTGCTGGACGTAGTCTATGCGCACCTCCCCGCTGGCGGCGCTGTGGCGGAAGCCGCCCAGGGCCTGCTGGGGGCGGGGGAGGTGCATGGCCAGCTCGGGCAGGTATTGCGCCTGGAGCTGGAAGCGCACCCCCAGCCGGATCACCGCCAGCATGGTCTGCGCCTCCTGGTACTCCCCGCAGCGCTGCGCCAACCGGTAGGCCGCGCCCAGCCCCTCGGTGGATACCGCGGCGGTGGTGGAGGTGAGGTTGCCAAAGCTGCCCAGGGCCCCCGGGCGGCGGGGGTCCCGGCACTGCTGGCCCACCAGCGCCCGGGCAATGCGCAGGGCGTGCGGCAGGTAGTGCGGGCGGGGGCGGCGGCGGTGCAGCTCGTTTAGGGCATAGAGCACCCAGTGGTAGCGGGCCAGCTCGTCGTCGCTGCTCTCCTGCTGGGTGCGCACCAGGTAGTCCATGCCCCGCTCGGCGGCCTCCAGCCATTCCGGCCGGCCGTCCAGGGCATGCATCCGGGCCAGGGCGAAGAGGGCCTCACCCGAGTAATAGTCCGAGCGCAGGTCCACCGGCTGGCCGTCCGGCAGCGCCTTGTGCACCAGCTCGCCGCTGGGCTGCTGCAGCAGCAGCATGGCCCGGCCCAGCTCCCCGAGCAGGGGCAAGTGGCGCTCCTCGCCGGTCGCCTCCGCCTGCTTGGCCAGGGCCAGGGCCGCCAGCGCCACCCCGCCCAGCTTGACCGCCCCCTGCTCCTGGATGGCGAGCACCCGCTCTCCGGCCAGGGTGCTCGCTGCCACCGCGGTCTGCAGGAAGTCGAGGGCCCGCCCGGCCACCTCGGCAAATGCCTTCTCTCCCGTGGCCTGGTAGAGCTCGAGCAGCGCGTAGCTGGTGCCGGCATGGCGCACCAGGTTGTAGCCCTCCGGATAGGTGTCGGTCTCGGGCTGGTAGAGGTAGCCGAAGCGCCCGTCCGGCTGCGCCGCGCGTACCAGGTACTGCCCACCCAGCCGAGCCGCCGCCAGCAGGGACTCCGGCGCCAGGTCCTCCACCACCCGGTGCCCCCGGGCCAGCCGATACGCCTGGCCCTCCTCCCACAGGTAGCCCAGGGCGGCAAAGTGCAGGGCTGGGCCGGAGGGGAAGGAGGGCGCCTGCGCGGCACCGCTGCGCCGGCACCAGCAGGCGGCCGCGCGCACCGGGTGAAGCTGCCCGTGCTCGTCCAGGAGCCTTGCGGCCATCACCTCCTCGGGCAGGAAGGCGACGCCCAGCGGGCGGGGGAAAGCCACTCCGCAGTGGCCGGCCGCGGCGCTCCCTGGCCGCCTGTCCGCCGGCCAGGCCGCCTGCACCAGGTCGAGCTTGACCCAGGCCGGCTGGCTGCCCTCCGGCAAGCGAGCGACTGCCTGGCGCACGGCGGCGAGCATCCCCCGGCCCGCGCCCACTGCTAGCCGGGCCGGTGCAGTGCCATCACTGGCGGAGAGGAACACCACCCGGGGGCCGCGCTCCGAGCGCAGGACCGGGGAAAGCGGGGCGCCGCTGCGGCGCTTACCGCGCAGGTGGTCTGCCGCCCAGCACACCAGTCCCAGGCCGTCCTCCGGCGCCGGCGGCGCCAGCTGCTCCAGGTCTTCCAGCCACAGGTCCACCGTCGCTCCCCCGCATGCAGGTATGCCGGGGGGGTTCGCAGCCGAGGGAGAGGCTCCTGTCCCGCCAGGAGACAGGGATGTAGCAGAGGACGAGCAAAACCGCTAGAGAATGTAGCGCGACAGGTCCACGTTGCGGGACAGGGTGCCCAGGCGCTCGCGGACGTACTCGGCGGTGACCCGCACCGTGGCCGGGCGGATCTCCGGGGCGTGGTAGCTGACATCCTCCACCAGCTTCTCCATCACCGTGTGCAGGCGGCGGGCGCCGATGTTCTCCGACTGGTCGTTCACCTGGCGGGCGATGGCCGCGATCTCCCGGATCCCCTCCTCGGTGAACTCCAGGGTCACCCCATCCACGGACAGCAGCTCGGCATACTGGCGGATGAGCGAGTTCTGGGGCTCGGTGAGGATGCGCACGAAATCCTCCTCGCTCAGGCTGCTCAGCTCCACCCGCAGCGGGAAGCGGCCCTGCAGCTCCGGGATCAGGTCCGAGGGCTTGGATACGTGGAACGCTCCCGCGGCGATGAACAGGATGTGGTCAGTCTTCACCGGGCCGTACTTGGTGGTGACGGTGGAGCCCTCCACGATGGGCAGGATGTCCCGCTGCACGCCCTCCCGGCTCACGTCCGGGCCGTGGGTGCCCTCCCGCCCGGCGATCTTGTCCAGCTCGTCCAGGAAGACGATCCCGTCCTCCTCCACCCGGTGGATGGCGTCGCTCACCACCTGGTCCTGGTCCACCAGGGCCTGCGCCTGCTGGTAGGTGATGATCTCCCGGGCCTCGGCCACGGTTACGGAGCGCCGGCGGCGCAGCTTGGGCATCATCCCCCCCAGCATGTCCTGCAGGTTCATCCCCATCTCCTCCATGCCTTGGGGGGAGAACACTTGCAAGAACGGGGTGCGGCTTTCCTCCACCTCGATCTCCACCTTGGCGTCTTCCAGCCGCCCGGCCCGCAGCCGCTCCCGCAGCTTCTCCCGGGTGTCGCGCATCTCCTGGCTGGGGGGCTGCTCCGCCTGCTCGTAGGGGCGCTGGCCGAACATGGCCGCCATCGCCTGCAGCGGCCGCGGGGCATGGCTCTCCCGGGCGCTGGGCAAGAGCAGGTCCAGCAGCACCTCCTCCGCCTGCTCCCGGGCGCGGTCCATCACCTCCGCCATCTTCTCCCGCTGCACCATGCGCACGCCCAGCTCGACCAGGTCCCGGATGATGGCGTCCACGTCCCGGCCCACGTACCCCACCTCGGTGAACTTGGTCGCCTCCACCTTGGCGAAGGGCGCGTTCACCAGCCGCGCCAGCCGGCGGGCGATCTCCGTCTTCCCCACCCCGGTGGGGCCGATCATCAGGATGTTCTTGGGGATCACCTCTTCCCGCAGGTCCTCGGTGAGGTGCCGGCGCCGCCAGCGGTTGCGCAGGGCGATGGCCACCGCCCGCTTGGCGTCGGTCTGCCCCACGATGTACTTGTCCAACTCCGCCACGATCTGGGCGGGGGTAAGGCCGTCTGCCAGTTCTTCAGTGCTCATAGCGTTTCCACGTTGATCTTGTCGTTGGTGTAGATGCAGATGTCGGCGGCGATGTGTATCGCCTCCCGGGCGATCTCCTGGGCCCCCAGCTCGGTGTGCCGGAGCAGGGCCCGGGCCGCCGCCTGGGCATAGGGGCCGCCGCTGCCGATGGCGGCCACCCCGTCGTCGGGCTCGATGATCTCCCCGGTGCCGGAGAGAATCAGCAGGTGCTCCCGGTCGGCCACCACCAGCATGGCCTCCAGGCGCCGCAGCACCTTGTCCGTGCGCCAGTCCTTGGCCAGCTCGTAAGCCGCCCGCAGCAGGTTGCCGTGGGAGGCCTCCAGCTTGCCCTCGAACTTCTCGAACAGGCTGATGGCGTCGGCCGCACTGCCGGCAAACCCCGCCACCACCTTCCCCCCGTACAGCCGGCGCAGCTTGTTGGCGGTGTGCTTGAGCACCGTCTTCTCGATGGTCACCTGGCCGTCGGCGGCCACCGCCACCTCGTCGCCGCGCTTCACCCCCAGCACCGTGGTCGCATGTATCACTGGCCCGTCCTCCTGCTGCCAGACATCATACCACACGCCCGGCCCCGGTGGTGGCGCGCCCGGGGCCTCGATTGCCGGGGGCTTGCCTCCTGTCCGGGAGGCGGCGGAGGGAGCGCAGCGAAGAGATGACCAGTATCGCACCCCTCGTGGGAGTAGCTGAGACGTGGTTTCCCGCAATAGGGAGTAGGCCGTGGCCGAGCTGGTGCTGCTGGTGCTGAACAAGCACGAGGATACGCTGGCCTATGTTGACCCGCACAGGCTCCAGGTGCTGGACCGAGTGCCCGCCGGGCACGACCCGCACGAGCTGGTGCTCAGCCCGGACGGCCGGTTCGCCTATGTCTCCAACTACGCCCCCCCTGGCAACACGGTTTCGGTCGTGGACCTGGTGACCCGGCGGCTGGTGCATCGCATCCCCACCGACCCCTACGTGCGTATCCACGGCGCCGCCATCGCCCCCGACGGGCGCCATGCCTACTTCACCGCTGGCCAGAGCGGCTGTGTGGTCGAGGTGGACCTGCAGGCCGGTCGGGTCACCCGTGCCCTCTCCACCCAGGGCGAGGTGTCCCACATGGTGGTGGTTTCCGCCGACGGCAGGCTGCTCTACACCGCTAACATCGGCACGCAGAACGTGTCGGTCATCGAGCGCGCGTCGGGTGCTCTCATCACCCGCGTCCCCTGCGGCCGGGGCTGTGAGGGGCTTGCCTTCACCCCGGACGGCCGGCAGCTTTGGGCCGCCAACCAGGAGGCCGCCAGCATCACCGTGCTCGACACCGCCACCCACCGCGTGCTCGATACCCTGGCGGTCCCCGGAGTGCCACTGCGCATCCGCTTCACCAGGGACGGCAGCCGGGCCCTCATCGCCAACTGGGAGGAGCAAGGTGAGCTGGTGGTCTGGGACGTCCCCGCCCGCCGCGAGATCACCCGCCTCCCCGTCGGCAACCAGCCCATCGGGCTGCTGCTCTCCCCCGATGAAAGCCGCTGCTTCGTCAGCAACATGACCTCGGACGACATCCACCTGGTGGACCTGGCCACGCTGCGGGTGCATGCGGTCTTCACCACCGGCCGGGGTCCCGACGCCATGGCCTGGTGGCGCAAAACTAGGGACAGTCACCAGTTTGCGTGCTCACAAACTGGTGACTGTCCCTAGTTTGGGAAACCGGGGACAGCCACCAGTTTTCGCTAAGGTGATGCGAAAACTGGAATGGCAGTCCCCAGTTTCCCTAGAGCACCCCCTTGCTGGAGGGGACTTCCTTGACCCGGGGGTCGAGGGCCACTGCCTGGCGCAGGGCGCGGGCCAGGGCCTTGAAGGCGGCCTCGACGATATGGTGGGTGTTGCGGCCGGCGAGCTGCACCAGGTGCAGGTTCATCCCTGCGGCGGTGGCCAGGGCGCGCATGAACTCCTCCACCAGCTCGGTGGGGAAATCCCCGATCTGCCGGCGGCGAATCTCCAGCCGCTGGGAGAGGTAGGGCCGCCCCCCCAGGTCCACGGCCGCCAGCACCAGGGCCTCGTCCATGGGGATGCAGGCGCTGCCGTAGCGGACGATCCCCCGCTTGTCGCCGAGCGCTTCTTTGAGCGCCTGGCCGAGCACGATCCCGATATCCTCCACCAGGTGGTGCATGTCCACCTGCAGGTCGCCCCGGGCCTGGATGGCCAGGTCCAGGCCGCCGTGGCGGGCGAGCAGGGTGAGCATGTGGTCCAGAAAGCCGATGCCGGTCTCGCCCCGCAGGCGGCCCTCGCCGTCCAGCCCCAGCGTGAGCGTGATCTGGGTCTCCTTGGTGTTGCGCTCCACCTGCGCCTCTCTCATGGCTCCCTCCGCTTGGCCAGCCAGCGGCAAAGCTGGTTGACGTCCTCGCACACCAGGTCGGCGCCCGCGGCCAGCTGCTGCTCGCGGGCCAGCTTGCCCACCGGGCCGGTGAGCACCAGGCAGTCTATCAGGGCGGTGCGGGTACCGGGCAGGCGCCGATAGCGGCGCACCGCCTCCCGGTCGTCGGGCATGTCGCCCACGTAGATGGCCACCTCGGCCCCCAGGGCGGCCACCACCCGGGCCAGGCCGTCCGGCTCCGGCTTGAGCGGGCCGTCCTCGGCCACCGCCATCGCCTCCCGCCTAAAGTAACCGCTCAGCCCCAAAAGGTCCAGCGCGGCCAGCGTTTCCGCCTCGGTGCGGCCGCTGAAGATGCCCAGGCGCGCGATCCCGCTGGGCAGCACCTCCGGCGCCAACAGCGGCCGGTCGCGCAGGATCAGTCCTGGCACGTGCACGTACCGGGGCGTAAAGCCGTAGAAGGACGGACAATAGGTCTCCCCGGCATACAGCTCCTGGAACACCCGCTGCACCAGCTCCGGCCGCCACTGGCGCTCGACCCGGCGCTTCCCCTCCCCGGCCACCCGGGAGAGCAGGACGGCGACCGCCGGCTGGTACCCGCCGCCCCCCTCCCGCGCCGCGGCCAGCAGCTCGGCGGTGGTGGGGGAGGCCTGGCGCAGCACGCGGGGGTGGGTGGCGCGGGCCAGCTCGGCCTTGACCAGCTGGTGCAGGGCCATCAC
>Ga0315284_10012301_pt1 | contig 12183 bp, 10 predicted proteins | sample YL17G09_16_MG_FD_203696 | JGI IMG/M metagenome (GOLD analysis project Ga0315284, IMG submission 203696) | Sediment microbial communities from Yellowstone Lake, YNP, Wyoming, USA - YL17G09_16 | ecosystem: Environmental > Aquatic > Freshwater > Lake > Sediment | place: USA: Wyoming | collected...
TTTTACTTTCGAGTCAACGCATTTGGCTGGGTATGTTCCAAGTGTCCAGCCCTTGGGGTCGGACGTAACCCAAATGTCTATTGTGGGGCATCCGAGCTGTCAGTTTTTATTGGTTAAGGATACTTCGGTAAATGAGAGGTCTGTGAGGGCGCTAGACAGGGTTATTTTCTATGGGACGGATGTGCCTGTGGTGGGGGAGAGCGTGCAGTTTTCATACCCAGCCCTGGCAGGCATAACTACATATCAGGAGTTGTTTGCAGCGCCAAACCCGGAACTGTTCTTTGACGTTCTGGTAAAGACGGCCATTAGGGTGGACGTAGCAATTTCCCTGAATGTGGTGTTGTTTGGTGGGGTGGACCCGACTGGTTTAATACCTACCATAAATTCCACCATTCTTAATTTGGTTAACAACTTGAAGATGGGGGTGGAGCTTTCGCAGAGTGATGTCATAGGCGCGGTAGAAGCAATCCCTGGTGTTAATCGGGTGAATCTGCCTATGAACTTCTTTGGTTTAGCAGGTGAGTCGGGTAGGGTGGTGGAGAACGTGATTACTCCAGACCTGACGCAGTATCTTAGGTTGGCATCTTCTAATCTGGTACTAACAGTGGTATAGCATGGCATCAATCGCTGGCGTTAAGTTCGGCGTTCCATGTGACCATTTATTGAGGCATGCGGTAACGCTTCATTGGGATGCTGGTACTGAAACATTCTGGACCACTGTATACGCCAATATAGATGTAGCAGAGCCCAATTTGAGGCTGTATATAAATGATGAGCTGTTCGTGGGTATTGAGCCTGTGATAGACCCGGACGACCCGCACTATGTATCGTTCCCACCGCCAGGAGAGGGATTTGGATTTGGTGGATTTGGGCAAGGAGGGTTCGGTCAGGGAGGGTTTAACCTGGGCATTAACATTCCGGAGCTGGGTCAGTATCCGGTAGACGAGGCAGAGTTAGAGTTCAGGGTTATTCCTTTAAACTGTCCTAAGTGCTACCTGACCGACGCCGATGGGAAGCCTATGAACGTCACGTCGGTAGGGGCAATAACGGCTTCAGGGTTTGGTGCCGGTGGATTTGGAGACGGTAACTTTGGTGGATGATTGATATGCCAGCTACACCGTTAAATGTTGTAGGGACGCCGGGAGGGGACTATTTTTCCCTGTCCTGGCAGAGGCCTCCTGACGCTACCATAGTGGGGTATAGGGTGAGCTGGGGTAGTAAGAGTGGCATTTACGATAACTTTGTGGATGTGGGAGACTCGACCTCTTATACTATTTCACCTCTGCCTTTTAATGAGAACACGTACATTATTGTTCAGTCCTTTGATGGGGGACTGCCAGTCACATTTTCCGTACCGAGCATAGAGCTTACAAGGCTTTTCCCGGTTACGGGGGCAGGTGTGTTGGTAGTTGTTCCCGACCCGTTGGCGCCCAGTGGAGGGGTGAATCAGCTCTATTGGACTAACCCTCTGGACCCTAACGTACAGGGGCAAAAGGTTTTCAGGGCTTTGGGGGGGACTAGCACTTCGGCAGCCTCCCCCGGTTTGGCTACAGTGGGTGGTGAGCTGCTGTTTCTGGACATAAATGGGGATGGGGTGCAGGCCATATCGTTAGGGGCCAACGCAACCCCAGCCGCAGTAGCTGCGGACATTCAGGCCCAGGTCAGGGCAACTTTTCCGTTTAATCCCGTAAGGCAGGTGGCATACAGCAGCTTCAAGGCGGTTTACGAGGCGGGCAGGTATAAGTTAATTTCCGCAGCGATAGGAGGGGGGCCTAACTCGGTAGTGGTTCAGCCTAGCGCAGCAGCTACAATATTGAAATTAGGTCTGGCTGATGGAGGAGTGGAGACTTTAGGAACCGACGGGGTGTTTATAGATAATGCTTTGGTCCCACAGTCTCAGTACAGGGATGTGGTTTCAGTCAACGATACCGAGTTTGCGTATGCTGTTATTTCGTATGACTATAGCGAACCGTTTAGACTTGCGATTACGTATCCTCAGACTCAGGTAAGGTCTCAGAAGCTGTTAGGCTCGGCTCCTCCGTCGGCTCCCAGGAACCTAAAGGGGGAGGACAACGCTATTTCGGTAGTTCTGGAGTGGGGTGGTAATTTAGAGGTTAACGTAGCGTCGTATGAGGTCCGGTATGCACTGTCTATGGCTGACCTTATAGGCAGCCCGACCGTGGTAAATGTAGGGTTGGCTACTGGGTATGTGGTAGCAGGGTTCACAGCTTTAGACGATGTGTATGCTCAGGTGTACGCCATTGATAACGGGCTTAATCCGGACGGCAGTTCTAGAGCGCCATACTACAGCCAGGGAAGCAATATATTCGAGAGGTTTGTGACAGGGGCCGGATTTAAGACTCAGTTCGTAATTCAAGAGGATGGTGGGAACGACACTATTTTGGTGTGGAACAATCTGCCTATGGTGGACCACTTTCATGTAGAAATAGACTCTGTGCCTACATTTGACAGCCCTAACCTGGCGTTTTTGCAGAGATTTATGAGGGTGGAGGACTTGGTTTTAATAGGTCTGTCTCAATCGTTCCCTATGCGTAGAAGCGTTCCGGTTAAGTGGTATTGGAGAGTTAAGCCGATATACCCTGGGGATGTGGAAGGTGTTTGGGGGACTCAGACTAGGGAGCGGCTGGTACTGCACGGGTTTAAGTCGGAAAGGATAGCCGCAAAGTTTGACAACGTGCCTTTAAATGCCGTTTTTATACCTTCTAGACTAATAGTTAAAGCTGGAGCCACGGTATACGACCAGGGTTCAGATTACGATTTTATAGCTCCTAACAAGATTGTCAGGACTACGGGTTCGGCCATACCTGATGGAGCAGAGGTTGAGGTAGATGCCGAGTTTGAGCAGTATCTTGTGGTTCAAAGGAGTCGTAAGTCTCAAGCCAGGGATATTATGCATCAGACCCTGGATGGTAGGTATTATGACAAGTCGGCCAGGACCACCAATATCTTTAAGTGGTTTGACTCTATCTCAAAGGGGGCCATGGGAGATTACCTGTCCTCGGATAGAATAATGGCCCAAGGAAGGTTTATTAGCACTACCGTACCTTCAGAGTTGTATAGCAGATATGGAGGGATGGTAGGACTCAATTTTAACGAGGTCCCTCAGCCGGATGCATATGCCGCTATTAAGGCCATGTATGCGGCTATGATGGACGGCGGGACCATGCAGGCTATAGATTTGGCTTGTAGGGGACTGACGGGGAACGGTTGTGATATAGAGCAGTTTGGGACGGGGGCTGGTTCCGGATGGATTTTGCATGGCAACGATGGTCCTCCGGCAGGGTTTGGAGACTTTCTGTTTGAGGACTTTCCGGATACTTTGCCGTATAATCATCACATCATTACACTTTCGGACTATGATGATGAGTTCAATTACAGGATAACGATAAAGAACTCAGCTAGGGGAGTAGTCAAGACAGTTTTGAGGGATGGCAGGGTGGGAGATACCGACTTTATAGGCGTAAGGAATATAGTACCTGGCTCTTTGAGAATAATGGCTGATGAGGGATTCGGGCCGCAGTTGGTGGATACGTCCAGGTACCTTGTGGACAACACGGAAGGTACAGTAAAGTGGATAGTCCCGGTGGCCGACGGAATCACGTATGTAGTTATTTGTGGGGTTTATATAGTGGACCTGATTAAGAGGATGTTCAATCTTATTCTGCCAGCCCACGTAAACCCGATTTATGTATTTCAGGTTCAGAACTTAGCACAGACCTTGGGGTTAATGGTGTGGGAGGCTTCGATATGGGACATGATGGGCTGGGCGAACTAGACGAAAAGATGGATGCGGACCTTAAGGAAAAGGTTGCAAGGCTTTCTGAGCTACATAAACAGAAGGCAGAGATGGAGTTTGCCTTGAGGGCTATAGGTCAGGAGATAATAGGGCTTTCGGCCGTGGTGGGGTATATTAGAGACTTAAGGGATAAAAAATGAGTATTCTTGAAAGGGCTAAGAGGTTTGTAAGCGAAAAGTTTTTATCGGCTATCTCCAGAGACGTGGAGATAAAGTCATATGCTTTTCCTCAGGGGCCTATTACCGCTACTAGGCCGATTTCATTTTCCCCGGATGGTTATTTTATAGACGATTTGTGTTTCTTCTTGGCCCCTGGACAGGCCCAGGATATGGGTGCTTTGTTCACCCAGAAGCAGCTAAATGACTCGATAGACCTAAAATCGGGTATTTTATCTGGTGACTTGACGTTCTTGCCAGTTGGCACCATCCCCATTACAGAGCCGATATCGGGAGGAGGTATAGCTGCAGTAGTTCAGGTTCAGGACTCACTAACCAACCTAATCAACCCGGCTAAGGAAGACGGGTATCTGAAAAGCATATATGACTTTTTAATTTCCTACTTTGTTACTGGTGCAACAAATACCAGCGTGACCAGCGTTCCGGGCAGCGTAACATCGGTACAGCTACTCCCGGCCAACGGTACCCGTAAAGGAGTTATTATATTTAACGACTCGACTTCTATTTTGTACATAAAGCTAGGAGCTGCAGCAGCGATTAATAGTTTTACGGCCCGTATGATTCCTAATGCATATTTTGAGATGCCGTTTAATTATACAGGTCGTGTTGATGGTGTATGGGCCAGCGCGGTAGGAAACGCTCGTATCACTGAGGTACTGCCCTAATGCTACAAGAGCCGTTGCAAACAGTTAATGTTGGTACAGGGGAGGGTCAGCTAGCTCTTCCTGTCATTGAAAACGACCTTATATCGTTTAAGACAATTAAGGCCGGTGCGGGCATAACTGTTACCGATAATGTTTTAGATGTGACAATAAGTGCAAATGGCTCTCAAGGTTCACAGGGTCCTCAGGGTTATCAAGGACCTGACGGGAACCAGGGGCCACAAGGCTCGGCCGGCGCTGATGGTAACCAGGGTTTAGACGGTAACCAAGGCCCCGTTGGTAATCAAGGGCCGATTGGATTTCAGGGACCGCAAGGTGCTAATGGTTCTCAAGGAGTAGAGGGCAACCAAGGACCTGCTGGCAATCAAGGTCCAGACGGAAACCAGGGGCCAACAGGGTATCAAGGTCCAGACGGAAACCAGGGGCCGCAAGGTTTTAAAGGTTCGCAGGGGGATGCTGGAAATCAAGGGCCGGATGGTAGCCAGGGGCCTCAGGGGGATAAGGGACCACAAGGAGATGTTGGTAATCAAGGCCCTCAAGGATTTCAGGGGCCTTATGGGACTGGGCCGCAGGGTCCACAAGGGTATCAAGGACCAGACGGCAACCAGGGCCCGGATGGAAACCAGGGTCCAGCAGGAAACCAGGGGCCTGTTGGGAACCAGGGCCCTGTAGGTTTCCAGGGGCCGCAAGGGTACAAGGGGCCCCAAGGAGATGTGGGGTTTCAGGGACCTACCGGAAACCAGGGGCCGAGCGGTTTTCAGGGGCCTGTAGGTTTTCAAGGTCCTGATGGGTTCCAAGGTCCGCAGGGAGCACAGGGGGCTACTGGTAACAGGGGGCCACAGGGTTTTCAAGGACCTATCGGATTTCAGGGAGATAAGGGGCCCCAAGGTGATGTTGGTTATCAGGGTCCAACTGGCAACCAAGGACCCACCGGGAACCAGGGTCCGCAAGGTGATAGCGGTAACCAGGGGCCAGCAGGAACACAGGGTCCAACTGGTAACCAAGGACCCACCGGGAACCAGGGTCCTGTTGGAAGTCAGGGGTCAGCAGGAACGCAAGGCCCAACCGGAAATCAGGGACCGACAGGGTTTCAGGGCCCACAAGGAGATACAGGCAATCGAGGACCGGATGGTTTTCAAGGCCCTGTCGGTTTCCAGGGTCCACAAGGTTATAAAGGCCCTCAGGGAGATACTGGTAACCAAGGACCCACCGGAAATCAAGGACCGGCCGGCAACCAGGGAACTACCGGATTCCAGGGACCGAATGGGTTTCAGGGAGCACAAGGTGAGACTGGTAACCAAGGACCCACCGGGAACCAGGGTCCTGTTGGAAGTCAGGGGCCCACCGGGAACCAGGGTCCACAAGGTTATAAAGGTCCTCAGGGTGATAATGGAAATCAAGGCCCTGACGGAAACCAGGGGCCAACAGGAAATCAAGGCCCTGACGGAAACCAGGGGCCAACAGGAAATCAAGGCCCTGACGGCAATCAGGGGCCTCAGGGGCCTCAGGGGGATAAGGGACCACAAGGAGATGTCGGTAATCAAGGACAGGATGGTTTTCAAGGACCAACTGGAAACCAGGGACCTACCGGATTCCAGGGGCCTGTTGGAAGTCAAGGCCCTGTTGGTAATCAGGGCCCGACGGGTAATCAGGGCCCCCAAGGATACGTTGGTCCACAGGGTTATAAAGGGTCCCAAGGTGATATAGGCGGACAGGGGCCGGTAGGGACACAAGGACCTGTTGGGAACCAGGGGCCTCAGGGTACGACCGGAACACAGGGACCTACAGGAAACCAGGGGCCAGACGGAAACCAGGGGTCAACTGGGAGTCAAGGACCCGTTGGATTCCAAGGTCCACAGGGGTATCAGGGTTCAGTGGGGGGACAAGGGCCGCAGGGCGATATAGGCCCTCAAGGTGATACGGGAAACCAAGGACCGACCGGAAACCAAGGACCTGCTGGCAATCAAGGTCCAACCGGATTTCAGGGACCACAAGGATATGTCGGGCCAGATGGTAACCAGGGGCCGCAGGGCCCTCAAGGTGATGTAGGGAGCCAGGGTCCAACTGGAAACCAAGGAAGTCAAGGGTTCGTTGGCAATCAAGGTCCAACTGGCAACCAGGGGCCTCAAGGGAGCCAGGGCCCGATTGGATTTCAGGGTCCGCAAGGAACAGTTGGAAGTCAAGGCCCGACGGGTAACCAGGGGCCAGACGGAAATCAAGGCCCAACCGGCCATCAAGGCACAACCGGATTCCAGGGCCCTCAGGGTGCTCAAGGCTCTGGTGCGCAAGGGCCCCAGGGCTCGCAGGGGGCAACAGGCTCAGGAAGTCAGGGACCCCAAGGCGCGACGGGGGCAGTAGGAAGCCAAGGTCCTCAGGGTGCTCAGGGTGCTCAGGGTGCTCAAGGCATGGGGACCCTTATAGCGTTATTTGCATCTACTAATAACAGCATTAGTAATAAGTTTTTATACTCTGAGAACATTGCTTCATCAGACACGTTACCAGCAGTAGCTCCTTATGACGGAACTATAAAGACTGTAACATATTCTGGAAATTCTGTTTCCGTTACTGGAACATTGGAGTTTAGAAAGAACACTACCACGGGGACACCTGCCTTTACAGTCACATTGAACACGGGGCCTTTTGTGGTCACGCAAGTATTTTCAGGATTGTCTGTGAGCATCGTCTCCGGAGACAGCATCAACTGCAAGGTGGCTAGCGGAGCATCGAATGTGTCAAAGCCTTTAGTGAAGTGTTATACATAGGAATGAGATATGAGTAGCATTATTAAGAAGGTAAAAAACAGCACTGGCGCCGAGGTGGTATATCTTGGACAGGCTATTGAGGCAGGTCAGTACTATCAACTGCAGTACAGTGAGCAAATTGATTGGGCTAACAGTACAGTGGTGCAGGGCGCGGTAACTGCAGGCACTTTAGTAATAAATAACGGGACGGCGGACCTATCCGCTGCAGATGGGTTGGTGTATTTAAAGGCCGTAGATGCCACGGCTTTGGGTGGAGTAGTTTTAGACTCGTCTGGTATAGGAGACCAGAAGAAACTGGTTTTTGATTCGGCATCGGGTAAATTAAAGTATTTATCCGAGTCCACTGGTTCAGCGGCAGGGAATAAGGGTCAGATTCAGTACCGAGGTACTGCCCCAGGCTCGTTTACTGCATCGGAAGATTTGGAGTGGGACGCCGGCAAGATGGCTTTTATAATTGGTGGTGTTCCTCCAGGCCAGATTGGTGGTCTTGCCACTTCGTTTAAGAAGACCGTAAACAGTTGGGCTCAGACAATAATGCAGAACCTTAGCACGGGAGGATACGCCTCGGCCGATATTATTGCCCAAAACGACCTTGGAGACGATAGTGGATACTACGTGGACCTGGGGATTACCAGTTCAGGGTACTCTCAGACTGACTCATTGCCAAACGAGGGATATGTTTATTGTAATGGAGGGCATTTTTCCGCAGGGACTGAAACGGCAGGCAAGGACTTTTATGTGTTTGCTGGGGGGTTTGACAAGGAGAAGTTGAGGTTCTACGCCAACGCAGCCGATAAAGACGCTAAGGCGGTGTTCAAGTGTGTTGTAGTGCTGGATGCGGGCACTACTGAAAACAGGCCGACTTCACCAACTAACGGGATGGTGCGTTATAACACTACCATTAGTAAGTTTGAGGGATACGAGAACGGTGCGTGGACAAACCTTATTGTGGTCCCTGGAGAGGCTAACACGACATCGAACGTAGGGGCCGGCGAGGGAACTCTAGCTAAGGATAAGAGTGGTGTTAATCTTCCGTTCAAATCCATTAAGCAAGGTTCAGGTATTACTGTTACGAACAACACGGACGACATTACCATAGCCGCGGTTGGGGGTGCAGTAACTCAAGATAGCCAGAAGGCGACTGCTGGCGATACTGTGTCTACTACAAGCACATCTTGGGTGGACGTGCCTAACATGACGCTGACTACCAATAATTCGGGAAGCAAGGGTTACGAGATTCACTTTATTTGCACTTGGGCACAGTCTAAGAACGGGCACTTTAGCAACTTCCGTATTGTGGCAGATGGGGTGGAGACGTCCGTTCGCAGACTTACAAACCCGTCAGGTGGCTCGGTGGCCCAGGCGCCGTTTGTGTGTGCGATGCACTGGCTTGTCAATCTTGGAAACGCCAAGGTTGTTAAGGTTCAGTACTATACAGACCCTAGCACTGGGACTCCTACTATTGAAGTATCAAACCGTTCACTTATAATAAGAGGTTTATAAATGTCATTACTTAAGACATACTCAATTTCAGTTGATGTTGACGGTGGCAAACTCAGAGTTCCTTTACTATCAGAGCAGATAGAGACAAGCGGGTTTGTTACCGAGTTTGGTGGGATTAGTGTTTATGGTGATTGCGTTGAGGTTTTAGGGACGGCACTAGCAGATGAGACCGCTCTTGATGCTTTAGTTAGCGCTCACGTAGCTCCGACCACGCTAGCCGACAATAAGGTGTTAAGGTGTGAGGGTATTGATAGGAGAACACAAGAGCTGATAGGGGAGGGATTTGAGTTTGACAGTCATTGGTTTTCACTATCTAATGAAGCTCAGACTAACTGGTTGGGGATTAAGACCCTAGAAGGCATCCTTACATGGCCAATGGGTATTACAGGGTGGTCCGAAGAAGAGAACGACCATACGTATTATCTATCTCAGGCTAATCTAACGTATTTCATTGCTACGGGCATGGCAGTTATTAAGGCCGCGGTAGATTCTGGGAGGGCCTTGAAGATGTCTGTGGTGGCAGCAACAACGCAAGAGGGACTAGACGCGGTAGTGGACTCACGGTAGTTGAAGTCTTACCAATTGTAGTATAGGGAGGAAGAGGAAATGCCGGCACTGGAACATTTTTTTAAAGAGGAAAAACCTCGTTCTACAAACTTACAGCGTTCTCAGGACGTGATGAATGAGAATGTAGTATCCAGGTTTAAGGCCAGCGTGGTCCCGGGTATTAAGTCTGGCCTTAAGATTCTGAATATGGATAATAGCGAGTACCCTTTTGGCTGGGTATCTCCGGCTATAGGGGCTGTGGGGAAGCTAGATTTGGGGGTGGACCTGTTCAAGGTGGAGCAGGGGCAGGCTTTCGACCTGAACGGCGAGCAGGTACTAGTACCGGCCGATACTCTCTATGTTGCGTCGAACCCGTTATTGGTAGATACTCAAGTTCCTCCTGAACCTACACCTAAGTCCACCGGGAACCTGAGCATTGAGTTTTACAAGTCTATTAGTAACTTTGATGCAGATACTTTTGTGTTTATTAAGTATCTGCAAACTACCGATACTAGCGTGTTACCAGCTACGGTGCCCGGGTTTCATTTCGAGTACCCTAAGCGGGATGATGGGTATGAGGTGGTGTTGGTAGGAAACGCTACGGACGCTGCGGCTCAGGAGGCAGCAGGAGCCTTATTCATTGGTTTTATTAAAAGGTTCCCTCCCGGCCATCCTGACCAGGGTGGTATTTTGGACGGGGTGGTGTATGACCGATATCCAGATGGTTCCATAACACCTAGCTTTATCAGGCCTACATTTGGGGTGGATATCACGGCGCACGCTGGAAATGGTGACGCTCACCACAACAAGGCGCACAGGCACTCCGCGGAAGATGGTTCTGCGGTAATAGGGCCCGATGGTGCGGTGCTTTTGGGGCAATCTTCTCTGGTGGCGTACTCGACATCATCAGTTACGGTGGCATTGGGGGTTAAGACATTTGTGGTACCAGCAGGTTTGGAGTATTCGGTAGGTGGGACTGCTACTATAACTTCAGTCAGCGTACCTTCAGCTCAGATGGTTGGACCTGTTACTTCGTATGTGGGGACCAGCCTGGTGGTGGAGGTATCTTCGATTACTGGTTCGGGTACATATATGGACTGGAACATCCACGTACCGGCAGATGTGGTAAAGGTAACTGGTCAGGATGTACTGGGTAATGTTTCGTTTGAGACCACAGGAGGGGTTGTTCGGGACCTGTCCTTAGTGGATGATAAGTATGCTTTGCTGCCGAATAACATTTCGACTGGTCCTGGGGGACCTGTATTGGTTGGTGCAGGCTCAAACCCAGATTCTATTATACTGAGGCAGCTGAGAGCCGGAGAGAAGGTGCTGGCAAACGGAAGGTTGGTAGGGTCTCTAAACGGGCCTACTTCTGGAACAGATACCGTTTACCCGACCTTGCCCTTGTTTATTATGACCTTGGGGTTGACGGACACGGGCAGCTACTGGGTTGTGGTTACGGATGAGGGTAAAATAGATAAGGTTGCAATTACTACGTACTACCCTCGTGATAAGTTTGTTGTGGGCAGCATCGCAGTAGTGTCGGGCAAGATAACCAACAACGTGACCGGTTTTACAGACCTTAGAGCATTTGGTTCCATAGGGAGTAAGGACCTTCAGGACGGCTCAGTGGGACAATACGCTCTTGACCCGGCCATCTATGCCGCTATTTTGGCATCTGGTAGTGGTAAGATTAGGTGGATTGTTCAGGGTGTGGCACAAACTACTGGAGACACGCCCGTGGTAAAGACGTTGCTGGACAGACCGGGAGCGCTGACCGATGTTTATATATATTGTGCAACGCCTCCTACAAGTACGGCAGGCACGGGATTGGAGTTTGATATTAGGAGGAACGATAACACTGCAGCAGGTAGTGTTTTTACAACCAGGCCAAAGATTACATCGGGGAGGGTAGCTAACACACCTGAAGGTGGGATTATAATGCACGTAGGGACTGTGGCGGCCACGTTGCCGGATGTAGGACAGATAAACCCATCGGCAAACACAGTAGCATCTTTCGATAGATTGGGTATGTATATAACAGGCATTGGCGACGTGGTGCCTGGTGGAGATGAGCTGCTGGTCCTTCTGGTGGTGAGCTAACTATATGGCGCCTCCGGCTTTTCCAGCTCCTGGGGATTACGAGCACACCGACATAGTGGTGGGGATAAACACGTCTGCAGCTGGAAAGTTTTTAAATGTCCGCAAGTTTATAGTTCAACCTGGAGTTACGTTGGGAGTAGTTCAGTACGATGGTTCTTTGCTAGGGACCGATAACCTTCCCACAAGTAATACGGGGGCTTTGGTTGTGGAGGCAGAAGAAGTCACAGTTTACGGTACGGTGGACGCAAGAGGAGCAGGTTACGGAGGCGGCGGCGGAGGTGGAGGAGGAGGCGGTAGTAGCTCACCGGGTTCCAGCGAGTATGGTAGCGGGGGTGCAGCAGGCCTTGCTGGTGCAGTAGCAAACAACGGGGGGCAGGGAGACAGCGGAGCATTCAGCATCCAACTTCCCCTGCGCCTAGGTAATAGTGCGGGAGGTTCAGGAGGAGCAGGTGGCGGTCCGTTTGGTGCTCCGGGGGGACTTGGGGGAACATCAGGAATGGGTGGGGGTTCTGCAGGAGCAGGACCATATTTACAAGACGAAACGACATTTATGGGTTCTGGCGGAGGCGGAGGAGCAGGAGGGTACGGAGCCACCGCAGTTCCTAACGCGGGCC